>JAAUYH010099176.1_pt1 | contig 19528 bp, 18 predicted proteins | sample 7278061 | NCBI WGS metagenome assembly JAAUYH01 (sample SAMN14350203, study PRJNA611818) | marine sediment metagenome | isolation source: surface marine sediment (0.6m) | place: French Polynesia: Moorea | collected 2018-08 | reverse complement strand
CTCGACCATCTCCGCCGTCAGGTCGGTGGCCACGACCCCATCGACGTGGGGGGCGAAGGCGAAGGCGGTATGGCCGGCGGCGGTCGCGATGTCGAGCCCCCGCCATGATGGTTCCGGCGCGACGAGCTCGACCAGACGATCGAGGCTGGCTCCCTTGGCGTGCACCTCGCTCGTCGCGTACCGACCGGCGTTGGCGCCGAACTGGCTGCGACTGAGGTCCTTGGCGTCCCGTGCGTTGCCCATGCCGCCACCGTAACGTTGTTGCATGGCCGGACAGCTCCTGACAGGTGACGGGCTCCGAGACGCTCCCGAGCGGGTGCTGGTCGTCGTGGCCCACCCCGACGACATCGATTTCGGTACCGCTGGAACGGTCGCCCAGCTCACGAGTGCGGGGTCCCATGTCGCCTATTGCCTCGTCACGTCCGGGGAAGCCGGTGAAGACGACATGACCGTCAGTGCCGACGAGCTGGCCGCGATGCGCGAAGCCGAGCAGACGGCCGCGGCCGCCGCTGTCGGGGTCGACACGCTCCACTTCCTGCATCATCCCGATGGCATGGTGCACAACAACTTCGAGCTGCGCCGCGACATCGCCCGCATCATCCGCATCGAGAAGCCCGACCTGGTCATCACCCAATCGCCCATCCGCAACTTCGACAGCACCTACGGAAGCCACCCCGACCACATGGAGACGGGCGAGGCGACGCTGCGCGCCGTTTATCCCGACGCCCGCAACCCCCGCGCCTATACCTCCGAGCTTCTGGATCAGGGCTATGAGCCCCATGCCGTCCCCGAGGTATGGGTCGTGCTCAGCACCGACCCCGACCTGTTCATCGACACGACCGACGTCTTCGACAAGAAGCTGGCGGCGCTGCGCAAGCACGCCTCGCAGGTCGCAAAACGCGACGCGGAGTTCGACCTCGCCAAGCTGCTGCGCGAGTGGGGCGAACGCATCGCCGGCGAGGCCGGTCTTCCCGAGGGGCGCCTGGCCGAGGCCTACCGAGTCCTGAACACGGCGTAGGTTCTGTTCGTGCGCATCGCCATCGTCCAACACGAGATCGAGTGGGAGAGCCCCGAGCACAACTTCGGCGCCCTCCGCCCCTTGATCGACGAAGCGGCGGCGACCGGCGCCGAGCTCGTCTCATTGACCGAGACGTTCTCGTGGGGATTCTCGATGAACACCGATCGGGTGCACGAACCGGTCGACGGGCCGTCGACCCAGTTCCTGCTGGCGGAAGCCGCCCGCACCGGAACGTGGCTGGTCGGGTCGATTCCCGTGCGGCCCGATGGCGCCGAGCTCCCCCACAACCGCATGACCTTCGCCGGCCCCGCCGGCCAGATCGAGACCTACGACAAGATCCATCCCTTCACGTTCAGCGGGGAGGACAAGAGCTACCGGGCCGGCTCGGAGCGCCGCACGATCGAGATCGGCGACCTGCGCATCACTCCCTTCGTCTGTTTCGATTTGCGTTTCGCCGACGAGTTCTGGGACCTCGCCCCGACCACCGACTGCTATCTGCTGGTGGCCAACTGGCCGGCCAGTCGTCGGTCGCATTGGCAGCACCTTCTAGTGGCCCGGGCCATCGAGAACCAGGCCTGGGTCGTGGCCGCCAACCGGGTCGGCTCCGACCCCAACGTCGACTACGCCGGCGACTCTTTGATCATCGACCCTTTTGGCGAGGTGATCGCCCGGGGCGACGACACGGTGAGGGTGATCACTGCCGATGTAGACCCCAAGCGGGTGGCAGAGGTCCGCACCGCCTACCCCTTCCTCGAGGATCGGCGCTGACCGGTCGCCCCTAGGCTCGGACGGATGGCCGGCCCCCTGCAGCTTCGGTTCCTGACGTCGGCCTCCGACCACCGTCAGCTCGCCGAGTCGAAGACCGAGATCGCGATCGCCGGTCGCTCGAACGTGGGTAAGTCGTCGCTGCTGAACGCTCTGGCCAACCGCACCTCTCTGGCCCGCACCTCGAAGACGCCCGGGGCGACCCGCCTGCTCAACATATTCGAGCTCGACCCACCGGGGTCGGGGCTGTGGTTGGTCGACCTGCCCGGGTACGGCTTCGCCAAGGCCCCGGCTCACGAGCAGGAACGGTGGGCCCGGATGATCGAGGGTTACCTGCTCGAGCGAGAGCAGCTCGGCACCGTTCTGCTGCTCATCGACGGAGCCGTGGGACCGACCAGTCTCGATGTGCAGTCGATCGAGTGGTTCGAACACATCGGTGTTCCCTTCCGGATCATCGCCACGAAACACGACAAGGTGAAATCTTCGAAGCTCGGCGCTCGCAAGCGAGACCTGGCGAAGGGGTGCGGCGTCGACCTCGGCGACGTGCGCTGGGTGAGCGCCCGCACCGGCACCAATATCCCCGAGCTCCGACGCGAGATCCACGCGTTGCTCGCCGAGTCATGAAGCGGGTCACGAAGGTCCTGCTGATGGCCGGCGGGGCGGGGCTGGGCTGGGCGCTCTGGCACCACGAACGACACCGCCACGACATCGTCGGGTCCCAGGCCCGGCTCGGCCGCAACGTCACCGTTGCCCGGGTGGGGGCCCGCACGGGAGCCCGGTGGGCGACGATCCAGGCCCGCAAGACCTTTGCTTCGGCGGAGCGCCGGGAAGCCCTCGATGCCGAGTTCGAGCTGAAGACGACCGAAGAGGTCGTGCAATCGCTCGGAAACCTCAAGGGGGCGATGATGAAGATCGGGCAGATGGCCTCGTACCTCGACCTCGGTCTTCCCCCGGCGGCCCGCCAGACCCTCGCCCAACTGCAGACCGATGCCCCTCCGATGTCGGCCGAACTGGCAGCAGGGGTGATCATCGAGGAGCTCGGCTTCCATCCCGACCAGGTGTTCGAGGAGTGGGATCCGGTACCGATCGCGTCGGCGTCGATCGGGCAGGTGCACCGGGCCATCACCCGTGACGGTCGTGCCGTAGCCGTCAAGGTGCAGTACCCGGGCGTGGCCGACGCCATCGATTCCGACCTCCGCACAAACGAGACCTTGTTCGCGGGACTCAAGCTGCTCTTTCCGGGCCTCGACAGCGGAGCGGTCACCGACGAGCTGCGCCAGCGTCTTTCCGAGGAGCTCGACTACGAGCTGGAAGCCCGGAACCAGACCTACTTCGCCGATCATTTCGAGGACCACCCGTTCATACACGTGCCGGCGGTCGTCCCCGAGCTGTCGACCATGCGGGTCCTGACCACCGACCTCGCCGTCGGCGCCACCTTCGACGAGGTCAGGGAGTGGTCACAGGAGGAGAAGGACCTGGCCGCCGAGACACTGTTCCGATTCTCGTTCGGCGCGATCTACCGCCTCACCGCCTTCAACGGCGACCCCCATCCTGGCAACTACCTGTTCCGACCCGGCGGTCACATCACCTTCCTCGATTTCGGACTGGTCAAGCGCTTCACGGAGGAGGAGACCGACCTGTTCGCGGCGCTGATCATCGACATGGTGATCGATCACGACATGGCCGGATTCCGGCGTCACCTCGAGAACGCCAACCTGCTGCCCCGCAACGCCCCGTTCTCCGACGAGGTGATCGGGGAGTACTTCTCGTTCTTCTACGACTTCGTCCGCCGCGACGAGCACTTCACGATCGACGAGGAGTACTCGGCCGCCGGTGTCCGTCAGATCTTCGACTCCGACGACGAGAACGCCGAGCTCAAGAAGATCCTCAACGTGCCCCCGTCGTTCGTCGTCCTCCAACGGATCAACCTGGGCTTGATGTCACTGTTCGCCCAGCTCGAGTCGACCCAGAACTGGCGCCGCATCGCCGAGGAGTTGTGGCCCTTCATCGAGGCCGGTCCCTCCACGCCAATGGGTGAGGCCATAGAGCGCTGGGGTCGCGAGACCGGACGTAGACCCTCGTACGAGGGGCTCTGACGCGGACCGACCCGCTACCGTTGAACCATGGACGGTGAGTCGGGATCAGGTCCCAACGTCACCCCGGAGATACCGAGCAACGACGACAGGTTGGTGCTTGCCGTGGTGGTCGTCGCCATCCTCCTCGCCATCCTGGTCGTGGTCGCCATCACGGCCCTGATCGTCTACATCGCCCGCTGAGGAATACCAGTCATGTTGATCGTCGTCTCTCCGGCCAAGTCGCTCGACTACGAGTCGCCCCTACCCACCAAGAAGCACTCGCAACCGACGATGCTCGACCGCTCCGCCGAGCTCGTAGGGGTGATGGCGTCGAAGTCACCGGACGAGCTGCGCAAGATGATGTCGATCAGTGACTCACTCGCCGAGCTCAACTTCCAGCGGTTCCAGGAGTGGGAGCGGCCGTTCACGCCCGACAACGCCCGCCCGGCCCTTCTCGCCTTCGCCGGCGACGTGTACGCCGGCCTCGACGCCCCCAACTCGTTCGATGAGCGAGACTTCACCCACGCCCAGAAGACGCTGCGAATCCTCTCCGGTCTCTACGGTGTGCTGCGGCCGCTCGATCTCATGCAGCCCTACCGGCTCGAGATGGGCTCCAAGCTCCGGACCCCGGCCGGTGCCGACCTGTACGAGTTCTGGGGCGACGAGATCACCGATGTCCTCAACCGCGACATCGAAGCCAGCCCGGGGGCCAAGGCGCTGATCAACCTCGCCTCGAACGAGTACTTCTCGTCGGTGCATCCCGACCGGCTCGATGCCCCCGTCGTCAGCCCGGTCTTCCTCGACCGCAAGGACGACGCCGAGCCCAGGATCATTGCCTTCTTCGCCAAGCGAGCCCGCGGCGCCATGGCCGCCTGGATCATCCAGAACCGGGTGAGGTCGATCAAGGCTCTCCAGGGTTTCGACGGCATGGGCTACGCCTACGACCCGTCGCGCTCCACCAAGGACCGCCCGGTCTTCGTTCGTTAGCGCCGCGGGATCCAGCGGAAGCTGGTCAGGGCGGCGACGGTGCCGACCGCACCCCAGGCCGCGATCACCAGCCAGTGCTCCCACGGCCAGGGTGTGCCCTCGAGGAACGGGTCGAAGCTCTCCTGCAGGGCCCGGGACATGTGTTGGACCGGGAAGATCCCGGCGATCGTCGAGATCGAATCGGGCACCTGGTCACCGGGGATGAAGACGTCGCTGATGAAGTAGAGCGGCAACATGATGGCGTTGGTGACCGCCGGGGCCGCCTCCTCGGACGGGATCACCGCCGTCAGGGCCAATCCGAGCGCCGAGAACGACGCCACACCGATCACGAGCGTGACCAGCAGTGAGGGCAGGCTGTCGAGGTTGAAGGTCACGTCGTAGGCCAGGCGTCCGATACCGATGATCAGGATCGTCATCACAGCGGTGATGGCGAGCCCGGCCAAGGCTTGAGACGCGATGAACACCCAGGGTGGGATGGGGGTGCCCCGAACACGTTTGAGCATGCCGCGCTCGCGACGGGAGGTCATCGTGATCGCCAGGTTGACCGTCGTGGAGGAGATTACGGCGAGCGACAGGATGCCCGGCACGTAGAGGGTCGCGAGGCGAACTCCGTTGTCGAGCTCCTCGTTGCCGAACATCGTCGTGAAGATGACGAGGAAGATGAGGGGCAGCACGACGGTGAAGAAGGTGCCGGCCGGATTGCGCCGGAAGATCAGCAGGTCGAACGACGCCTGGTGCCGGAGTCGAGCGAGCCAGCTCATTCCGGGCTCCCGTCGGTCAGCTCGAGGTATACGTCTTCGAGAGTGGGGCGGGCCACGTTGAGCTCGCGCAGCTCGACGCTCTCGGCCGTAGCCCAGCTGGTGAGGCGGTTGAGCGCCGGCACGACGTCGTTGGTCTCGAGGAGCATCCGACCCAGTTCGTCCGGTCGGAATCCGAGCTCGGCGGGAGCGGCCGGCTCGCCGGGTTCGGGTCGCCAGGTGATGCGAGTCGTAGCCTCGATCTGATCGGCGAGGGCCTCGGCTGTGCCGCGAGCGACGATGCTGCCATCGGCGATTACGACGATCCGATCGGCGAGCTGCTCGGCCTCGTCCATGTAGTGAGTGGTCAACAGCACGGTCTTGCCGAGACGGCGCAGGTTCTCGATCATGTCCCACGACTCACGACGGGCCGAGGGGTCGAAACCTGTCGTCGGCTCGTCGAGGAAGACCAGCTCGGGGTTGCCCACCAAGGCAGTAGCCAGATCGAGACGGCGGCGCTGACCGCCCGACAGCTTGCGGGTTCGCTGGTCGGCACTGTCGGCCAGTCCGACTATGCCGAGGGTCTCGGCCGCATCGAGCGGGTCGCTGTAGTACGCGGCTTGCATGGCGATCGTCTCGAGAGCCGTGAGCTCCACGAACGGCTCCGACTCCTGAAGGACGATGCCGATGCGCTCTCGCCAGACCAAGGGAGCCGACTGCGGGTCCTCGCCCAGCACGGACACGGTGCCGCCGTCACGGTTCCGGAATCCTTCGAGGATCTCGATCGTGGTCGTCTTCCCGGCTCCGTTGGGACCCAGAAACGCCACTATCTCGCCGGTCTCGACCCGCAAGTCGATGCCCTTCACGACTTCGAGCTCGCCGTAGGACTTGGAGAGGTCCACGACCTCGATCGCTGCGCTCATCCCGCCTCGCTGGCCGCGCCCATCGGAGCCGACTGTAATCAGCCGCCTCGGCCGGGGGAAACCCGCGAGGTTTCCCACCGGCGCAAGACCGCCGAGGGCGGGCGCCGGCTGTGCCGGCAACCCGCCCCGTCTCCCGCCTCGACTCGGACCCGGAGATTCCCGCTTCACCGTTGGCCGTAACCCTGAAATCCGCCTTCAGGACATCGACGTCCAAGCCGATGGCGAAAGATTAGTGGACTTTGGGTCCAAAGTCCAGGGCGTTGGCGGATCAGCCATGCAAAGGTGAGAGCAATGGTCTCCAAGCCGCGTCGACGGCTCAGTGCCGAGGAAACGCGTGAGCGGCTCATCGACGCGGGGCTCGATGCTCTGGCCAAGACCGGACTGTCGATCGGCCTCGACGCTGTGACCCTCGACAACGCGGTCCGAGACGCTGATGTGTCGCGCTCGTCCGCCTACGCCGTGTGGTCGTCCGGCGACGACGACCTCGCGCCACAGTCCGCCTTTCAGCGCGCCGTCCTCATGCAGGCCGTGGTCGAGCGAAAGGAGACGATCGCCCGCACCCATTCGACGGCGCTCGAGGTGATCGAGAGGCTCGGTGCAGACGCGTCTCCGGCCCGGCTCTTTCGAGAACTGGCCCGGGTCACAGGGGGAGTCAACGCCCGTGCCGTGGCCGACTCCCGAAGCTGGCAGCTCGTCGTCGCGCTCCGGTCGGTATTGAACTCGGCCCCACTCGAGGCTCGCGACGAGGAACTGTCGCAATGGATCTCCGACAGCGAACGGCTCTATCGCGACGAGACGATCAAGGAGGTCTACGAGCCCGTGGCCGAGCTGCTCGGTCTTCGGCCTCGAGCCGAGTTCGGAGACGACGCCTGGCATCTGGGCGAGATCGCCGCAGCTGCCCTCGCCGAGGGTCTGGCCCCCCGCTACTTCATGGACACGGTCGAGTACCTCGAGGGCATCGACCGCACCGGTCCCGACGGCGAGGAGGAGAAGTGGTCGCTCTTCTCCGTCGTGTTCGAGTCGATCGTGCTCACCTTCTTCGAGCCCATCGACCCCGAAGCCTGGAGTGCCGAGCCCGGTTGATTCTCAGCCGGCGGTGAACCGGGCCGGCAGGTGCTTGATCCCGTGTATGAAGTTGCTCTGCAGGATCGCCGGGGGTCCGGCGGCTTCGATGTCGGGTAGAAAGCGGAACAGCTCTCGAAACATGACGGTGATCTCGCGACGGGCCAGGTGAGCGCCGAGGCAGAAGTGGGGTCCGGGTCCCCCGAAGCCGATGTGAGGATTCGGAGAGCGACCCACGTCGAAGCGGAGCGGGTCGGCGAAGCGCTCCTCGTCACGGTTGGCAGCCAGATAGAACATGGCGAGCTTGTCGCCCGCCGCGATCTCCGTGTCGCCGAGCACGGTGTCCTCGGTCGCAGTACGGCGCATGTAGGTGACCGGGCTCGCCAGTCTCACGATCTCCTCGACCGCGGTCGGAGCCAGCTCCTCGAAGTCGGTCTGCCAGCGCTCCCGCTGATCCGGGTTCTCGGTCAGGTAGACGAGCCCCCATGAGATGGCGTTTCGAGTCGTCTCGTTGCCCGCGACCACGAGCAGGATGAAGAAGCTGGCGATCTCGGAGAAGTTCAGCCGCTCCCCATCGACCTCGGCGTTGACCAGAATCGACGTCAGGTCGTCGCCGTCGCCCCCTCTCTTCCCCTCGGCCACCGACGTCATCAGCTCGGCCAGCTCACCGCCGGCACCGAGCAGCGCCGTAGGAATGTCGTCGGCGTCGGGAACGTATTCGGGGTCGCTGGCGCCGAGGATGATGTTGGTCTTGTCGAAGACGAAGTCGAGCTCGCTGCGGGGCACGCCCATCAGGTCACACACGATCGCCAGCGGTAGACGCCCGGCGACGTCGACGACGAAATCGCATTCACCCCGGTCGGCGATGTCGCCGATGATCTCGCGAGCCTGAGCTGTGACCGAGTCCTCGAGCCGGGCCAGCATCCTCGGAGTGAAGCCGGCGCTGACGAGCCGGCGCAGTCGAGCATGGCGAGGGTCGTCCATGGCGATCATCGAGCTGAAGAACTCGTTGAACTCGGGCGGAAGGTCGAGCACCGTGATCCCGGATGCCGAGGAGAAGGTCTGCGGGTTCTTCGACATGTGCAGGATGTGGTCGTAGTCGACGATGGCCCAGGCCCCGGGCCCGGTGGGGATTCCGATCTCGGCCGTGTTGGTCTCCGGAAAGAACTGGGGCGGGCGAGCTCGCAGCGCGGCGAGCTGTGCGTCGATCTCGTCGCGGGGTTGCGTCCAGAATTCGGGGTACAGCGGGTTGTCGATGATCCGGGACCCTAGACGAGGGTGAAGCTGATCGGGCCGAGCCCGGCGAAGTGAGCTGTGACTTCCTGGCCGGGCCCGATTGCGACAGCGCCCGTGCACGTCCCCGACATGACGATCTGGCCCGCCGTGAGGTCGATCTCTCGCGATCCCAGATGGTCGGCCAGCCAACTGAGGGCGTTCCAGGGGTCCCCGAGAACATCGGCCCCTCCCCCCACCACCTGCTCCTCGCCGTCGATGTCGAGGCTCACACGGACACCGGCGAGCAGCGGGAGCTCGTCGGTTCCCCGCGGGGTTCCGAGGACGACTCCTCCGTTGGCGCCGCTGTCGGCGACGAGGCTGAGGTAGCCAACGCCGGTGAAGTCGTCGAGGCGGGTGTCGATGATCTCGAAGGCCGGCGCCACTGCGAGGGTGGCGTCGCGGACTTCGTCGACGCTCCACGGCTCGAGTCGCGCCGGTATGTCCTGGCCCAGAATGAAGGCGAACTCGGATTCGACGAGCGGCTGCTGATAGCCGGCTGCCGGCACATCTCCCGCTTCGAACACTGTGCCGTCGAACACGCGGCCGGCAAACGGACCGGGGCTGCCGATCATCTCCATGGCGCGTTCAGAGGTGCAGCCGATCTTCCAGCCGGCCACTTCGGAGCCGAGTTCGTCGGCGTGGAGGTCGCTGATGGCTTCGGCGTCGGCGGGGGATGTCGGAGTGCAGTCACCCAGACCGGGCAGGAGACGACCATTCGCCCGGGCGTCTGTCAGCCGATGGGCCGCCTCGGCGATCTGCCCGGCTGTGAGAGCCGATGCCATCGTGCTGGTCTAGCACCGGCCGCTGGTTCACACCAGATGGCTCAGCTCCGAGGCCGCTACGCCGATGGACTCCGTATGGAATCGACGGGCGTCGCCGGCCTCGATGCCGCCTTCGCCGCACTCGGGCAGAAGGACTACGCCACTGCTCGGCCGCTGATCGAACGGGTGCTGACCGAAGACCCGAACAGCCCCTTCGGATTGCTCGCCTGGGGAGATCTTCTGCGAGCCGAAGGGTCTATCGACGCGGCCGTCGACGCCCATCAGGCGGCCGTCCAATTCGCGCCGGTGAACGCGCATGTGCACTTCGCCCTGGCCGCGTCGCTCTTCGAGCGTGGCTCGAGCGAGTCCCCCTACTTCCGCGGGCCCACCCTGGCTCAGGCCCGCACGGCTGCCGAGAGGGCCCTTTACCTGGCCCCGGACGACGAGCCCGGAACAGCGCTTCTACTGGAGATCGTGGAGCAGGAGCTGGCCGACGCCGAGACGACTCGTGACGAGACGCCGCCGGAGATCCTGGGTAGGAGCCGACCTTCGGCACTCGAGGTCAGAGGTATCCGAGACACGAGCCCGTCGGTCCCGCAGTACATGCAGCTGATCGGCACCGTTGCGTTCTGGCGAAGCGTGTGGTGGATCGTCCCGACCGTCGCCTTCATCGCCTGGCTCATCTGGTCCTGGGTCGCCGAAGCCTTCACCTGGGTCAACCTGGCCGTTACCGCTCTCATCGTCTACGGGTTCTTGTTGATCGTGCGCGTCTGGCTCGGGCCGCGTATGGAACAGCGCCGACGCCAGGTCGAGTTCTGAGCATTCGACGCCGCTAGCGTGTGCCCTCGACATCGACGAGGAGACTCCAAATGGCAGAGACGGCACTTCGAGGCAACACGATCAACACGGTGGGAGACCTCCCCGAAGTCGGTAGCGCGGCCCCCGCGTTCACCCTGACCGGGTCCGACCTGGGACCGATCGGCTCGGAGTCCCTGGCCGGCCAGAAGGTCGTGCTCAACATCTTCCCCTCGATCGACACGCCGACCTGCGCGACGAGCGTGCGCACCTTCAACGAGCGGGCGTCCAGCCTCGACAACACGACGGTGCTCTGCGTGTCGGCCGACCTGCCCTTCGCCGCGGGCCGCTTCTGTGGCGCCGAGGGTATCGAGAACGTCAAGACCGGCTCGACGTTCAAGAACGCCGACTTCCTCGACGCCTATGGCGTCCGAATGGTCGACGGGCCCCTCGAGGGACTGGCGGCCCGGGCCGTAGTCGTGGTCGACGAGTCCGGCACTGTCGTTCACAACCAGTTGGTGCCCGAGATCGGCGAGGAACCCGACTACGACGCCGCCTTCGCCGCCCTCGACTGACGTCGGGTCAGCGCGGCAGCCATTCCGGCGGGCTCGATCCACCTCGGGCCGGGCCGATCGTCCACTCTGCCGGGACACCCTCCGTGGGGTCGCCGTGGCGGAGATGGCGGATCGGTCCCCAGGGCGAATCCCGACGCTCGCGGTACGAGTCGACGGTCTCCTCCGAAGGTGCGACGACGTCGAGGTCGTCGCGGCGATCGAGGGTCTCCAGCCAGTTGCGGGTGCCGAGCAGGGAGACGGCCACGTGGGTGCCACCGCCTTCGTTGTGCCGGTGAACCAGCCCGGCCAGGGCGCCGAGGGCCAGAAGGTGGCCGCTGCCATGGTCGAGGGCCTGGCAGGGCAGCGGCGTCGGTGAGTCGGAGCCTCTGGCCTCGGTCTCGGCGAGCACCACTCCAGTAGCGGATTGGACGATCGAGTCGAAGCCCCGGCGAGGTCCCCACGGGCCATCGGTGCCGAAGGCGCTCAGTTCGGCGACGACCAGGTCGGGGTTGGCGTCGAAGAAGTCTTCGGCGCCCAATCCGAATCGACCGAGCGCCCCGGGCCGAAACCCGCTGACGACCACGTCGGCGTCGGTGGCGAGAGCCAAGGCCTTGTCTCGGTCGTCGGCGATCTCGAAGTCGAGATGGCAGAAGCGCTTGCCCAGCGTCGTGTCGCCGAGAAGGTATTCGACAACGGGCACGCCCGCGGAACCGACCCGAAGAACGTCGGCGCCGAATGCGGCAAGCGTTCGGGAGGCGACCGGGCCGGCGATGATGCGGGTCAGGTCGAGCACCCGTAGGCCGGAAAGCGGTCGGCCCGGAGATGAGGCCCCGAGCCCGACCGACCGGCCGGGCTCGTGACGCATCAGTAGTGGCGATGCGGTCGACGGCGCTCGAGAGTGCGGGTGAGCCGACCATTCCTCGGAGGTGCGCAGCGCGGCGGCGACCCCGCCGTGGGTCGACACGCGCTCCTCTAGGTCGAACCGGTTCCAGCCGATGGTTGCGGCGGCAACACCTTCCCGGTTCGTGTCCGGTGGCAGATCGAGGGCGGCGAGCATCGCGTCACGGTGATGCGGGAAGATCGTGTGGAACTGGATCCAGCCGTCGGCGGTCTCGTAGTAGCCGGCGAATCCGTCGCCGAGCTCGGGCGCATCGCCTTCGTAGGCGAGATGGCGTTCGCTCTGGAACGAGAGCGCCGAGTGAACGCTGTCGACCGATGTCTTGCGACCCGCCGCCCCGCTTCGGAGCGCCGCCACCTCGTCGATGGCGAGCGAGACCGCTCCCACCAGGGCAGCCGCGGCCTCGGTCACCGCGAACGACGAAGGGAGGACAGCTCGGGGGCCGCGATGGTCGAGCCGGTCGAGAGCTGTCGGTGAAAGACCGGTCCGAGACCACAGATCGGCGCCGGCCTCGATTCGATCCATCCGGCAACGCTACTAATCGCAGTCTCCCGGTGACCGATGCGGAGGGGGTGACTTCTTTCGCGAGCACTGGGCGTCTGACCGCGCTCGCCACGGCCAGTGGTGCCGCCACCGCGGTGAGCCTTGTCCTTCCCTGGCTGCGTATCGGCAGTCGCAACCGATCGAGCATCGACCTGATCGGTAGCGCCGGAGCTCTCGACGTGATCGACGGTTCTGTGCGTGTGGCGGTCGTCGCCACCTGGTTCCTCGTTCCGCTGTTGGCGGCGGCTGCCATGCTGGCGGGCGCCGCCGGGCGTCACCGCTTGGCGTCGGGTCTGCTGGTGCCACTGGCCCCTACCCTCGCTGGTGTCGTCATTCTCGGCTGGGCCGTGGCCGGTGACGGGCTGGCGTGGGGCGCCTACCTGACCGCCGCGCTGGCGCTGACCACCGGGGGTCTCGCAACCTTCTTGCTCTGGTCGAACCGGAGGCCCTCCACCGCAGATAGCGCTTGATCCGCCCCTCGAAGCAGCCGATGGAACCCGAACGGGGGTGCCCCCGCCGATCGACGAACGACGCCCGGACGGAGAGACGATGCCGGAGAGCGACAACAACAGCCCGTGGGGTTCGAGCCCCGAGACGGACCTGTCGGAGGTACCGGGCTCGGTGTTCGAGATGGTTCCGCCTCCCGTCGCGAGCAAGGCCGAGGCTGCCGCCATCCCGCCTATGCCGACGATTCCTCCTCCAGCGAGTCTCGTCCCGCCTCCCATCCCGTCGTCGGTGGCTTCGGGCGGGGACTCCTCGGTGGCCGAGCCGCTGCTGTCCGGCGATTACGACCCCCGTCCTGACATGCCCGAGCCGCCCGGCGGCGGAGGAGGACGGATCGCGTGGATCGGAGCAGTCGTCGGCGCCTTCGTCCTTCTTCTGGGAGGTGGCTACTTCGCCCTCACTGCGCTGAACGCAGCGGGAGGAGCTGCCACGCCCGACGAAGCCGTCCAGAAGCTGATCGATGCGGTCAACAACGAAGACTTCATCGCCCTCGGCGAGATGCTCGAGCCCGGAGAACGCCGCACCCTGGTGACGCCGGTGGTGCAGGACATCCTGCCCGAGCTGGAGCGCCTCGGCGTCCTGTCGGGTGACTTCGATCCTTCCGGCGTCGAAGGACTCGACATGGAGTTCAACGACTTCACCTATCGGCTCGAGAATCCGGTGGGACACCCGGACCTGGTGCACGTGTACGCGACCGGCGGCACCACCACCTTCTCGACCGACGCGGATGCCTTTCCGTTCGGCACCGAGATTCGCAGCCGCTTCGGTGACCGGATGGAGAGCCAGTCCGACACGACGCCTGCGACAGAGGACGGCACACCCCTCGTGCTCGTCGAACGCGATGGGCGCTGGTACGTGTCGATCTGGTTCAGCGCCGCCGAGAGCGCTCGGATCGAGTCCGACAAAGCCATGCCGGCCTTGAGCGAGCAGCCTCAGCCGCTCGGAAGTGCCAGCCCCGAAGGTGCTGTCGAGGGGCTGATCCTCGACCTGAGCGACTTCGATCTCGAGCGAATGCTGCGCCGCCTCGACCCCGAAGAGGCGGCCGCCCTCTACCGGTATTCGCCACTCTTCCTCGACGACGCCCAGAGCGAGGCACAGCAGTTCCGGCAGGACATCCGCGAAGAGGGCATCGACTGGTCGATCACCGACATGAGATTCGACGTCGACAGGAACGGCGACGACGCCATCGTCGCCATGACGCAATTCCGGTTCGATCTCTGGGGCGAGAAGCTCAACGGCAACCTCGAATACGGCCCTGACCAGATCTCGGGCGCGATCGAGGGCGAGCTCGATGGTGAAGACGGGCGGGCGACGCTCGACATGACCCCGACCCGCTGGGCGGTCACCGCCGAGGGCGGAGGTGAATCGTTCGAGGCCGAGGTCCTGATCGAACCGGCCGCCGAGACGGTCGACTTCGAGCTCTCGTGGTCGGAGGGCGATCAGATCAACGGTTCGGTCGAGTTCGATTCGACGGGCGGTTGCAGCAACTACAGCTGGGTCGTCGATGGCGAGCTCGAGACCGGGTGTCTGGAGAGCGAGCTCGGGGAAGTCGCGTCCGATGTCTATCGCGGGCAGATCCGGCAGCTGTTCGACATGGCGGAGGCTGGCTTTCCGGCCCTCACGGCCGCCGCGCACGAGACCGACGGAGAGTGGTACGTGTCGCCCACGCTCAGCACCATGCACTGGGTCACCGAAGGCCTTCGCGACATCGATGAGCAGGAATTCCGGGAGTTCCTCGACCGGCTCGATGAACAAACCGAGGACTCGACGGTCACTCCCGAGGAGCTCACCGCGGCGTTCGTGGTCGGCTCGCTACCTGGAGTCGCTACGCCCGTGCTTCCTGTGTACGTTCTCGGCTTCGGGGTGAGCGCCACCGACGACTGGATCGACCTGGGCGCCACGACCACGGAGACCTTCTCCAACGATGTTCCCGGGCCCGACGAAACGGAGTTCACCCCGATCGAGCCCGGGTCATTCGAGACCGATCCGGTCGAGAGCACCCCAGCGATCAGCTTCGTCGTCGAACCGGGTGTCGACCCCACCCCGTACCGAGATCGGCTCTCGGCTGAGGGCGACACCCACGTCTATCTCGTCGAGCTCGACGAGGGACAGGCTCTCGGCGTCACTCTCTACGGAAATGACATCGTGGGCTCCGACGGCCTGGGCGATCCGCTTCTGACACTCGAGACCCCGACCGGGGACTTCTGGCTCGAGAACGACGACTTCGACGGCCTGAACAGCGGCTTCCAGTTCGTCGCTCCCGAAGCGGGCCAATGGCGGGTCGTCGTAGCGGACCTGAACAACCAGGCCGGCAACTACGAGCTCACCCTGGAGCGGCCGGAGCCGGGCGCCGATGCGACCATCGGCCTCTCTGTGACCAACGACGCCCCGGCCGAGGCGGACATCGGCGACTTCGAGGAAATCGAGGTCGTACCCGGTTCGCCGATCCAGCTCCTCGGCGAGGTCGCCCCGAACGTCTTCGACGTCGTGGCCTTCGAAGTGCAGCCGGGTTCGACTGTGACCATCACGTTGGAGGCGGTCGATGGAGTCGGTTTCGACCCTCGCTTGATCGTGCGAGATCAGAACCTCGACATCCTGGCCAATGTCGACGACGCCGACCCCTCGGCCGGTCTGGCGCCACTCGACTCCCAGGTCGTTCTGACGTCGAGTACGGCTGACGTCTTCTACGTCGAGGTGCGCTCGTTCGCCGACGACGTCGATGGCCAGTACACGCTGACGATCTCGGCGACCTAACCTGCTCGGCGTGTCGGCGACGACCACTCCGTTTCGCTTCTACGACAACCGACAGAAGTACCTGCAGTTCGTCACGACCACGAACGAGAAGTGGAAGGTCGCCGAGCGCACCGCTCAGGAGCTCGACGACATCCGGCCCGAGCCGCCGGCGCTCCGGTTCTTCGACGCCGGCGTCGGCGATGGCACCGTGCTGTCGCACCTCCTACGGGCCATGCACCAGCGGTATCCGACGTTCCCGTTCTACGTCGTCGGCAAGGAGATCAGCCTCGAAGACGTGCGTCTGACCCTGGAGAAGCTGCCGGACCGACTGGTCGAACACCCCCAGACGGTCGCCGTGATCACGAACCTGCACTACGCCGAAGCGCCCTCGCTCATGCCGCGATCGCCCGACATGGCCGCGCGCATGCATTTCGAACACGTCGAGCTGAGGGGTGATGACAGCTACAGCTTCGGCGAACAATTGCGGGCCCTCGACGACTTCCTCGTCGACAAGTGGACCGTCCGGGCCAGTGAGAAGACCGGCAACCCGCTCTACGAGCATCCGTCGGCGCTGGTGATCCATCGGGCCGACCAGAAGTTCGCCCTCGATCGGGTCATACCCCGTCTCGACGAGCCCCGGGCCGACTACGACCTCGTCCTTGCCTCCCAACCGTGGCGATCACGGACCGGTGCCGCCTTCAAGGTCGAGAAGATCCTGTGTCCGCTGTCCCACAGCCTGAGGAGCCATGGTGTGCTCGTGGGACTGCAGTCGAAGGGTGGGGATCCCGGTCTCGAGATCGTGCAGGCGATCTGGCCCGGCGAGGAGCCCTTCCCGGTCGACCGGCACGAGCTGCTGCGCAAACTCCACGAGGAGCTGGGGGATTCGGTCCGCCAGTTCGATCTCATGGCCCAACCCGACGCAGTGTCGACGCTTCGCTACGAGATGCACACGCTTCCGAGCGAGATCGGCAAGACGATCGGGACGTCGACGATCTTCGCGGCCTGGAACGCAGCGATCTACGTCGCCCAGATCGAAGACGAGCGGGTCGAGGTCGCCGCCCGCCACGGCGACTACATCGAGGCGACGACCGAGATCCTCCAGCGTCACGGCGGGCTCTGGTTCTACGACGAGACATTCCTCGTCCGCCGCGGTTGAACGCGATCAGTCCCCAGGACGTTCGACCGCCGGCGGGGTCGGGTTGACGCCTGCTCCCCAGTGGGAGCGCTCCGATCCGTCGTCGCCTCTCGGGACGGGAAGTGACGAAGTCGATTCCCGGGTCATCAGGTCGGCGAGCATCGTGTGGAAGCGGTGCAGCGGCTCCTCGAACCGGGGCGCCAGAGGGCCCGCCGGCACCGCTCCGTGGTTCAAGCCCCGCTGTCCTCGCTCGACGATGTCGATGTCCTCGGCGTTCACGTCGAGCCAGAAGGTGCGAGTGGGGTCGAAGGCGGCGGCGTCGACGTCGACGCCGCTCTTCGGCAACAGCCACGTGCAGACCTCCCGGGTCCGCCCGGGGGAACAGGGGTCGAGTCGCATGACGAACGTGTGGTTGGGAAGGACCGAGAGCAGCACGTTCGGGAAGATCGCCACGAATCGCCCGCTGACCCGATCGGACTCGTCGAGCCCATCGGCGGGGGGCAGGCGAAGCCAGTCGTCGCGCTCGTCGCCGCTGACGGGAGTGGTCGTCTGCCCGCAGTACATGCCGGGTCCCTGATAGCGGTAGTGGTCCTCGACCCGTGACACCTTGGCGAGCTCCGGATGCACCCAGGTCAGGTGGTAGTACTCCTGGAAGTTCTCCGAGATCAGCTTCCAGTTGGCGGCGATGTCGAGCTCCTGGGTGAGCCGCGGTTGCCAGTCGTCGAGCCCGTACCCGGCCATGCGGTCCGGTAGATCGCCCAGCCAGTCGGCCAGGGGCATGGTGCCGGGGTCGAGGCAGGCGAACAGCAGTACACCCCAGGTGTCGACCCGCACGGGCACGAGGGCGTACTCGGACGGGTCGAAACCGTCCCGGGGCACGTCTTCGAACCGGGGTGCCGCCCGCAGGGCCCCATCGAGGCCGTAGCCCCACCGGTGATAGGGGCAGCGGAGCATCGAGCCGATGTCGCAGTCGCCCTCGTACAGCTCGGTGCCGCGGTGGCGACACGAGTTGACGAAGCCGCGCAGTACCCCCTCGTTGTCCTTGGTGATCAGGACCGAACGGCTGCCGACCCGGCGAACGAGCACTCGCCCGGGGCCGGCCTCGGCGGCGAGACCTACGCAGACCCATGCTCTTTGGAAGACTCGCTCCTGCTCGTCGGCGTAGAAGTCGAGGTCGGTGTAGGCCCGGGCGTCTAGCCCGGTCGCCGACTCGAGCGGCTGCCGGGTACCGGCCCAGAACGGCTCGTCACGCCAGGGGGGCAGTGCCATCAGGGGGCGGCGAACTCGATGACCTGCTGGAACGTGGGCCGGTTGGTGGCCCGGAAGGTCTCCGGGATGAGGTTCGGAGCGAAGCCGAGCCGAAGACCCTCGCTGAGCCACGCGGTCGGGTCGTCGCCCCGCTCGGCGGCGACCTCGGCGACCGTTGTGTCTACGGCCGCCCACAGCGACTCGCGGCAGGCGTCGAGGTCGCCGCCCCCGCAGTAGCTCAGGTTGAAGGGGCCCTCGACATCGGAGCCGACGACACTCCGTAGGTCCTTGTCGAGCAGGCTGGCGAAGTCGATGCCACGGAAGTCGAGCTCGGAGCGGGCTCCGTCGCCGTAGACGGGGGCGAGCGTGGCGTCGACGAGTGGTTCGAAGACGACGTCGAGGAGCAGGGGCCCGGCCCGGTCGTGGTCGCCGTCGTCGTCGCCGTCGAGTCGGGGAGCGTCATCGGCCACCCAGGCATCGAGTAGGTCGACGACTTCGCCGGCCAGAGGACTCGGCGCGTCGCCTGTCCGCAAGACGGCACTGATCGAGGGCCACATCGAGGCTCTCGTGTCCTCGGTGGCGGCGCGGTTCATGACTCCGACCACGTCGGTCAACTCGGCCGTCTCGGGCCACTGGTCGAAGTTCTCGACCCGATGCCAGGATCCGTACTGGTTGCCGTCTCCGTGCATGAAACCGGGGGCCGACTGGTTGTTCCAGTTGAGCAGGCGGCCGGAGGGGTGGCCGTCGGCGTGAGGGTGCTCGTCGAGGTCGAGGAAGCCCTGCCACTCGTACTCACCCGTACCGAGCGTCGGCAGCCGTCGGTCCAGCCCTGCGGCCCGCTCGGGCAGGTATCCCGAGGCGAAGTAGCCGATCCCTTCGCGATTGGCGTAGCCCCAGTTGAAGGTGAAGCCGAACTGGTCGGCGACCTCCCAGAAGTCCTCGACCGTGCCGGCGTCGCCCTCGGTCATGTCCTTGAGCGCTTTGAGGTTCAGGCCGTCCCGCCCGAACGTCGAGCGCTGGCGGGTCAGGGCGATCGGCTCGCCGTCGGCGAGTGCCGTTCCGATCACAGGCCCGTGCACGGAAACGGGATACCGGATGGGTTGACCGCCGAGAGTACCGGCATCGAACAGCTCGAGGGGAATGCACTCGCCGTCGTGCAAGTAGTGGGTCGACTCGCGATCGGGGTCGCCGCCATCGGGCTCACAGAGCACCTCGGCATAGACGTCGCGGACGTCCTGGTTGGCCGACGTGAGGCTCCACGCGTAGTCCTCGGTCCGGCCGATCAGCATGTACAGCGCCAGGCCCGGAACCGCGGCCCCCTGAGCCTCGATTCCGGCCCCGCTCAGGTGTATCTGCATGACGATCTCGGGGTAGTAGTAACCGAGCTGGGGGCCCATCACCGCAAGCGTCGTGCCGTTGACCGATTCCTCCGGGTCGACGAGCAACCAGTTCGACGCCTTGATCGAAGGAGGTGGCTTCACGGCGTCGTAGAACACCTGCTGTTCGAGCAGGGCG
>JAAUYH010013567.1_pt1 | contig 19537 bp, 11 predicted proteins | sample 7278061 | NCBI WGS metagenome assembly JAAUYH01 (sample SAMN14350203, study PRJNA611818) | marine sediment metagenome | isolation source: surface marine sediment (0.6m) | place: French Polynesia: Moorea | collected 2018-08 | reverse complement strand
TCTAGGAATAGCAACTAAGTGAAGATCTTAATTGGAATAATTTAATCTGCTCAGAAGCAACTGCATACGATAAATTTTATTAAAATTAATTTCCATTGTCAAATCATATCAATTTTTAAACATGTGCAATCATTACTGCAGAAGGTAAGACGCCCAAGTACCCTACCGGTAGAGCGCTATGATTTTTTGAAAATTATCATACTGACGCCTTGACTTCTATGCTTGATGATATAAGGGCTCTACAAAGCTCGTTTTGAAATTACCATCCTGACGTTTTTCTAAGTTGTAGTGAAAGATTGGTTAAAACTGTTCTCGGAAAGAAAACGCTGTCCATCGAAATAGGAAACCCTAAGATAATATCAAAATTGATCACGAAAGTGCCTGAAATTTATGAAATGTTCTGTTCACTTCATTGACTGTAAGAAAAACAATCGGGTTGGGAGCAAATTAAAAATCACCGTAAATGCTTCTTGCTTTACAGTGAATGATGTGTGTTTTATCTCAAAATCATCAGTCACGGGAAATTGTTCATAAGTTTTGTGCTGAAGTAATAGATTACTTGTCCATATTTTGCAACTTTTATGCAATAAATACCTCAACTTATTAGCTAATCAACCACATTCTTCAGGAATACAATTAACTGATGGCTCATTTCACTAACCACGCAGGGCATTCTGCTCTGCTTCAGCAGCCAGAGTCCACTAGGTACTCGTGCAACCCTGAATCACGCCTAGAGAAGTTGAGAAAGGAGCTGCAGCGCCGAAACTTGGACGCCATTGTAATTCCTACAGCTGATGCTCACTCGAGTGAATACCCTCCTGCTAGATTCGAGCGCCGAGCATTCATTTCTTCTTTCACAGGAAGCGCTGGTACGGCGGTGGTCACTGCAACGAAGGCACATTTGTGGACAGATGCTAGATATTTTCTGCAAGCCGAAGAAGAACTGACCGACGAATGGGTCTTAATGCGTCAAGGAGAAAAAGGAGTTGCACCGCCACGTGAATGGATAGCGAACAACATTCCATCAGGATCACGCGTTGCAATTGATCCATTCGTGCATACGGTCAGAAACGTCAAAAGACTTTCGAAAACTCTAGAAGCAGCCAACATTCAACTAATCAGACTCGAAGGCGAACATCCAGTAGATGTCGTATGGGGCGATTCTAGACCCGAATTGCCAACCGTTCCGGTTCGAAAGCATCCTGTCAAGCTAGCTGGTGCTTCAGTGAGTGCTAAGCTTCAAACTATAAGAGAGAAGATACGTGCTCAAGGAGCAACTCACGCTCTAGCATCGAAGCTAGACGAAGTCTGTTGGGTGTTCAATATTCGCGGTGGAGATGTGCCTCATTGCCCAGTTGTAACATCATATGCATTAATTGGTTTGAATGAAGCAGTATTATATGTTGATGTCACAAAGGTGCCCGATGCTGTAGCAGATACTTTGGCAGAATCAGATGTAGAAATAGCTCCGTACGAAAGATTATGTGCAGATCTTGAATCGTTGTCTCAAATTGGCAAAAATCCTGGGAATTCCTTCATTTGGATGAGTCCTGATTCTACTAGCCAAGCAGTATTCGAAGCAGCAGGAAAGGCAGCCTTTCTCAGCCAAACACCATTCGCAATTCTAAAAGCCTGTAAGAATCCACCCGAAATAGCAGCGATCAAATCAGCCCATATTAAGGATGGTACTGCCAAGTGTCAGTTTCTATGCTGGTTAGAAGATCTAGTCTGCAATGGCTCGACGATCTCTGAGTACGACGCTGGAGTGAAACTCGAAGAATTTCGATCGAAACAAGACGGATTCGTGTCTACTTCATTCTCGACAATTGCCGGTTTCGGAAGTAATGGAGCTATTATTCACTATTCTGCCAAGCAAGGAAAGTGTGCTCAGATTTCTAGAGATGAAGTGTTTCTACTAGACTCTGGAGGTCAGTATATAGATGGAACAACTGATGTAACTAGAACAATGCATTTCGGAGTGCCACGTCAACATGAAAAATTCTGTTTCACGAAAGTATTGCAAGGACATATAGCGCTAGATAAACTGGTATTTCCAGATGGAACTACGGGACTCATGGCCGACACAGTTGCAAGAGCTCCACTTTGGGAACAAGGCTTAGATTTTCGGCACGGAACGGGACACGGTGTTGGAGCTAGTCTCAACGTCCACGAAGGACCTCAGTCTATTTCTTACCGAACATCATCGCACGACGCGAGTCTACAAGTTGGAATGGTAGTGAGCAATGAACCAGGATATTATGAAGACGGAAAATTCGGAATTCGGCTGGAGAGTTTAGTTCATGTAGTGGAGAAAACTACAAAATTCAGATTCGGCAACAAAAAGTATTTGGGATTTGAAAAGCTAACTTTCGTACCGATCGACAAGAAACTCATGGCAATTAATTTGCTCAACGATGATGAAATAGACTGGATCAATAGTTACCACTCGGAAGTATGGGAAAAAATTTCCCCGAAACTCACCTGCAAGAAACAATTGGAATGGCTCCGTGAAAAGACCTCTCCAATTTCAAATAAGTCTGAAGCAAATAGGTACTTTTAACTTTTTGAGTTAGATGGATAGTTATACAGTTGTGTAGGTGGTAAAGTAACTTGTACAGCGTAGTTTAATTATTTACCCGTCTCTGCGATCAATGATCCCACACCCGCCCATTGGAGACCAACGCATGCATTTCGATACCTATCGAACGAGCACTGCAACAACTGCTGATTGTTGTTTGAATCGCAACTCGATGGTCAGCTTGTGGTGGCAGTTTTGGGGTCCGTTCTTGCCGTTGTTCGGCGGTGAGACTGACGAAGAAGTGGGTGGCAGCTGGTTGGTTTGGGATGGTGTTCTCAAGCAAACCCGAATCCTAAGCGCGATCATCTTGATATTTCAATGTGCTACAACGACGATTGACCTGCTGGGAAAACCCACTAACATCTGGACATGTCTTCTCTCTTTCTACTTCAGTTTCTGGTCATTGCTTGGCTTTGCCTTTCTCGCCGACGGAGGTTTCGTGCTCGCTCGAATCGGAGCAGTGCTGCATCATGCATCTAGCGCAAATGCGTTGGCACTTGCAGTCATCGGTACTTTGTACCTCGTGTTTGATCCATTGCGGATGAAAGCGATGGTAATTGCGTCGTACTTCATTCCACTGGGTTTAGCATTGATTGATCGAGGTCTCGGTTCCAAGCTACGTTTTCGGGTCTCATACTTACCGATTGGACCTCTCCTTTTCTCGTTTCTTGCAATGTCGTTCCATATCACTATCGAAGTTTTGGAGAAGCAAGAAGATGCTTTCGTCGAGCCTGGAAAATGGAGCTATGTGTCTTGGCAACTGATGTGTGCTGGAGTGTGCTGCGGTGCTTCTTTGATTTGGCTTTTGATAACTCGAATTAGTATATTGTGTATCCCGAGGAAACCAAGAAGTCCGTCGTCGAATGATTGGGTTGAAAAACAATCCTCCATTCTCCCCGAGGCTTACGCTACGTACGAGGCAAATGCATCAATTTGAGAATATTGAAGATAGTAAGGACTATAAGTTAAAACTGCTCTACATACTACAAAAGCTATCTTTCCACATTAAAACTTATCGTCACTTGAAAACAACGCCTCGCTAGAACAGATTGGGTGATATAGACTGTCTAGAAGTAGGTGTAGCATATTGTATCTTACGGTTGGCACGTTCGCACTGTCCATCACTGTAGCAAAACTCAATGAAATTGTCGCCTCGCACTTTCTCTTGAACAGATCCAGAATCATTGCAAGTGATAACTACAGTATGCCTCGCAACATTACGACCTTCGTACATTCGCACACTTCACGCCACATTGAGCGTAAAAACGCACATTCCTCGTGTCTCTTACATTCTGTGACTGCAATACCTTCCTGTAACGGTCACGGTAGATGGGAGTAATCAAAACATCACCCTTGAGCTCTGGCACACTCTGGAATGCAAGGATATCGCCAACCCACTTTCTTGTACAGAACTATATCACAAACTGGGCCAAGCATAGGAGGTGCGCATTGAGCATCGCTCTGTGCCAACAAAATTAGAATTAGGAATGCCATCCCGATGTTTACAGTTAATACTATATCCGTTTTGAAAATGATGGCACAGTTCGTGTTTATGGTTGCGAAACGAAAGGAAACAAGTTAATTGCTGATTCGTTCACATAGATGAGTTAGGTCTATCCGAACTGTCTTCTCGATGTAAAGCCCACGTTGTAGCGCCGAATCGTTCAAAATTTGCTGGCCGTGGAAAAATCGTCGTTTTCGTTTTTCAATATCCTTAGATCGACTTGGTCTAGAACAATGAAACTATTATGGCGCTTATACTCCGTTTACTCACTCTTGAAGACTAGATGAGATATATTACACTGTGGGATTGAGCTTGGCTTCGATTTTCTACAGCAACTCGATTAGCAGCCTTAGAAATGGCATCGATGGATCGGAGACCAGCTTTGCTGCTTCTTGCTGTTTACGTGTGGGATCGTTGACCAAGACTGTCGAACAGAAAACTCACGGTTTCGTAAGTAGCAGCATTCTCCACCCTGTACAATTGTCCCGAAAGCAGCCGTTGAAGAAGTAGCCAGCCTGCACGCTGAGTTTGGCAACTTTATACATACCATTCACAAAGATTTCTCTTTAATTGGTGTTCGTTTCTGACGAGCACAATGCTATCTAATACCTATGCTCTTGTCCGCCAGTACATGCAACGACGATTTTGATGATCGGAAATCTGTTATCTAGCATACTTTATCGATGTGGTTCAAGAAGTGAATGATGATCGAATTTTGGGGATTGAGTAAGAAAGAAATACACAACACTCAGCATCGAATGATGAAATTGGGCTGAATACCATCTTCCGCTTTCTTTTCGGGTCGAAATAGAGCATCGAGCACGCATCTAGCAGCTAAGAATGCGCTACGACTTTGCCAGCATTGTTTAATGTTGCGGAAGCGAGTTCAGATCATTCTCAGCTAATTGCCTACACATAACCATGCCTGCTGACCTTAAGATGTGCCAACGACCTCAGATTGTAAGCTAACAACGGGAATAGAGAATAAGCCTGATGTTTCAACTCACTGCCATTGCCTTCACGGCTCGTTTCCCCGCATCAATCCGAATTTGAATCTTCCGTCATCCCGGCTACGATAATCCACAGCGAACACCCACAGTTCAGTCGCGGTGGTACTGGACTGTGCCATCGTCATTCTCTTACCAAATCATCGCCTCGGTCCACTCCAAATAAAACTACACTACCTTGCTCAACAACAAGAAGATTCAAAACACAAAACTGAAATCTTTCTACAGCCTTCACGATCTACCATACATTTACAAGAAGGTCACTCAACACTAGCCTACGTTTCGTCCTCCCCACATGTCACGCCGCCCCACTTCATAGAACGATATCTTTGTTTCGGAAGATAGTCGACCTTGGCCAACGCGTTGCCCTGCGGCAAACACGTGGCGATGTGCGCGATGCTCTTAAACTCCTTCACGCCTCTCTGCCGCATCAATTCCTTGACACACTCTGTTCGTTTCGGTGTTCTACCCTTTTGCAAGCCCAGACCGCCGGTCAATTCCTTGCTCACCGGCCAGCACTTATCATACAAATCCACAATGGCGTCCTCCGGCAACAATACGCGCAACGGAGGCTTTCGATATGTCTCCAGTGCCACCAAGTTGAGCAATATGTCATCGCAATGCGCTTCCTGACTGTCCACGTACCCCCTTTGTCGCGAATACCCTGTTGTCGCGTAGTTCTCCAACAATTTACGCGGTACCAGCAAAACCCTGGGTAACACCACGGAATACTTCGACGAGTCCAGCAATTCATCCAGCACATACCGTCCCCCCTTTTCCACTCGCCGCACGAACGGTCCCACCATTCGCGTCGGCTCTCGCCGCAACCAGGATATCATACACACCAGGCCGTCTCGCTTCACGTACACGTCGTCGTCAAGATTCAACACCATGTCCGTGTCGATGTGTGGCAAAGTCGCAATCCATCGATTATTCAGAGAGTTGACCCCATTTCGTACAATCACAAAGCGGCCCTCCTTCATCAGTTGCCTTACCGTCTCGTCGTTCACCACCTCGCTCGGCACGTCCGTCTCAATATTATTCCACACGAGTACCACTCTCGCTACCAAGTGCGCCATCTCCTTCCTCGTGTACGCCAACACAATCATTCTCGTCCATTTCGGTCTCCACCCGTCCGCCTGATACGAGGTCAGAACAACCGTAACCGGCGGTTTCGGTACATCGGCTCTCCCACCGAGGCCACCCAGCGCCGCACGCAACGGGTTAGCATGAATCACGGTACGGTCTATCCACTGAGTGGGCAGTGCGCCGGCCAAATGCGAACCCAATCTGAAATCACCGCATCGGTAGCGACTCCAGGTTGCCACACGCAAGTTCCTGGAATGCACTGCAAAGTTCGAACTGTCGAAATCGCCCATCACCACCGCACGTCGACGGAAATTGTCCTCTGTCGGTGTAGCACGTCCCAAGTGACTGCGGAACGCCAGCATCGTGTCACGGCTATTTGCGGAAGCAACCAATTCGGAAATCGCGAATCTCGACGAGAGCACGTTGTCGTCGTCGAGGTACACCATCCAGCCATCGCGTACGCGGGCCTGCAAGTCGTTCATGTAGCCGTTCATCGGGTACCCGGTGGAGCAGAAGCAGTCGAAGAACATCTGACGCTTCTTCGGCTTGCCCAGCGACGGCGCGCGCGCGCAGTTGTCGCCCTCCGCCCTCGTGGCGCACTTCCTGCACACCTCATCGGGATCGAAGAGATGCGCGGCCGGGGTGAAGCGCACGACGTTCGGGATGTCACGCAGGTACGTGGTGGCGCTCTCCTCGTCGTCCGTGCCAACGAGGTGGGTGATGTACGGATGAGTCTGCTCCTTCACGCTTGCCGCGGTCTGCGAGAAGAAGAACGGCCGCCCACTGGTGCGTGTCAGGATGTAGACGCGCTCCTTCAGCATGTCGAGCGACGTACGTAATGCCGCGTCTCGGTCTACACTGCCACACACGAACGGCTGTTGCGGACAACTCGGCTCGTGCTTTTTCAGTGCTGCGACGTATTCCACCAGCTGGCCCGACTCGCCCGTGCCGTCGTCAGGCGCGTTCCACGAAGGGTCCGCGAGCGATTTCTTCTGAACCTCCGGCGGGCTCAGTGAATCCGCGTTAGCCCCACTCGCTGCCTTCATGCCGCGCCAATAGTTGAAGTGCCGCGCGTACGGGTCACGATTCGTGCGCTTCGCAATGGAACGAGCATCGCCGCGCGCGATGCGCACTTCCCGATTCGGGCATCGCGCGTCGCGTCTTGTGGCAGTGAATTGGTAGTTGCACCCACACGGCAGGTCCGCCAGTGTCTCCGGAAATAGACGTAGGTAATTGTTCAGCAGGTCGGAAGCACCGCGCTCCGCTGGACGAAAATTCAGTGAACGCCATGCATACAATGATGCTTTCACCAAGTTCGTCGTGAACTCGTGTTGTTGCATCCTAGCGATGTTCATCGACATAACGCCGGGATGTATCGCGACAGGCTCCAACTCGCCGGATTTCCGACACATCGACGAAGTCGAGTCGATTTTCAGATGCTTCGCGTGTGCGGGCGTGGCGCCGCACACCAGCCCATCCGGAATGCGCCAGTCGAATGCGAGGGGATAGCAATAGTGCGGATGACTGGAACATGTTTCCGACATGTCCACGGTGGCCGAGAGAAATTTAGTGCGCGACGCAAGTGCAAAACTGTGCGTACATGACATTATGTCGGATGTGATAGTCGTAGCGCTCGTGTCAAAATAGAGCACGTGTTCGAGAGGGGGAAGAATTTCAGGGAGGAACAGCGAACAGAGCTCGGCGAGTGTGGCGCGTTGTGCGATGAACCATACCTGAGACACGTGCGATTTGCATTGGTTGACGTCATAGAGGTGTATCACATTCGGTGTTGAAACCAATGACTTCAAGTCGTCATGCAGCGGCATGGGTGCTATGACGTGTAACGCTACCGGCTGTTTCGTGTAGTGCAGCAACGAGCGAATAGTTCCAAAAGTGTGGTTCTTGTTGTGGGTTTCATCAAGGACGGTAGCGACGTTAATAGCATTGCCATCGTCGGGAAGGGTGAGATAAGCTCGCTCATGGTTGAAATATCGCACAAGCGAGTCTTCGAATTGCAGGTGACGAAGTGAGAACGAAAACATTAAGGAGGCGGCGAGTAGAAGTGAGGCGGTGGTGGCGACGAGAGCGCCTACACTCACCTTCTTGCGAACCACGCGGATGTAGCGAAGAACCTTAGCGAAACGCATTTTAGTCCAGCGTCCAGCAGCCACACCCATGGTGAAGGAGGCGGAGGCGGAGGCGGAGGTGGATAGATGACAATTAAGTGGAGAGAGTGATAGAGGCTGGGATTTGGAAGTGGAACAGTGGGCGGGAGTCGTTCACCATCAAAAGTTAAGCAAAGAAGGCTGATTGTCTTATAAGAAGCCCACGCGCACGTGGCTGGATGAATCCAACCATTATTGCGTCTCACAATAACACTAAGCTCGCGATCGTGGATGCCGGCCGATCTTGCGATTGGTCCTTCCTCGTTTTTACCTACGTAATATCGGTCTACTCAATTTGATTGTGCATGGGTTTGCCTGTTTTTCGCCATGCTTTTGTGCTATGATGCGTATCACTCCACGTGTCGATGCAACGCATTACATCGTCTGTATATCAACGCACTACTATATAGTGCACTTTCTCCCATATACGCATTACAATTCCCCAAATGAATTAGCTCGAGAAAGCCAGGCCCTAGAATACTCAAGCGTGAGTGTGAAGGGGACATGCTCGCTGCGAAGCTACCGTAACAGTCTTGTCATCACCGTGGGGACATTCCTCATGAGTTGAAATTGATATTGAAATATCACCGTCTTCTCTCCCCAATTATCGCGACCCAGCTAGCATTACTCACAAACAATTCCACGAACAGCTACGAATAAATCACAAATAGTGAGATAACACAGTTCAGTACTCCGTATATAGTTTTTGGTGTTAGGATATTGAAGAACAAATATCTTCGAAAACAGCTCGACCGTGCTTTCGCTCAATCGACTACCGGTATGCTGTGGTATAGCATTCAAGGAAGAGGTAACGGTGGTTATTACGAAAATGCCGAGTTATTTGGTGTCCACCAGTGGTGTGATAGAGGCGGCGGATTGAAGTGCAGTACAGTAGTCAATGTCAGGTAGAGTAGTGAAGTGATCGAAAGTGTTAAGTTACAGAGCAGAACCGTGAGTGAGTTAACCGTCCGAAATACTGTACTCGATCACTGCACATTCGTTTTCACTTGAGATTCGAGCAGTACAGTATCGAGGAAATTCAGTTGACTGGATGAATCGATCGGTTCAATGCTTCAGAACACGATTGAAATGGGTGTAAGGTTCAGGAAGACGGATTCACTGCTGGTCCTGTAAGTCATAGAATGCCTTAAATAGAAACCAAAGTGCCCGAACGCAATTACTGCATTATCTGCACACGAGACAGGTTTGCTTTTTTTGTTTGATTACGCACGTACCGACACACCGTCACCTATAATTGCGTACAGTACTGTACAATACAGTACAGTTGGTACAGTACTGTACAGACCAAATATCCACTTGTTTACGTAACAAATTGTGCGGCATCATTGCGCGCCGAATCGAAAACCAACTCTCGTGGCTAAATGATGAGAATACTGAAACGAAAACTCACCACTACCCTACAATTCCCTGTCAATTACTGGACAATGAGAGCTACTACTAGTTTAGAAATGTTCTCATCTGTCGGTTATTACAGTACACAAATTACCAGTACTGTACCCCGTATTGCATAGCACGGTTCTTCAATTCTCGAAATTTATGTGAGACAGACACTTTTTTGAAATGCATTGCGCATGGAGAGGGGGCACCTAAAACTATGCCCATGTCTAATGCAATCGCCCATCCATACATCGACAGATCTGATTATGGAAAAACAACTCAAAGGAAGCGGCGGTACTGTATCCACACTGCACTGTACAGTATTGTATCGCTTCTACCTTATTCACCCGAATCTTGCACTGCAATTTCTCTGCCACTGTTCTTCGATGCAGAAACAAGGAATCAACGCACTCTTTTTGCTTCTTTATGTTTACAGTTTTAGGTTTGGTGCCCCATTGCATTGTTCTTCTGATTGAGCACCTAGAAATTTCGTCATCACATTCGCCTTCTCATGTGAACCCTATGTAGTGGATTTCTCCAAGATGCTAGCTAGCAATGATGGAACTCGATTCCTGCTCTGCATACGGCACCCCTGCAGTATTGTACTGTAGTCTTGTGCACTTTCTTCAGAATGTTCGTGCGACTGTTCCGTTCTACAGTGGTACTGTACACTACTGTACAGTACGGTAAATTTACACTGTACTGTACCACTTTCTAGCCGAGCTTGTGCTATTTATTGCGAAATACAGTACAGTACGTATAGGGCACTTCTTGCTCATAGTGCAACACTTTGATCGCTATCGTCCCACACCATCATTTTTTGATATTGATTTCACCACCTTGGTGAAGGCCATCTCCTTGGCCACAACTTAGAAAATACTGAACATACTTCAAAATATCATTCCGCTTGTTTTAGATCCATGACTCCCTAAATCTTCCTCTTCCATATCAAGCAACAGAGCCCTTATTTGCACTGCTTCTCTATTTCCTATTATATAGAGCCTCGAATAGAACTCTGATTTTTCTGGACGGATTGAAATAACCAAGTATCAAAACAATTTTTTCATACGACACACATTCGTTACTTCTTCGATCTTTATGTTGTCCAGTACTGTACCTCAATATATTGCTGTATTTCGAATCCATCGATTCACCACTTTTTTTATTACAGACGACCCCCCAATATGAGCAAACTCGTGGATCCGAAATTAAAGGAAATTCTATAGGAAGCAGTAAAACGTGAGAATTCCTATTAAATTTTAGTTCCACGAGTTTGATCGTATTGGGAGGTTCGTCCTACCTTACGTACAGCATTTCATTTACAATCTGTCCCTCTTAAACTTGACTGCTCCTCACTCTTGCTTTGGTTGTCCTCTTTCGTTGCATTCTACTCGTTTTGCTAATGATTCGTCGGTAGAATTGATTGCTGTGAAATTGAATTTGTTAACAGTCTATCAGTTCGGCGGTAGCAGCTGTTCACTGTGCTCTGCTAATTTTATTGCTATATTCGCCGATACAGCACGGTACACCAATTCTTATTTCTCCTCCAAAAGAGAACCTTGAAAATGACAGTTTTAGTGTGTCCCACTTGTTCCTTACCTGCCTCATGTACTGTACATCACACTTGCACGTCTCGACAAATATCCTGTGCAAATGACTACTGCAGTGCTCAGGTTTTTTTCGGTTATCCTATAAAACTCGTTTCATCCAGTGCTGTACCGTACTGTAGGTCATCTACTCTAAACAGCTCTTACGAGAATTTCGCATCTTACACCATCTTCCCAACTGCTGTCCCAACTGGTTTCGAGCTGTCAATATCATGATGTTCTACGTATTTGAAAGAGTCTTCCGAAAACTGGGAAAGTAACTGCATGAAAACTGTCTACGCTTGTGATTTACATTACTGTTCAAGTCAGGTTGAAAAGTAAATCGTTCTTTTGGTACATGCTGGACAATGAGCGGTGTGTTGGTGCCGGACACGTTTCACTTAGTTCCGTGAATTAGTGGGCTGCTACTAGAGATATGTTGATTTCATGTTACTTGAATGAAATACTGTGTCGTTATTCATTCACCTTTCTCATAACTTGATCAAAACGAAACGGAATTGAAACCAGAAATCCATTTTGCTTCGAAATCGCTTGTTAAATTAACATTGATTCCGGTAGAGCAAAATAGGAATAAATAATTCAACATTTTGATGGAATTATTTAACTAGCTCATTCGGAGGAGTTCAGTGCTAATACAACAAATTCAAAATTCTACTACACCCCTACGTAGTCAATCTATTCTCATCATTCTAAATGATTTACTTGCCTTTCTTTGTGAATCAAACCAATTTCATGAAAAACTATTGAAGCAGTTCCCTCTATATGTTAGAACGTGAAAAGAAATTTTGGATTCCTCAGCTATGCTTCTAGCTTGCATAAACAGCCTATCTTCAATTTTCAGAGAAGCCTTAGTAAATCAAGCTCTGAAGGTCCTGCGGGTTATTCCATACGAAAAATTTCTACATGACGGTTGTTATCTTTCAGCATCTAAAAGACAAGGTCACCGTGAGAATCACAAACAGATAATACCAATTTGTGTCAAGCGTTACACGATATATATCCCTTTTGAGCTGCAAATTATTCCCCTAGTAGTGTTTGGAGTTTAAAGAAGAGATCATTCCTTACAAGATCGATGAGATAAACATGCCTTAAATTGAGCATATATTTTCAAGAATAACTTCTTTCTTCTGTAACCGATTTTTATTGACATTTTTTGTTTGTTTTTTGCAACTAATTATTTTGGCCAACAAGCATATATGGATTTTGTAATTTGCTGTAATATCATCAAAATTACATACTCCAAGGTGGTGTGTACAGTGAATTGCCTTGAACGTAGCATGACTGGTTGATTTCGCTGAAATAGGTCAGCACTCGGTTCTTTGATGTTTGAAATTCAATGCAGTACTTATTATATACAAATCAAGTTGATCCATTTTTCGCATGATTTAATTTGAAAATTCTAGTACTGTACATCGATAGTGATATCGTCTTGAAAGATCAATGTTCCTTTAAACGTAGTTCTCGGAAATTTCAAATAAGTATTTGCCAAAAATATCGCTTTCAATAAGGAATTCTGAGAAATCAATAGTACATAAGCAGAGTTCAAATCAGAGAATACAGACTAAACAAGCGACTAGGTCTAAGAGATTCTTCGAAAGATAAGTTGTTGGTATTATTTTGAAAAGTTCTTTGTGCCACGGTCTCTTTAGATTGTAGCTCCTAGGATGATTTTGAATTTATGTCCTGATTTATGAGAAAAATCACAGGAAAAGCGATAGATTAATGAGTAGCTACATGGAATAGGATCAGATTGAAACCGGGTACAATAATTCACAAAAAACAAAAGTGGATGTGATGTAAGCAGTCTGATTTTTTAACACATGGTAACGGGAAAATTTTACAAGTCGTTGTACCTAGGTAGGAATTTTTCTGATCAAGCCTTCTACAGAACCTTCCCAAAAGGACATTGGCAAATATCTGAAAGATATAGCTTAATCAGAAACGACCGAATGCCATATTTAATGCACTGCCATCTATAGAATTTCAATAATTTTTTAGAACGGGAATGGTAAGATGGGTGAGAAGAAATATAGAGAACTCGCTGCATTCTAGTATTTGCAAAAACGTTTGGAGGCTTCTTCGAAGCGGAACAAGGCAATTTGATGTTGCTTTGTATCTGAACATGTTACGCGTTACTATCAGTGTTGTTTTTATGCTAATGAGAAACCGAAAATTCGGCAAAATTAAGAAAATGGGATTTCAAAAGTTACTAATAAGTTCGCGAAACTTACTTCGATTCAAGGATACATGAATCTAATTGTTTTCAACCGCTCTATTTGCTCTGAAATCAATTTCGATCCTTCTCCGGCATTGAAAAGCTTGTACCCGATCTAAGACGAAATGTGCACGGATTAGGAGTCAAAATATATCTCGCATACCTAACTCTTTTCCAAAAGCGAATAATTCAACAGCTTGCGTACCTAGGGCAAAGAATCATGGATCATGACATAAATGTAAATATTGTAATATAGCTTTTTCAGATAAGTACAACTTTATCCTCAGAATATCGAGAGAGTCGCCTTGAGTTCGGAGAAAGCTTAAGCAAACATTTCTTTCATAATTTCGGGTAACTAATTTTTAATCCGGGTATCAAACGATTAATAGTTGGCGTGCTTTTCAGGATCAAGAAAGCCTGAAACTTGTCAGATTTCAAGGAAATTCAAAGCAAGACCAATACACCAAAATATGCAAGGAAACTTACAGCGCTTCGCATTGGATACGCACAATGTGCTTGAAGCAAAAAGGAAGTTGTTTCAACTGGTTTCCGTGCTATTGAAATTTATCGCACTCGAGCATATCAAGAAAAAATATTTCGGATTATTTACCCACAATTAGTTCACATAAACAATCTTTATTGTATTTCTACTGCTATGCTAGAAAACCAGATAAATTTATTCTCGAGCGTATTTCATAAGCTGAATTATCATACTATCCTACGGGGACAGTTCATAATTCGTCCAAATAGTTATGAATTCACGCATATTTAAGATTAGAGACAATTGACCGTTAAATACTGCTGAGAGCTGCCTTTCTTATTTTCTTTAATCAGTTCTACATGATTTATCTTCTTATTGTAGTTTATAGTATAATGACTCCCTTTTAATATAATTCAGTTTCAAATACCATCGTTTCTAATTCGGAAAAACGTGCTGTAGGTGATATCGATTCAACAAGAATCATTACTACCTATGTTTTCCGGAGCATGTAGGCGAAACAAATATCCAATAGATAGTAAGAGATTATACTGATGATCACACATTGATTTTCAAGGTTACCTGGTTGAAAGAATCGTCGAAAGTGTTCTTAATGCTCGATTGAAAATGGTAAAAGGATGCTGCATATTGCTTCCATTAATTTATACAGTTTAATGAATAACTATAATGTGGGAGGTAAGGAAGTAAAGAAGGGAAAGCCTCTATACAGAGAGAATACACCCAAATTTAGAAAAGGCACTAAACAAGATTCATTTGCTGTATACTAGGGTCGGTGACTACATACATTTCTTCGATGTGTACTGGTGTATCCCAATCCAAGCTATAATTTTGTTAGTATTGCACATTGAAATTCGTTTTACATTTGCTACTTGAAGATGGTATACAAGTGAAGTCCCAGGAAAATTATCTAAACCGTACGTTGGAGACAGAAGTTTGTGTACCTGTCATATCGATAGACCAAACATTGCCATGATACACAGACCTCTTAATAAAGTTGATGCCTAGGGATCCAACTCTCGCAACTGACATCATTACTTTCCAAGTAGTTTAAACTCAGCCGAGAGTCATCTGTTATGCAAAAGCAGCATCCTTTGGGCTTTGAAACGCAATCACCGATGATTTCTCTGTCAGAGTGGGTTTCTCTACAACAAATATCCCCCACAAAAAAATTGTAAATTCTGTTTTTGGGCAAAACTAGCTCCGATCGTCTACGCTATGGAACTTAGTCAGAGACAAGGGCTTGATTTAGTCTATCGTATCATATTCAAGTGATTGCTTCCTGAACAATACAATAGTGAATGACATTGAAATATTCATTTTAACAGTCAAATTAAATCTACAGGCTTAACAGTGTACGACAGAGAAATTTGGAAGAAATTAAAAGCATTGGGTCACATTTCTGCAGTTCTGAATTACCGTATACACCAAGTATGAAGCAGAAAACTTCATTTAAAATGAGTCGTCTCTGATATCTGCATTCTTTCTTTGTCGGGTTATAGACTTCATCAAAAGCTCCCATGTTTACTCGGAACTCAGCTGAAAAAAAGATCTGAATAGTTGAATTGTTGTGTCAAGAAGATCATACTGCAATCAAGCGGTGATTGGGAAAATCTAAAAAATTGTATTTCTTTCATTTGCAATTCAAAGCATGAAACTCATAGGTCCTTAGGGCCTGTTTGGTTGATCCTTTCCGCTTCTCTGACATACACGAAACTCTGTGGGCTGCAAAGATACATAACCAGTGCGCCAACCTTGTTTCGAATATTTAAAAAACAAAATTTTTGGCAGTTTCCACCATTTAATTGATGTCTCAGGCTGTTTTTATGACTACTTGGAAACTGACATGCATTTAAATATACTCAAAAATCATGAAGCTTCTCAGCAGCGCTACTGCTGTTACATCTAGTGTAGCCATCAAATTACAAATAGTTTTGAATTTCGAAGATAGCCCATGTGTTGATGTAAGAAAGGAAAAAATTTCCTAAGGTGTCTATGAACTGTCAGAATTAAGTTTATAGTAGCCGATCGGTATTCCCAACTCAGAAACAGATTTTGAACAGCCTGTGAAGATATTTCTGCATCCTGCTGCTGGAACTCTAGCTGTCGAGTGATGTGCTTCGCTCTTCTGCTATTAATTCTAATAATATCATTATATTAACGTCTTATGTGTGTATTCCCAGTTGATCTTTTTATTCGCAGGCTAAGAAATGAAATTATTCTATCTGCATTAGTGTGAGTGTAGGTGAAGACTCGGATTGCGGGAGGTGGATGTATTTGTGACTTAATTTCTGTATAATCAGTAGTAAACGGAGTTATGTAAGTTGGCGATTAGTAGTTTTGTGATTGGAATAGGGCAAATTGCAATTAATTTCATCAATTTACTGCTGTAGGTTGTATGAATGATCACAAACAGTGAAACGCTATAGAAATAGACTAATTGATATTACGGCAGGTAAACCAACTATTCGTTTTTCTCATTCAGGATTAGTTTGAGGAAATATTTGTCAACAGGAAGCTATAATGTTTGTGATCTGCAGCGCATATTCCTGTAGAAATATCGTGTATGTATTTTTAGCATACAAAAAGATAGTCCAAGAAACAAGACCCGCCCTTTTGACTTCGACGCGTCAGAAGGCAATCTGTGCTGTCACATGAGTCAATCAGGATACATTTCCTTGTCGAATATGATGCAAAGACCTTTCATGATTCGCTATGAATTGATGTTGATTTTGTATTCCTCTCCTTACTTAGGCTGAAATCAAAACGCGTCGTATTTTGGTTCGTTTCACCATGTTTGCATAATATTTGCAGAAGGAATGGATTTGTGTTTCAAAGAAAATCCCTGACAATGCAATCTATGACAATTTATCGAAATAATTGGAAGTTATGCTTTAATCAATACTCAAGTGAGCAAGTACTGTTGTTGGTATTTGAGTGGATCCTTTTTCCTAGCATTTCAATTCATTTTTACGGCACGTAATTTTTGCGTTCATGTAGATAGGCCCTCAGCACACTTGATTCTGATCGGAGCTATTGCATGATCTCAAGATTATTTATGACGCTATTCAAGTCGCACTGGTTCGTATTGCAGAAAAGCAACGATTTTACTATGAGAAAGAGCAATAAGACAGCTATTGGTTCACAAATCCAAATTGTTTTCTTGCAATCAAGGTGAAACGTGTGGTAGGTATAGCGTGAAGATGTTGGTAAATTGATAATCGTTGTTGTTCTTTACTCATTCAATTCATAATCCATTTATGCGGTTCCAACGAGTAGTTCGCCAGTCATCTACGTTGCAAGGCAGAGCAATGAATATCTACATCTCAATAGCCTTCAGAGTTCACTGCCATCATGACGCGGAATGACATTGCATTGGGTGCGCTTCGACAGCCTGATTAGCATATACGTTTTCCACACTCCCACAAATTCTCTTCGCAAGTTCGCCTGACTTGCCACTTGCCAATTGTTGATGATCTTGTGAGCGCCGAGTTGATGAATCTTGTCGAGAGACCATTTCACCTATGATGGAGTACTTGAGTTATGAATACACCTGGTGTGACTTGATGTCTATTCTGTGTGGTGCTCTTCCTTGTCGAGGAAAATTGCGGCATTTAATTGGATAGATTGTATATTAGACGTTCACCGTTCACTATTTCGTAATAGGTTGTTGCTTGCACGAGTTTGTGGATGCTGAATTGTACATATCATTCATCGATAACAACGAATACTTTAATTTCATCAACTCGGATGACAGGATATGGTCCAACATACTTCTTGTCACTCTCACGATAGGTTCGAACCTAATCACCGGATTCTATTATTAAATCAGCATTACTAGGGACTCGACGTGCTAGAGTGTTGTGCATGTGCATTCTACTGCATACGCACGGCGAGTCCACCGTACAAAAGTAAATGTGCTGCCTTGATTCACTCGCATTTTCAAGGGAAAACCAATGTACAGCGACAACCAGCATGAAATGAATGCATCCCAGACTCTTTCCACCGTTTGGTTTGGTAAGAAAGATGCTGAACTGAAGTTCGTCTCGAGATCAACGACGTGTAGTGCTGCTTTCTTGTCGATCCAAATGAGGTCCATAGCAATATCGCGATTGAATACTATGTCTGATGGCGGTAGGCTGATACTAAATCGCCGAGGCGGGGTACTGAATGTTTGGCATGTCTCACATGGCCGCGTGATGCCTCCCAGTAATCTTCTATTTGATTCATCAACTTGGTTCGGTCTTGCACGTTTGATTACTTCATATAGTTTCCCGCTTGAGAGGTTGCGGAAGTATCTATGCAGTTTAAAGAGTTCAGGTTTGGTATATGGAACTTATTTGGCACCCCAGCATAGGTACAAGTGTTCGAATTTCCTTTCGAGGGGCATCGACTACCCTGCTAGTGGTGCACGTAACTCGTTCGTCACGTTATTAGCAACGATACTTTCACGATCTAATGCATCCAGTCCAAGTAGCATAGGTACACCTGCTGAGACAACATCCAGTTGTATGCTTAGAAACGAACCGTTTGGTATTGGGATACGAATCTCCATAGATACTAATGTTGGATAGCTACCGTCACCGAATCTGAACCTTGTAGCTGATGGGTGAATCTGAAACTTGAAATTGTGACCTTTGCAGTATCCCTTAGCTTGTCGATGTCCAATCATACTTTATTCAGGTCCAGTGTCAGCACATGCTCCGTGAAAGTGACACCGCATCTTGCTTGATGTTCTTCCTCCGTAACTCGAGTTCAAATGTCACGCACTGATTCTTGTAGGTGTATGTAGGGAGATGGCTGGTGGTCCGTTGGCCTGATAGTCGGAGTATTTCGGCCTGTAATACTCCGATCTAAGAATACGAATCTTCATCAATGATGACATCGGCACCAGTCTGACCGACATCCTTCACGTCTGCCTCAGATGTTGAGTAAATCCTGAAAGAATGCAAATGTGGTGTAATATTCTTGTAGCGCAATATGCTCCTATTTTGGGTGTACATTGGTACTCCATTTAAGAGTGTCACCAATCAAGGGGGTACTCTACCCAACTAACAATTTTTTTATTTATTTAGTAACTATTTTATAGATTTTTAGAAGTTATTGACTGTTCAGCCACACCGACGAGCGAAAAGTTAGATTTTCGCTTTACAGTAACTATTAGTATATAGTGCATAGTTTTTCGATACACTAAACAGGACCTTGGCCGATCTGCTCTGAGCAAGAGTATCACTCTCTGTATTGTGTGGTTTTCTCTCTCTGGGCCTGTGGAGCGCGTCCTTGGTCAGTCTTCCCAAACCTCGTGTGACATACGATCTAGTTCTCTACTTTCAACTGCCCTGCTCCATTTGTGGCCTGGATAGGTGTGGTTTCTTCAGTTGCACTGAGCTGTGGTTGCGCCACACTGGTCTCACCACCCACTTGTCGAAAAACCTGTCTTCTTCTTCCTTGCTTGTTGCACGTTTTAGGTGGTGAGAC
>JAAUYH010138057.1_pt1 | contig 19540 bp, 16 predicted proteins | sample 7278061 | NCBI WGS metagenome assembly JAAUYH01 (sample SAMN14350203, study PRJNA611818) | marine sediment metagenome | isolation source: surface marine sediment (0.6m) | place: French Polynesia: Moorea | collected 2018-08 | reverse complement strand
GCGCTCGTGGACCTGGTGACGGATACGGTGTGCCACCACACACCATTTCTGAAAGATAGGCAGCTAGGCCGTTTACACCACGCAGTACCCGGTTCGTTACCTGCCCCGAGCTGTGGCATCGCTACATGTCTGAATCGAGCAATTAACATGACTGGACTTTCACCAGTTGGATTGCAGCCTTGTCGGCCGCTCCGCCCATCCAGCGCCCTCAGGGCGAAGCCCTGAGGGCTCATGCACCTTATCCTAACGCAGAATTGCCGCTAGCGAGCTTGCTCGCCGACTTATGCACAAAACTTCATTTCCGGGGGACTATTTGAAGAGCTGACATGTATGCTCTCATCCACTGTACACAAGTTTGACATCGCATAGGTCTCGACGACGGGTCGGCAGTCGCGACGAAGCCGTCTGGGCATTGTCGATTGTCGCTGAATTATCCGTCGACTACCGCCAACCTACCGACGCCTCTCAGCTGTTTTGTCATCATCGCAGAATCATCTCGCTCCCGGTGATGCAGCTGAATAGGATTGGTATGTCGATTGCAGTAAAACAGCAATGCACACGAACAATCGCAGACCAGACGTCATACATACAACAGCTTGCATACAACAGCTTGAACGCAGACACGTTACAGGAGGACACGATGTGGAAACTGACTTGCACGGCAGCCATTGCCATCATTGTGGTATCAGTCAGCGCAGGATCGGCCAGCGTCGCATGGGCCGAGGATGGCAGCACCAGTCCCACGCCTACCAGCGAATGGCCGAGCTCAATCACCCTCGATCGCGGCGACAACCACAGCCGCTTTGAGATCGCCAGCAGCATAGTATTTTTCGATGGCGAGGACCCGGATTTCAACAATCGCTTGGACTTCCACGGCCAATACATTGCCCCGAGCGGCGCAGGCGGGTATGTTACCCTGCCGCTCTCATATTTTCGCGATGAAGGCGAGAGCGCTTCAGCCATCGGCAACCTCGAGGTGGGCGGACTCTACGTGGCAGAAACTTCCCAGGTGCCGGTGACTCTGCGGGCCGGGCTCACTTTGCCCACGGCCGACGACGACCCAGAAGGGGTAGCCGCCAACATCCTCACCGCGTTTACCCGCATCACGGATCTAGTCGTCGCGTATCCTGAGACCACGTCGCTGCGCCTCAGCGCGTCGACCTTGCTACAGAATGAAAACGTGTACCTTCGCGCCGACGCCGGCCTCGATATCGCCCTCGATACCCCAGACAATGTCGAGATCGATCCCCTCGTGCGCATCAATTTCGCCGCGGGCATTAAGGCCGACTCGCTGGCCTTTAGCGCCGAACTCGCCACGCTTGGCACCACTGGCGATCTCAACGGCGGCGACGCATCCGATCGCTTTATCCATACCCTGGCCCTCGGCGTGCACGGACGTGGCGACAGTTTGCGGCCGTATTTGGGCCTCGTGGTGCCGCTGGATGAAGAGTCCGACTTCATCGAATTCATGGTCACCGGTGGTGTCCAATTCCTCGTCGGCAATTGACGCCAACCACCGCAATGCAGTGATTTAATCGGTCACAATCAGACGCAGTTCGCCGACCGAGAGGTTCGGCGCCGCGGCCCACATGCCGCGAATTGTCAGGGCTTGTCCCGCTGGCGATCCCGGTAGTTCAACGAGGTGTGTGGTAGACAACTTATCATACTGTGGCTTCGGCTATAGCCTCGGCCGGGTTGTCGGCTCTCTCGCGCTCGGCATCACTCTTGTTGCCGGAAGCAGAAACAATGGCGACGTCCGCTTCGCCGACCAATACGGACCCATCACCGGGACCATCTTCGCCAATACCGCCGTCGCCACCATTACTACCATCGCCACCACTACCATCATCGGGCGGGACAGCGTCGGGATCGCTCTCCGGCGCATCGGTATCGGAAACCGAGCTGCGCGCAAGGGCCCGCAGCGATTCCTCCACCGGACCGAGCAGGGCCTCCCGGACCTCGCGCTCCAGAGGCAAAAGCTCGACAATTTGCACCAGGGCCGCGACCGTGCGCGCCCAACGGCGCTTGGCTTCGAGCACCACGGCCGGACTGGTGGCAGAGCCCTGATTGCGCAGCGAAGCCCGCAACATGGCGCGCTCGCGGCTTTTACGTCCGAGCTCGCTGCCGGCGCGGTGCCAGCGCTGGTATAGCTCCGCAAGCGTGTGCTCGCCGATGGGGGTCGCGGCCATGAGATCGTGCTCGGCCTGGGTGAGACGCTCGTCACGCGCAATCACTTCGCCCGCTTCCTCCAGATAGGAGCGGCGCACAATGCCCAGGCCCTCGGGAAACAGCCGCGCCGATAAGGTGCGCAGGGCCGCGAGTCGCCGCTGGCCGCTGCCGTCCGCGGCACTGTCTCTGGCAGCGTCAACTTCGGCCATCCCAACCAGAGCCACGATATGGTAATAGAGGGCCCGCGCGCAGCTATCGTGTTCGGCGTCCAGCGTAGTGACGGACTCGCTGAGTCCGTCGAGATGCTGCGCGGTGGCACTGCGCTCACCCTGTTTATGCGCCAAATCACTATGGGCTTCGGCGATTTTCTCCATCATGGCCGCGCCCAGCGGATGCGCGGTCAGTTGCTCTCGTAGACTCTCATCTTCAATCCACGCCTGAGAATGGGCCAGCATGGTGCTGGCATTTAATCTGTGAATGCTCATACAACTCTCTCCTCCACTCGATAGCGCCGCTATCATGTTTCCACGCCGTCGCGCAGGCCCACTTTGCCATGCTCCATCTTCTATAGACCGGTTCCCACAACCCGTTATCGCGTGTGATCCGCCTCACGGACACTGCGGTATCGTCCTAGATGATATCTGCCGTATCGGTGCCGTGGGCAAGTCCACTCTGGTTGGCGTACGACGACCGAGAAACCATGACCGAAATAATGTCGGCGGCAATAAAAAATTATCTGCCGCCAGACCGCGCTAGTACTTTTTCTTGCTCCGTCCATCTGCCGCCAAGCCGAGCTAGTACTTTTTCTTGCTCCGTCCCTCTCCAGCCAAGCCGCACGAGTACTTTTTCTTGCTCCGTCACTCTGCCGCCAAGCCGAGCTAGTACTTTTTCTTGCTCCGTCCCCCTGCCGCCAGGGCACGCGAGCAATGGCGCTGGGCCCCACAGCCCCGCCGCCAGGACTTTCGACAAAACGCGTGTACGGCCCTTGCACCGGCAGCACGGCATTGGCCCCGATGGCGGTAGCAAAATCCCCTGGCCGCAGGACTCTTGCGATTTTGCCGCTCCGCTTGAGGTCCTAGCCCCAGGGCTATGGCGGTTTTGCCATATCGCCTGAGGTCCTGGCCGCAGGGTTTCGCGCTACCTGAAGATGCTCCCTTGCCCGGGCCCCAAAGTCCCGCGCTACCGGAAGATGCTCCCGTGCCTTGGCCCCAAAGTCCCGCGCTACCGGAAGATGCTCCCGTGCCCGGCCCCTAGGGCTTCGCGCTGCTTTATGTTGCTCGCACAGCCGACAATAGAGAATCGGCAAACCGCATCATCAAGAAAATCAGATACATCGAGATTATTTGTCTATTACTGTCCCTTGACAGTGAATGTCGCAGCACCAGTGCTTCCGCTTTGGGCGCTTAGCTCTGGGCGCTTAGCTCTGGGCGCTTAGCTTTGGGCGCTTAGCTTTGCATGTCGGCAATGAGGCGACGCATAAACACCTCAATGCTCTGGCGCATGTTGGCGTCGGAGCAATGGGGCAGCGATCGACGCCACATCTCGATGGCCTTGGCCGAGAATCCCTGCTGATAGTAGAGATAGGCCAGGCGCGTGAGCGCGGGAAAGTAGTCGGGCTTGAGGTCCAAGGTGGCCTCGTACTCGTCGATGGCCTCGTACACGCGCGATTTTTTCTGCAGCAAGTTGGCCAGGACAAAGTGGTACTTGGCCGATAACGGATCGATGGCCAAGCCCGCGCGCAGCACCTCAACCGCCCCGTCAATGTCGCCGGCTCGGTACAGGGCAATCGCCTCGGCAAAGCGCTCGTCACCACCACCCACCGACGCCATAGAGCCCGTCTGCCGCGCCCGAGTCTGGGCCAGCAGGGTCGCCACGCGCTGTTTGAGACCGCCGATGTCCAGGGGCTTTTCAAAATAGGCGTCAGCCCCGTAGCGCTCGAGCAATTCGTCGCTCACCCGCGCCGTGGCGATCACGGCCGACATCAGCACCACCATGATGTGCCGATAACGATGACTCTGCTTGATCGCCCGACAGACTTGAAAGCCGTCGATCTCCGGCAGCATGACATCAATGATCACCATGTCGGGCGGATCGGACTTGATGCGACGCACCGCCTCGCCCCCGGTCACCGACGTCATCAGCTTGACTCCGAGTGAACGCAACCCCTTGAGCAATAGGTGCCGGGTGGCAAAGTCGTCGTCCACCACCAACACCCGCTGCGGCCCCTCGTGGTTGACCACCACGGACGGCGAATCTCCATCACCATCCTCGAGCCACAACTTCTGCTCACCGGGATCGACGAGGATGTCGACGTCCACTGTACTGCTGGTGACCGCCGTCGCCGAGCCTTCGGCCGTGGCCATGCGCAGACGCGTCGGCCCGCCCTCTTCCGATGTCACCGTCGAAGCCACCCGCGTCTGCCCTAGCCCGCGCCCGGGGAAGCTAAGGTTTACCAGCGCCGTGGCGATATCCTCCGTCGGTCCGTCCGGCCCAGGCCCGTCCAGATGATGGGTCGGCTCATGGGCCGGATACGATGGCCGCTCGCTGCCGCGCAAGTCGCGGGTTTGGCTATCGCCGATCTCCAGCTCTTGCGAATCCGCCTCAAGGGCCATTAGATCGCTGTCGATATCGCTGCCCATGGAATCGACCCGGACGATTTCCATCATCGGCGGCGGCGCTTCGACCGGCTCGGAATTGGACTGTTCCAACCCCTCCGGAACATGAACCGGCACCACATTGTGAACACTGGTCTTGCCATCGTCTACTTGGTCAAAACCGCCGAATTCATCGTCCACCGGTTCGTCGGCCACGCTGTCAAAGATGTCGATCTCGATGGAGGACACGCTGGTGACGTCCTCGCTGGTCTCCCGCGGCGCCGGCGGCTCAAGCGCCTCCGATGCGGCATCGCGCACCACGTACATGCCGCCCTGCTCGCCAGCCGCCACCTGCAGACCGCGCCAATAGCGATGACCCTGCTTGCGCGCCGAATAACAGGCCCGCAACGTTCGTGCAAGGGTGACCTGCAGCGCGATATGGGGCACCACGGTCTTGCCGCGGATGAATTGCAATTCGCGCAGAATGTCGCCCGACAGCCGGGGATCGTCAGCCGCGACGAATAAATGCTGCGCGTCCTCGTAAATCGGCATCAAATTGTGCCGCATCAGCAGACGCTGGGAGATGCCACCCAACACATCCAAGCGAATCTCACTTCGGTCCAGTACCACCGCCGGCATACCAACCTGACGGGACAGGACCCGGGCCAAAGTCTCCTCGTCCGCGTACCCCATGACGTAACACAGCGAGGCCAGCGGCAACTTGCGCTGCTGCAGATCGAGGACATCTTCTAGCTTGTCCTCGGTGAGCGCACCGATTCGCAAGAGAATGTTGCCGAGCGGATCGATGCCGTTGCGCATAACTGACCTACTTTACTTGGCTTATGGGGCTGGCTAAGACGCGGGTAGACGGCGCCACTCCCACGTGTACTTGGCGGGTATACTTGCATATACTTGGCAAGAGGTGAATCATACGCGGGCGCTGGGGTAGGCAAAAATTGCTATCGATCGTCAATAGTACGATACTTCGACAACCGAATAACGCAGGCCGGTAACACGGACGAAAAATACCAGCAAACCATACGCAGCCGCGTCCCGGCTGGTCTCAAAGTTATATGCAGAACCAATGGACGATTCGACGAAAAACACGCAAGAGGTCTTATTAGCTCCCCCGCGGGCGCTAGCCCCCTGATCTCCCTACTTCCAACCCGATAATCCTACCAGCGAGGCTGGGATTATCGACCGGGCAAATCTGCCAGACCGCTCCCAGAGGCTTCTATGAGGATTCCCAGAAGATTCGATGACCGGACTGGCCGAACCATCCCGGGCCCGGTTGGATATGTTTGCCTACTGTGACATACTGTCACGATCAGAATTCATTTCAACTATCCATCAACACCATAACTGATTGCAATCACAAAAGCTTCTGAATCTGAAGCGAGACCCATGCGCTCCGCTTGCCAGAAGCTTGCCAGTTTTTTGAGAGGCGGAGGTACCACATGATCGAGTTTTCGCTCGGCGACAAAGCAGTCTACCCGGCACAAGGCGTAGCCGAGGTCGTTGGCATCGAGAACAAGGAGATCAATGCAACGATCTGCTCTTTCTACGTGCTCAAAGTGCTAGATACCGAAATGCAGATCCTGGTCCCCAAAGAGAAAGCGGATCAAGTGGGGCTTCGCCCCGTCGCCACCGATGACGAGGTCGAAGAGGTATTCGACATCCTGCGCGAACAAGACGTCCACATCGATAAGCAGACTTGGAATCGGCGCTACCGCGGCTTCATGGAGAAAATCAAGACGGGATCTCTCTTCGAAGTGGCCGAGGTATTTCGCGATCTCTACCGTCTCAAGAGCACCAAGACCCTATCCTTTGGCGAGCGTCGCATGCTCGATACCGCGAAGAATCTCATCGTCAAAGAGCTGTCGGTCGCGCGCAATTGGACCGAGCAGAAAGTCGAAAAAGAGCTGGAAAAAGCGTTCGCTATCTAACAAACAGGCACGCGCCCTATCCCCTGTGCGCCTGGGCCCGTCGCCCGATCTACAGCAGGCGGCAATAAACCGCGGCAAAAAGCGCCCCACAGGGCCGATACCCACCGCGCCAATCATCGCTTGCCATTGACCTTGGCGGTCAAGGTTTGCTCTAGTAGGCGCGTCTTGGAATCGCTGCATACATATACTCCCGCCGGCTTGGCCATGGTCTTCTCTCTGGGGTTCTGCGGACTCTTTGTGGTGCTGGCCCTGGTCTTTGGCCCCAGACATATCACCGACATCAAACTGCAGCCGTTTGAATGCGGCTCGGAGCCCATCGGCTCGCCACGGGGGCGTTATTCGGTCAAGTTCTACCAGGTAGCAATCCTTTTCCTGGTGTTCGACATCGAATCTGCATTCATGTACCCCTGGGCGCTCATGTATCGCTACCTATCGGTAACTCCGCAGGGAATCAGCCTCTTTGGCTTTGTGGAGATGCTGATATTCGTGCTCGTCCTTATCGTCGCCCTGGCGTATGTGTGGCGGAAGAAGGCAATCGGATGGGACTAGAACTGGTCACAACACGTCTGGAAGATGCGGCCAATTGGGGCCGCAAGTTTTCGCTTTTCACCTACCCGTTCGTCACGGCCTGCTGCGGCATGGAATTCATGTCGGTGGCAGCGCCCAAATACGATCTCGCCCGCTTTGGCGCCGAATTTCCCCGGTTTTCCCCCCGGCAAGCCGATCTCCTCATGATCGTCGGTACCATCACCGAGCGTCAGGGACCGGTGCTCAAACGGGTATTCGACCAAATGGCGGAGCCCAAGTGGGTCATCGCCTTTGGCGTATGTGCGTCTACGGGTGGCTTTTATCAGAACTACAGCGCCATGCCGGGTGCCGATCAGGTAATCCCGGTAGACGTCTACATCCCCGGCTGCCCGCCCCGCCCTGAACAGGTCCTCGATGCCCTGGTGCTGTTGCAAAAACGGGTGCAAGACGGACGGGGCCACAGTCAGGTGCGCGACAAACGCGAGATGTTGGCCGCGCAATCGCAGTCGTCCTAAACAAAGTCACAGATGTGGGCCCCTTGGGGGCCCTGCTTAGCAGCCAAGGATTTACGATGGCGCAAAAAGTTCTCGATGCCCTCAGCAAAAAGTTTGGCGACGCTGTCGAGGAGACTTCATCAGATACCAATGATGAGGTCGCCTACATCAAGCGCGAACATCTAATCGAAGTGGCTACCTGGCTTCGCGATGACGAGTCCATGGCCTTTGATTCCCCGGTGTTCTGTACCTGCATCGACAATCTCGGCGAAGAACCCCGCTACGAGGTGTGTTATCAGCTGCGCTCGAGCAGACATCGCTATCGATTGCGGCTCAAAACCCGCCTGGACGAAGAGGATGTGAAGATCCCGAGTCTCACGCCGATTTGGCCCGGCTTCAACTGGCTCGAACGCGAGACCTTCGATATGTACGGCATCCAATTCGACGGTCATCCCGATCTCCGCCGCATCTATATGTACGACGAATTCGTCGGATACCCCCTGCGCAAAGATTATCCCAAAGAAAAGCGCCAACCTCTGGTGCGTCGCGACGATTTGCCGAGCAGCTAACCCATGGCCGATTTAAAGACCTACGTCCTCGGACGCAAAACTCTCGAAGATCTCGATAGCGATCACGCTACCGATCTGCCCAACGAGCTCATGACCATCAACATGGGCCCATCCCATCCGGCCATGCACGGTACGGTGCGCATCGTGCTGACGATAGACGGCGAGCGCATTGTCAACGCCGACGTGCAGCCCGGCTTCTTGCACCGATGCTTTGAAAAAGAGTCGGAATACGCCACCTACACCCAGATCTTCCCCTACACCGACCGCCTCAACTATGTATCGCCGATGATCAACAACGTCGGCTATGCCATGGCGGTGGAGAAGTTGCTTGGGATTACCGACGATATCCCCAAGCGGGCCGAGTACATCCGCGTCATTGTCAGCGAAGTCTCGCGCATCACCGACCACCTCACATGCGTGGGCGCGTCGGCCATGGAGCTGGGCGCCTTTACGGCCTTTCTATACTTCTTAAAGGCCCGGGAATGGCTCTACGCCCTATTGGAAGAGCTGAGCGGTGCTCGTCTGACCCATTCCTACGTGCGCATCGGCGGTGTGGTCAAAGACCTGACCCACGACTTCGGCGAAAAGCTCCTCGGCCTGCTCGATAAGATCGAAAACGAGGTCATGGTCGAGGTCAAGGGCCTGCTCAACGGCAACCGTATCTTCCGCGATCGCATGGAAAACGTGGGGCCCTTTTCCGCCGAGGACGGCCTGCGCTACGGGCTCTCGGGGCCCATTTTGCGCGCCTGCGGCGTGGACTACGACGTGCGCAAGGATTACCCCTACTCGGCGTATCCGGACTTTGAATTCGACGTCCCCATCGGCGAGACCGGCGACTGCTTCGACCGCTACTTAGTCCGCATTGAGGAGATCCACCAATCGATCCGCATCATCCGCCAAGCCCTGGCCAAGCTGCCTGATGGCCCGGTGGTGATCGACGATCCCCGGGTGGCTATGCCGGACAAGCGCGAGGCCTACAACACCATCGAGGCCATGATTCGCCATTTCAAACACATCGTCGACGGCATCAGGGTGCCCCCGAGCGAAGCCTATACCTTTGTCGAAGGCGGCAACGGCGAACTGGGCTTCTTCATTAAGAGCGACGGCACCGGCCGCCCGTACAAGTGCTATGTGCGCTCGCCCTCGTTTATCAGCCTGCAAACCGTTCCCGAGCTGATCCACGGCGCGCTGATTTCCGACATCGTCCCGGTCTTCGGCATGATCAACATGATCGGCGGGGAGTGCGATAAATAATGAGCGACAGTCAATCCAACAGCGAGTCGAACCCCCAGGCCGAGGAGACCGTGACCCTGACCATCGACGGTCAAGAGGTCACGGTGCCCAAAGGCATTAACGTTCTCGAAGCGGCCAAGTACGTGGGCATTGAGATCAGCGCGTTTTGCTACCATCCGGGCCTGAGCATTGCCGCGGTATGCCGACAATGCCTGGTGACGGTGGAGAAATCGCCCAAGCTCTTGCCCTCGTGCCAGACCATCGTGAGTCCGGGCATGGTGGTGAGCGTCGAGGACGAGCGCTCGACCCAGGCGCGCAAGCAGATGCTCGAATTCACCTTGGTCAATCACCCCATCGATTGCCCCATCTGCGATAAGGCCGGCGAGTGCACCCTGCAGAAGCTGTACTTCGAGCACGATAACGCGGCCTCGCGGGTCGACGTGCCCAAGGTGAATAAGCCCAAGGTGGTCGATCTCGGGCCCCATATCGTCCTCGATGCCGAGCGCTGCATTCTGTGCACCCGCTGCATCCGGGTCTGCGACGAGGTCGCCGGCCAGCATCAGCTCGAGATGAGCCATCGCGGCAATCACGAAGAACTCGGCACCGCCCCGGGCGCGGTCCTCGACAATCCCTACTCCATCAATACGGTGGATGTGTGCCCCGTCGGTGCGCTGACGTCTAAGGATTTCCGCTTCACCATGCGGGCCTGGGAACTCAACATGACGCCGTCGGTGTGCAATGGCTGCGCTACCGGCTGCAATGTCGAGCTCCATCATAAAGATGAGCGCGTATGGCGCTTGGTGCCGCGCCACAACGCCAAGGTCAACGAGTACTGGATGTGCGACGAGGGCCGCTTTACCTATCACGAGCTGCGCGACCAGCGCCTCGCCGGGCCCACGGCCGGGGGCCTGCCGTCCAGTTGGGACCGGGCCCAGCAGGCCGCCGCCGACAAGCTCAAGGCTGTGCTGGAGGCCGATCGGTCCCGAGTCGGTGTGGTGCTCTCGCCCCGGCAAAGCAATGAGGCCAATTACGCCTTGGCCAAGTTAGCCGGTCACATGTGGCAGGTCGGCCGCGTGTACATGGGTGGCAAGGCACCCGATCCCGAGCGCGCCGACGATATCCTCCGCGACGCCGACGTCAACGCCAATGCTGCCGGGGTCAAGGCCATCGCCGGGGCCCTGGAGCTGGAATTGGCCACCTTGGCCGACTTGGAACAAGATCTGGAAGCCGGCAATCTGAGCGCGCTCTTGGTCTTGAGCCACGATCACGCGCTGTCGGACGAGGCCGAGGCCAAGGCCGAAGCCCTCGATGCCCTGGTGGTGATCGCGTGGCGCGAAATCGGCCTGGCGGCCCGCGCCGACGTGGCCCTGGCATGTGCCTCATGGGCCGAGCTCTCGGGCACCATCACCAACCGCCAAGGGTTTGTCCAGCGCATGCATCCCGCCTATATGCCGCTGGGGCAAGCACAGCCGGCGTGGGAAGTGATCACTCAATTGGCCAAAGCCTGCGCGGCGACCATGGATTACACCCATCCCAAGCAGATCTTCACCGAGATGGTCGATAAGGTAGAGGCCTTTAGCGGGGCTGAGTGGGGCAAACCCGCGCGGCCCATTCAACTCCGTTTTGCCGACTCCCGCGGCTGAGGTCGGTCGGCCGGTATATCGATAGGCACAGCGCCAAATATCGCGCCAACCATCGCGCCAACCATCGCAACAGGCACCGAGTTTCTTTCCCATGGATACCGTATACGCAGTGATCGACTGGCCGGGCACCAAATGGCTGCTCTTGGTCTTCCTCTTCGTCATGCCGGTGGCGTCCCTCCTCACCTGGGCCGAGCGCCGGCAGAGCGCCATGATGCAGGACCGCCTGGGCCCCAACCGCGCCAATATCGGCTCGATTCGCCTGTGGGGCATCCTGCACTTTGTCGCCGATGCCCTCAAGATGATCCAGAAGGAGGACTTTGTCCCGGCCAACGCTCATAAGGCGCTGTTCGCGCTGGCCCCTATCTTGGCCCTGGCGCCGGTGCTGGTGGCGTTTGCCATTATTCCCTTTGGCCCCACCATCTATCCCGAACAGATGCTGCAGCCACACGACTTCAGCCAGACGGCCAGCGGGCCGACGATCACGTTGCAGATGTTCGAGATCGATTTTGGCATCCTGTTCTACTTCGCGATCTTGAGCATCTCCAACTTCGGCGCCACCATCGCCGGTTGGGCCAGCTACAACAAATGGGCCCTTCTCGGCGGTCTGCGGGCCTCGTCGCAGATGATGTCGTACGAGGTGGCTATGGGCCTGTCGCTGATGGGCGTGTTCCTGGTCATGGGCACCTTAGAGCCCGGGGCCATGGTGGGATGGCAAGGGTCCAATCCGCTGAGCTGGGGTGTGGTGGTACAGCCAGTGGCCATGCTGCTGTTCTTGACTGCCGCCATCGCCGAGACCAAGCGCGGTCCCTTTGACTTGCCCGAGGGCGAGCCCGAGATCATCGGCTACTTCGTCGAGTACTCGGGCATTCGCTGGGGCATGTTCTTTTTGGCCGAGTTCATCGAGATCGTCTTCATCTCCATGGTGATCACCACGGTGTTCTTCGGCGGCTACTACTTCCCGTTCCTCGACGACGATGGCGTCTTCCGCGCCTTTGGTTGGCAGGCTGGGTGGGCGCTTCCCCACGTCGCGGTGGTCGCGCTTCAGATCGTCACCTTCGGGGTTAAGGTGGTGTTTTTCTGCCTGCTCCAGCTGGCCATTCGCTGGACCCTGCCCCGCTTCCGCGCCGATCAGCTCATGGATCTGGGTTGGAAGCGGCTCCTTCCCTTTGCCCTGGCCAACTTGATGATCACGGCGCTGATTCTGCTCTTCGTCTACTAACCGGCCATAGCGTGCCAACGACTTGCGCCCCGTGCGAGGCGCCCCTATAGCAATACAACGATGGCTTCACACTCCCCAGCACCCGTCCATAAAGAACCCCGCGGTTTGAAAGTGGTCTCCGAGTCCGACCGCCATCCCAAGGCGCGCACGGTCCAGGTGGCCAGACCGAAACGCGAAGAAACCTCGTTTTTGCCGGCCACGGTTCAGGGCTTGGGCATCACGCTCAAGCACTTTGCCAAGAACCTCTTCAGCCGCCGGGAAAACAGCGACATCGAGACCATCAACTATCCGGAAGAGACCATTCCCTATCCGGAGCGCAATCGCGGCCTACATCGCCTGATGCAGCGCGACGACGGCAATGTGCGTTGCGTGGCCTGCATGTGTTGTCCGACGGTATGCCCCGCCAACTGCATCACCATCATTCCGGCCGAGACCGACAATGCCGGCGTGGAGAAATTCCCCGCGGTGTTTGAAATCGACGAGCTGCGCTGCGTGGTATGTGGGCTGTGTGTCGAGGCCTGTCCGTGCGACGCCATCCGCATGGATACCGGCACCCACGCCATGCCGGTGGAAGAGCGCGGCCACGCCATTGAGACCAAGGAAAAAATGTTGGCCCGTGGTACTCCGTCCATTGCCGTGCAAGGTGGTGAGGGTCCTGACTGGCGTGACGAGTAACGTTATGTGCGGGGCCCGGTTGGGGGATATTTCGCGGTTTTCCGGGGTTAAACCGGGTTATACCGGGCTATATCGGGGCAAAAATCTGTGATGACGGATACCGGTCACCAGACGCAGTACCGGACGCCACCCAGACGCGACAATGATGACACTTGACGCCTGTGGGGCACACCGTTATCGTAATAGTTGAGTTTCAACTGTTCGATACGGTAACAGAGCAACAGACTTATTCCCTACAATGTCTATCCAGGGATCTGCCTCTGGCCGAGGCGCGCACGCCCGCACGTCGGGAAGCCCACATCGGTTATTCGCGGAGCCCACCTGCTGCATACGTAGGGGATAGAGAAATTGCTCTCGTTCGTAACGGGGAAGCTCATTCCAAGAGTGCCATTTGTACACTACAAGTGGCACTCTTTTTTTATCCGGACATCGCTATTGTGGTCTTGACAAATATGTAAATACCAGGCCCTTACACCAGGGTATGGGACGGCGCCGATCCGGCGAGCGCCCGACTTTTTTGCCGGGCGTCATCTTCGCCGTTTGGTACTGGCTCGCCGTCGCTTACTGATCGCTTATTGACCATGACCTCGGCGACGGCCGTCGAGGGCTGACGCTGTGCCCACGTAGAGAAAGCCGAGCCCGCAAAGGGCTAGAAGGGGCACTCCATGCCAACTGCCGGCCCAGGCGATGGCGACGAGGAACGCGAGGCAGTAGCCGCCGAGGAGCACTTCGACGAGCCACGCCCAGTCGCGGGCGCCTCTGTAACGGTGGCGGATGGAGCGGAGCCCTCTCGCTCGCCGCTGCCGGCTTGGGCCCGTCTTTAAAGGCAATCCACCAGCCTGAATGCCGGTTTTTGGCGTGCGGACAAAGACCGATGGTCTTTTCCAGGCCCCGGCAAGGACCGCCCGGCTCTGAGACAAAGACAGGCCCACTGCCAGCGCGATCACGGCCGGAAGCAGCACCAGCGCGGCCAGACCGCTGCGGGCGAGCGCCCATTGCGACGCCGCGCAATACAGGCCCAGCACGATCACGGTGGCGCCGAGGAGCACCTGATCCATAGCGGTAATGGCACCAATGGTGATGTTGCCGAGGGCGGTATGGTCCGCGGCCGTAAGAGCACGCCACAGCGACACCGGTCCCAACGACAGAGCCATGGTCAGAAGCAGCAGATAGGGCAGGTTTTGCGTCAGGTGAAAGATTGCCTCGATTTTGGCCCGCATGGGCAGTGCGGCCCGCCAGATGCGGGGCACCATGGCCACGGCCACTTGTATCGAGCCCTTGGCCCAGCGGTACTGCTGCGACTTGAAGCCGTTCATGGCCGCGGGCAGCTCGGCCGGGGCCTCAGGCTGGGAGACAAAGACAAAGCGCCAGCCGCATAGGAGCGCGCGATACGATAGGTCGAGGTCTTCGGTCAGGGTATCGGCGCGCCACCCCCCCGCGTCATCAATGGCGCTGCGCCGCCATAGGCCGGCGGTGCCGTTAAAATTGAAGAACCCGCCGCTCTGCTGGCGAGCGTTTTGTTCGATGACAAAGTGGCCGTCGAGGAGAAGTGCCTGGATGCGGGTAAGTAGGCTGCGCGTGCGATTGAGATGGCCCCAGCTCACCTGCACCATGCCCACCTCGGGCCGGGCAAAATGACCCACGGTCTGGCGCAAAAGGTCGGCGGGCGGCAGGAAGTCGGCGTCCAAGATCAACACGAACTCGCCGCGGGCGCGGGCCAGTCCGGCCTGCAGGGCGCCAGCCTTAAATCCACTGCGATCGGAGCGCGGCAGGTAATCGATGTGGTAACCGCAGGCGCGCAGAGAATCGATCTTGCGCCGGCAGATGGCGCCGGTATCGTCGTCGGAGTCGTCGAGTACTTGGATCTGCAAGCGGTCGCGCGGCCACGCCAGCCCGGCCACGGCGTCGATGAGGCGCTCGGCCACGTAGCGCTCGTTGTATAGCGGCAACTGCACCGTGACCCACGGCAGCTCGGCCGGCAGCGGCTGACGCTGCGGCTGGGCGTTGCGGCTGCGAAGATACTGCCAAAGCAAATGGGCGCGATGCAGACCAAAGAGCGCCAGGAGGATCAGGGTCGTGCCATAGATGACGAAGATGGCCACGAGGGTGACCACGAGGATGGCCACGAGGCTCGCATCAAGGGTCTTATAGACGAGCAGTGACATGGCATCAGCGCCGCCCGCTGCACGGCTGGCCCGACTCCGGCGGAGGGCAATGGCTCAGCGCGAGCCAGTCCATGGTCAAGGCCACGCCCACATGGATAACGATGCCGCCCCAGATCGACCGGGTGCGCATGGCCAAGGTGCCGAGAATGAGACCAGCCCCGATAGCGCCGATGGTCTCGAGCAGGGGCTTGCCAAAATGGATCATGCAGTAGGGCACGATCATGACAAAGATGGCCTTGGAGCCGATGCGGCGCAGGCCGTGGAGCATGTAGCCGCGAAAGAAGAATTCCAGCGAGACAAATTGCAGCGCGTAGAGTGCCTCCCACGCCCAAAAGTCGGCGGCTGAGCGATTGGCGTATTTGTAGAAGGGATAGGTCAGGTAAAACGATTTGCTCTGGGCGGCGATGATGACGGCGGGCAAAATGAGGGCAAAGAGAACGGCGTAGATCCAAAGATGGCGCAAAAAGCCCTTGCCCATGATGTAGTAGTCGCGCAGCCGCTCCCCCGGCATGGCCAAGATGGTGATGGCGGGAATGACGACGTAGCCAAAAAACCGCCATCCCGACCACCAGACGAATTCCTTGAGCTGCCAGTATGGATCGGCAATATTCGGCGGCACGAGCTTGCGATAGAACCAGCGCTGGCCGTAGTACTCCTGCAGTGAGAGGGATATGGCCACGGTCACCAGGACTACGAGCGGCATCCATTCGCTGCCGTCGCGAGCGGCGGCGGGCGCGGCGCCATCGCCTTTGGCGCCATCGCCTTTGTTATCGGGTGCCAACGCCTCAGTCGATGCCGACTTATCCGGCGCGGATCGGGCCTTGCGCTTGCGTTTGCCGGCGTTGCGTTCCTTGCCGCCCGTGCGCGCGGCGCTCTTGCCCGAACTGCCGGCAGAATCACCCGCACCACTATCTGCGGCAGAGTCTTTGGCATAGTCATCATCGATGCGGCGCCACTGATTGGCCGCGAGCCCGCAGGCCCATCTGATCAAACCGAGCATGGCGCCCCCGTCACTTCATCCGGCCGATAAAGTCGGCTCCTGTACGCAGTCGTCGGCGCACCAATTCTTTGCCCAACACCTCCATGGTGTCGAAGAGCGGCGGCGATGCCTTGCGCCCGCTGATGAGCAGGCGCAGCAGCATAAAGAGGTGCTTGGACCGAAACTCCTTGCCCTCGCAAAAGGCGCGGGTCGCGGGTTCGAGTTCGTCGGCGGTCCAGGTCGGCAGGGCTTCATAGACCTCGATGAGGGCCAGTATCGCCTTGCGCACGTCTTTTTTGGCCACGTCGCCCATCTTGAGTTTGTCGGCCACCGGGGTATAATCGAGATCGCCGGAAAAGAAGTAGGCGGTGGCGGGAATGAACTCGTCGAGGCGTTTGATGCGCTCGCGGATGAGGGGCACGATGCGCAAGAGGTGCTCGCGGCTCAGGCGCCAATCCAAAAATTCGTCCACCAGCTCTTCGTATTCCAAATCGTGGATGTATTTCTCGTTGAGCCAGCGCAGTTTTTCCGGATCAAAGACCGGCCCCCCGAGTGAGACTCGGTCCCAGGAAAAGCCGTCGATCATCTCGGCCAGGGTGAACTTTTCCCGATCGCCGCCGAGCGACCAGCCCATGATGCCGAGGAAGTTGAGCAGTGCCGCCGGCAAAATCCCGGCGTCGCGGTAGTAGTCGATCGAGACCGGGTTTTTGCGCTTGGAAATCTTGCTCTTGTCGGCGTTGCGCAAAAGCGGCATGTGGATCCACTCGGGCTCCTGCCAACCGAAAGCCTGGTACAGCATGACGTGCTTGGGTGTAGACGTGATCCACTCCTCGGCCCGGATGACGTGAGTGATGCCCATGAGGTGGTCGTCGACCACGTTGGCCAGGTGATAGGTGGGAAATCCGTCCGATTTGAGCAGCACTTGGTCGTCGATTTGCTCGTTGGCAATCGACACCTCGCCGCGCAGTCGGTCAGTAAACTTGGTCGTGCCCGACAGCGGTGTGGCCAAGCGCACGGTGTAGGGTTCGCCTGCCTGGGCCCGCGCCTCTGCTTCGGCGGGGTCGAGGCCGCGGCAGTGGCGATCGTAGCCGATGATGCGGGCCTTTTTCGCGCGCTGCTCTCTGCGCAGCGCGTCCAGTCGTTCGGGGGTGCAAAAGCAGCGATAGGCGTGGCCGCTCGCGATGAGGGCTTCGGCGTGGGCGCGGTAGATGTCGGCGCGCTCGCTCTGGCGATAGGGCCCTGCGGCGCCGCCGATATCGGGGCCCTCATCCCACGTAAGACCCACCCAGCGCAGGGCCCGCAATATCGCCTCTTCGCTGTCGGCGCGAGAACGGGCGCGGTCGGTATCCTCGATGCGCAGGATAAATTGACCGCCCATACTGCGGGCAAATACGTAGTTGAACAGTGCGATATAGGCTGTGCCCACGTGGGGGTCACCAGTGGGAGAAGGGGCAATACGCACACGAATTGAGGAGCTTTCGCTCGACTCTTGCAACGCCATGGTGGGCAGCTTGTATCATGTCGTGATAGCGTTTCAAAAGTGCAGACACAGCGATTTTCCCAGTTGTGCTCGGTGGGGGCCGTGATTTTGGCCACTATCATCGGGGCCCCTCTCAACCGCGCCAGTGCCAATCCCAATGCGACAGACCATGATGAGCGCGCGGCAGTGATGTCGGACACCATCGATTTCGCAGGCACAGTGAGCGAAATCCACGCTCAGTGGAATGGCAAGAACGATCGCATTATGACCTACGCCGTCTTGCGCAATGACGCGGGTGACACGATCACGGTGCGCCAGCCGGGCGGCACTGTCGACGGCGTCGGCATGGTGCAGTTTCCCAGTCCGGCACTTCTCCGCGCCGGCGACCGAGTAGAGCTGAGTGCACGATCCATGGCCGTGCGCACGGCCGACCCAAAAGCCGACAAATCGGCCGCCGACAAATCGGCCGTGGGCAGCCAACTGTGGGATCTCCACCAGGTCAAGGCTATTGTCCGCGCCCGACCGGCCCCTGCACCAACCAGCAATGCAACAGCCACGTCGACCGCGGGCTCGGCCGTACACGGCCAATTTACCCCCGCGCCCCAGGAATTTGTCCGCACGGTGACCAAGCGCGGCACCCCGCTGTATTGGGCCTCGGGCTGCGTCTATGTCTCGTACGACGAGGCCGGCACCAGTCACATCCCCGGCACCGAAGAATTCGACGTCATTGACCAAGTATTTTCCCATTGGCAGGGCATGGCGGCTGACTGTTCGTATATGAAATTCCAATTGGAGGGGCCGCGGCCCACCATGGAGGTCGGCTTGGACGGCATCAACCTGGTCAAATTTCGCGACGACGAGTGGTGCCGACCCGACGATGAAAACACCGCCGAACTAAACTGCCACGCCCCGGAAGCGGCCGGGATTACCACGCTCTTTTTCGTCGACGATCCCGAGCGCGACCGCGACGGCGAGATTCTCGACGCCGATATCGAGATCAATGCTGCCGTGCGCTTCTCGGTGTCGGTCAACGGCGTGAGCGACGGGCCCACCGACCGCTGCTTGTCCGATCTCGCCAACACCCTCACCCATGAAGTGGGCCATCTCCTCGGACTCGATCACACCTGCCGTTTTCCGGGCGAGGCCGCGCGCCTCGATCACAATGGCGACGAAGTGCCGCTGTGTAACGACCGCCTGCCGCAGGACATCCTCGACACCACGATGTACGCCACGCAGCAGTGCGGTGAGAGCAAAAAGGCCAGCTTGGCCCCCGACGATGTCGAGGCCGCGTGCAACGTGTATCCGCTGGCCAGCGAACCCAATCAGTGTCGCCGGGTCGATCTATCGAGTGGACGCGGCTGCGCCATTTCTGCCGCCCCGTATGGGCCGGATCACAACGGACATGGCGCGCTCCTGTCACTCATGCTCGCCGGGCTGGCAATCGGCATCGGGCGCCGCCACCGACGCCGTCACTCCCAATAGGCCCCTACCAGGTAGGCCCCTACCAGGTAGGCCCAATTGGGCCCCATTAATGAGCTTCGTCGTCGGTGAGTTCTTCGACGGTGGCCAAGATGTCTTTGACATCGAGCAGGCGCAGGCGCTCGTCCCATGGCACCCGCACCCCGGCATCCTTCTTGAACAGCACCCGCGAGCCGTTCGGCACGCCGGAGACATTTTCCCCTAGATCGTCGGCAGTGGGTTTGTCGCGCGCCACCTCGATCACCTGGCCGTAGAGGGCCTCGTCCTGGGCCTCCTTGGCGCCATCGGGGAGATAGAGGCCGGCGTCCGTGCGCTCTTCATCCTTGATCACGCTCACCAGCACCCGCATGCCCAAAGGCAAGATCAG
>JAAUYH010208953.1_pt1 | contig 19542 bp, 8 predicted proteins | sample 7278061 | NCBI WGS metagenome assembly JAAUYH01 (sample SAMN14350203, study PRJNA611818) | marine sediment metagenome | isolation source: surface marine sediment (0.6m) | place: French Polynesia: Moorea | collected 2018-08 | reverse complement strand
GTTGTGAAACAATAGGATGTTTTATGTAGCATGGCCTGGCACCTGGAAGGATAAGATGATTCCGTAAGTCTTTGATTCAGCTGAATTCAGCGATTAGTTCTTCGCAGTGAGAATCATATAGTCCATTTTTTGCTATCTATGCATTTGATTTCGTCTTGGGTTTCATAAAACGCCGGAAACTTCACTCTTCGACTGCTGTCGTTCCATATCCCATTGATTGTTGAAAGCCAGATATAATTCCCCCGTACAGCGAAGCTAGTTTTAGAATTGTTGTTCATCCTGCTATACACGACATCTCGATCGAAAGAATGAACTCATCGTTGTGTATGTCATTGAACTATTGCGAAATATAAAGCGTCCAGCTTCTTGTTCCCCATTAAATTTAGTACACCAGTTCTTGGTTGTGGCGCCGAAGGTCCACCGCAGTGCGGCGAAGCAGATCATCATTGCCCACATCACGTTGCAGGGTATATACGAGAGAGGAGCCAATGGATGAATGGCATTATTCCGTTTCCAATTCAACTGTACGCGGACAGATCACCCCGACGTGCCACGGCGCATTATAAATTGTAGGTTGGTACAATAATTCACCCAATCGCCGGGCGCCACGAATACGAAATTTAGAGCCGATCTGCACACTAGGCATTCACCACGAATCCTCTTAGGAAAGTCGAGCACCTGCACATGAAATTCGGCGCCGCCACCCCGCGATCTGCGACGTTCGACGGGTTCTCTTCGAACAAGTACCTGCAGCATGGTGTTTGGCATTCGGCTGTTCGGTAGCAGCAATCCCGACAATGAAGTCGTAGAAGCCAACGCGCCACGCAAGGCGGACAGAGTTGAGGGCGCCGGTGTGCTACCGAATGGAAGCAGCACGACAGAAGTTAGCATCGCCGACTCAGACGAGACCATCGATATTCCTCTTGAGCAGGCGCTCGAAGGGCCGGATGGCGGGGGCATTGCGACCGAAGCACTGGGACCACAATTCTCGGGGCGCGATTCTACGGCCACCGCGCGGTTGTCGACCTTCTCTGCGTTCACGGTAGGCGGGCGGTCGTCGACTGCCACCGTGGTGCCTTCGATAAGTGTGATGATGAATCAGAGCAGCGCTGCGTTGAATGCACGTGAGAATGAAGGCGTACAACCTGGAAATAACTCGTCAATACCGTTAACGGCCATACCAGATTTCGTACTCAGCGAACATCCGCAGCTCAAGTTGGCCGAGTACAGTCTTGCACGACGAAATATGTGCAGTAATGCGATAGCGATGCCGCACAATGCGTGCCGGTTGGAAATGAGCGATATGTGGAGCTACATTCTGCCGTCACTGACATCACGACCGATAGAAACGTTGACGCGTGACGACGCACACGACCTGCAGGCTTGGTGGGGTGGATTCATACGATTCTCACTCACCACATCGTTGGTTGACGACTTGCTGATGGCGCGTGCGTACAAGGACATTGTCGCGGACTTCGACAAGGACGCGCAGCTGATAAAGCTAGCGAATCGGAAATTCGAGGAGAAGAACACGGTGACGCTTGAAATCGTGAGCCGGGCGATGGGGAAAGCCGTGGAGCTGTTTTGCGAGCACATGACGTCGAAGCACTTGACGCAAGTCATTGCCGCGTGGCGCAACCTGAGCATGACGTTGTGCGACATCTACACGCTGGTCGAGAAAACACTGAACGACGTGGACAAGTGGCGGCGCAATGAAGCCAAGGCGCACAAGGACCTGGAGAAGAAGATTGTCCGCGTGTACACGAACCGAAGGCGTTGGGGCAGCGACGACTCGAAGCGTGGTGAAATGGTCGTCTTGCTTACCCGGTGGGTTGATAACGAACATGTAATGCGTGAGTGGATGCAGCGCAACCTTTCCAAGCGCGAGCTTCGTTGTATCGACCGATGGATGGATGAGTATCGTGCTAGCCGCCTTCATCTCATCGAGTCTTTCAACCAACGCCACCCGCTTTGACTTGCTCTTCTCGCTATTGTTTTAACAAGCACAGCCCCAGAGCACATGATTTCAGCGCGGTCTTGTGAAGCTCTTCGCCCGCAGGGTCTTGAACCCTTCAAGTTGGGTGTTTCTCGCGGATTGTGGACTATCTATTGTGAGTAAACATTGCTATTGTTATTGATCTCATCGCGTTGAGTTCTGTGAATAACACGTGGAGGTCTCTATGTGCACAGCCATTTTCGCCCATCGTAGAAACAGTGACAGACAGCAAGATTGATGGCGTTGGGAGTCGTAATCATTTGCTAAGACAAATGAACGTTTTTTTATACAAAGAAAGAAGTACGGATTGCTTGACAAACGAATTGTAGAATATGAAGTGGTGCAGAGGTGATTGTAACACCTGAGCTCGCTGTGGAGACGGAGGAGATACGTGATGCAGAGAACTCGCAACAACGCGTGAAAGTCACAAGATCTTGAGTGTGCACTTCAGATAATGCGCCTTTGCAACGGCCATCGAGTATTGAAATAGAATAGTTTCACAGGATTCTGGGAGATATGAAGGATATAGTACAGTACTTCGCTGTTTACCAGAAAACGGCCCACAATTTCGTTTCAGTTAAAAATCCAACGAATCAGAATTCGACAAACACTTTCGTCCACCATTTCAAATGTCACGAATTAAGCAAGCTCACTTGATTAAGTATTCGTTATAAATTATGATAAAATGCTTGGTATAAGTACTATGGTATTCAAACGAATTCGCGGTTCTGTTGGTTATCCATTAAGTCGGAATGACGTCGTTTTTAGATGATCTCACTCACGTCGTTCGTGAAATTTTCGGAAATTTTTGTATCCCATTACAAGTTTTCGAGGGCGACTCCACTGGAACATCAATAACCCATCCGTCAATACACCATGCGAAGTACCTCGACTTGCGACACTTGCGGTCATACGCCATAGATAGTCGTATAACAAAAGTCGTGGATGATGCAATAGCGCTCGATTCCGAAGATGAAAACGCGTATTGGGTATTCATCGCTGATGCGACCTATCATATCAAGGTGGGTTCCATCAAAACTGATTGCCCAACTAGGAGGATAGATAGAGTTCTCATTGACCAGCACTTATCGCTTGGTGCATCTGAGTTTACTGGTTCTGTTCTCGGGTACAAGTTTAAAAATGGCCTACAGAATCCGGTCCAGATAATTTTGGCGTTCATCAAAAAACCAATACGGTATACTCATGAGGAAGTAGCGAAGAAGTTGAGTGAAAATTCAGAGCAGGGATCTGAATTGCGCAAGCTATTGTGCTTTGCAGAAGTCTCGAACGAAAAGTGTTGCAGACATGCATCGGAGAAAGATATAAGTAAACTAGTTCAAATGTTCATGAGCGCGACTTGTAAGTTTGCTGGGAAATTTGCGAAAGACAATCATATTCCCTTTATATATCGAACTCAAGAAGAGCGTGATTTAACTGCGACGTTCTCTTCATCTCCCAGGAAACACGCCATCTTGGAGACCGATTCCTACGCACAAGTGACATCTCCTTTAAGAAGGTGGGGCGATACGATCAATCATTTCCAGTTGGTAGCACATTTACATAACGAAGATCTTCCGTACAGCAGAGAAAATCTAGAATTCGAAGTTGAACTTCTCAAGCGAAAAATAAGAGGATACAGAAGTAGAGGAGGGTCATGATTTGGAATCTCTACAACGCAGTATTGAAATGCCTTGGTTTCTAAGCCATGAACAATTCACATACTTACAACCGAATTTCGGCATGTGCGGTTTTGTCATATTCCTAGAAAAGAATTGATTATAGTGCTTGATTCTGTAGATGGAGAAACTTTGATATTCCGAAACGATCGAGTATTTCCTCGATTAATTCTTCAATCAGTCTATTTACAAGTTATCTTCAGTCTATATTCAAATTCACTAGTTTTTACTTTATATTTGTCCCATCAAGTTCATAAAAATCAACACACTGAAATAGTTCAAGATTCAATATTTCTTCGGATATTTCATAAGAAGTTTGTCAGATAAATAGAAGTAGTATCATTCGAGTCTTTTTAAATCCATTGCAGATAATACTTTATAGCCATGGAGTATTCTTTCCTAGGTCTTGATACGACTCAAATATAGTAAATTTAAATACAATCACGAATTTATTTCAAAGACATTTTTCTATCCGAATTCTGCAGAATAGAACAGCCAAGTGTCGTACTTCGAAACAAAATGATTTAAATTAAGACATGAAGCAATGCTAGCGATGTAAAAGTCTGTGACCGCTATTTTCGCCTTGTAATTGGTCGTTCAATTCTACAATAGAATGATTCATGTGTTTTTATGAAATTTCAATCATTTCTTTACTAAATTACTTGCTTTCTGCTAACGAGAAAAAGCAAATTTCTATTGGCCAATTCATAGATAAAGTAGGTGTGGTCATCTAGGAAAGTTAATGACCACTTCAACTTTTATCTGTACTAAAAGTAAAGCAAAAAGCAAAAAAACAATAAAATAGATTGTTGTTCTGTGGGCTCTTAACCTACCCGAATGTTTTTCTTCATTATTTTTCGCAGTTCTAGTACGCCAGACAGCAAAACGCTCGCGCACTACTGTCGATATACATTCATCTTAATTCTGAACTTATCACTACAGGTTACCTATCTCCTCGCTTTTTCGAGTAGACTAGCACTACTACGATAATTAGTTCTGTTTAATGGAGCTTGCTTCCTACAATAAGAGATAACTTTGAACCACTACTGGAATTCTATGAGATGCCTTTGTTTCATCGGCATTCATATACGATTGATCGATAATGTTGCACGCTTTCGCGACATCGATCCTATTCCATCGAGTTTTTCAAAACAGTACGCCGGTGATAGCTACTGAAATGAAACTAAAGCTATCGAGATTATTCATCTCACACTACTCATGTCTATCACTCCGAATAATACTTCAGACATTGAAGAGAGGTAACTCGATTCTTGAGTATATTTGACATAATCTTCTATTTATTCACTAACTAGATCAGTGCTGGCATCATTTTCGAGCATCAGTACGGAGATACTTTGTCCAGATCTCAGTAAACTTTCTTTAACCTCCCGAATGCTTCGCTAGTTAATGCGAAGGAAACCGGAGAGTAGTCCAGTGGCGCGATAGAAAATTCAAGTCTGCAACCAGATCATGTGCATAAGTAAGCATTATAAATCCCTCAATTGTGTAGAATTATATTTCGCGAACTAGTAATTACCTGGCTACAATATATTGGCTACATAACAGCCCTACGACGGATCATTAGGATGATACACTGAAATAACCTTAATGGCGATGTTCACCTCAACAAATTAGGATCGATAGAAGGCGATGTGAACTAAAAGGATGACGAGCACGCCATCTAGTAATTCAATTCAGATATTAGGTGTAGCAACAGTGTTCCCGAAAACCACACCCTTCGTTCCAAGCAAGCCGTCCTAGTTCTAGTTCAATATTCCTTCTTATCCGAAAGAGGCCGCTAGTACATATTTAGATATGATTAGGAAAGAATTGAATAGGTAGATGTGCGACTTTGCGCTAGCAATAACTCTCGCCGAAGCTATGAAAATTTAGACTAGATTGAATCGAGTTAGTTTGTTGTGCGAATATTACCAACTTCGGCGTCAAGTTGTTCTAGATTGCAAGTCGTAAAATTTGACGACGTTTATTTTTCAGACCGCAAACGGTTGAGAAAGTACCAATTAGTAAATGCAATGGCTCACTAATTACATTTAACCGCCATAGATGATTAGAAAAAGTTATAAACTCAAAATTTAATTAAAAATAAAGAAAGCTATTTCATTCCGATAATAGAACATCGGCATGGAACTGTTAACGTAGAATTTGACTCATTCTATGCCAACATAATACATGCGCTAGATTTAGGTGCTTAAAATAGAACAAGAATGGCTCGGTATACTAAGATAAGCTTTAGTAAATAAACCTAGTTCTCCAATCATTTAATCTGAAGCCGTATTCATTGACGACAAGGGTATAAAAATGAGGCAATTCGGGCAATAATCTATTACTGAGTGTAATTGTAGCCTTTCTTTCCGAGGTATAATTAACATAGATTCCTATTATTCTCGGGTTTATCCGAGTACTGTAAGAGAACGATGGAGCAAACTAATTTTAATTTTCCGGTGTACTTTTGAGGTAAAATGACTTCTTATTGTGAACGATCTGTTTCCTGCATTGTACGAAATTTTTCTCAGGATTAGAAATGGATAGAATTTTCTATTCTTCGATTGGAAATAGGCTCAAGTAAAGACAGAACGAACCATAGAGAGCATTGCTCAAGCACACAGATTTTCCTTGAGAACCAAAGTCTGAGCTAACTTTTATGGAAAGATCAGGCACAGACTTACGGTAGATTTTCAATACGCCTGCAGCCATATCGGAGCTATAATCGGTGAAGGAACTGGATTTCGCGAGCCAGAGAAAATGAAAAGAGAACGAAATTTTACATTTTTTAAAACGAGAACGGGTAGTATCAAGACAAAGATTCAAAATGTGTTCATGGCATATACGATACTACCTAAATCGCAACATAAAAGTTGCTTGGTAGAGCGGGAATCGACAATTGTTGCTCTTCAATCTCAATTTTCTACTGTGAGTACAAGTTTGGAGGGCAATTCGAAATTGAGAAATATCACTGCATTTAGTTTTGGGTCCACACCATCTATACTAAATCGAACAAATTGTCCAATAAGTGTGCTTTCTACTGAGTTATTGTCACTAATACAAGGCTAGATTGTGCTTTTAAATCGACAGGTCAATTGAATTGTCTTCTGAGTTATATACTTTGTGTCTGATTTTTAGTTATGGGGTGTCAGAGAAAATGGGTATCCCGAAACACAACATTCACAACTTATCAGTCGGTAGGCCAAACCCTACAATACATTTTTCGAGGGCTGAATGTGCTATCGAATGTGTTGATTGTAAAAGTTGTTGAAGTTCATGAAATTTTGCAGATCTGTATGCATTCTTGGTTCAAAAACGAATGCTCATTCTGCGGTACGTCTGTCACGAATATTCGTTTTCTCTAGAACGTATATGCGTCCATATTTTGTCTCACTACGTCATTTTACTTAGAGGGTGTCACAAAAACCTTACAGAAATATTGAAATACTGCATTTTTGCAGTAGGGACACATTACAAAATGTAACTTCATAAGTTGGGCATACATATGAACTTGGTATTGGTGTGAAGGAAGCCTAAATAGTGTTCTATTCAGCACAAAGTGGCGAATAGACTAATAAGTTCGAAGTTAAGCAAAATGGCAATACGAATACTTCATACAGGCTGAACAACTACCAATTAGGTGGTTGAATAGTTTGTGTATGAGTCATAAAGGACACAGTTCAGTCATGCAGTTTTGCATCTATGGGACTTTTAGAGCATCTACAGTTGAGCGAAATAGTGAAGATCGAGAATCAGAGCTCAATTTAGGAAACCGAATATCTGGAATAAAAGCTTGAATTCAGTACTTTGGTCGATCCAATCTCATAGAGCTATTCGAACCGAAGTTGATTAGCATATATAGAGATGTTCAGTTTGTTCAGTAGCGAATATCGGAACCAAGACTATAAGGTTCAAAAATAGATGATACTTGTAACCGGTTGCATATCAGCGAAAATGTGTTTCTGGGATTGTATGTCTTGGACAACAAAAATTTTCTCGAGTTCTTGCGTCCTGACAATAAAAATTTCCTAAATGCTACACCGTTACAGAGAGCAATGTCAAGTTGATTCTGAAAAGTGTTTTTTGTAACACCCTGTATACTGTATATGTGTTTATTTATTGCATTTTTGCTTTGATTTTCCTTCTTTTTATGTTACAGTCTTTGCTGAAAAGTAATATGTTTACCGTATCGAATGTCATCGACTGGAAGAGCCCGTTTTTAACAATCAATCATTGATATTGACAGACTCGTTTTCGATGACTTAAAATCGTGTGTACTTCATATCGATCTATCATTTGCATTTATCTGGAATCGAAGAGAACACCATTCCACGATTTCGCGGTTTAACTTGTACAGTGTATGGGAATGTTTCTTTTAAATGAAGCACTAGATGAATTTTTATATTTTCTGCAGGTTCCTCGCTTATCGAGTTTCCTATTGATTTGATGATAAAGAAAGTCTGTAACTTTCGGGTCTGAGAGGTTTGATAGTGATGTGTCAGAAATTGAGTCTGAAAAAGTTCTATAGGGTTTTCCCACTCGGTAGTGGTGCGATGTGTCACCTCGTGAGTTTGAAGATTAGCAATGGGCTGCTGCAAGCCTCTTGTAAAATCGCGCGGTTCCCGAAGCTTTTTTGAATCTGTTTTTAGACCACAGATCCCTCTCGTTTGCTTAATTAGACCCAGAGAAAATACAATGCGATACCAGGATTCGATTGGCCTTTTGTTATTTTTAATATTCGAGGAAATATTCTATATATGTTTTTGTTTCAATATCAACGGTAACATTGAAGAATCACGAAGCTATTATCCTAGTTGAAGAGTGATACGTAGAATCGAGTATGGCTTCGGCATTTTTCGGGGAGCAAAATTTGTCTCTCTAAAAAAGCTTCGCTTCTGGTAATTGAAAATGAATTATTAGATTCTTTGTTCTTTTATGCCTTTGTCTGGCCGTCGGGAATATTTCATTTCTTCTTTTTTACTTGACAGGCTCAGAATTTGGATCGGACCATGATTCTTTCAGAATCATTTTGGCAGTTCAAATTATATGATTCGGAACTTAAAAATATCCAGTGACTCAAGCGACCCGACAACTTGTATTTTTCCTGATTATAAACAGATTTTTTATATTCCACTAGGACATGTGGTACAAAACGCTATTATTTATTATCTAAAACATAGCATTTTATTCCATCGGATCCAAAACTTATTCCAATGCGACTATATGCAGCTGACTCTCGGTTTTCCTCCCATCATCCATTTCTTGTAGGAATATCTGTTTAGTCGGATGAAGTACATCCATACTGGTAAGAATTCTGCCCGACGAAGCCCATGATGAAAAGCTAGAATCTCAGAAAAATGAGCGTGCATGTTCGGGTGCAATGACAACAAGCCAGTTACTTCGAAAGCGGAGCCTCAGAAGCGAAGAGACTTCTTCTACGCGAATCCCTTTGAGACATCTGCAATACGAAAGCGGGTATTTGAGTCCTGTGCAGAACACTGAATAACAAACTGAATGCATGAGCCTTTTGATGAACCTCTTCAAGAGAACATTGAGGCAGTCGAGGAAGAACTTATTCGTAACGTGGGCTATCTACAGTATGTATGTTCCATCCGCTTCAGATTTGAGTTAAAAAGCAATTATCGCCAGTACTTTGAGTCAGCATATTAGTGAGCACGAAACTACTACCAGAAGTAACGTGGAAGTCCCTGTGTCCAGTAATTTGATTGCAGCACGTCATCTTTAGTGAAGTAAATAGATGATTGAACTAGAACTGTGGAAGAAAAAAGAAGACAAGAGATCGGAATACGGGAAAATGAACTTTCAGGACGAAACCGTTTTTGTGAAGGTGTCTGGTTGGGTTTCGCGTATGCACCCCAAGAAAGTGTCTGCTTTCTACCTTTCGTCCAGCAGCATATCCTGTTTGGTTGTTGTTCAACCATCGTTGAAGTTATTTTTAGGTTCATATGCTTATGGAGTGCTTGTGGCTTCGCCCCTACTATTCCTCGGCATAATTTGTACTGCTGTACTTGAGACGTTGTACTGCATGCCTATAACAACAACTGTAATTTCCCCCGTAGATATTCAGAGATTGCCGACCCTTTTGCTCTTACCTACTGTGTTTTGACGACTCGATTACCTATAGCGTCCGAGTATCATCGTCCCATTTGCCACACTCTTCGTCTCTAGGGATTCCTTTGTCTTCTATCACTCCAGCGGAGATGCCTAACATGTGAACGCTCTTCTGGCTAAACTGAATATTGTTCTGAAGCAGGACACCCTCAAAGTGTTTTCAGATCTTGTGAGTATTATGGAGGTCGGTTTTGTCCGAGAGTAGTTTTGAGGTATCAAGCTATCATGCTTTCCGACGTCTAAGATTTGGCTTGTTTCAGAAATGTTTATGTACTTGCCTATTATATTAGAACACCTGAACGAGTTTATTATCTTGGAAGAAAGAATTCCAGAACAACCCTGATGACGATTCATTCGGACAACATCGAAGAATTTTAGGTCTTGAAAACTTCAATGTGTAATAGATGAATCGCATGGACATTCTCGTTCGCGTCTACTCTGCAATCAAATGGATCAGCTGAAAGGATGAACCGCACCTTATCCAACAAGACATCGGCATTCTTGAAATGCGCCAGACTGAGCAAGGGATATTTGGGGAGAATTTATTCTGCATGGGACGAATGCCATCAATCGCACATCGGCGAAGTTGCTGAATGGAAAGCCATTTCATGAAATATTGTTGGGAAGGGTACCCAATCTCAGATATTTCTATACTTCAAGTAATATTGTTGGGACACTGCTGACTTCAAAAAACTGACCTTGTTATATTTGCATTAATGTTGCAGCCTACTAATTTTAATTCGGATTATCAATATAGTACAAGTAAAGGGTCTGAATATATTATATATTTTATTACGACCAAAGATAGGGCTAGAACGTACCTATAGCAGATTCTGGACACAGAGACTTTGGATTCTATTTGAAACAAAAATGTGACTGCCACCGATATGGTTTTGATTTAAATCATACCAAAGCCGCCCAGTGCTATTATCATGCAGTTCAAAAAAATCTTGGGGTACACTTTAACAAGAACTCCTAGGGATGCATTTCTAGGATCTTTTTATTCGCTCCGGTCTGATCAGTACAAGTGTGGGTCATAGTTTAAGTACCTCTAAACTATATACAAGCGAGCAGATCTTAAATCTATCTTTGTCATTGTGAACACGCAGAGAAACCAAGTGATTGTAGGTGTATCAAGATCGCTAACATTTTCATTTCGTTGAAGTTGATACTCCCTCTTTGCTACTCGCACGTGTCCTGGCTTGTACGCACCCTTATTTCCTGCTCTATAGTGAATCTGATATGAAACCAGTATTACATTTCACCCTGCTTCCTTTGCGCTCAACACAATTTTTTGAGTCTACAATATGCCAACACTCTCCCTGTGAGACAAGTATGCCAACAAAGGCGTAATTTTTGATTGGACATGATAAGAAAACACAAAAGATCCTCTCAATTTTTTTACTTTAGAGTTAATAATTACCAGTTGAATAGTTATGGGAATTGGTCCAAGTTTTCAATTAATATTTAGTATAATAAATTATCATAGCAGAAGAAAAATCGTGTGGCAGTATTTCTCTTACAATTAGACCACTTGTTCGCAATTTTAAGCTGGTCGATCGGAGACGAAACGCGTCTATATCGCTCACCTAAGTCAGTTAAGATCTATGTATTTCCTTATCGACTATCGGTACTTCTGCTCTTCTATACTTTCGTCTCCATCCAACGTGCAGATGTAATTGTTATTACTTTTTTATAATAATAAAAAATCTGAATACGTTTGTTGTTGATCAACATATTTCTTCGCTCTAGCCTCAAAATTTGAGCGAAAATTTTATTTTCTGTTCTTGAATTTAGTGAAATAAAGGTATGTCAGAATCTGGTTCAATGAGACTGCAGAGAATGCCTATCTATCCAAGCAAATCAGTTGTAGATATTATTTTTTGGTGTGCCTTTATCTCATTTTTCTACCTCGATCTAATTTATTATAAAAATTTGTAGGCATTAAAGTCTAGAGCGCACCGCAAGAGTTTTCTACCAAGTATCTTGCATTTTTAGGCATTATCACTTAGTGGGAGATAAATTACACACATTTTTGGGTTAATGCTTGTATATCAGACATCAAATTACAATTTCATCGTTGAAAAGAAAGCTGAATATAGGCTAATGATCGAATTTTCGAATTGCAGTAAGTGAAAACATAAAATGAGGAATGTAACGGAGGACATGAATCAAAATTTTTCTAGTCTTATATTGCGCACTAACTGTAAGGCCAAGCAATTTTCGGTCACCGTGCTGATTTCCAGAATGGTTAGGTAGGGATTTTGATTGATGCAGACTTTAATTCTCCAAAGAACTAATCGTTGGCACAATCAAATTCATGCAGTCCCGCGCTCAATTTGCAGAACCTGAAAAGCTATCACCTGGCGGCGTACTGTTTCGAGTTACCTCGCGCAAAGCTGTTCGTTCAAGCACGCTATCAGAAACTGGAATTGGAAATTGTACATTGTATAATGAGAAATCGGACAAGATTGTGAAGTTTCTGAAACTGAATAAGACTGAAGTAAGCAACTTTGAAGACTAGATTGAATCAAGAGCTATGCCGTGCAGATTGTCAGTCACCCTGGTATATTCGAAATGTGAATCTCTCAGTTCGCACAAGAAGCGTGCTTATCGATTATATCTCGAGGAATGGAAAGATTTTAATGAGTTAGCTCAATATTACAAAGATACGTAAGCTTTGGAGAAGCCTGTGTACAGACCAGAAGTTTTATACAAAGTAAACTAGTCCAACTATGCTGCGAAAAACTAAATGGAAGGATTCATACTGTACTTCTCGACAAGCTTCTTTCCGAATCTAATTTGACTGCACGAAATTTGGTTTGCCTGATGAATGCTATTTCAATGGTAATGGAGATAACGAAGAGAAGTGTCCCCGATTGATTATATAAGCTAAATCTACTCAAAGCCTACTCTTTCCTGAAACTGCCGAAGAGATTGTACACGACTACCGCTCTGCCAAACACTTTTGGCTTCAATATCTATTAGGAAAAACTCGCTTGTTACATGTTGGACAATCGATACCAGTATGGATTCTTGACAAGTGGCACATGTACTTATTTTGTGCATGCGAAATAAGAAGGTGGAGTAGTACGATTTTTCATCAGCCGGTGCTGATATGTGGCGGGAAAGAAGTATATCCATGGATGGGCTGGTATTGTTAAGAACGCTTAAGAGTCTGAGCCTATGGACTTCTTTGTTATACTAAATCGAAATTTTAATCTATTAGCAGTTGATTGAAATAATATGTGCGTGAGGAAATCTAGTCCCTTTCAGCAACCTAACGAGCTGACAAACTGCGAAGAACCTATATGCAAACAAATCGAAGTGGACACCGAAAGCTGTCGAGGAAACCCGTATAATCTTGGGAACTTGAGGATCTGTTTGGGATACTAGAAGAATTGCGAGAAAACCTAGATATTGTTTAGAACAAACCGCTGGGCAATGGTGGAAATGGACTCCTGCTTTATGGTTATGGACGCAAAATCGGGTAAAGAGATTAGTTCCATTGAAAAGGTATACCTTGAACAAAGGAGGGGGCCCCATTTTGAAGACAGACTGAAAGCCTACGTGAAGCTCAAGGAGCTACAGGGGATTTCTATTCCAAACTTGCTACTTTTTTCTAGGTCGTGTTGCGGACGCGTATGTTTTTTAGGGATAGAACTTGGAATTCAAGTCACATAAAATGAGCCGTGGATAAAAAAACCACATGGTTACGTGCACGGATTACTAGCAAATCCGGGATGGCGACAGGACGATGAAGAAAAGAAGAGCATCAGTCATGTATGATTGGATAATAAGCTTTTAGCTATTGACCTCGAGATGTTAGGAAGGATTTGGTGCGGCTTTGAAGACGCAACTATGAATAGTACTGCGTTTATAAATAGTATGGTTTTAGACAACGTTGGTGCCTACGCACACGCTGATATAAATCATTCATGAACACAACAAGGTGCACAATTTCCACTATAAAAGGTGTGAAGGTACGGAATCATCCCTAGCTACGATAATTTTGAACTAAATCACCTCTGCAGCTACGGATTTACTGGCCTTCTGATTCAGACGGAAACGAGTAGACAAATTTCGAGACATTCGCAAATGCAAATGTTCTTTGCGGTCCCATCGATTGCTTTCTTCAGAAGAAATCATTATTTTAGCCTGTCTTTTACTCACATATAGCTGAGAAGGCTATTCGAGACACGTAGTAGCACCTCATCTGGGTGAGTGTCGATTGTATTGCGATGCCGGGTGACCTCGTTTTAAGCTCCCACTTGTACAGTGCACAAATGGATAGGTTATGTAGAGTTTGTACACAACTATACCAACGCTTCGACCTGAATAAAAAAGAAAAATAGGTCATAAAAGGAACGGTGATCGAACGAAGAGCATTGCGTGTACGAACCATGTGCCTTTAAGATTTCACGATTTGGAAAGGGTATATAGCTGAATAGCGGCATTCGACCGCCATTTTGGAGGTTGAGTTCACCCATTTCCATTTCATTGTAATTAAAAAGAGCACAAGACCCAGAAGTGAACGTTGCCTCGAAACTACACCAATGCATTATATTAGTCTATCGAAATTATATAAATTTCAAATTTCGATCTAAACTTATAATCTAGTTTTCAGTTGAATTAATGATCCCGGAATCGAGTACCAGGAGCACTGCGACACCTTCGAATTCAATTGAACTATTTTATGAAAATGAGAGACTAATAAAACGCTTAGGTGTATCCTCAGTATCGTGCTTGATCATACATTCGACCTTCTTAATGTGACCTATGTCGAAGCCACCAAACTATATTGAGTATTCCAGGAATCTCTGCGAAATATTTGGTTTTGAGTTGTCTGGTAGTGGATCACATAAACAAGCTATTTTATAGCGTGAGAGAGTTTTCGTTAGGTGAAATAGCAGGCCCATCCCTATTCCAGTTAGCTGTGGTGCAAAAAATGCTATGCACTAGATGTATGCCTTATCCAGGAGTGCTTAAAAGTAATCAATTCTTACTCATGTTTACCTCCCCGACACTCCGCACTGGTACACCCACACCCCTCTACACCCTTTAATACTCAGTCATACAGCTCATCAGTAAAAGGGCCACAGTACTTTCACTATGTACAGAGCCGTATCTAACCCACGACATGTCACTTCAATTTAGCACTCAAGCGAAGCGTCCCTAGCACTATTATCTTCAAAACCCATTACCCGTCAACAAAAAGAGAGGCTGTAGGTAGTGGAGGTGATTGAACCCCTCAATGATTGCGAATCGAAAAGTCATTAATGTCAGAAGAAGTAAAAGATAATTTACTCTCTATTGGCAAGTGAATTCACTATTCGAATTAGTTGGCTGAAAAACAACCTCTTCTTTCTATGTTCGCAATATTTTTATACTTCTAAAGTCCTATAGATAGAGAGAAAACGGTTTACTCTTTTATGTGTAGTAGTACCTCTTCAAAACTAAGTTAAAGAATTTATTGAACTAATATAGAAACTCAAACTATTCGAGAAGAAAATTTTGATTGCCCTGTAAAGTAGGTTGCAAAAATAACATCAAATTTTCGGAGAGGTTGTAAATTTATTAAAAGTTCTGACATTTGGTGGACAGACCTTTTGAATCCTTCCCAGGCTTCACTCTTGTAGACGTAGAACCAATTAGCTTCTTGAAGTACTCTTTTGTTAAGTCGTTCCGTTCATCGGATAATCTTTCAAACAGTGCGGTTTTCGTAGTAGGATGTATAGATTGTTTGCGCTAGTTTCGTTTCAGCATAGCCTACCCCGAAACAAATAGATTCATCCCTCGGCTTTATGTGGACCGTTGAAGCAATTGAATACCTTCTGCATACAAAAGCAATCTAAAATATTTAGCTCGATGAGGTCCACAGCCGCCCAGTTGAAATATCAAGTTTTCCCTGCTTCAACGATAGGTTTGTGCAAGAGGTAACGATTGCTGCTTCAAAATTTTAACATATTTTGTCTGGTATAAGTTTCCTTCAATACGTATCAAACTTGTACGAATTTTGATTGGAAATGCCTCCCAAACAGATATAGATTGGAATTCAAACTTGACTAAGGAATAGGAGCAGGAACGTAGTTACGGACTGCACATTTGTATCCACAACTCTATAGTGTTCCGACGCAAATTTTTTTATCTATAGTTCTCACTTAGCTCTGCGACTGATACTTATAGTGTTTGCTTATTGTTCTTAAGTACAATACGTTGTAGAGTTCTCATTTCTGCTGTATTCAGCTTCTTTTTTCGATCTATCTTCGTTGAAACGGTTGGTTTTGCGTTTAGATTTCTTAGAAATCTTAGAAACAGCCCGTTTCGATAACTTAAACTCCATTGCAATATCAAACTGTCGAATTTTAGCTTTCGCCATCGTAATGATGGAAAATTTCGCGTTTTCACTCACGTTTTTGGTTCCTATTCGCTTTGCCATGGTCCGTACTGTTGTTAAACGAACTTTAGTTACGTATGATCTTAGGTTAAAAGGAATGGGTTCGAATCATCCATTGTTAATCTATAATTCAGTAAATTGAAAGCTGATAGAATATTAACAATCCCTATACAATCGTCTCGAGAGCAATCACAGTTGTACAGTTCGATTAATTTGAATGAAGAAATAGTGCTGGGATCAGATAAAGAAATCATTCTAGATAAGTAATTATAAGAATTCTTCAATTAAACACTATTCAATATCATAGGTGATATCATTCGCATCGCAACTCTATTCAAAGATATTTGACAATGTGCTGCTGATTACGAGATAAATTTGTGTTTAAAAGTACAAAATTTTATAATTGATTTTCGTAAAATCGTGAAAAACAGAGATATAATTTCTAAGTAAAAACAATTGCAAGAATAAATAACTAATGCATTCTAAAATTATAGAATTTTCATAGATTTGCAAGAACTAGTGCAAATATCGAGTGCAGTAAGTCTTTGAGTGCAAGCTATATGCATTGAATACAAGTCGATATCAAAAACGGTCTCTTCATTATCTTGATGTCGGTTCAACCGTGCCTGTTTTGCACAGACTGCACCGCTTCCAATTTTTGTTTATGAAATTTCGCAATGGTGAGCAAAAATGTATCCTTGATCGTGCGCATAACTAAATCGATCGCAATGGACTACAGTATAGTACTTGACTTCTGTATTCCATAGAGTATGACATATTTCGTTTTTGAATATACTTGCTGTAGAAGGAACTTTATCATTTTCTTCTTTTCCATTCCTAAAGTTTCCGTAATTTTCGATTTCGGATTCTAACACTTCGTTGAGCATCTATAAGTGTCTATGACTGCTGCTCCTCTTCTACACACAGAATCAATTGATGTAGAAAATAAAATATTGTACACTGCATTAAAAATATTGCACACTACTTCAAACAACTCGTGCTCATGAGATAGATGCATAAACCGTGTTCCGAGTAGCTCCTTGAGAATGCTTTATACGTACTCAATAGGATACAGATCCGGTTGGAGGTCAGGCCGTCGAAGTACACGTACATTTTCTGGATTCAAAAACTCTATAATAGATTTTGCGCTGTTTATGCCTCACCAATCCTGTTGAAAAAAAATTTTTTAGTCACAAGCGCTGAGTAGATGCAAAAGGAACTATTTAACAGCTTGATATTTCCTTGCATTTAAGTTGACTTAAGTTTTCAAGAATTCGTATAACGTCTACCCACCCTGGATCCGAAAATCTTCTCTGCATAGATTAAGAAACATGGCCAATCCTGAACCTAGGAATCAAATTGGATTTTTGAAATATTTAAGTTCTTCCCTCTATACTCTTCAACGTAATTGAGTTCCAAGAAAAGTAAAGGATGAACATTCACCGAATATTACGGCAGTCTCATCCAAATTTATCTAATTCTGATTCTTTAGAGGCCAATGCAGTCATACTTTAATGTTCTTCAGAGTCTAACATGCCTTTGACTTTGTCTTGCACTTTTCGATTCCAGCACTTTGAGTGCATCTACGTACTGCACGAATTCACGTACATTCACCTTACCTGCTCGAAAATTAAAAGCAGTCTCATATATTTTTCTCAATAGGTTCCTTCAATCACACGCATCTGTGCCGTTCTGCACCTCGGTATAAGGTTCAGCCGTCATTATCTTCCTTCTGTATGCATTAAATTTATGACACAGCAGTTATCGCGCAAGTTCACTAGCTGCAGCTTTCCATTCCGTATCTATTAATGCCATTCATCGTTGAATCATTCATTTTACTGAGCATTAGGCAGCCATAAAGCCCTCTTATTAGCACTAGCGGAAATGAATAGTACGGATTGTAACTACGATGATCTTTTGAGTTGTTCCGAAATGACCGTCCCTATCCTTTCTTTCATTTTTCTTCCATCCAACTTTGCTCTATTATTTTATGTATGGAAATTGACCAGCTTTCAATCTGAAAATCCTCGTTAGCTCTTATAGAAGAAATTCATTCGCATATCTATCTTCTGGATCCGCGACATACTGGTCGACCGTTCGCCAAGTATCTTGGAAAGTACTATCCAAAGCTTCCCATTTCAGGCCTTGGTCTAGTCTTACTCACCCTCAATATTAAAAGGCTCATATGCTTCTATATCTCTTCACGATGGACTAATGAAGTCATTCCGATGGCTGCGGTGGTTCTTATTCAGAATGAAGCAAATTTGTACATTATTTTAATACAATACAACATTTCAACTTTCATCAGCACAGTAAAGCACAATTGTGACTTTTAGACTAAACCAGATTGTAACGAATTATTCAAAAAACTAATACACAGTTTTAGCTCACACTTTTTCTGAACTCTATCAAAAAACCTTTGGCTTCTGCATTTGAGAAGAGAAATAGTTGCACAAGGTATTTTAAAAGGAGTGTAAAAATAGAAATTTTACATTCTCGATATCGCATGGAGAGCCAGTTATTGTGCTTCGCCAATAGAACTATCTTGACAACGCATTGTACTTGTCCTGTGTTTATGTAGTTTCATAAATGTTCGATGGGCCCGCTTTTTCTGATCACAAATCTTAAATGCGTTTCCATGATTTTAGTCCCTCCCCGAAGCATATCTCGGGCAATAATCCGGATAGCCTTCCCAATTTCGGGTTTGAGCTCGCTAATGATGTGTGGATGCTCTCTGTACAAATCTCTAGTATGTAGCCTCGCAAGAAGTAGATCCAAGCTGTCAAGTCGAGAGATCGTGCGGGCCACATGATTTGACCTTTCCTCTCTACCTATCAATTCAGGAGCTTTTGGTCTAAGTATTCTTGCAATTACAATGCATAGTGAGGAGTAGACTCACCCTGTTGAGAAGTCGAGTTTTTAGGTTGAGCAGTTTAAAATATTGCAGCATTCCTTCGTACGTATCTCCTGTAAAAATTTCCGTTTTCAAAAATATTCGGGCGTTGTGTTTCGTATTTGAAGAGAGAAACCAACCCATACCCATCAGCAGATTATCTGGTCCTTCAAGTATGTCTTACGGGAGTGTTTTGCTATTCAATTTGGCAATTTTGCTTATTTACTGATCCGAACAGTAAGAACTTGCACTCATCGGAGAAAAATTTCATTTCGAGTATTCGACACCAGAAAATCCCTGTGAGGACTTATTTGCAGACTTCAAATCTGGATAATAAGCTTCTTATCCTTGGATAATTAATACAATAAATCTAATTTCCACTCATAACACAGACCAAAATAATAACTCTTTTCGTTCATTCACTCAAAAAGTAAAATATCATCAC
>JAAUYH010094111.1_pt1 | contig 19548 bp, 14 predicted proteins | sample 7278061 | NCBI WGS metagenome assembly JAAUYH01 (sample SAMN14350203, study PRJNA611818) | marine sediment metagenome | isolation source: surface marine sediment (0.6m) | place: French Polynesia: Moorea | collected 2018-08 | reverse complement strand
TGGTCGTGCGCAAAACCCGCAGTAGACGGTACGCGACGACTGCCAGCAGAAGAACGAGGATCAAGCTGCGCTCACCACGCCGACAAGGTTCAAGTCAAGGTCATCTACTGGCCGTGGAGAGAGTAAATTCGGTTCTGGTCCCAGTGCATAGCGCTGACACCAAGGCATCGACTGGAAAAGCGGACAACCCGCCGACGAGTCGAATATCAAGAACAAATCACATCGACTGACTGGCTCGAGAACCAACACGCAACGATCAATGATCCAAACAGAGCCTGCTGATCGCTCACTTCTCACAGAAACCAGGATCCTGTACCGATGCATTCTATTTGATAAACTAACAGATTCTACAGTAATATATATCTCGTGAAGTTCGTCACTTCGGCTAATCGAATAGATTACTGCTAATCTTTAGTAGTTTCGTGGGAAACAATGCAAAACATGTAACGCGAAATAGTATATAACGATCGCTACAATACACCGAAACTTTTGAGATCACGTTTTAGGAACAGCAAGAGTGAGCGCAATTGTAATCGTGCTTTAGCCAAAGTGCTAACTATGGTGAAGGGTACTCCACTGACGATTGCGGAGCAGAGTGCCATTTTGGCACTCTACAGAGCCAAAATGGCCATGCAAGAGATCAGCAAAGAAGTGAAGCGCTCCCATTCGGCTGTGAGGACAGTTGTACTGCATGGACGAGTGCGCCGTCGGGGCGCGAGACGCGGTCCACCCCTGAAACTGAAAGACGCTACTCGCCGTCTGCTAAAGCGCAGGGCTCGTACCGGTCTCTACACGGCCAGGGAGTTGCGCAATCACTACGCCCCACACATCACAGTGCGGAGAGTGCATCAGGTGCTCCATGAAGCACCAGGATTGCGTTGGGCCAGTGCTCTCGTTGCACCACCTCTGACTCAAAATCACAAAGATGATCGAGTCAAGTGGTGCAGTGAGCAACTGGAGCTTGGCGGTGGGCATTGGCGCCGCATCATCTGGTCCGACGAAAAGAGATTATCTCTCGACGGACCAGATGGTTTGCGAAGCTATTGGGCGGACAGCAGGCGAGAGAGACGCTGGTACAGTGCTCGTGTTCGGGGCGGTGCAAGTGTGATGGCTTGGGCTGCATTCAGTCATTACGGGATAAGCGAGCTGGTGTTTGTATCTGGCCGCATGAATGCAGAACACTACTGTTCTATTTTGGAGCGAGCTCTCTTGCCGCTACTAGCGGACCATGCCCCCAACACGCAGTATCACCAAAACAATGCACCGCCCCACATAGCCAACTACATAATGCAGTGGCTCAGTGACAATGATGTGGACGTACTACCGTGGCCCGCGCGCTCCCCCGACCTCAACTCTATCGAAAATGCTTGGGTGGAGCTGGCGCGGGCTGTTTATGCTAATGGACGGCAGTACGATTGCACTGAAGATTTAGAGGAGTCTATTGTGGCTGAATGGGACAAGCTATCTAAACAATATTTTCGTAATTTGGTCCGTTCGACGCCGAAGAGGTGTGTCAAAGTTGTTACTGCCGGCGGCAGATCGATTGGCTATTGATATGTGATTTATACTTTATTTCGTCTCATTTCACTTCCCTAATTTCGGGCGAAGTAATTCAAAAAAACTTGGTAATGACGCTGTAGTGGTCAGATGTACTATGTAGCAGCTGCGAGGAAGATTTTTTGCGCAGTAGTGAACGTTTTCGTTGTCATCGTGCTACAATTTGATCAATCATACTTTGGTTGGTGTTGACATTTGTTTATTTGAGAGGTGCAGCAACCAAGAAATGTTTCAAGCAGAATGCCGTACGGATACAGGCCACTCTTACAGTATGAAAGAAAAAACTCTTACGGTAAGCAATTGGAGTGAAATTCGGAAATTCGGAATCTGATTACAAACGCAAATAAAACGTGAAAAGAATAGATCAGATCATATTACAGTGGATAAGATTCGAGGAATGCAGGCCGCTTGCTTGCTCCCTGCTGTATAGGCTGTGTACAGGTACAGTGCACAGCAAATTAATGCAATGAAGAGAAAGAAGGATGAAACGGTAGAAAATCCAACACGAATCGTGTCGAATGAGTGCGAGGCACGTGGTGATGCACGCCAAAAGTGCGCAGCAGATTAACCATTCAATACGATACTGCACTGTAGTGTAGCATTTCTTATCTTCTTTTTTCTTTGTTTTCTTCTAGGGTTTTCAATGTACTGTGTACTCGCTCGCTCGCATGCCGCCGCCAGCTAATCATTTGCCTCACCTACTCGTACCGTAGTGATGATGGTAGCAATGCCATGCCATGCCATGCCACAATGTGTAAAAGTAAGGTACCGTACAACTTGTGTGTGTGATTTGGGGATTCCTAATGCCATTTGTTTTACTAGCGTGGCCACCGCATTGTTTCAATGTACATGTAAAGTGGTTTCTGTTTCTTAGATTTGTGTTCATAAGTCCTCTCTCATCTTGTTATTCTTCTACTTGAGCTCTGTCTTGCCGAGTAATTTGTCCTTGCGTGCAATGTCGAGCTCAAGCTCTTCGTCCCCTTATTCTACTTTCTCTTTCGGAATAAGGTACGTAAAAACCCACCTGCCGTAGTACCCCCCGTCGTAGTCGCATTATTCATTTTCCGCCCAAACCCAACTCGAACTTTCGTCGATTTTCGACCCCACGGCGCACTAGAACGATGTGATGCAGGTCCTGATTCTTCGATCGACAATGCCAAATTCGACATGTCTTCACTCACAGTCGACGTCAGCTGCTCCAAATTTGCTGTAGGGTTTCTTCGACGTCGACGCATCCCCTCCTCTGTAGACATACTCCGTCCGACTGCCGACACTAATGGCCCGCCTCCGTGGCTGCCCCCATTCACCCCATTGCTATCACGCCACCGTTTTGGTCCTGATCGAAATCGCATAGCGGAGGATGAAACCGTCCGCGTCGACTTTCGAATCGTACCGCCACTTGGAGGTCCTTCGAGCAGCATGTCCGTTTCCATGTACACCTTCGACGAGTTTGAATTCATATCTGACATGGAGGGAACTCCGAATTTCTCCTTATCTCGACTGTTCACAAGTAGTTCTTCTGATGTGAATATCGCGCTATGGCTTGGTGAACGATGTGGTAACACTCCGCTGTTCGAATCCGATGCATAACCATCGACTGTGCTCATCGGTCGTCGTTTCTTCTTCCTCTTCAATCCTACTTTTCGTTTCACTCCTTCCACTCGTCCCATAGCTCTGCCTCCATCTGAACCTCGCATAACCTTCTTTCCTTCTCCTGACACCTGCCGAGGAAGACTCCACGATTTGCTTCTCGACTGGAACACACGAGGACGTCCTCCTGATGTTTTCTGCACTGGAACCGACGACGTACCTCGAACAATTGCCGAATTAGATGAGTCGCTGGCCATTCCACGCGCAATAGAATGAATTCCTGAATGTCCTGAACCCAATGAAGATAGTATGCCATCACCAGGACCCGCGCTTTCATCGTCACTAGGTGTACCATCCATGTGATATTGTCGAGCGCTAATCGGATCGTCATACCCACTCATCGCACCAAGCGGCGTCGTTCCCAGGGAAGTAAACGGTTGTGAAGTAGAAGGCGCCGGAGGTCCCAAAACAGGGGTAGACACTGAAATATGCGTCGAAGATTGTTCCAAGCTAGGTTGTCTTGAGAAAGCACCACGACTTCCTCGAATAGAATTGAGTCGACCTCTGGTTCGTTTCTGAGATCTCTGTGCAATACCATAAAATTCTTGTTCTTGTCGAAACTTGATTTGATCGTCCGCAGCAGTTTCACGCGCTGTCCTGAACGCATCCACTGTACGGTCATGATGAGATGCCATATTTGCAAGCACATCCACATCGGTATCACGACGAAGAAGTTCTAAAGCCTTTCCATATTCGGGTGCACCAGCACACATAGGTGCCATCGACGCAAGCATATCTGACAGGCGTATCCGAACGTTCACAACAGGATCAGACGCCAAAGACAATACTTTCGGCGCAAACAGTTCCGCAAATCGCTGACGACTAAACACACTCATCGCGGCAGCACCGCCATCCAAAAGCGCTAACCGCATCCAGAATGGTCCCTTGGCAGCTTCATTCCAAAATCTTCCAATTGCAGCGTTTCGGTCCGACATGGAGGGAATATTTCGCAACGCATGCACAGTAGCCTTCATCGCAGCCTCGCGCACTAACGGAGTGCCTTGTTCCATGAGGCGGAAGAGCAAAGGGAGCACATTTTCCAACAAGGAATCCGGGGGGATAATATCCGCACACTTATCAAGTTGTTCAGCCAAACTTCTTTGAATTCGCCATTCACCTTCGGACAGCATCGTTAAATTAGTAAACACTGGCGCAAGGCGTCGCACAGAAGCAGGGTCACTTCCATCTTTCGCGAATGCCGACAGGAGCTCATGGAAATGGCCAAGCGCGTTCATCCGCACCAGAGGGTTTTCATCTTGCAACAGCGAGCATACAGCAGTGAACAGCTTTTCAAAATGACCTCTCGGCGCGAGTAACGTCGCGCTCTGATGAATTCCAGCCGCAAGAATCCAGCGCACTTCCTCGTCCGTGTCTTTCGCCAGGAACTCGCACAGTCCGCTTAGTTCCAACGCATAGCGCTCACCCAGCGCTTTGGCGACACCCGGCAAATTGAAGGCACAATTTCGACGTATCAAAGGCCCATTACAAGTAGCCATTCCCGCATATCCCTTGTACGCTTCTTTCCGAAAAGACTTGCGAGCACACAAAGACAAGGTGTAAAGAAACTGACCAAACACTTCCGACACAACCTCGAGGAGTAAGTAAGTGTCATCATCGACAAGGCGTTGATCCTCGGCAGAAAATTTGCGAGCGAAAGCAGAAAGTCTGGCAAACACAGGTGGGAGTAAATCACGAAAAAGTCTACAGACTTTGTTCTTTTCTCGTTGCGCTTGCAAAATGTGGGCCATTGTCCGCATAGCAGTAGCACGAATGCGAGCATCTTCAGGCGGTTCGAGTAGTCGTTCCACACATGGCCAGACTTCATTTTCAGTTATTCGTACAGGAAGTGCAGCACCGATAAAAGCGAGACTTTCAACAATAGTTCCACGAACCTCCACATCCTCATCCTTAAATAATTCGATAGCACGAGGAAGGATCATTTTCTCAACCTTGCTGCGATCCAAACACTGAGCTAAGGCGCCCAACACACGGGCAGCGACTTTTCGCGAAGTAAATAAGCGTTCTTCAGCATGAATATCAATAATAGCAATAACATCGGCCACTTCTTGCGGGGTCCACTTCATATTAGGTAATACATCAACAAGAATACTACCCCACAAATTGTACAGTTCTTCGAATTCAAGACCCGGTTTCCCTTTAGCTGCTTGGATCACTCCAAACGACGCACAGGTGATCATGTTAGCAGTGACAGGTTCCAGTTGAAAAGTAACTACGTCAAATAAACGTTTCGCAGACTTGATCTGCAGGTCGACATTCCAACTAGGCACATGTTCGCACAAAACGGGAAGTAAAATTTTCATGGTGTCATCAAGACAATGGTCAAGTAGTTGTTGCAATTCGAAGAGAATGAATTCACGTTCGGAGTCTGGTCCTTGCACGAGAACCTCGGCCATTTTCTGAACCGAATAAATAGCATCGAGATGAATCACTTCCAACATTTTGTCATCGCCATCGGCCGCCGCAAAATCGGTGGGACCATCCGTGTAGGCCACCCCATCATGAGGAACCGCCACATTGTCACCTAGCGGTTGAGCTTCAGCAAAAGCGGCGTCATGTGCGGGTGTTGTTGGACCGGGTGCACCAGCGGCATTGAGTCGAAAAGGACGAGGAGAATCAGGCCGAAGATAAGCGTCAGCGCCAGGTGGTGCATCGGACACGGAATTCGATTGCTGTTGAGCGGCGGCATTTGAAGTTGCAGTGTTGGTGGCGGAGGGGGCGATAGTCGTCGTCGTCGTCGTCGCAGTTGCAATCGGTAACGAATTGTTTCTGAGCTGTACAGGTGCAGGACTGTCCGGACGAGGCGGTGGTACATTAACAGGATTGGAAGAGGAGGTGGCAGAGGGATTGATGTTGGATGTAGTAGAGGAGGCGATATTAGGGTCGGTCGGCGTAAAAGGATCGCGATGAGCAACCACCAGAGCAGGAGAATCAGGTCTCGGAAGACCCATCCTTCGGCGGGCGGATAGACTAGAGCAGCAGAAGAAGGCCGCGCGCGCGCGTCGGCGCGGAAGGTTGCACGCAAGACAATGCCACAGCCACGGTGAAGTTAAGTGTGACTCACAGCGGGTTGGCAGTGAGTCAAGCTCGTACGACACGTTTCTGGGCACGTTGGTAGCAAAATGTTTTTGTTTCGGATACTAATCGGTTCGATTAGATTCTATTCGTTTCAATTCGTTTCGTTTCACCGACGAAAGCAGTCATACCTCGACAAATTTCAACCGTACTGTATACGCGCAAAGAGACAGACACCACTGTACTGCACTGCACAGTAGGGGCGGGGGAGGCGTGCGAGTTGGCGTTAAATCGATCAATCGATCGATCGCCAGTGCACCGCTACTGTAATGTGCCCAGTGCACTGAAATATATACAATAAATAGAAAGTACCCATTTCGAATAGCCCAGACGGAAAACAAAACGATACTGTCCTATCCTACAGTAAGATTGAATATCGAAGCTATACGTGCCGACATGTGACTGGATGCAACTTGTATGGTGTCAAACAAATATACAAGAATTAGATTTGTACGCTCTCTTCCAACTGTATTACCGCCGCACCACGCGGGGTTCAGTACCAGCTGCACCGCTACCAGTATCGTAATGCACACTGATACCGTACCGGTGCTGTACTCGATTATAAATTTAAAAACGATCAAATATTTACAATTGTTCTTCATCCTGTGAAATATATTTGGGTTGGCTCGCAATTACAATTAACGAAAATCGATATAAACACTCTGATACTCACGCTCGCTACAGTACAATTGTGTTCGGGTGAGTGCGAGTGCGAGCGCTTACTTTTTGCATAGCTCGCCTTCATCATCCATTCTTCCGTCCATTCATCCATCCCTCACCTTCTTCTTCCCGTGCTTGATGATTCCTATTATTATCACTTGCATTTCATATTAGCTTAGACTAGACGCTCGCTCTTCCATCCTCCGTAGAACTCGGCGAATTATTCGAACCCGACGCCGGGGAAGCGAATGCCATCATGGCTGCTGCTGCCGCCATTCCATGTGGATGTACAGGTCCACAGTTATTTGCAGATGTAGGTGTTAATGGTGGAGGCGCTGCAGCCGCCGCTGCCTGTAAAGCTGCCGACAATGCCACTATACGACGTTCCAATGCCGGCAATCTTCTAGCTGCACGCTCCAGTTCCGCTATATACACTTCGGCACGTTTTCGCGTCACTGCACTTTCACGTCGACTTCTTTCACGTTCCTTATCCTTGGCCGATAAAGGCACTCCATTCAGTTGTGCACTCGCTTCACGTTCTTGTTGTGCTTCTTTCAGCCACATGCGATGTGCAAGTTTTGCACTATCCGCTGCACGTGCCGCTGCACGAACAAAGTAGTCGTCATCCATTGGTGGTTGTGCCGCCGCTGCTGCCGCCGCCGCTGCTGCACTTCCTGCACTCGGTCCTAATACGAAGGGGTCGTGCTCAATTGCTGTCGTACCAAATATATTCGTGTTTCGTTCCGCTCCAAATCCTACCGCTGGCGGTGGGGGTGCGGGTGCTGGTGGCGTCGTGGTGTACAACTGTGCTGCTGCGGCAGCAATCGCTGCGTTTTGCGATAAACGTTGATGATTTGCTTGCGGTGGTGGTGGGGCTAGTGAAGTGAACAGATTTGAATTCGACGTGTTGGTCGTGTTCGTGGTAGTGGGTGGTACATTCGATACAGCAGGTGATACATGGTTAAAACCAAGTGTTGTAGTTTGTGCTGCTAGTGCTGCGGCTGCCGATGAATTCCAAAATGGATTCGTGTTGGCCGCAGCAGCTGCAGCAGCGATGTTTTGCGCGAAAGAATCAACGATAGCGGTGGAGTGGTTGTTACTGTTGTTGTGGCTGCTGTGTTGAATAGATGGCGGTGTGGTTGGTGTGGTAAGACATGCGAATACATCGTCGATTCGACTACAGCTTTGAAACGAATAACCAGGTGACTTGTCAGGCGATCTTTCACGACTTGCTTCAGGAACTTGAGCTATTCGAGTGGAAGAAGGTGCAATATCGCGATATTTCGTTCGTCCTTGTAGTGGCGTGCCGTCATTACTGCCACCGCGTCGTCGTGGAGGACTTCGGCTTGCTTTCATTGCAATTCGACGCGAATTTGGAGCTTGCAAAGAAGTAGATGGTCTTGATGTGGTCATTGTATCTCAATTGATATGGTGTGACGAGAGGAGAAGATACAGCAGTGAATTGAAGAAGTGACAGGGGTGTTGATAGAAGTTTCGGTGGTGTTGGTGGTGATGAAATTGAAGTGAATCGACGACGAGGAATTGGAAAAGGAAAGTAGAACAGCAGGGTCCATGGGTGTGAGGACACCAACCGAAAGAAAGAAAGCAAGTGGCGGGCTGGCAAGGCGTCGCTACTCGAAAGTGGAGAGAGAGAGCAGACAAAGAAAAGAGACGGGAGAAAGAGAATAGAATGGAACAAAGACAAGTCGAAAAGGAAGAAAAGATCGACAAAAGGAAAGTCCGTAGTGGTACACGGTAGAAGAAAGTTGAAAATGAGACAATGAATGAGGGCACCTTAGTAGGAGGCACGGAACATAGAAATAAGAGAGTCACCGTGTACGATCTGTCGGAGGAAGGCAAGAGTCGGCGCGGAATGGCACGAACGCGCTATCGACGCGAGCGAGTGATCGTTTGATCGTCCGATAACCGAACACTCACAGCAGGGTCGTACAGCATTGTAAGCGGTACAAGGCTAACTACTGTAGTTGTTGCATCGCTCTTTTCGTGCCGTTGACCCATTGGATTGTTCGAAGCCCCCTTCTGTTCGCATTGTACCATCTATTACTTCGTGCACTTGCTTCTATCGCTCGCTGTTTACTCGTAGAGATGTTGCAGCTGTTGTTGCTGGTGGTGGATGGTGCTAGATCAAGTGACGACGCGTGCAGTACATCCTTTACTTGATGACACTGACAGTGAGAATGACGATATCGACTACGAAGGTGAGAGATAGAGTGCGTGGTTGTTTGTGATTTTGAATCTAGCTAAGAACGATCGCGCACATTCATGGAAAGTTGTGGAAGCGAGTATGATCAAAATCGATCGAAACTAACATACAAGTATGATCAACAAGATCACAGTTGCAGATGTAGCTCACACGCGTGTGCTTGCGTGCATTACTTGAACGGCAAGTAAGACGCACGATGATGTTGGCAAGACAGAGACACACACGCCAGGCACACACGCACGGAAAGCAAGCCGTCTCGATACGTCATACATTGAGCAGCAGCACACGCACAAAGTAGCACAGGCGTGAGAGACGAACCTTATTGAGGTTCACGGTTAGAGTGTGTGTGAGCGGTGCAGCACGCGTTCGTCATATTCGTGGCAGCACTCGACCGTTTCACATTCGTCAAACGTACGTGATCTCTTCGTGCTGCTATTCGAGTGGCTATTCGATTACGCTTGTACTTTCCGTAGGCGCACTCCCCTACTGCGCACGCACCATTCCACACTTTTCTCGAAACACTATCACTAACACTACTTCTACCTCATTCCCCCTCCCCAACTGCAGTTTCCGTATATGTTAACATGGACACTCATACGCAGTATGCTGCCGCTCTCTTCGTCTCACATTTACAATTATGTAGCACTGCAGTATCGCTGCGTGGGCGCTACAAAACATGACTAACGTTGTTAGTATCTTTCTCTTACGCCTCCCAACACTGCGTCCACCCAAACATTCTTGGTTATTGGATTCTTATCTGTTTGCTGTTGGGAAAAGGAACATTTTTCGATCTCGTCCCTTTTTGACGCTACACTCCATCCTCCAACTTGCTGCAGCTCTATTGCGAGTCCTCATTCATGTTCTTTTCTTTGACGTAGCTCCCCCGTAGCTTGACCTTATGCTTTCACTCGTCCAACTTGCACTTGACTTTCATTAACTCCTTGTTTTCGTCTAGTTCCATTTCTCATCCCTCAACGATTCTACCACTCGTCGACTTACTTCACCTCATCACGCCATGTTGTCTCCTTGTAAAAGCAACTGCCACGCGCCTCTCTTTACACCGTCGGAAAACTATAATTGACCCCCTCCCCTCAGTGGCTGCTCTCCCATCACCCTCCATCTTGCTGCTATCATCTGTACAAAACTCTCGTATCTTAGTTTAGGTTCCATCAAATCGCGCAAGCTCCACCTTCGGTTTCTCTACTTCTTTGCTGGTGCTTTCGTGGTTTTGTAGAGTACGGAGTGGTTGTGCATTCGCAACGCTGAGTGTAATCATCATCTTTGTATGTTTATCAAAGAGAAAAACACAATGAATATAAAGCAGGGAAGCGAGGGAGCGAACAGGCAAGCAAGGTTATCAACCTTGACAAGATCTGCAATGCTAAACATCAATTCATTGGATTCAGCAAAAAGCAATTTAGTTTTTGGAAAATTCGCCAAACCTTTGAATAGACAGTCAAACATTGCAAAGTAACTGAAGCGCAAAATAACTTTTAGAGGGTGAAGAGAGAAGGAGCGCGCTCGGGTGTGTTTGCGACGAGCAAGATGGACAGAAAAAATTGCTTGGACATTTTCCCTCAGCTAGTTGTGTATTTCCTCATTTCGTTCGACTTACACATCACTTTCTTACCACCCACATCAGCGCTCGACCAACTTCAATGATTCGTTGTTGGCGCTGTAACCGAGGTAATGTCCTTTTCTTCGACACCCAAACCCGAAACAGAACAGATAGTCTTATCACATAATTATCGACAAGCGAAGCTGTCCATGCTTACAACTCAACAAACTACATCTGCACACTCGCGCTCTCCCTTCAACTTGCTCAGCGATTGTGCCCTGAACCGCCTCGACTTGGAGACTCCATAATCCGCCATAGTCCTGGCATTGTGCCGTCCAAACAAGTGTACTAGCCGTTTTTCTCTCACTTTCAAATTACCGGCACGAGTACCTCGCAGCACATCTCGTGCGGTCCTTAATATCCGTCCACTATTTCTTGAATGCACCAACTTCTCTAGTGGTGCCTTTCGTCGTTCCTTCAGTGCACGAACTATACTCTTTTCCACCACCAACAACATCTGCTTCACACTCTTTTCGCCCAGCAACTCGTTCATCCTCGCCATCGCCCTCCGACATTCCACCGACTCAGGCACGCTAGTTTTAATCGAGGTGATGTAACAACGGCACAAATCTTTCAACGCCGCCGACGCCATTTTCTCGTCATGGTTATCATTCGCCAAATTCATCGATAGCACGTAGAGCCGTTCGGCCATGCGCACATCGCGCTTGAGCACATTTTGCACGCCCTCGTCGTACAGGGTAGCCAAGTAATGCGCGCAATTCACCGATCGCAGATGCGCCCCGAGATGATAAAAATGGAGCGCTTTGCGGAGGTCTATTCGCCGTTTGTCTTTATGTCCCATACCGGTCTCATACAAATTGCCCAAATTTTCGAACGCGTCCGTGTACCCGCCCTTCGCCGCACGCAAGTAATAGCGCCTCGCCTGATCGAAGTTGGCCGCGATCCCTGCGTACGCCAACTCCACGCTCGTCCCGATATCGTTCAACGCGGCGGCGTAGCCCAATTGCGCGGCACGGTTGTACAGATCGAAAATCACTTTTTGGCGCTCCATCTCGCCAAGCTCCGCAAGCGAGGTGAAAAGCGACGGCGCGTATTTGCCCGGATACTCATAATTCGCAGCGACAAACACAAACGCTTGCGCTATCCGCCCCTCGAATGCCGCTCTGCGCACCAACTCGAAGCCCAACGCCGACATCCGGTCGCTGTTGTGAACGGGCGTGGAGGTCACCAATAAGCGCCCCTTCAAGAACATCCCCTCGAAACATTGCAATTGTTCGGCTTTTGAAAATAAGTCGTACGCGATCTCCACACAGTCCTGTTTCAAAGTCGGCTCCGCCCACCCGCCGTGTTCCGGCGGCAACAATGCCTGTCCCTTCACGCAGTACGCGCGCGAGTATTTGGGGAAATCGGCTATCACTTGGTCCAGCAGAATAATGGCCACGCTGCGCAGCGAGGAACGCGTGCCAACCCTGCCGATGGGCGCGGTGAGACACAGGTACGCCAGCTCGCACAGCACCGTGGGGTTACGTGCGCCCGCGAGGTGAACGAGTTGCTCCGCCGCCGCGGCCGGGTCGTCCGATGCGCTGTTGCACGCACTGTGAAAGTCGGTCTGATTGATGCTGATGTCCAAGGACGAAAGGCGTGGCGACGCCGTGTTGGATGATATCGTGATTCGAAGAGCGGCTCGGCACATACGCTCCATGCTACTGGGTTCAAGGTTGCGATGTGCTCCTCCTCAGCTTCAATGAGGTGAGAACTGGGGGTGAAGCTTCTCGTTGAAGCGATAAAGCTAAAAATGCGACAGTTCGGCAGAAGAGTTAGGTGATGCGACGAAAAATCCTGGGTGCAGTACGATTTTAGGTGGCGTGCGAAACCCAGTCGCATGAGGTTCGGTGGGTTACTGAACCAACCCCATGCTCGTCTATGCAGTCCTAGGGAAAGTAACACGCTCGGATAGGACTGCTGCTGCTCACAGTGGGTTTGAGCGGAGCATATTTATGAAGAGCGGGTTCGCGGGGAAGCGGGAGGCGTCAAAGGCGGTGAAACGTAATAGATAAAACAGATTTAATGAACGAATTGATACGGATAAAGGAGGCGGTCGACGAAAACTGGACATAATACAGAGCAAGGCTGAGACGACCTCAAACAGAGTTGGATACTTAGAGTTAAGCGGCGCCTAATTAATTGATGTTTTCGTAGCGGCGCGCCTCGGACATTCACAATAGGCTGCGCTAAGCGCGGGGCGAGGCTATGGGGTTAGCTGGCAGACATGAATAAGCAAGGAGCACGGGGCGTGCGATGATGTCGATAAGCAGGGAAGCCGTTCCTTCACTCGACTCGCTCCATTCAGCCGCTCGTCGACGCTGACGACTGCTTCGCGTCTCCGCTGAACTTCCGTGCCTTGAGAATGAACGGGTGCTTCAGCAACGCACTGGCGCTGGGTCGCGCCTCCGGATCCCAGACCCAGCACGCATGCAGGAAGCTCTTGCACTCGGCTGATAGGTGTCCTGCAATGGGAGGACTTCGATCCTCCACCATACGGAACAACACTTGCATTGCACTCAACTCGTGATAAGGCCGACGTCCAGTTGCGAGCTCGAGTACTGTACATCCCAAGCTCCAAATGTCCACTGACGTCGTATATGGTCGGTACTCGATCATTTCCGGCGCAATATACCACGGTGTGCCCACCATATGCTGCTGACCTGGGTTGATGGTCTGCACATTCTCTGACCGACTCACGCCGAAGTCGCAAATCTTCACTGCAGCCTTGTGGTCTACTAATATGTTCGCCGGTTTCAAGTCACGATGTGTCACTCCATTCGCATGCAGGTACTGCAACCCATGCAGAACTTGACGAGCAATTTCTGCCACCAAGGTTTCAGGGAACGCCGAGTACTGCGAGAGATGGTCTGCAAGACTCAACCCATCTACGTACTCTACCACCAGATTCAGCGAGCCATTGTCACCAACAAAGCTGCCCTTGAACTCCACAACGTTCGGATGGTACAGTCCTTTCCAAATACGTTGTTCTTTCACTGCCTTCTTATCCACTAGAGTTCCATTCTGATGGAACTGTTTGATGGCGACTAGCTCTCCTGTTCGCAGGTCCTTCGCCATGAACACAGATCCGTAACCTCCTTTCCCCAACACTTGACCGACTTCAAAGAAGTCCTTTGTAAAACCACCATCAGCTTCACGGGCAAGCATGAGCGCACGGGATTCGGCGTCGTTAGCCAAGACTTGTTCGTTTCCTCGCGGTAACTCGTCCTCTTCCTCTTCTTGCTGATATCTTTCTTGCACTTGCTTTCCAGGCGGACCCTGTACTCGTGGCCGTCCAGGTCGGACTACCGACAACACACGTCCCGTTGAGCGGAATTTCTGTCGGTCATGTTTCTTCAAAGCAAATTCTGGTCGCTCCGGGAACTGCTCGGAGGCTTGGGGAGACGCTTGGTCCGAAGGGTATTGTCTCGGATCACGACCTTGTCGGGGCGGTTTCGTGCTCGGTAGTGGTCCAACGCGACCATGCGGTGCAACACCAGAGTTGATTAACCGGACAGAGGCGCGCGATAGCCGTTCCAATGTCTCTGGCATTGCCGGTTGTCGAGCGTGGTTGTCAACCTCGTGCGTCTCGAGGATGACTTGACGTAGGTCGTAAAGCCTATCGGCGGGACGACCTACATCTTGCCGAATCTGATTGCCGATGGCATACAACACTCGTGCTCGTCGATTGGAGCTGCCACGTGCTAGTACACCAATCGCACGGGCGGCCTTCCTCACAAGCCTATCCGGTGCAGCTTGATCGGCAAACACTCGAAGTAGCACCACGGCAGCATCGCTATTAGTGAGCGCTTCCGTAGCCGCCTTTGGGTCGGCGCACACATTCACAATGGCACTACAAATATCCAACGCTGGGACAACTTCTTTGTATGAAGTCGTTCGCGCGAGGCGGTCCACCAATACAGAAGCACCACCAGCCTCACGCACGGCCAGACGAGCTTTCTTCGTCACGGCGACGTTGCCCACAAGGCGCGCGGCCTCAGCTGCAACCTCCACATCACCCGCGATGCGCAGGGCTCTGAATGCAGTGCTCAATCCGCCAGCGCCAACAATCGCCGATTGCCACTTCTCAGTGCGAGCGAACTCCGCGAGAACGCTAACAATGTGGAACAGGGCCTCTTCATTTACGGTACGAGAACCCAAAGTGTTCAGAGCTTCCAATCCAGAGTGCTTGATGACATAGCTTTGGAAGCGATACCCATGGTGCGCTAGGTTCGCAAGCGCAGCGGTGGCTTCGGGGACCACGTCGGGTTCTTCAGGTCGTCCACTACGGCCATCGATGAGACGAAGTAGAGGCTCAACGCAACCATACTTGGCTGCCTGCACAGCAGTGGGTTCACTCCCACCGAGTAGGTTTCGCAGTGCACGGCATGCGGACCCAAGGGTATTTCTGTCATTGTTGTTGCTGGGGTTAATCAGCCACACCAAAACCGGGACGGTTCCAGCAGCAACCAGTTGAGTTTCGCACGCATCGAGCACCGCGAGCTCCGCGATGGCAGCGGTGGCACTACGGCGCATGTAAATGTTCGCACGCTCGTGCTTGAGAAGGGAGATGAGAGTGACCGCTACCCCTTCGCGAATCATGCGCAACTTGGCACTCTCGTCTTTCGCCTTGTTGACGAGGCGTCGCACGGCGTGATCTGCAGACGGAATGTCATCTCTGCGAAGTGCGTTGGCGAGGTCGACGTGAGGCCATTCGGTAGCTGGCGCAAGTGGCGGATTCTTATCACCAGATGGGCGCCTTCGATGGGATGGTTTGTCAACAGAAGGGCGCGGAGGATCGGGGTAGGAATCGGCGGGAGATTTGAAGGACCTTCGACGGTCGTTCGTGAGTATTTTGTGATTGATAGCAGGCTCGTGCTTGTTGGGGAATCTGGCGCGACGCACCTTCTCCTTGGTGGAAGGAGTGGGTGTATTCCCCGAGGGAGGTAACGGAGCACGGGGATTGGCGTGCTTCATCATTTTCCGTCGTGGCTCAGGGTGTTGCTTGTTCGAAAACACGGATTGACTTGAAGGTAGTTCCTCCACCGAAGAACCTGCGGCATTCTCCTTGGCGTAGTTGTTGTTGCGCGGAATGTGGTGGCGATGACGCGGCGCGGAGGCGGGGGTGTTCCTGTCGCGTAGGGGCGACGGGGAAGGGATGGGTGGGGTGGCCGCCTGGCCGGCACGGCCGCGCTTGTCCTTGCGGCGCAGAAAGCCCAGCATGCTAGCCGGGGAGCGCGCGAGGGAAGTCACGGAAGCGGTAGAGAAGCGTCGTCGTCTCGGTGGGGATGGGGTACAGGGCGCGGTGTTGGGGCTGCCGTTCGCAGTGACGCTAGCGGCGGGGTTGGCTGACTCAGTCGCTGCACGGGATAGAGAAGCGAAGCGCATTTTGTATCGCAGTGCAGTGCTGAACGGATCGATACACCGACTTCCCAGCATTGCATGGATCGATCCGTTCAAATCGAGCGCTTGTCATACAACTCCTCAGCTCAAACCGCGTTCCAATTTCGAACGTTTCACTTTTCCGCTTAATTTTCCGTTCTTTCCTATACAATTCAACCGCGCGCACAGCAAATTTCCATTCCCGGCCCCTGTATTCCACACCTCTTCGTTCTCGCATCTGACTCGGCACTACGTACCACTGTATGTCGCACCCAACCATATTCCTCTGAGTCCGGCTTGATGCGGCGGACCGCTGCACCGAACTGCACCGGCACTGTATTGCGCGAGTTAATAAGTAAACAACTCGTCTTTGTGAACAAGGTTTTCGACAAAACAAATTACGGTACCTAATCTAGCTTTTTCACTATCGAGGTCATTTCTTTACTTCAATTACGTGTTCATCAAGCACACCGCAAAACAAAGTCACAATAGTACTATGGTACTTGGTCGCTCTGCAATGGCGCTTCTACATTGCCCAATTGTTTTCCTGGACTGTAATTAGAAAAAAGAGAACTGCACATAATAATATGATTATCTCACAGAATTTGCTTTACATTGAACCATTCTATATTTCGAATCTAATTACGTATGCCTTTTGTTGCAGGATTAATTCCTAGATTTTATTGGATACCCCAACTCCTATTGAATTGTGGCCCGTCCTTTATTTCTTACTTCTCAATAAATGCCTGCCTCGGTTGCCTTAGAAAGTTGCGAGCTAAGTACCTCCATGGCCTCGTCGACGCAGTTTTTTAGGAGATTCAAAAAGAAGCTGTCTAGTGAACGAAGCCGCAGGTCGGAAGTCGAGGAGAACGTTGCTCCCTTTTTCGGTGATCCGAGATTCGAGAAACCTGTGTGGGAAAACAAACCTAAACGAAAAGCAAAGAATGCCAAAGAACAAGGTGAGCAGGTGTTGCTGACTTTCATACGCGCAAAGCTGGGAAATCGTGCAGAGCATCTTGCCATTCGACTCATGAATAAGAGTCCACTAAAAGAAGGAAAAGAATTCACTTACTCCATTAACCAAAGCACTGAAGGTAACTATTTCCTTTCTTCTTTTACTAAAACAACTAACTGACCTTCCAAATCTTAGAATCTGATCTCCAAATTATAAGCCGCGATCTTTTGGGAGGAAGGCTGTACAGAAGCGGAACAAAATATTATGGCGGAGCATGGTGCAAACTATTGTTCGGTGATCGATTTGCTGTCAGTCCTTCTTCAAAACAAATACATGAATTAGTGTACACTAGATCATCTTGCACTTGCTTGAATTGCCTTGTGAAGGCTAAAAAGGAGATGGTTGGTGAAAATAGAGTTTCTGTGGATGAAGGAAGCAGCTATTCTGGGCGTAGTAGCTATATACCTGAGAACTCCGCTATGGCTAATTTCGTTCAATTCCAGAAAATGCCTCGCCTCGACGATCTTCTGATTATTTCCGATTCTGTGGAACAACGAGAACTTGATATGGGAACTGTTGTTCGACTGAATTCAAGAGCCTCGTCAAAGTTCAAATTCACATCTGATTTCAAAACATTATTTTGCCATTTGGCCTATACTGGGCCAATTACTCACGAAGAAGTATATCGCAAAGTGACTACAGTTGGAGTCAATTACTACCTTTACAACAAAGGAAAGAAGGAAAGAAAAGTGTATTTAAGAGGCTTTCTTCACAAAGTTCCACTTGAACTTGGAATCGTAAAGCTTGGTGCCAGGCCGTTGCGAACTGATGAAGTAGGTTGCCACTATCTACTATACCGAAAGCAAACCATGCAAATTTACGTCGGAGAAGTTGCGTTGGAGGGTAACACCATTGGATCGTAGGTTTTTTCTCCGCATATTGGCTTCTCATTCTAACTGATCGTTTTATGCAGGTACATCCAAACAGGTCTAAAATTCTACGTCGGATTCGGCGAAGAAGGTTTGTACTTTTTTCAAAACGTGCTTCGTGCAGTAATCTAACATATTTTCTATGCAGATGCATGCAGCGCTCTCTATCCTAACAGAAAGCTTGGAACTGCTCGACCTCTTGGTGTCAATGAGCTTTTACTACACCATCATATGGTAAATGATTGTACAATAAGGGCTCGCTAATAGGTTTTCGATTTTATTTGCTTTTAAACACTTTAACTAACTCTATAAAGAAACTAAAATAAATGTATAAAATTATTACTACTGCTTCGTGATGTCAAGTAGACTGGATTTCGGCTTTTGAGATTCCTCAAAGTATGAAAAAAAATTCATACAACACTGCGGTACAACCATTCTCTACAAAGGAAGGATCCAAAGTTATACCGTTCAAAATGTAACAAAGCGCTCCAAATATTCACACGAAATCATTAGACATAATGTCAGTAAGACTGTTATTAAAAGAAACATTCTCTGTTGCACGAGGACAATATTTCTGTGTACAACGCAATGTCGGACTTTTATGATCAGAAAATTTTCTGCAAGTGTCGAGGACAATATCATTGATGAAGAAGCGCAATTCTGCTCGTCAAAGAGCGATATGCAGCAAGAATTTGATCTCTTTTTTATTGCTTTTCCTCTAGTACCTCTATTTTCTTTAAAAGTAGCTACAATCACAGATTTTTAACTAAAATCAATGACAACGTTAAACCATTCTCATTTTTCTGAAACCATTTATAGAATTGATGAAACGTATACCTTGAGAGGTGTTTACAGATCCCCTGTCACTGCAAAAGACTTTATCTGTATTGAAAGGCATTTCAACTAATAATGCAGGTCATTAAACTTTTCCTGCCTATATTTTGGTATATTGTTCATTCAGTATTTATTCTCGACTTTTTGGTTTGATTAATCTTCCTCTGTTATGCTTCTCTCGAATGTATGAGTATCTGATGAAAGACAAAGACCACAGCTGATAGACACTAGAAAACATTGAATATTTACAGTCTCCCTATATTTCCTTATGACTGTGCCTGAAAATATCAAAATCTCCCTTGTTCATTCTAAAACAGTCATGAAACTAGTTCATCGTGCATTAAAATATCCTTGCATCTTCATTCTAATGATTAATAGTTTGATCCGTTATATTGTAAGAATATACTCCGAAAACCGAGGCACCGAACTACTTTTTGGCAATGTTCAATCATATCTAGCTTGAGGAGAGTGCTATTCCTCAACATAAAATCGTTTGTTTTCACATTTTCTGATGACATATTTGAAAGTCAATCTTCTTTCTTGCTATCTCCGAAGGCTATCTAAAATTATGATTTGTCAGAAATACGAGGATGATTGGCGAATAATTGTTTTAACGCCTGTATCTAGTGCTTAAATATGCTTT
>JAAUYH010044516.1_pt1 | contig 19548 bp, 10 predicted proteins | sample 7278061 | NCBI WGS metagenome assembly JAAUYH01 (sample SAMN14350203, study PRJNA611818) | marine sediment metagenome | isolation source: surface marine sediment (0.6m) | place: French Polynesia: Moorea | collected 2018-08 | reverse complement strand
TATATTTTTACACGAACATTCAATATATCCAAGTAATTTCTTTTTTTCTTAATTCACTTCAAATATTCTCTCAGTTTCGTGATATGAATAAGAAATATAACTACAGTTAATCACTGCTTAAAATTCAACAGCCATACAAATTTCTGCAAAGATAAATTTTAGATGTTCTGTTCTAAATTCATGCCTGCCTTCGTTTCTTTTGCGACCAACAGAATCGAGGTTTCTTTTGAAGCAGAAAAGGTTGAATTGAACGCTCTTGATTACACACAAAGATGTATGCCCGTAGATGGAAAAGAAATTTAACATTCAAATGAGAATTCAATTTCTGCTAATTAGATGGCTGAACATCCAATACTGAATGCTATAAATATCTACTTGCAATTCTTTTATTCTTTATTTAGATTTTGTGTACTTTTATTTGTACGCTAAATTCTGTACTGAGACACGCGTACTTCTGAGCTGCAGAAAGGCATATGTAGAATTTCGAAATTATTGTAGTTGTACCGATACATTGGCAGCAAATATTGTTCATAATTTAAACTATACGGTAATTTCTTGGTCAATGATGTCATACATTGTCGTACGAAATGGAACTTGAAAGCGTAATAGCATCAGAGGTTGTCAATAATTTATCGTTTTTCTCTTAGGATTCTGATACAAGAATAATGATACTGATTTTCACAGGACCTATTATTTGTGTCCATATTCGCTTATTGATAATTAGATCATGCAATCAAAAGCCGGTTGGCAAAAAAGTGAAATTTCTAAAATTTCTCCTAAAATGACAGAATTGGGATACGAACAAAATTACAGTAGCTTTCAAATAATATTAAACCAACATATAGTCGCACAGCGCATTGCCCTGTAATTTAAACATTGAAGATTAATTTTGGTTTTCAACTCTATAGAGTTGCGGCTAAACAAGCAATGTAGGTGCTTAAAATAGATAACTTTTTGCGGCATCTTGGAACAAAAAATATTAGACTACGATTATTTAACGAAATTGCAGTTCAATTTACTTTCGATTAGAATACGACATTATTTTCTTTTTCTGATTTGTTATTTTAGGAAAGCAAGTGAAGTAAAAAATGTGCAACGGCTATAAAATAATCCATTTTTATGATCTGTTTGATACAATAAAACCTATAGACAGCGTTTTCGCCAAGATTCAGAAACTAACTCTATGGTACCCATTCTAAACAATTTGCCTGGGTTAGGCTAGCCTAAAAATAGGTGGCGATGACTTAAAGTTCGAAAAATTATTCCAAGCCTGCCTTTCGATATCGATGGTACTACGATGAGTGATTCGAACAAGACTCACAGTTGTCACAGTGCGATGAAGCTTAAATAAACTAATTTAATGAAGCATTTACCTATCGAGTAAATCTGGAACTTACTTCAATGATTCTTACTTTGACAGATTTTGTAAATCAAAAAATTTTTTGACACATTAATGAAATTAATTCAGTTCACTTTTGGTGTACTGCACTTCACAAAATGAATTACCGATATACGCCTAGCTGCTCATTCTTCCAAGAATTAACTTATATATTTCGGAAACTCGATTTTCTACATGTTAACTTGCTAGTCATCGATTCTCTGAACTAATGAAACCCAATTTACTATAATCATGATACGATTTGTTAGAATATATGGCTTCGCAATCAGAGATGAGAGCAGTCAATTCGGAGAAAGAAAGGTTTCAGAAGAGAAATTTAGAAACTGAGTGATAATTGTGCAGGGTCGTAGTGATGACTGATTAGAAATCTGAATAATCAGTCAATAAACATGACGGAATTCATTTAACCTTTCATATATCTAATTTATGCCGTATATTCTTCGTCTTCTTCATTGCTTGTGTTTTCAGCCTCAGCCAGCGATGTGCGGAATAATATTTAATATTTAGTCATCCAAAAGAAAAATAAGACAGTGAGTTACTCGGACTGAAAATTAAAGTAAATTATTTTTTGTGTTTCCGCAATAGAGGTAAGTCGTTTTTACAGCAGACGGCAAAAGTAAGTAATTCTGAATTATTCTGAATTAAAATTCACTGTGAGATCTAGATCTTCTATATTCCATAGACTACAGGTGATGTCAAGGAAAATTAGCTCTTCAAAGTTGGCTAGCAGTATTCGTCCTCGTCTGAGCCGAAGAAATAATGCTACTATTTGTTGATTTCCTGTAATACTGTGCTCCGTTTAGTAATTTTTCTAGAGAGAAGAAATAATCTTGCAGCTTACCTAACAAAGAGGGAATTACTTTTTAACTCGGGAAACTAAGTAGGTTACTCTGTGAGATTACTTACTTGTCTTTAATAGAAATATATTTATTGCGTATTCATGGACTCTGCCTTTCTGCATATGTACACTATTTGCCTACTTGGCTGTCAGCTACAGACCAGTTTATGATTTCTGATAACAACATTTATCTCTAGAAATAATGAATCAGCATGATGCCTAAGTGACCTCGCGTTACTTTCTGTATAACAAAATAAACTCGAATATGTAATGCTTTTGAGTTAGAAGTGTGTGCATTGTACGATTCATTAGTTCAATAACTCCAAATCACTGGCTTTTCTCTGGGAGGCATTGTAGTTTTTCGTGAGGAACTTAAAATATTAATACGACTTTTCCACTGCACTTCTATTTTCAAAATCAATTAAGCCGTAAAAACAGAAAGACTTATGTGAACTGTGTAACTGATTAAAAAAACTTTAGAGATGATCAATCCAAATCATTAATGACGCAAAATAAACATTTAGTCAATCAATCAATCAATCAATCAATCAATCATCAAAACGACCCTGTAATTATCAAAAATTTTCATGGCTCCCAATAAGAGCCATTTACTAGCATGAATTTACTAACAAGCATTCGGTCGATCTCAGTATGTGCCAAGCAGAAAAGGTGTCAACTACAGGAAATAATCAACAAGTGAAACAGGAACGAGACAGTCTCAGGAATTTGGCTAATATTTGGAAAGTTTAAACATCTCCAAGTATGCATGTGCATTTGTTGCTTTTTCAGACTAATTCAGCACATTTGCAGGCAAATATCGACAAGCTCTTCGAGCTTTGGGGCGATTTTATAGTTTCATACTTTGAGGTATCAGTGAGTCATCACTCACTCTCACTAAGTATATTGTGTTACAGCCTTGAGTGATTGGAGCAGATTTATTAAATCTAGTTGAAGTATCCATGTTAACAAGAAAAACGCGAATTCTTTTCAGTACTGTCGAAACTACTTAATTTTTCTTGAAATATGCCCAGGACTTTAGTGTTCTAATTCGATTGAACCGTAATAAATCTCCGAGGACCACCGGATTTCTGAGCCAATATCAAGCGGAATCAGAAAAAGTAGGGTTTATGTTAAGGATTACAAAAGAAATTTGTCAAAATTCAGTTTTCAAAAACGATTTGGCTTATAAAAGGCTGCCAAGAGTTTGACACAGTTAAACTTTGCCGGTGAGAACCAACCAACCAGTGATATTATAGAGCCTGTTGATTTCTTCGTATCGCTCTCGACACGTCTCAGGAATCCGCATTGTTAGATTCTGTGAAATTGCTTCCCAGTCGTCTTTATCTTCGGCTTGATTGTACGAACGTAAGAGAATTCGGTCTTCCTTCAGAGACCACGCGAATGAGGAACTCGTGTAGCATGCTTCAAGCTGCTTCTTCAACGCTTCAACGACGGGTTTCGGAAACACCTCTTCCATCCTTTCTTCTAATTCTTGCTCATTGTGCCCATAGAACCTTACTAGCTCTATTGCTTTGTTGAAGTCCGCAATAGTTGAGCCATTCTCGAACTTACTTGTATCATCCTCTGGTCCTGAATCGTCGGATACATTCACATCGTAAATATCGCGAATTCGGTCCAGAAGCATGTTGATGAAGCTCGTTCGCGCGACCATTTGATGGGTTGTCCGGCGGAGCATGCGACTTGAAATAGCTTCATACATTGCCATTTGCGAGCGAACCTTTTCGAGCTCCGGTTTGTCGTAATTTCCCCGAGTAATCCTTGCGTGCTCCACGATAATCCCGTCTTCTTCTTCGCTCCATTTAGGATATGCATGCAGTTTAAGGTTTCTAATGCGAGCTCGAACAATGTCTTCAGGGACATCGAGTTCTTCTGCAATGTTTTCGATCGCATCCTTCCTGTTTCGGTATTTATCGCTGAGCAATTCCAGGAGCTCGTAATGAGCCGCATCTCTTGCATATTTTCCTCTTGGCCAAACTCGTACCTGCTCTTCCCCGATTTGAATGTCCTTATCTTCATCGAAGTGAGAAACTGGTTTTGGGTCTGAATTTTTGGGAACATAACCAGGATGATCATCTTTTTCAGCTGTGTTTTTCCAAAACTTGAACCGATCGGGAATAGGAATAATCCGATTGTACGGATCGTCACTCATGGTAGGGTCCGTTGATACCGGCAGTGCATACATTCCTTGAGTGCTAATATCGCGAGGTGGCTCAGACGAATCTTCCGACATGTGTCGCGCATGAGCCTTGCGGAATTTTTTCTGGCTCTGCAAGGCGACCCGGCGAATATTCTCAATCTTGTTCATGCCAGGCCTTAGCTGGTCTTCTTTTGCTCGACGCTTTGGGTAACGAGACTGCTGTTTTTCATCTTTACACGTTTCTTGACTTGTCTTCGCACGAGTTCTGTACCTGTGAGGTTGGTGACCCGACATCTTTGCAATTGGTATCGTGGGATGATGGATGTGAATTCAAGATATCTCGAATATTCAGTGAGCTTGTGATGTGGCGACTGTCAAATTGTCGGTTATTTGTTCTACGGTCTTTTCGTGATGTCAAAATTTCAAGTATGAAAACTTGAATACAAATTTGACGACCACCGAGGCGGCAATATTTCGTGTACTTTGCTGGGGTTTGTAGTTCTAGCGGCAATGGACTTGTATGGCATTCGGCATAAAACAGATTTTTTTGCTGTATGCAAGATTATTTCACATTGCCTGGGAGATTCTTCAAATCGTTTTGCCTTAACTTCCTGTCGTAAGCAAAATAGCAAACGTCGTAAATATCATTTCCATGGAAAGAGAAAGCACTTCGAAGTAGTATTAAAAATTCCTAACGATTGTACAGGACTCAATTTGGGTGATGGTTGTAATGTTGCGCAGATATTTAATTGGTGGCTGGCTTCACAAAAATCTTCCATATCGCCGACCAAATCAGGCAGCGGAACAGAATCTTGAGGTCAAGAGCCCGATATTTAGCTCCGATCCCTGTGTGACCGTCACTACAGCTTGTGTAAACTCTTGGTAAAAACGATTTGAGCACATGGATTAAAAATCATCTACAGTGAACCGTCACAAGTCGGTTCAACTGCGCCTATCCAACGGAACTGATGGCTGACTGAATAATTCCGCGACTCATTTCTATATTCTAGTGTTAGACCGTGATATTTACTTTTTCTCGTGGGAAATATCTGCACGAGGATAATTTTCGATGTGTCCATTCGAAGCTGTTGACCTTTTTCGAAGAAAGCCCATATTCCAAATTCCTCATCAACAAAAAGTTTAGCCGACTACAAATGACATCTTACACATATGCCATAAGGAGTTGCACTCCTCGAAGAAAATGTGGAGTTCAAAGGAGAAGTATGTTACAACCTCTTTCGTTATATGAACATGGAGGAATTCGCAAGGAGGCGGTTTGCAATCTAAGCAGTGACCGACTTAGTGGTGCAGCTGCACGTACTACAGCGTTTCGTGATTGTGAACGGTACCCTGCGATCACTCTCAAGTCGCAGATCGCTCGCTGTGACGATTGTCATTGTCAGCTCAGCCAATAAACGGTTTGTTCATGGGCGTTGCTGATCTTGGTAAAGTGTGTGGAAGGCTCGCAACGGGGTTCTGAAGGTTGATTTGCGAAAGGAGTGATCGATTTCTCACGCTTCTCTGTTATGGTTCTTTTGCAATGCGAGTGCAGCGACAAGGACAGACAGCTCATAATCCTCCATGAGGATAAATAGCGACAAGTTCTGTAGTACCTGACTTCAATCTGTCAGAAATGCCACCCTCAAACTCCAAGAAAAAGGCACCCAACGCACCGCTACTCAAGACGACCAAGGCCAAAAAGACACCGCCGCCTCTTTCTTTAGGGCCATCTCTTGATGCTTCGAAGAAGAAGAAGAAATCAAGTCACAAGTAAATTCATAATCTGGTTTGCTGCCTCTTGTTGAAAATAGAGTCTTTGTTCCTTAGAAACGCGTTGAAGTCCAACCACTATGTTTCAAGGTCGCTCTGTGTATCTGCTTCGATTCCATAATTTCGAGCTTTCGATGAACATATGCGGTACTCTTCTACTTTTAAATCAAACTTTGTTCTGCCTCATGCTCAGAAGTGCCGTTGTACTTTCGGAGATGAGCGCCCTCACATTCTTTGACAGAGTGCTATCGTTAGCAAACAAAAAAGTTACCTGCGACTAACGTAGGATATCTTCTGTAACTAGTGTAGTCTTAGTTCTTTTACTGTTCGTTCAGCGTGCAACAATAGAATACAACATGCGATTTTGACTTTGGTCGTGTACGATTTGTTCGAGCTCCTAACCGCAAGACGAAACTCTCACTACTGCTAGCATTAGATACTGCGCTCCAGGAAGCATTGTGTAACTGATAGGAGAACGAATGTAACATGCTCAAGGAGTACCGATACATGCCCGGGGTTGTGATTCGTGACGCAATTACGTCAATATGAGAACGAGAGTGCATGCCTAAGAGATTGAACGTACATAGATTGGAGCAAAAGTTAGTGTTGAATGTGAGATGCTGTAATCGTACTTGGATACAGTTGAACGGTATCTATTTCACTATGAAAACCAGAACACACTCACAATTTTCGATGATTTTCTGGATGATATTCATCTCATTCATAGGGAACTAAAATGAATCGGCAATACGAGGCTCTTTACGTCTTGGGCTCTACAAAAGTAGTACTGCATTATATGAACGAATCGCACGACGAGTTACTCAAAATAGTTTGCCTACGTTTCCGGTATCACGGAACGAGGAAATGGAAGAGTTTCTCTGTTTCCGTAAAAGCGAGGACTATTCTGAAGTAGGAATATCGGTTTTCCCTGATCTGTATCCTGCGGGCAGTCTGGGCATGGTGTGCGCGCATCAATTTGTAGGAACTAGAAGGAATGTCTGCCATCCATAATTGACGGCGCAACGTTTCGTCTTTTTCGGAAAATATACAGAATCGATACACTAACTGAGCAGTCCCTAAGGCAATGTCACTTGTCAAGAGTCGCCGTAGTAGTTAGGCCGTTGATTGATTGGCTTTCGAGAATGACAATCGTCAGCAGCTAGTGATGCTCTTGAAATGGTGCAGCTGAACGCCGTTCATTCAGAAATTGATGTATCCATTACATGTACAAAGTAATCTAAATAGATATCAAATTGTTAGGAGGTCGCAGCATTGCAACGCACAGATAATTGAAGCCTTACGAAACGTGTCCGGATCAAAACGTGAGCCGTTCTGACTGGAAAAAGCTCAGTTGCTTGTATATCTGAAAATCGATAGAGGCGGCACACTTGCAGGGTTAGTTTTCGAAGGCAGGATCACCAAAAGTAGCTGTACACTGTTCTGTTAATAAATTCCAATATTTATAGTCTATTCTTCTCTACACACCAGACATCAATTACCCTTCGTAATCCTGATGACGAGAGGTCTCAGATGATTTCATCCGTGGACACTTTATGACATTGGGTCAGATAATTAAAGAATTTACATTACTCAGCACCTAACTGAGTGAAGCCATTGCATTGATTTAAGCAAGTAGAATAAATCACTGCAACATAGCACGGAGCAGGTGAATCTCAACCCAGATACACTGTATTCCAAACACACGAACAATAGGTGAAGAACTACATCGTTGAAAATTTTTCGAAGAAATCACTCCGACCTGGGAAATCTTCTCGAACAGGATGGGCTCGTTATGGAAGAGTACGTCATGGCACGTGCGCGCATCGTACTGTACTGTACATAATTCGATTCGTTGCACTGAGCCACAATTTTTTGTAGAGAAAAATTGATGGTCTGTACGAATTCCATCGCCAATGGCACACTTCGTTTTCCTGGTTAGGTTGGCTATGCGATAATATCGCAATTGTTATTTCACTGCAGTAACCCATCTCATTCAGCAGGTATCATAGAGCGATGTTAAACGTGACGCACCAGATTTTCGACACTGGATTAGAAGTTGGTCACATGCCTGTTCTGTACTTCTAATCGGCTCTAACCGAGACATCTAATCAATCGATCGAAATCCAGTCTAGATTTGTTCAAGAGAACACAAGTTATGGGAACATCGCATGACATTCATTCAGATAATAAACTAGGCAATAAGACAGCCAACTTCGGGTGGTGAAATGGATATCTATTTTCTTTTGCGACGGAAATAAGTAACTTGAGTACACTTTTATTCCAGGGCGAACCTCAAAAGAAAAGATTTGAATTATTTAAATAATTTTCTCGATTGTCAGAAGCTGTTCCTGTAGTTCTTGGCATAGTCGGCCAGACCCTCAAAAAATGTATTCGATTTCAATAAATTTCAATAATATTCATATTTATTTATTGTGGCTGACGTTGAGGAGACAATTACTTATTTCGGTATCGACTTTGAATGGATTTTCCATTCATCTAGTCTCTAAACTGTATTCAGCTGATGGAACGTTGATTTTTATCGAAAATTGAGGTGATACTGAGAATATTCTAAATATTACGAATAATTTATTTATTCTGTTTCCAGTCTCGTAAGAATTATTTTTTTCAACAATTATCGTGGGCACGAATTTATCATTTTTTCACTATTTCAGGCTAATATAAATCGAAAATTTTGTTTTTGGAGGGTCTGTTGTCGGCTTCTGCCTATTTGACGTAATCATGTGAAAGAATTGTCGCTTTAATGAGACAGCCAGGGATGAATTATTTTGTAGCGTTAGAAGTGTAAGGGTTCATTCAAGAGACAAGCCCTCCCAGATGTTCAGAATAGAAACCAGAAATTCTTCCCTTGGTATATAAATTTAATTGAGGTCTGTATGATGCGCTTCAGCGCATGATCTAAACACGATGCACAGTTTGTGTCCTACGGAGAGATATTGAAAGTGTTCCAATTTTACAAACATTTGGGTATCCGTTAAATCTCTACATGCCGAGGTAGCGCTACAATATTAGATTCCCGGACGAAGAATATGTCTTTTCGGAATTAATCTTTCCAGTTTAACTAATTTAATCTGTTCCCATTAGTTTTCAAATCAATCAATCAGCTTTTACGACAATAATACGAAGTAACTAATAAGTATCGAATTCCAAACTTTCGACTTAATACAGCCTGGAATTAGTCATGTCAAATGCAGAAACTGAGCAAGAATTTATTCGCAGCAGAACGTTCAACAATTTCTGACACTCAAAAGTGATTTAAAATCAAGAAGCTTAGTCAATATTATTTAAATCGAATTAGTGCAAACTGAGAAAGAACTAAGGATTCGTTTGAAACGTTTAGCTTATTTGCGCAGAAGTCTAACTACACTATGTTTTGCAACCTAAATTAATTCGAACGGCATGTAAATTTTACGAAAGATTGAGCGTCAATTCATTACATGTAATTCATAGCGTAAGGTGCTATAGTAGCATGCAGTGATTTGGGATTTCAGGTTTTTCGTTTTCGACAAACCAATCCAGCATAATTGTACTTAAAACTCGGAAATCGAATCCAGTACTTCTCGTTTAGAAAGTGCTGTTCTAATGAATTAAATGTAGTACTTTGATGCTGGTTGATTGACACTTTGACAGCCTTTCAAAACGTGATGTTTCAAGATAATCAATCCAACCTACATCCATTTATGACTCAAGTTTCCATAACTACAGTCATAATACATTCTTTTGCACTGTTGATCCAGCTTACCGTTTGTAAAGACGTTGGTTGCTCAATTGGGAGTCGGCGATCGTTGACGGCAGTTCGAGAAATATTTGCAATTCGAATAGGTCTGATCAGTAGACAATTTTAACTTGATTTGAGCGATACGTAATTCGAACCGTAAATTGTTCTATTGAAAATACTAGCTTACACGGAAAATATGCAGCTTCCAGTAATCTAAGCTTTCAGTTTAAATGATGATGAGGGTATATTGGTTAAATGCTAGTATTATGACGCGAAAAATTGAATCAAATAGTACAGAAACCTCGTAGTATGAACCTTAAGAAACAGAACATGCAATCTAAATATTGCAAACGGTTTAGAAGTCACTGTGAGAGATGTAACAGATTAAAAGAGATACCAACAGGGATAAGAACGAACTCATTTTTTTGTGATACACTTAATTATCATTGTGGTCATTCCAAATATACAGCAGGCCAATACTAAAGAGTCTTATTTAAAAGGCAATTTGATTGATCATAAATTCTATTTTTTCTCATCGAGGTTCTCAGTTATTTATTCTCTGGAAAAATAAAACTACAAAAAGTCCAATTCGATAGTTTTTTGCGAATATGGAGTCATGAACTCTTGGTTACGTTACAATAGATACTTTACAACAATCTGATGGCTTTTAAGAACTCACACAGCAACGGGTCTTCTTTCAAATTCCTTCATCTGTTTGCTTCGAAAACGACTCTTCTGATATGAGTTGCACTCGACTTATCATGAATTGTTCGATCCATTTTTGAACATTTTTTATATTCTACTTTTCATTGACATGGAACGAATGGTCGCAAAGCCCACTCATGTGGCTCTAACATGTACGGAACGAATATGAGCGCTTTTTACATTGTGCTCGAGATACATTGTAAATTCTAAGCGGAAACGCTTCACTCAATGTCACTTGTTTAAGAGGCTGGGTGATCAAATTTTCCAGGGAAAAAGTTTCATGGAAAAGATGCTGCCACTTCCCACTGTCTCTCCGGGAAATAAGAAATGTTCAGATTTAACTTAGATTATTTTTCGCGAGGTCTGCAATGGACTTGGATGCAACATAGTCAGGCTCACGTTGGTGGCATTGCTTCGACTCGCTGGATCTTTCTACACGGTTGTGTTGCTGTCAATAGGAGACCGTCTACGCAAAATAGAGCGGAAGCCGTTAGGGAACGGTCCATATGATAGAACATACTGTAAGTGCCTGGCGCACGTATGGAAACTCTCGAAAGAGTAACCTTCGAAGGGGAAGGCTCGAAAAACGAACCCTCACTGCTCGCCAAATGATAAAGACTGCAATTTTAGTGGTTGATAATCCATAGACTTTTACTTCAAGATTTCGAATATACAGTAGATATTCGCTGCAACTATCATATCTGTATTGAAGGAAGTAAATTAAAAGTGTTACGAAGGGTACTGAATAAAACCTATCTTACCACCTACCTAACCGCACAGGCGAAAATCACACTGATAAAAAATTATAAACCGGACCTGACGAACTACGAAACCAATGAGTCAAGCACTCAATAATATTACGGTCCAGGAAATATATAGCATTTGCGACAGCAGACATATAAACCGAACTGTGAATACAAAACTGTAGACTATTGAAGCCACATCGAGCATGCATGACAGCGGACACTTCAAACCAAATCGAGCATACGCGACATTCAGGCTTCTTGAACAATTAAGAAGCGAAAATACTGTCACATCATTAGTGTTATCGAGCGCCCATATGGAGCCCAACCGACCGAGAAGCGTCGTGCGTCGACAATGATTCATCCCCTAAAAAGGGTAGAAAGATTTAGAGCTGTGTCAACTGTCGCCCAGTTGATAAGATTGAGGTACACTTTAATATTTGGTAGTTGATTTGTAGGGGATGCAGCCTATCAACAGAGGTCGCGATTGTATTTATTGGGCATCGAGCCATACATCCTTCATGAAAGAGGAACTGCGAATAAGACGCTCTAAACATACTAAAAATGCGTATAAAAGGAACTGGGTAGACCCTATCTCAGGAAGTAATGAACCATATTCTAAATGGAGGGTAACCAATAGAAAGGTACTGCCCTTGCATCTTGCGATTCGTCGACAGATTGAGCAACAACGCAATAGTGATTGGATTATCCGAAGCACACAATATGTTTAAAGCACTCAACAAGAGACACTTAAATATAGATAGAAAGCAACTACCAGGCGTAGGCGAAAATACAGCAAGGGCGGAACCCAAGGTGCCTTAGAAAACAACGAATTGGGTAGAAGTGTAGCAAATTCTAAGGAACGATGCGCAGCATCGTCCTATGATTAAACTGAACATTAAGCCGAATTACGATATGAATCAAAAATCTGAATAGCCAAAGAACTAAAACCCCAGTTCAACCTAGAGGTTGGAGAAAGGGCGCTTTAATATTTTCCATCTTCGTTTTCTGCACGTTGCTCTTGTTCTTATCGGTTGTGAGGCTACGAAATATTAATTCGCGTACGAGTGTGAAGGTGAGTAAAGATTATTTTCGCGGAATAGTTATTTCATGTCTCTATTTTCAGAAATACGCCTGATTTGTATAATTATTTTTAAATTTTTCAACGGAGACTTAAAATAGCCTAATGAAGTAAAAGAGATGAAATCTAATCAAATCAGCATTACGTCTATTTGGTAATCAACGTCTTTGGACCAAATTCATCGACTAAGATGTTTTTGATTATTTACATATAATATCGGCTGTTTTCCGAGTCGGGCTCTTCTCTTCTTTCGCAACATACTATAAAGAACTATGGTCTGCGGAACAGAAAGAGAATTGATGAATCAATCAATTATCAGAACTAAGTTTAAGTTAAAAATTATATTGGTAGTGAACCAGGCATGTGGACAGACTTTACTATATTTACGGATAACGAAATGTGATTACAATTTAAATTTTCCTTGTGTCGCAGTTCAGAAGTGATCTTCTTGATACTTTAACGTTAGTGATGCTTTGTGGACGACGAACAAAGCGCCCGTGGATCAAATCAATAGAAAGAAGTTCGTTGAAACTGATGCTAAACTCAAGAGTACCATAAAGTTGGCAAAAGGGTGAGCGTCGATTTATTTTCCTTGGAGCAATTTAGCTGAGTTTCTTCTCGCTGGTAAATACCTGTGTCCTGATTTCGGCCAATAATATATATATGGATATGAACGCGCCAATTACTTGAATTCAGAAGATATAAAAGGTACTGAATCGATGAAATCGAGTTCAGAGTCGATGTATAGGCTTTAGAAATGAGGAATACACCGGAAATTAAGTATTAATACCAACAATATAGCAGTAGATTCTTCCATAAGGTGCGAAGAATTTTACTGGTTCAGCTTGAATAATAACAATGAAAACTTTAAATAATCGAGATTTGAATGCGTTATCTATACCTTCAGGTGAAGACTGCAAATTACTTGGATTCTGTATTATGTTACATTGAATTTGAACAGTATAATAGGGGATTGTTGTATTTATATTCGCTACTGTTCAATGTAGGAGGAACATTACCAAGCTTGCTTAAATCCAACAAAAATTTGAAGACAATCGAGATATGGCGTTTACGACTCTTAACACGAAGTGTGTTATTCAGAATTTTAATTTACTTATGAAATTTGCAGTAGAGCTTGGTCAATTCGTATGGCTTGGTTGGAGATGATTTCTATTACGCGATGATATATATATTTAGAGATGATTTGCAGAATATTGCGAACGTACTCGTTTGCTAGCCTGATCGGCAACTTCCAGATGTATTGGAAGCTTCATGTGCCATCGCAAAGAGACTCGGTTTCGAATGTAACATGTTGGCATTGACCAATATTTGCCGAAATGAATCAGATTCTGAGAGCTGCTTCCAAGCAATCAAAATTCTTCAATTAGTAAAAAATATGGGTAACATTCTATGCGATGCAAGCAGAGAAAATAGTACGATAAACTATGATGGAATGCACAGTTAGAGAAATATTTCCGGAAAAAATTTAGCTTCAAATACGAATCAGTGCGAAATCCTTTCAGAAAAGAGAATCTTTTTCGATTCCATCAGCATTGATTTTTGTGCGAATTGTCTGAAAGCTAATCCGATTACTTATTATTTCATAAAGAGTAATGATACTAGAAGAGGACGACAGCGTTTCAAGAATCTTTCTCGTGAGGAACAGCTGAAATTTTCGAGCCTTCAGTGTTGATTTTGTCAAACGGAATGGTGATGAGTGCAAATTAGAAGATGCGTGAGTTGCTCTTGAAAGCCTCATCCAGTACTGGATATTACAAATTAACCGCCTAATAATAGTTTGAAGTACCGGAACGTTTCCTCTCTCGGTTTGGCATGAGGCCTTCGCTGTTCCGTGAACTTCAATGCCGCTGAAGATTTATTGGTTATGAAGTGCCTGATGCTTGATCGCTTCATATTTTCAGTAAAGTGACCGTAAAGCTGGATAGTTCGCTTTTACCGGGCTGATTCACTTACTACCGGTGTACTATGCTTCGCCAATATTTTAGTATAGGCTTTAATATTTGTTACTCAATCCGTTTACCGAAGCGGATAAAGTGTGACTGAAATTTGCAGGCAAAATGAACAGACAGTTCGGAATGGTTCGAAGAAAATTATAGCATTTGCGTTACATTACTTGTTGTAGTGGATTTGCTATATTGTTTTTCAAAGACTTCTTACAGATCCACTTTAGAACTGCAGAAGTTACACCTGATCCAATGACAGTTCGACTTACATTTTGAAACATCAGTCTTCGAAAGTCTTCTCCAATTTTGACTAGCTCCATCTGCTATTGGTAATATTGTTCAGATTGTCTAAACAATATAACTACAGTCTGAATTCTTCGAAAGCAGCAGCTGTGCGTTGCTTTGAGCTCTAGTAAGGCTGTCTCATTTTTTTAATATTGGCCTTGCTAAAATAACTGGCCTGCTTTTTAAATCCAAGCTTGTTTTGTGCATAAGTGGAAACGAAAGATCCCACGAATCATATGATTCACAAAGACACGAATTAAATTCATGTTGTCTCAGTACTATTCACAAAAAGATCACATCGTACATGGCCCCTGAAAGCTGCTTCATAGCGCTACAGAGGAAACGAAGTATGGAATTTGTCATAAATGTACGACGGGATATGTAGACTTCTTAGAATTCGCATACGAGACATTATTTGAATAGAAACATATGATTTAAGCATGTCAATGATTCGTTCATTCTTGTTGTAAGAAAAGATAACGAGTGAGACATGTATGTGTAATGCAGTTAGACGTCGAGTGATGTATCGAAAAATCGCTTTGGGAGCATAACTTCGATTTTTGAAACAAAAATGTTTCGTGGAGTAGTCAACCTCTGATCTTTTGAAGCTTAGAAAGACGCAGCTGTTAGAAATGAAGAAAAAGGTTTGAGGGAAAGTGGGCCGAAAAATGAGTCTGAACAATCACAGAAGTCGAAATTCTCAGGAATATGAGCAAATAAGGTGCAGAAGCACATAGAAAACCTCCTGTCGATCATCTCCGCTGCCTCATAGACATCGCTTAGAAAAGTACAAGTGTGTGATATGCTCCACACGACATTTAAATTCCGGCTGCTTTCAAATACATTCACGAAAAAGTGTACTCAAGGGCGCAACGAAATATAAAATTAAAATGTTTATTAATCACTGGATATCAGATTTTTCGTAACGATCTAACTTGAAGTACATCGAAAGATTGAACGATAACTTCTCCACGTTCGGAGGAAGGAATTGACATTGTACAACATTGATGTATAATCACTTCTCAAAGCTGATTTAGTGAACGGAACGTATATGACGTAATAACAGTTGTCGAGTGCTTAAATTTATTTATTAAAAATCATGAAAAATTTCTTCCTCCAGAGTACCTCACCTAATTCTATTTCGATTACTAGTTCTTTTTCTACTTTCTCTTATTCTTAGCCTGTTTGAATAGGTTAAACTTTAACGCTGGTGTTAAGCATATTTTATCAAGTTCCCTTAAGAACGATGAGCCTAATGAAATCATCGGATGCCAGTACAACTTTCAACACAACCCCGAACATTTATAATTTGTGCATACCATCTCTAATATAATATTTATTCCTGAAACGCGTTTTGCGTAATAATTTTTGCGCGTATAGATAGAATCATTGCCCTTTTTTCGTTACCTAAGACTTCCAACGGTCGAAGAATATGGAATATTCAATTGTATTACTATGGATCTATATCAGGATACGGCATTGCAGCTAGTGAACAAATGTTTTGAATACGAATATCGCGGCATGCCTCGGATGTACAAAGAACAGACCTGTTTTTGCATGTTTTGACCACTTCGCTTCTCTAATAGCTCGAGTACGATTCATACTGACTTCGCAAGCCGACTTGTCTCATGAATCATCGCTTTTGGACGAGTCCTGGTAGGTGTACGATACACATGAGGGTGCTGACTCAACTTCTTCACAATTGATCCCGCGCAGTTATTGGTACCATTTTTATATTTTTCGAGTAGTCAGCGAAGTTGTGACATGCCGACTGCCCAATTGCTGGGATACTAAGCATTATAGTTTTTGCCCTGGTGTCAAAATTTCACGAAAGAAATTTGAATGCATCCGTGAGGACTATGGAAACGACCGAAGTTACCGTGATTCGCTCATTTTGAGCAGTTCCGATGCAAATCTAGCTTGATCGTTCAGCTGCACAATAAAACAAGGATGCTTTAGCTGCCATATTAGAAATTCTATCCGATTTTTACAATTCTTGTAGTATTCAGTTGGCAGTGATGGATCTAATTTTTTTCTTACGTGGATTTCTCTAGAAATCCAATAAGCAAACGTGATGGCCATCACGTCCATGGATGGAAGATGCAGTTCGAAAAGGTATTTATGATTCTTAGGATTGAATCAGGACTCGACGTAGCAAATAGTTCCAGAATTTCCTAAATAATTCATTCGTATTTGGAATTGAAAATCTTTCTTATTGTAGCCCAGAACTGATATTCGAGCAAAACACTAAAGTGCGCGGACGTCATCTAGGTGCTGCACCATCCCTTCCCAGCCTCAAACGTGACTGTCACTACAGCTTGTGCGAACTCTCAGTTAAAAAGATTCGATGGCAACAAACAAAAACGCATCTGCTCCGAATCGTCATCACATGGTTCAGTTGCGGCTATGTTATGGAACTCATCTTTTGTTGCGTAATGCCACGAATCGGCACTATCTTTGTGTTAGATTATGAGATTTGCGTTTTCCTCTTCATAAAAATCTAAATGAAGATAATTTTCGACAAGTCCCATCGAACAGAAGATTTTTTTCCAAGAGAACTGATTCTCGGATTTTCGTACTGATAAGAACGAAAACAATTAGGAAGTGGGAAAGTTGTCTAGGATCGTGGAAAGTTGATTTTCTTACTGGTAAGATCAGACCTTTCGGCCAACTAGCTGACTGTCCTTTTTCTCAATCTCCTCTTCAAAAATGGATTGCGGAGGCTTTTCGATAGAAATCAACACCGAACAATTATTGCTACCGTGCATACCGCGCATTTAGCAAGCGACAAAATATCAGGTGACCATTCACTTCTCCCGAATCGCTCGCTGGGTTGCATCATTTTTTGTGAAGCGTGTGGAAGGCTCACTGTGCAGTTGTGAAACTGGATTTGCAAAAGGCGTGATCGACTTCTCGGGCTCTTCGGATGAATGAATTAGGCGGTGGGAGTGGTGCGACCTTGATCGAAGGCGTATAAATCCGCACTCTGAATGCGGGTTATTCACGACAAGTTCTGCGTCACCTGATTTTACCTCTCAAACATGGCACCCTCAAGCACCAAGAAGAAGCCGCACCATGTTCACCTTGTCAAGGCGAACAAGTCCACCAAGTCGCCCCCACCCCTTTCTCTAGGCCCATCTCTTGATGCCTCGAAGAAGAAAAAGAAATCAGGACAGAAGTAGATTCAGCTTGTTGTTTGTTTCCTCTTGCCCAGAACAATGCTCTTATGCCATTGAATCGCTGCGAAATTCGAATTTTCCTTTTAGAGCTCAGTCTGAATCTGTCTCTTCAATTCTGAATTTTTCAAGTCATTTTAATGGTTCTTTGAGCTACTGGCTAAGTTTGTCGACTGAACTCCTCGAAAGAGAAGTCAAATCTGAAGTAAACTCATCTGGGTGTTTTGTTTCTCCTGTCCCCAACCATATCCGTATTCCTTTGAATCTCCTTGAAATTAAGCACTGTTCTTCCAGTTCTATGTGTAGTTGGCCATTCGATCCAGAATTGCAGGTGTCAGTCGACTAGCTTATCGAACTGGCATGCCTTTGTAAATCGAATTCAGTGTTTGGAAAAGCGATACCATTCAGAATTGATCATCGTCCATTGGGAATTGACAATGAATACCATCATGTAAATTATCGCTTGGTACCCATCTCTTCGGAATGTAATCCAGCAGCAATCATGCGGTCTGTTTGAGGAGAGGAGGTGCCTTATAACTAATGAAACTTTTCTCTGCACAACAAAAATGTCGACACTTCAAAATATGCGCTAAAGGTCCACCGCTACTGTTTTCCTACCCATCGTGCGTACATTCAGAAACCCATTCTCTGGATTCTCCCCATGAAACTTGGACCTTTGCGTGATGTAGAGTTTAGGCTATACTCACTACGTTCATTACCACCCAAATCATCAAAATAGCGTGCTTGTTTGCCAATGCGTTTTTTCCGAATAATCGAAGATGAGGAGCGGTATGTTCGGTCTTTGCTTCAGTGGTGCTTCGAAGTTTCATTTCTAATAAAGCAACTTAAATCTCTAGCTGTGTGATATCACGTATCTCTTGAACATATCGGTTACGGTTCGTTGGGCGGGAAACGTAAATCTCAGCGAAGAGCTCACCGAAGTTTTCGACTTTTTTACCTATTTTTATAATAGAGCGGGCCGTTAAGCATCTAGAAGAAGTGTACGCAGCAATGATACGTACTGCCATCAATTTTTTGACCTCAAGAGGTTCAGCACGTACATCACTGAAGAATCTTATACAATGATTCTAAATTCCAAAACGAGCCGTTCATGTCCGATGCGACACGGTTGTCCGTCAGCCTTTCGCAATGAACCAAACCGGAACACTAGATGGGCTCGTCTTCGAGGACGAAACTGCTTTTCTCAGTTTTCGAAAGTCGCTTTCGCTGTTATGGCGTAGTTTGATTGGCTTTCGAGTACGCCAATTGTCAGCAACCTAAGATGGTCCAAGAGCGGCAAAGCGCTAACCGTTCAGTCGACAACTCAAGGAAAAGATACGGAACAGTTGCAAAGTTATTTTGTGTTGGCAATTTGGCTGTCGAACTTCTAAAACTAGGGAGATTTACGACGCTCACGTAATGGAAGAGTCGCACCCAACATACTCAGATCACAAAAATTAACCGTTCCAGTCTGGAAGCGGCAGAGCTGACCGTTCGTTAGACAATCGGCAGAAATGATATTTTTGTGAGGTTCGTTTTCAATTCTAACGGACACACACACACACACACACACACACATACACACACACACACACACAAAGCCACACACACACACACACACACACACACAGCCACAGACTCAAACACACGCACACCGACCGACGGCGGCGGCCCGGGGGGGGGGGGGGCGGGG
>JAAUYH010075815.1_pt1 | contig 19550 bp, 13 predicted proteins | sample 7278061 | NCBI WGS metagenome assembly JAAUYH01 (sample SAMN14350203, study PRJNA611818) | marine sediment metagenome | isolation source: surface marine sediment (0.6m) | place: French Polynesia: Moorea | collected 2018-08 | reverse complement strand
TGTAACCTTCACCTGCCGTACTGGAAGCGAGAAAGATCTGAGATTGAATTGTTGAAGGTGGCTGGAAAGGAAAGCATATGGTATTTAGCAACTAATCCGAGATGCTATTTGTCCGGAAACGACCACTGCAAGCCAAGATTAAATATGTTTCACAAGAAAGAAGGCTGTGTCTTTGTTCAGAATCCATAACTGGTACTGAATTTTTTCTATTGTATGCTTGCAAAGTCTAAAGTCAAGATATATCGCTTTATACTGCACCAATTGCTATGAAATTTTAATATAGTCTATGAAATTTATTTAGAAACAAATAGATGAGTTTCATGTCTCCCTGAACGTGAACCTGTGCCCGTGGCGCAAAAAATGCAAAATATTACTAAATGGAATTTTTGATTTCTAGAAGAGCAATTTGTCTAGATCTGATCATATCGGTAGTATAGAGCAACGGCAATGAGAGAATCTTTGAATATAAAATCACTAGTAAGCCTAAATTCGACTTAAGATTTCCTTGATCTCAGAAAGATTACCGATAGATACAAGTCTGTATGTGTAACGCTAAAATCTTGAAGACGAGCCTTTAAAGTTGTGTAAATTCGTAATAAATTCCGACAGAAATTATATAAAAAGCGAATGAGAGTTGGAAACCACGCTGAAAGTCAACCTAACTTGAAGTTCACGTCAAAAAAGAATAGCAACTCTATTAGTTCTATTGCTCGAGAAAATAACGATATCCTACATATTCAAGAATTAGAATCATACTTTTATAACTTGAGGAATCACTTACTTTTTGATACTCGAAAAAGGAAGCGGCAATTCGCTGAACCTAAGTTTTTAGACAACAGCTGTTTTTATTTGGACACCCTGTAATATGAATTTGTCTCGTTTAGCAATGAACCAGCGAAATACAGCTGATACAATGGCCATTTATTATGTCTATTCTTGTACATCACTTTAGATTACCATCGAAATGATGCGCCGAGTTCAGAAATCATTCCAAAACTTCACAACACTTCCGACATCTCGTCTCCGATTGCTTCTTTTAAATTTGAATCATTGGACCGAAAAATATTATAAAGTAGTGTGTCCACATCTTCATGAATGTTCTGAATTCTCCACAGCATTTACCGGATTTATAAGGGAATACAACATACAACTCATACAAATTTCATCTAAATTACTGATTTCTTGCAATGCAGGTGCACTCGATACGCGCACCATGACGGTTGGGCCATCAGTAACGATAGTGGAACCGCGAAGAAATATTATCACTAGATTCTCCAGCCTTCTGCAGCAGTCCACTGTTCAAGCATACTTGGATGTTCCGTGTCATAGGCGCATTGAGAAATCCCCAAGCAACAAAGTTTCTGTTTTAATTTGAAATTTAGCACATGAAAATGGTCCTTTTTGTTTTCACGTGGATTCAATGCACTTACCGTCGTGCATCAATCAACAAATTTTGGCTCGCATCACTGGCAATTTCGCTAAGTCTTCTCTCGCAACTTCGATTTGGAATCAATCTTTTCATCGGCGGGGATAGTGTTACCAAGTTAGAAAATTGTTTATGCAATGTTCCTCAAGCGTGAGAGCCAGTGAGAGTCGAATGACGAGCCAAACAGCAAGCGCAGTGGTTAGTACTACTTCTTGACAGGTAGTTACATTGGAAGCGAATGGTATCGTTGCCGTTTCTTGTCCTAAAGTCATGATTTTCCGCACTGAATCGTTAAAAGCTGTACAATGCGTTTTAAATGGATAGCTACACCTTATGACACATGTATACAACAGCTGTACAACAGAATGGAGAATGTCGGAATTTCATGTGACCTATAATTCGAGACAATGTTGGGAAATTGGCGTTATTATGCTGTGGAACTTTTTGAATACGACCATTTATATTGCGTACGCCCTCCATCATACGCCGTTGTACCCCTGACTATGTTTTTTTTCTCGACATCATGTCAAAAATTTGTTCAGTCGATGCTCTTATGTTAAAGAATAGATACTTGAAATTCGTTTCTTCGCAGAGCCATGGTACGAGTTTACGAAACCAATTTCAACAAATGTACGAAATCTTCTGTACCAGAGATGTTGAACTTTGATCTAATGCCTATTAATTAATCTTGATAATCGAGTTCTCCAGATTCAACTGAAGTTGAAAGTTTTCGAATCCAGTATGTTACTATCCGAAAGTTCCTAAGTGAATCCATTTGGTAACCGACACTGTTCTCTGGATTAAATCGACAGTGGTTTCAATCCATCCGCATGAATTTTTAAAAATTTTATGGCGTTTCTGTGTATAAACCAAGGCTTGTAGACAACATCCGGCGATTTGCTGGTTAGTTTCTTATGTGTTACGAATATCGAAATCAGACACGGCCGGTTTACACTTGATTTACTTCGAATCTGATTTTTTAGACTTTGTTCGTACAAGCACAACTGTTACATAGCTTAATTTACATTTTCGATTCTTAAATGATGCTGAATTGCTACTATAGAAGTCGGATCATCACAAAAAGCTAGATTACAACACCAGTCGCTAACGTACTTCAGGGGTGGGGCCGTAACAGGAGCTGCTAATTTTCAAACAAATATTTTAACGAATCCATCGACAGCGGTGGCAGCTGTTGCATAGCCAATTGCCATTATCATTGGTGGGACGAGTGATAAAGTATCCGATTGGTTGCTGATTTCGTCCAGTAGGAGACTCTTGGCTTTGTCAATATTCGTAGGTAGGATAAATTCATCGACCTTTGAAACTCGTTCTCGAACGTTTCGTCATCTTTCCAGATGCTTCCCATGGAGTTTGAAAGGCGTTTCAACTAAGGCGTTTACTAATTTTTGCTTCTTTGCCCACAGTATGTAATTTATATTTCTGCTTCAACTCAAACGACAGCACTGCAGCGTAATAATCGTACAGCTAACCCAATGTTCGAATTTTATATTCATTGTGACAATGAAAGCATGTGCTATGCATTATTGGGCAAACCCCCCATCAATCGTTATTGATTCTGAAGTAATGCGTAGAGGTGTATCTGCTGGTGGTCAAATTTAAATCCTAATGAACCGCCACAGCGTTCATTGAGACGATAATCAATGAGTTTAAGTGATCTCTCTAATTTCACTGAATGAAATTGATGATTTAATCCAAATCACAGGTCGTGACATACCCGAAAAGTCAAATAGGACGTATCAGGAATGAACAAAGTACTCGCAGAAAGTTTTAAATCATTTAATTTAATTGTGAGAAAAGTGATAAGAAATTTACGCCTGGTACCAAATCGTGACAAAGAAAGCATGCAATAGTCGAGTACGAGGTATGATCTTCTACCTCGATGGCACACACCAGAAAAGAGAAGCGATTCGAAAGGTTTCTAATACCAATTGCAGTTCAAGTTAAGTTTGTGCAGGTATAGTTATGTCGCGAAGCTAAAACCACAGATCAAATTACGTACTGACGAGATTTGAGTACACGCGATGCTCGCTCAAGGTTCTCTGTGAATCATAAGAGAGCAGTGTTAATATACTGTATAAGCCAGTATTATCCCAAGATTCAACCACTCGTGCCGTTAATTGCCGTTTTCGAAAGTTCAACGAACGAACGAAAGAGAGATGGAAAGATTGAAAGAACAAATGGGTGGAAAGATCTATGGCAAAGGAAGAGCAATTGTGCGAGGGGACCAAGGAAAGGAGTAGGAATGTGAGTATGGAGGTGCAGGAAATCGTGAGGGCGAGAATGAGATAAATTATTGAGTGCCTTTGTGTGAATGATGGAAGAGGAAGAATAATAGCGTGAGACGTAGGGTTGGACAGAAACAAAGAATAGCGGGTTTGAAAAAGAATATCGAGAACGATGGAAAACAATCAAACCCAGAAGTAGATAAAATTAATACTTTGCTATTGTTTGGGAGTATAGATGAAGTAACAAGGTTTCCTGAAAATGTATCAGGTAATCGTGCCAATCTGACAGTTCGAAACTCAGCACCGACTTGAATTCGAAATTATATATCGCGGCAAATTCACGAAAATTATTGAAATTAATTTTGTTCCTTCAATCGGCAAGAGAAATTGATTTGAGTATGAAAAGATAGTTATATGATTCTTCGTAGTCGGAAAAGTAAACGCAAGTCAAATCAATTTATTATATGTCGCTTCATTGGACTCCAATACGGACCTGAAGTATCGGTCATTATTACAGAGACAGGGATTCATTTTTCTTCAGCTCGTAAATTTTTTTCTGATCTGTACAATAAATTGTATTATGCGAATTCAAACTTGAAAAAAGTGCAGCTTCATTCAGAAACGTGCCAAATTGAAGAAAAAAAATAATACTACACCTATGTTCTATCTGTTACGTTGCTTATGCATGAATTTCGGACATATTTGAGGCTTTCTTGAAGAATCATATATCTACCGTGTTGTTTAATGTTATTGAAGATGTCGATTTCAAATGGTGCTCTAACGAAAGAAATAAATACTGTTTCGTTATTTCCGTTGTTTCAAAGGCAACCATAAATTCTGAGCCAAAAATCGTTTTCTTGCTGTCCTCTGCTCAGAAATATTAATGCTCTATTTTTCTTCTCATCCAAGCATCTCAGAAAACGTTGTTCTATGATTACTTCCTGTAGTGGATTCATGAAGCAGAATATCATGTAAATACTAATTTATTGTTCAGTAGAATATGGTAGTCAAGAAATTGCCCTTTATCATCTGACCGAAAATTATGATTGAGTTTCTCTGCGTAGAAAATTACAATTGGATTTCACTACAAAGAGAAAAATAGAATCACGCCTGATAAATGGAACACAAATCTCCGCAGCTTTCTTTGATCCACGTGTCAATAGCCACTAATGCAATTTCTGCAGTTTAAATGGTAGAAACGAAACTTAGATATGTATATGAATTCAAACTGCATGCATACGCCAGAAACTAGATGGAAACCACCCGAGATTTTTTTCTGCCGCAAATGAACCTGTAGACGATCGGTTCTGAAATAAAACAAGATAGTACTCTTGTAAAACGTAGCCTCGGGTATACTAATCATCGTATTTCTAAGCTTTCGGCTAGGCATTTCTTTGATCGAGGAATAATGAATACGATGAAAGCAACCCTTATTCAAGGTTTTCTACTGTGCGAGGCATCAATGGTTAAATGTAGTTGATAAATAGTTGCTTTCACATTATCCAATATTTGAAAATACATAAGTGTTTTCTAGCTTACATGGATTTCTAAAATCTTCTTCTGTAGTGTTCTGGTACTTCGAATGATCTTCAGATGTGAGCAATACTCTGGAATATTCTGATTGTCATAGACAATTTGAACAGATAGTCATAATGTATCCGCAGGCAATGCTCATTCGAAAACAAAAGTATCGATAGCAAAGATTTTCTTATCCCGATGAGATCAAAGATACTATAGCTCTAAATGAAAAGGTCGAGCGAATGAATCACTATAATAGCTTTTACTCTCGCATGGCAGAATTGTTCTACTCTAGACATGATTTAATAATTCAAAGGTTGAATGATTACACAAAGCACGATGCAAAGTGTAGATACACTTATTGGTAAGTACTCTACAATCAACGAATCGCCCAAACGTTTTTAAGGTGTCAAGAGTGGAAAGAATTTTAAAAAAAACTGTAAATATATTGAGATAAAAAAGTCAACAGACTGAATGAATTGTTCTAAAGCAAGGTTGTTTAAGAGAAGTTGATTACTGATGAACTCCGAAATATAGGAGTGTCTGAAGTGAAGTAATCAATTCACAAATTTAAAGATATTACACTTTGAAGTTTTATGAGCGACTCTATCAAATTTAAACGATGGAGCAGAACAAAACGGCCCACAAGTAAAGCGTTTCAGGAATACTCGTCTGATTAGCCAAGGATCTGCATAAATCTAATGAGATTATCGATTTTTCGATTCTACAATGTGCGCAATAACTTTCCAGTATTAAGGCGAGATTTATCATTAGTTGAAAAAGAAATTTGATTTGAGAATGGAATGGAACGGTTTCCGACTATTGATTTTAATGTGAAGACTTTCGAAAGAGGTGAATATCAATCTGGGAACGAAAGGCTTGGAAATGATTGTCATCCAATTTCATGTCGAAGACTCCTCAAAGCAACAAGTTTTGTACATGGCCATATTACTATGGCGAACTGCTCTGGATGTGTCAAGTACTTGGCTATTTGTAAATATTTTCCACTTATAATGCATGGATTTGGGCTAACTTGACAATTTGCAGAGTTTTAGCCTATAAAACTGCTCATTCGTGAAATATATCTAAAAACTCAGATCTTTACATTGACATGTCGTGGTTTGTCGTGCAACAGTGCACGAAAATTGGGGGTAATTTTAGCTACAGAAACTTGTCTGAAATCTTCTTGGAGGTTCTTTCAAAGTTTCAAAGCTCGATTGCATCATGAATATTCGCACAAATGTAATTCGTTTCTATTTTGCGAGTATGAATCCGAGACTATTCGCTGTGTGTAGGTATGGGTATCATTTACGTACGAAGGAACGGTCTTCCAGTATCTAGGTTGCCTTCCAGAACTTCAGAGACTCTTCCGTTTGATCAATGACTTACTCCAGACTAACTACATTACGCAGATAACCATGACAGGTAGCCTTCATTATCTTCGCAAAATATAAGTCAACCGTGAAATTTGACATTGTATTCGAAAAAGACGCTCACTCACCTTGCAATTCAACCATGAAGATCTCTCGGGTTTATTAAGTATCTCTATGTTCCATGGTTGTCAGACAACACAAATTTCTGGTATAAACGGTAATTGCAAAACTATTTCAGTGCGGATAACATTTCTAACCCTTTTCATTCTTACGTTGAGTAATTTCTCCTGGCATTGTCCTATGTTAGGCTCGTGCAATGCGCACGATGATCCATCATTTCATCATTGTTCTTATAAAAAATCACGTAATAGCTCTGCTTGATACAACAGTTGCTCCGCAAACCTGTTTTTCTAAATCTAGTTACGCGTGAGCATAGACTTTGCCGAGTGTCTAGCTCAACTGGTCAATAATCGTTGCACATCATCCGACCGCGCTAGCTCGTAATCATGGGAATTTTTACCAATAAATGGTTTCCTGAATTAGCTTGCCTCTTGATGAATATTCTATGATTCGAAGGAAGATAAGAAAAGATCTAAATTTCTGTCTCTTTTATGAAGAAAATCGTCTACTGATTCAGAATATACTGTCAAATTGACTAATTGGCGACGATTGGGTAGTCACTTCACCCTATTCTCTTTACTAGCAACATAATTTGGTGATCTGGTCACATGTTTTGTAATACTTTAATCCAACCTTTTCCGCACATCCTTCGCATCGACATTCGCGATTTGTTCACAGCAATTACTGCTTTGCACACGTCATACTATTGAGAAGGTCGTATTGTTTTACTAATGAGAGTTCTGCATTTTGTTTAGAGTAATCTGGCGTCCGTAAGCTTGCCATGGTCTCTATTCATCATTTATTTAACTCTAACGTATCCTGGTATACCGTTGTTCATAAGCAGAATCAATTATTATTGATTTTTAATGCACTTTTGCGGCAACAATTTGATCCAAAAGAATTATACTGACTTGCTCAATACCTCAAAGATCTGAACATACCCACAAAATATGTGTACCTCGAAGTTAGAAGTTGAAATTTGAAGCATCTATTCATTCAAAGACGCAAATCAGGCCTTATTTAGTCTCAAATCAGTCTGAATATATTCTTGAGTATTTGAGCAAACCCACAGAAACAAAAATACATAGGAATCAAGCATTTTTTAGCTATAACAATGGATTCTCAGAATAATTGTTATAAGTCCTAAAATCATACATGATGTAGAATATTGTTACACATAATCGTCTACAAACGAAGAAAAAAATGCGATGAGTGTATTGCACAAACTCAAATTGTGTAAGGCAATCCTAAATGAGAAACACGAACAGAACGGATATGAATAGTGGTAGAAGTCGCTGGAAGTGTGGAAACCAACGACGGAAATTTACGTGTGTTCCGGCTTTTGGACCAGCGATTTCTGATGAGCTACTGTTAAACCGAAAACGACTGCCTTTTCCAGTATCACTTCAAAAAGTAAACTTCAGCGCACTTGTGGACTGTCCGAGAACGACTGCCGAACTCCTACAACGATCGCTCGGATTGTCCAATCTAGAACAAATAGGAGTCTACTTGCTCCGTTGAGGGCAAACTAAGCTGAACCTCGCCGACACTGAAGATGCCGTATCTGGTTGAAAAGAGAATAAGACGTGATCCTTCAATCTGTCTTCTTTAGCAGCCAAGTGGTGACAACTTTTAGTAATCGACTAGGTAGGCGCGAAAACTGAGGCCTCAAACTCTCTCTCCTTTACTTCTAGTCTCGATTTTTCTCCTAATATTCCCCCTGGATCACTGTAAGGAAGAGTCAAATTGAATATAGCCTACTATCTCTAACATAACTAAAATGAGAACAGTTCGGCTCCAATTTCGATGGCCTTGGTGCCTTGCGGAATCTATAAGCTGATTCTCTGGGATTGATCCCTCTGATCAATTTTGGTCTTATAATTTTTTTCGGGCAAACAATTAATTTCTTCCGTTCGATCTTGTTCCATTCATGCAAAGCGGAAAGAACACATCCGATTTCCGGAAATATGAGGAGATGAATATTCCACTGAAAAAATTTTTTTGGAATGGAAACTGTAGAAGGGTTGGGACATTAACTAATGCTATCTCAAATAAATAAATACAGGAAAAAAATTCTACGGTCAAGAAAGCTCTATTAATACCGCTCTAGGTTAGATATTTTTACTGATGGAGTACAAGAAAGACAGAGATATAGAGCATTGGTAGCTAAGTTCATTTTGAGTAAACTTGCAACCTTTTGTTTGTAGAAGTCCGTTTTCGCTTGGTGTCCAGAAAACGAGACCACATCGTTGATACCGACGAGCGCTTCAATGAGCAATTCCAGTGAGATTACTACATTCAAGGGTGATGAAGATGACCGCAAGTTTTTCTAACTCTATGAGAAAGTTGTGACCATGAGTCTGCCGGACATCGAGAGAGCTGAAAAGATTGCGCCTATTTAAAAGGAACGGCGTTCGATTTCTACCTTGATCGCTTCACACTGAACAATGCTCACACTGAGGAGACCAAAAACTACGGTGTAGTGAAGAAGATGACGCTGGAGAGGTTCTCGACCCCGAAGACTGAGGCCGAGATAATGAGAGAAGCTCTTACCCTTCGATACGACGGAGGAGATATTCTTGCTCTCTTATAAAGATCGGATAAGGTCTACAATCAGGCGGGAGTAAGCGAGAATTTTAAATTCGAGCTACTCCGAGATTCTCTCAAACCTGATCAGATGTTTTTCCAGTTTGTTGTTCAAAGGATCGAAGAACTATGAACGCATAAAGAAGAAGGCATGTCTGGGATATGCCGAAAATATTAAAATGATGGATGATACGATGACTTCGATCTTTCGAGAGACGGAGAAGTTCGACTAGGACCCGAAGGAAGCGGAGATTCATGAACTGTGCAGGCAGGTCGAAAATCTTCATTTGATGATGATGAAACAACCAAGGCAAGAATGGAAGCAGGAGGGACCAGTGTGCCACTGGTGTGGCAAGAAAGGCCGTTACGCGTCGCAGTGCAGGATAGAGCAAGAAATTAGGTGTCACAAATGTGGTAAAAATGGTCTCAGAGCTTCTGAGTGTCGCTCGAAGGTCGATATACCACCTACGTGCACGTATTGCCACCGGGCTGGCCATACTGTTGAAAAATGTTTCATCAAGAGGAGCAACGAAGCTGTAGAAAAGCAAAATGTGAGATTCGCGGAGAACAGTGAGCCTACAAAAGCCAAGGGAGCTGGACCGTCTGGGCTGAATTATATTATGTTCGTGAAATAAGACGATCCTGTCAAAGAAGAGAACACCGGAGCAGCGTTCAAGAGATCCGCAGATGGAAAAAAACTGAACAAGCAGCATAGGATGTAGAACGACATCAATGCTTACACTAAAACGAAGGTGATGCCGAAGATTGCTACGAGGATGGACCCCGACTTCCCAATCACTAGCAAGGCTCCCAATAAGAGCAAAAGGGGTGGAAGAAGTATGCGAGCACGATGATAATCGCTGAACTTGGCAAGAGAGTGGAGAAGCATGATCTGATCAATAACTTCGACCAAGCCTAAGCAGGCATTTCCTTTAGCCATATCGCGCGTGGAGACATTGATTTCGCCATGAATGAGCTGCAGAGAATACTGCTAGGTAAAATAGGGAGGACTACTGTGAATTTCGCTAGAAAGGACCAGGTCAACGGAGTATCGATGTCTCGTCATCTTCTAGTCTGGGTAGAAGTGCATTATGAGTCCACAATGGCATTGCTTGACTCAGGCGCTATACCAAACATTATTTCACATAAGATGGTGAAGAAACTACACTTCCGTATGCGACTAACGAACCGGTCAATAAAAGTTGCGAACTATGCTTCAGAAAAATATGTGGGCTTATTGAACGATGTTCCGAGAATCTAGAGAGAACAAATAGCACCTATGGATTTCTTATTTCTAGAGAAGACCTCGTACGATATCCTTATTGGCTTAACGATTATGATTCAACTTCCTGCTTGACCTGATTATTACCGCATATTACTCAAAATCCATTACGGAAGAGACCACAAAATTTTGAACTATGAGAACGAAGGGCACAATGTTAATACTTCTGAAGAATATTTCTCATCAGATAGCGCTGATGAACCTGAAAATCAGCTAGAGAACTCGAAAGAAGAGTTGGTTCAGATGCTTAAAGAACCTGAAAAGAAGTCCGAAAGCAGTGATGAAGATCCGTTAGTGGACGAGAAACTGTCGCACCTGAATTAGAAGGATGCCTACGCTATCACGAAGATCATGAGGAACCGTCGATAAGTATTCAACAATTGTTTGAAGATTTGAGGGCATCAGAAGTATCAGTTACTCACCGTTTTGAATTGACATCTGAGAATCCTATATACTAGAAGGAAAATAGTATGTCGCCTTCGCATAATGAGAGCATTCGCAAAGAGATTGATCACATGCTTTTGGCTGCTATCATCACACGAGTTGAGTCGACATGGACGTCACTGGTCGCTGTTGCAACGAAAAAGGACGGATTTTGAATTCCGTCTTGCATGCTAACGGCTGGCCATTACCTCCAGTAGACGAAATCCGTAATTACATGCGAGGAAGCTCAGTATTCACGACGATAGACCTATTCCAAGGATATTCGCTGGTCAAGATAGATGAATCTTGCAAGGAAAAAGCGGCCTACATATGTAGATACGAAACTTTTCAATTTGAAGTAATGCCGTTTGGGCTCTCGAATTCACAGGCCATATTCCAGAGGAATATAGGCAGAGTCTTTCTGAAAGTCGATGATGTACGATGTTATGTCGATCACTTGGTGATTGTTCCAGAAACAACGAGGAGCACGCGAAGCACGTAGAGAATGTATTTCATATCCTGAAGGACAACGGATTAAGGTTCAGGATCAAAAAATGTTCTTTTATGCTACTGAGTGTAGAACTCATAAGACATATTGTCGACAAAAACGGAGTGCATGTTGACGATCAAAAGGAGGAGAAGGTGAAATATTCCAGTCCTCCAACCACGCGTAAGGAAACTATAGCGTTTCTCGGCCTCGCATCATATTATTGAAGATTCATACCTGGCTTTGGTAAAATAGACAAGCTATTGAATGAGAAGACATCAGAAAAAGTTAATTTGTATGGTCTGAAGAGTTGCAGACCGCGTTTGAAGAACTGAAAGTGAAGCTGACATCGGTACCAGTATTTTCGTGCCTAGACTACGAAAAGCTATTTGTAGTATGCACCGATACTTTCAGTAGAGCGGTGTGAGCAGTTCTTTCCGAACCAGACTGAAATGGTAGAGATCATCCCATACACTGCGCCTGCCGAGCTCTATCTGCGGCCGAATCCAATTATTCGGCGTTTGAGAGAGAAGCACTAGGTGTTATTTCCGCATTGAGGAAGTGCCGAAATTAATTGATGCCGAATAGATTCAAACTATACACTGATCACCAATTGCTTAAGTATGTTTTCAATATGAAAAATCCTCACAGACGGATTGCGCGCTGGTTCAACCTACTCGCGGAATATGACTTCGCGATTTGTTATCCGGCGGGACGCGACAACCCCTCGGCCGAATTTTTATCCTGACCGGTCAAATTGATTTTCATTGAAAATAAGTCATTTGAAGCAAACCTTAACGACATCGCACATTATTCGGATAAAATTTCGGTACCAAATGAGCCTATTTCGATTTCGCCCGAGTTGAAGAAGAAATCGAAGGACTTCTTGGTTCAAGATGAAAGTTTGTTCCGCCGCACTTAGGGCAGGATCTAGCTTTTATCTCACATATAAATGCAGCATAGAATCTTGAAAGGGTTGCACGATGAAATTGAGCATTTGGACTTCAATTCAACGTAATCATTTCTAAGAGATCGTTTCTGGTGGCCCAATATGAGACAAGAATTGACTAGCTTCATGTAGAGCTGTGATACCTGTCAGAAAACAAAACCGCGAATCGACACGAGTTTGCGGTAAGATCCCAATTAAAGGATTATTCCACACATGGTGTATAGACTTGGCAGGACCGCTACCTTGGACGAATGTTGGGAACCAATAATTTATCGTAGCAGTTGAACAAATGACAAAGTTTCCTGTAGCTTGGGAGATATTAGTTGGCTTGTTTAACTCGACCGATGTGATGGAATTTGTCAAGAAACAATAATCATGTTGTTCGGTCCTCCGCAGTACCTCTTGAGTCACTATGATCTGAAGTTTGATTGCAAGGCGGTAAAAAATATTGCACGTCGATCCAATACCCAATGGAAGTGCGCATCTACATGCAATCCTCAAGGCAATGAGGTAGTCTAATGCATGGTCGGTACCTTGAAGAAGGCTTTACAGAAAGTAGTTCCGAGCGAATCCAAAGAGAGTGTCGCGTCCCTCGAGAATGTACTCCATGTGTACAGACATAGATTGGGACCAGAGGGAGTGGCAAACTTGGAGATACTGTTCGGAGTCAACGCTAGATTCGCGATTGAGTCGTCTGATGCAGTTCCAGGAGAAGAAGTATTAGCTACCGCTCGACCTTTTGAGCTGGCAATAGCATTGGTAAACCGTGCCGAACGCTTAGTAGCCCACACCTTCTTAAAAAGAGTCGCGATACTAGATTGACGCTATGGTGCTGTTAAGACGCAACAAGCAACCTGAAGGATCCAATTTTGAAGCCCGAATGTTGCTGGGACCTTTTGAGATGATATCAGTGGAGCATTCACGCTATGCTTTGGAAAATGCTCCATGAAGGAAGTCTAGGAAGCCTATGCAATTCAGGCGCTTACATCGATACCAAGAGAGGGATGAGCAACATTCCGATGGTGAAAAGGATTGCTAGAATGACCTTTTTTAGTCGCATGAACAACCTCTTCATAAGAAAAAAGGTTCTTGTATAGAAAATAAGATACAAGACTCATGAGAAATGCAAAAACATAGGTAAGAAAGCAGATAAGTTGCGTCAAATGCTTGAATCGCTTGTAGCGAGAAATACAAATATCATTATTTCGCGAGCCAAAAAGTGGAAAAAAATCTGAAGCTGCTTCATGTATCCGGTTGGATAGAGAATCAAGGCTTTCTCAGCAGTGCTACCCGATAGCTGACATTGACCAACGCATGCGTATATCTGCAACAAAGATTAGGAAATCAAAGAATACTTCAAGTGTTCCAGCAGTAGTGGAAGGCAGGACAATTTCAATGCAATGTATTCTAGCGAGAGATAATTTATAGAAGATGCACCTTCTGCTTCTCCTTCTGATATGAAACGAGCAGCTTCTGTGCCAATGTTGCTGAAAACCAAGTCGACCCGAGCCGCTTGAGCGGATACCGGAACATTCGTCGACGCTGACTCTAGTTAACGGTAATTGGTCGAGTAACTTAGGCGGTAGCTAGGCATATTGGCAACCAAAACGGCAGTTGAGTGAGACTGTTGGTGAATTAAATCGTGACAGTATTTCAGATTCGAAATCGGGTTGATATTCGGCTAAGCTAACGGAACCAATTAATAAAGATAATGTTGAGTCACGTGAGTATCTTACACCGACCAACAACAACAAATAGAAATCCGCCTGTAGAGCATATAACTTAAATGCCACTCCCAAAATTCGACAAAGAACTAGGCACCATGAGCACAAGAAGGTCAAATGCTGGGTTAGGAGATCGACCCGTTTTCATCGCGATAAATTTCAAGATGTGCGAAGATTGCAGGAAATGGAAGACAGGAGACTCTTCCACCTTTTCTGGTAAGGATTTGCATTGCAAGAAGTGTGACCATGAGTTGAAGCTCCGAGAAAAAATTCGGAGGAGATGAACCGGTCAAGGAAGTAGTGCAGATGCAACGAGGCGAGCATCAGTGAGAGTGAATATTCAGCACGCGCAACCCGTTGGTATGCACAGCCCAGGGAAAGTTCTACCGATCAAGCGTCGAAACTCAAACTGCAGCAATGCAAAGAATTTGGAGTTGGTGGTTTCAAAGAACGGAGTTTGTTCTCAAAACTCATGTATTCTTAATTACCTGTGCTACAGTGAGATACAATTTAAAACTTGAATCGCTCGAGTTGTGCGGCGCATCTGACACTACAGGTTCATCCCACCAATGGAGTGTGGGTAGAGGTCTAAATGACTGCCAAACTGTCCACGGGCATGTACCAAGGCCACTTAACGATTCAATTTTCTGTGCCATAGTGCATACGAGAGATCAAGTTCCCAGGTTATGCACTACATCCGGTTCCATACAGGACCTGAAGCGTCCTAAGAAGAAATTCAGACACAATCAATAGTTAGAATAAGTTAGATTTGGTTTGTCAATGAATCTGATTGCAAGTATCGAAAACAAGTAACGGTCAGCAGATGATGTTGTATGTAGGTAGTGTTTGGTTCTTGTTTAAATAGGCTTTCCCTAATTCCTATGACACAGCTCATAAGCACTTACAGAGCGGAAGAATAAGTGAAATTGAAGTCTTTCCTGAGCAGTAGAATTTCTAACTAAAGTGCTACCGATACCTGACACAATTATCACGCAGAGCAGGTCATCTTTATTAATCTCCAGACACCGAAAGGAATTCGAACAAAACAAAAGGACACGTAAGCCACATACCACCGGGCATACCGCAGGGTGTTTCCTCGGACCGTCATAACTCTATGAATCCATGCGGAATAGGAAGACAAAAATCATCTAATAATGTCTGAACCAAGAATAATGGTACTGATAGAGAGCGCTCGATTCTGATCTATAAACTGGATTGAGCCCACCCACGAGGCCTTTGAAGACGGGATCCGGGTACATTTTACGGCGGGAACCCTCCGAAGTGCGACGTATGTTGGCGGCCATGTCCAACCTCCAGACAAATATCGGAGGACCTTCATGTTAATTCTCTTGCAAGTAGGCAGCTGCAGTGAGACCTTCCAAAATTAAACAGAGAGCAAAGCGAAGCAGAAAGAAGGTTTGTTCACGACTATGCAGATCGCAAACTCCTCTCAAGTAGTTCGCCATCGAATTTATGATGAATCTGTCGCGAATATGAAGTTCGAAGGTACAATTTTCAGCTGAAGTACCTTGCAGCTATTAGGTAGAGCTCTCAGGTGCATATTGATCATTTTTTATCATGTTCAAAAGCATTTCAATGAAACCTTGAGTCAATAATGATCAAAAATGGTACATATAGTTTGTTTAAATGCAAGAGTAAACAATGTTTGATTCACTTTCGGGTAGAGTAGGACCGCTGTCGTGAAGTGACACTGGAGTCTGAGTCATTAGAGCATATCTGATTACTTGTGGAACAATTTCAGTTTCTCTAACAGACGGCTAAAGTACAGAAGACAGACGTGAACTTGTAGTGTTGGGTAAGGTTTCGATTCAAGCTCGATTCAAGCTTGAGCGGAAAGCAAACACGAATTCAAGCCTTGGGATTATAATTGATCGGACAGCGAAAACAAAGTCAATGCTTAAATTTACTCATGAGCGTAGGGCGAGCAAGAATTTAGTGGCTGATATACGATTTCAGCGCACAGGATATTAGATGAGTGAAATCATTTGAGATGCGAAAAAAAACGATGATAGCGGATTTTCTTTCGAAATCAACAGCACGACGTGAGATATGCGATGATTCTGGTTGCTAGAAATATGTGACGTCATAGGAACGAGAAAAACGAAACCTGATGTCTTACACTGCTATGGAGACCCCAGAGGACAAAGAAGAGTAGGAACGCAAGAATCAGTTCATTTAATGGTCACTACCTCTCTCTGTACCACCGCAATGGAATAGAGATTGAGCGGAAACAATTAATAGGTACGGGTCGCATGAATTGTAAGTAAGACTAGGCCACCTTCTGGAACCTAGTACCACTAGGTTGTCAGCCACACCTGCTTTATACAAGCAGGCAAAGTAAGCATGCCCATGTATTCCCTTGTAAAGTAATAAATCGAGCCTGGTATTCGAAATTTCTCAATGACCGTAAAGAGGGATGTTTTTCACCTTATTGATGGATAATTCACCTCTAACTTCTGGAAATCTGGTCTGAGGTGACCCACGCTTGTAAAATCACCGATTTCTGCTGTTGATTCATCATGAGGACGTCTTTGATGTGAAGCTCTCCGCGTAACCTGCATGAACTGGTCACTAATCTATGATTCCTTTGCTTCGCCAAGCAATAAATACGCTGCGTTGCAGGCCGCGTCAATTAATGAGTTACGATCCGAACTCCGGCATGGTGCCTCACTGAAGCAACGGACATAGTATTTGATGGTCTATATGGTAGGCGCTCGAGCGCCAGTACCTCCTATTACGGTACCGTATCCTGGATTTTCATCTTACAAACGCTTGAGCGCGTTTTAGATCAAGGAAAGGGCGGAATTTTACGGATAGCCTTCGGTATTAACTAAAGGTTTAGAAAGGCCCTCACTCTTTCGACGCAAGAGACGAGTATTTCTAGTGACGGCACGGTCAGGCCAATATACCAAGTGATGGTGCATTTTCGGTGCCCATTTGATGGTAAGAGAATCCCAAATAAGAGGCCAAGATCCCGAGACAGCACCATGAAGTGAACTTGAGCCAAAGTAAGATTTGCATGATAAGTGAAATTCACCGTCTCCACGAAGAATAGCAGCAACATTCCAACCTTTCCCTGGTTCCGCTTGATCACTAGATTTTGTTTGACTGACAGATGCTGCTTGAGCGGAGGTACAAGGAATGTTCGCGCGTTGCATGGTGATAGGTACATAATTGGTGACACATTGAGTAGGTTTCAATCTTCCCAACCCTGAATTTCGCTCGATAGTAGGAAGGAAGCTTCCACGCACATCAACGCCCATGCTCGCGACAATCTATTATATGATAGGGTCCATACAGCTCTCTTGGAATGTGCGGGAAGAAAGCAGAACGAAAGGACAGCTGCAGCATCGCACAAACTGAGGCTCGGATAAGAAACCAATTCCAAAATGCTTAGCGCTTAAGCGAGATGGAGATTGCCATACACGCTTAAGAGTGATGAAACGGAACATGCTGAGAATAAGTACAAAACCGAGTGCTTAAGCGCAAAGAGATATCGGTCCAGTAATTTACGCTCTAGCGTCAAAGTGAATACCAGAGAGCTCGGTCAAGTGCGATGCAGTAATCGCCGAAGCAGAAAGAACTGTTGTGGTGGAGGATAGAATGTGTTCCGCATAATCACGCATAAGTGGATGAAATAGAAAGAATCTGATGCGCTCAAGCGCGCATATAAAATTTCATTGATTGTTTGTAGTAACCACCCTTTAAGCTACGATTTTGAATTAATCGCACGATACTGATGAGATTAGTATGAGCCAATTGTCTATACGAACTTATAATGCTGATGACATCAGAAAAATGACAAGAAAAAGCCACCCCCTCCCGTGCAGTAACCATTTTTGTTTCGCGTGAGCTAACATTACTAAGTTGAATAGATAAAATTTGCTTAAGCGATTTATTCAGTAATGCGTGACACAAGAAGTGGGAGGTAATAGTCCAATTCTGATGTTCGCTTGAGCAATATATAGTTGAATAACTCAGCACCAGTGTGCTCGTCATCCGAGTTTGGGTCAAACCCTCAAGCTCGAACATCCATTCGCGCATGACATTGGTTTAGGTTGCCTTACGAGTTTTTTTCACGTCGTTTGAAGCGCTCGAGCGCAAGTTTTCTTTCCGACTGGTCCTGTCGGCGCTTTGCTTCTTCAAAATCACTACGATTGTAGGCGTTGGTAATACTTGCTTTCAGGTTGTCTTTCACGGTTGGCTTGTGGACGTTGAGGTCCTCTACAGTACACTCGTTGCAAAGTCGAACCACATCAGTCGCGAATTGAATGGGATACAGAGGACGGTTGTGTGCTTGAGCTCTGCTTGCATTACTCGGTTGAGCGGAAGTACCTACTTGATTCTCGCGCCGCGATAATTCGCCCACAATTGCTTGTTCAATGCAGTCCAAGGTCTATGTCCAAGGCCGCCGCTTCTGTTCGCCTGAGCCAAACGCCTGCAAGCCGATCGGTTCAAGCGTATCTTGTTGTCGTAACCTTCGATCAGATGAAAATGCTGCTCAATGTATTGCAATGGATTTTGTTGATGACTCAGTGTGGCCCCCTTACTTTCAGGGGTCTGCCACTCAAACTTCAGTGTTTTGTGTTTTCCGAACATTCCCAGTGACGCTTGTACGTCATATGTACGGTCTTTGTGCGTAGTCTAAACAACACTAAAGTTGTAAAACGACCCACATATTCTGAATTCAACAATTCCTTGGCAGTACCATTAATTGCATTTTAGAGCTGAGGGGCTGCGAGGTAAATGGATACTCGTACATGTAGCCGGGTCTCGCATCACGACAGATGCGCGCTGCCCGTTTGAAAGGCGTTGAACGACGAGGATAAGAGTGCGCAACGATCAATTTAAGGCGGTGATGATATGAAGTTGGGGAGGTGAGTGCGAAGAGCGCACAGCAGTAGTGTGATAGCCACACGAGTAGGAGTCGGGGGATAAGTGGAATCAGAATAATAATGATAATAGACACTCTTATGATCGAATGAAGAGTCATTTCTGTATGCCCTCTTGTTTGTATACTTTTATTTGGGTCAATGCAAAAATAACGGTACTCCATATGATGAACTACCGAGTCACAATCCATATCTGACCCGCGACGCAGTCAAATTTCAACTTTAAATGATTTGTCTCATTTTTTAATAAAAATCTTTAAGTTTTGCGATTTTTTGAAATTAGAAAAATGTCGATTTCGTCGTTTTCGCTTTCGAATTTTTCTTGATTCTTTACGCTAAAATCAAATTTTCCGAAGAATACGGCTGAAATAGCTATTTTTCAGTTATTTGGTATTTTTTACTATACAGAAATTCGAACTTAAGGCCTCGAAATTGAACCTCGTCACGAATTGGTTTTAATCTGCACTGGTTATTCAATCAACAGCAATATTATTCAAAGTTTA
>JAAUYH010064690.1_pt1 | contig 19551 bp, 12 predicted proteins | sample 7278061 | NCBI WGS metagenome assembly JAAUYH01 (sample SAMN14350203, study PRJNA611818) | marine sediment metagenome | isolation source: surface marine sediment (0.6m) | place: French Polynesia: Moorea | collected 2018-08 | reverse complement strand
AGGAAGCAAAGTGGCTTGATCTCTTCGGTGATTTTGGAATATCCAAAATAAGCTTACAATCAGGAAAGGTACACGCTCTTGAATACACATTATCCAGAGCACTTCATGCACCTGAATTACCAGAAGGTTTGATTTAGAAATCGTATTTTTCGAATTGCCTGAAAACTTTATTGAAAATCACAGGTCTGATCCAATTTTTAGACCTATTCTTCATGGATACGATGTAATATTTCCGTTCGAAGGACCAAGATGCCTCAAAATAAAGAATCTAATACTTGACTTCGAATTGCGAGAAAACAAACTTTTCTACAATCGAAACCTGTGTGTGCCCCGAGAGAGTGTCGAGGACATATTTGAATTAGTTCATGACTCTTCTATGTCTGGACATTTACATTTCGAGAAAACATCAGAAAATCTTCAAAATTATGACTGGAAATCAGAAAGGAGAGAGGTACGTAAATATTGGATCGCTGCGGAAGATGGAAAGCATAAAAAATTTGGTGACACAAAGCCATTTGAACTGCTAACCCGTAGATGGCGATCAGTGGCCCTGATTTCATTCTTCATCTACCAAAAACAAAATCTGGTCATGAGGCAATCATCATTAACGTTGATAGATTTTCTAAGCGAATTCATTTTACTGTAAGAAAAACCATAGATGATGCGATTCAACTTGCCCGAATTTTTTACGATGAAATTTTTAGACTACATCAATTACCGGATTCACTAGTCTCAGATTAAGAGCCGAAATTCTGGTCACGATTTAGGTCAAAATTCAAAAAATTATGTTACGTAAAATTAAAAATGTCGACCAGCAGTCATCCGCAGACTGACGGATCTTCAGAAATAAAGAACCGAATGGTTAAAATTCTCTTGAAGTTTTACTGCAATTTAGAATGAGATGACTGGGATACTCTTTTAACAGCAGCAGAGTTCTCATCCAATTCCGCACAAATATCGAGCAAGGGCATGTCACCATTTGAAGTTGATCTTGGATGGAATCCCAAATCATCTGTGGATTTTTTGACTGAGTTAAGCTTGCCAAACGAATGCACCATATAGTTTAAAAACAAACTTAATGAAGCTCTTGAAACCGCAAAGTCTTCGCACAAGATTGTGGCAGCTCATTACTCATCTTATAACTGAGTACGATGTACTCCACATTAATAAAAGTCGGAGCCAAATTATAGCTAAGCAGAAAAATTCTCTCGCGCGCAAATTCTAACGCATTACGGTCGCAGAAACTCAGCCCGAGAAGATGTGGACCTTTTACCATCACTCAATCAATAGGAGAGAATGCAATCCATGTGGAACTTCCTGAGATAATAAAAGTTTATCCAGTAATTCATGTAGAACGCACCATGCCGAACTAAAATCAACCCGAAGAACTAAGCAATTTTACAACGGCACAACCCGAAAAATAAAAAAGCCGGATAAATCTATTGAATACGAAGTAGAAGAAATTTTAAACCACAGAAAGCGAGGTCGAGGATATCAATGGTTAACTTTATTGAAAAGAATGAAGCAACTTGGCAACACGATCGAGATTTTATAGGCAACGACAGAACAATATCAGAACAATTGATAAATTATATATGAGAAGACGAACTCCCATAACATGAAACTTAGAATATTAAGAAATAAATTTGAAAAATAATATAGATATATATAATTTTTGAATACTACCTCTTCAGAGGTAAGATCAAATAAAACCTATAACAAGCATCAACTGTTATTGAAAAAAGAGAGAAACGAATTTGCTGTGACAAATGTACATGACTCGCACATCCGTCTAAAAATGCATGTAAAAGACAATTAAATCTGTCATATTCGATCTCTATAAAAAAATGAACTCGTTTGGAAGAAGATTAATGCCTCTACCGTCAAGTGAATTGGTCGGCAAATGTATTGCCATTTTCGCTCTTCTGATCAATTATTCTACGAATGTTGAGTCTTGGATTACTCCTGCTCCGACACTTCGGTACTAAAATGCAAAACGCAAAGTCTTTCATCCAGAAGAAAAATCTATCGAGTACATCGATTTAACAAACCGACACCGATTCCCAGTCGCAGACAATAATTCTCAGGGAAACAAAATATCGGAAAATTTATCCAATACTCAATACAAATACGAAATATTTATAAAACCCAAAATGCTTCTCATACCAGTACTCAAGAAGTCTGAGTGATTGTTGGATTTGTCATAAGATGTCAGAATTCGACAGCAACAATCATGGACATTTGTCACGACCTCAATATCCAAACAAACATATCAAGTCTACCATTTAACATTATTTCTTCCTCCAATTAAAAGAGAATCAAGAAAAAATCTTCAGTACTAGTTTCGGAAAAACAACCATCCTCAATTGCTCTCATCGATCTATACCTTCAAAGTGATACTGAAGAAATCGCAAGATTCGATGCCGAGGACGACATCGAGAATAGATGGCTATGGTGAAACACACTACTACGGCCCACATTTTTTTAGTGGTAGAAACCGACTAGCACCACACTCCCTGCTTTTAATTCAAGGAAACGACAACCGTTGGAAACAAGTTCGTTTCGGGACTCCAGGAAGGTACATCTAGAATAGTATATAAGGAGATCATCTCCCTCAAACTCAGAGCAGTCTTCAATAAACCTTATGAACGTTCGATGTCACCAAAGAAAGTGGTTCAATAGATGTACTCATTATTATTCTTCAATTGACTTCACGCTTCATTGCGTCGTATTTGACGCAAGACGTATTGCAATACAAGAGTAACTAGGAAAATAAAGTCAATAAGCATTGTTACGAACTGTTTGTTGGAATTTCTGAACAATCTTCTGAACAGAGCATCTCAAAATATATATTTCAAGACTGTAAATGATGCCCTTTAGAAGCTTTCTAGATGGTGTCGATTACAGCAGTATGCAGTGCCACGAGACCACCGTACGCTGAATGGATAGTACAATACTAAGAACCAATCTAACGCAGATAGTTAATCTATCCCAAGTATTGTTCCACTGTACAGGTAATGCAGCTCGCAGTTAATGCATGCAACTTGCCTCTTCTTCCACCACGAGCATCATAATGATGATGGGGTACTTAGCGAAATTGCGAGTAGTGCAGCACTATTTTTACTGGTCCGCCTCACTAGATACGCAGCCAATAGTTGACAATTCTTGTGTTCGTGTAACAGAAAAGTGAGCAGCTGGTGCAGGGAATTGCGCCGGTGAGAGAAAGTCTTTAGTAGAATTCGTACAAGAAATACATTCTTGTACAATCTGGCGATGGGTTGGACTTGGCTCGACGGTGGATTGACGGGGGTGAAATGCGATAGTCATCGGGAAGTGTTGCATACCCGATGCAAGTGCAGACAAAGGATTCACAGGTTGTGGACGATGGCGATTGGGGGTAGGAGAAAGTTGGTTTGAAGGAATTGTCACGAAATTAACATTTTGGGTTGTCACGATGGGAAGAGGCAGACGTAGTTCAGGCATTAAGGGATCACAATCCGTCGTTATAGACATCGGAGCAGGACCAGCAGGTGGATGTGGTAGGTGTGATGTGCTATTTGAAAATTGGGCACCTACTTGTAGACTAGAGAAAAAAACATTGCCATCATGACTGCATTGCCAGTTCATAGCCCTATGAACGTTAAAATTCTAGAGAAATACTTTCTAACGTTCGTTTTCGCGAGTTCTACAAAATGTCATATCTTAATTTCAGTCACTGTATATTAGACCTGAATCGAAATCGTATCAATTAGCAATGGATCAATTTATTATGTCACAAGTAATTAGTACAACTTTCTTTCATGTGGTACGCACTCTACAGCATTACCACCAGGTACACAGATTGAAAAATACATCATGCACGGCAGTTCGGACATCCAAAATGCACTGCGCCGATCAACTTGTTCCCTAACTGCAGGCTGCGGTACGCCCCTTGGCTTTCGCAAAATCCTACGTACGCACTTGAATTCATTTGAATCTCTTCATCCAACCTCGACTTCATAGTCGGCTGGTTTCGGTTTTAGATCAGGATGATCGTAGCTGCTATCAATTGAATTCATTGTTTACTGCATCGATTAATCATTGAATGAAAACGATCCGATTTATGTAAACCAGCCAATGAATCATTGTTCCGAAAGTTACACGACTTAGAGTATCCTGCTTGGCTATACGAATAATTATCAGCTCTTAACGTTGGATTCACTGTTCCATGGCGCTGCTCAATAGTTCTTCATCTTTCATCGGACAATGAGGAAGTCCGCCTCCGCGTTGAGTACCCCATCTCGGTTACGGAACAATGTGTGAAGCTTTCGATTGGAGATGAGATTGCTGAACAACGCATGTGCAGAAAGCGTGGGTGATTGGTGGATAACGTAGAGACGGCGAGTGAGAGAGAAAATCGATTTTAGTGAGAAATGGCGAGATTGCGCAAACAAAAGATCTCACGTGCAGTTTGAAGATAGAAGCACAATTTCTAATTATTTACGTAATTACCGAGTCTTTTGTGGAGAGCGTTTGTAGTAAAGTAGTAGTGCCTCATTTTTCTCAATTATTGAGTTTTTCATGTAAAGAATGATTCCAAACAGTTATGAGCAGTTAATGGCTTTGACAGCACATCTTTTACGTAGGTAAATCTTCTTTTTTTCCAGAGATTCATCTTTTGCAGAATGCCGACTCACGAGTTTTAAAAGAACGTACTCTTACCTGTCTTCTTGCCTTTGCTGATTTACTCTCCACTAAAATCATTTCTAAAGAGAATACGTATAAATATCGATGATTACGAACTGACTCAATCGTAGAGCGAAAGAATGAGAGAATACTTTGAATTATAGAATCTGCGTAGAGATCTACATATTGCGTAATATTGCAGTTATAACTCATTTATCATATGATAACAGAAGTAGCGCACTGTAATAGCATTGTGCTGTTTGTTTGCGTCCATGCCTACCAACTGAGAACTTGAAATAATGCAGTGAATTGGGCTAGGACAGGAAAAAATTACCTCCTGTGGTATTGCAGGCTATTTGTCTGTTATTGAGATAAGTTGAGGACACCTCAGCAAAATGGGACAAAAACAGCAGAGCATGAACACGAAAAAGGTGCTGAGGAATGTCTATTGTTGGTGGCAGCGGTGCCGCGGGCGCCGATGAAATTGGCGAAAGTAGCTTGTAATAAAGCAGTGGAGGAAGCTGTGAGAGCGAAAGAAGATGCCGAGAAATTTTAGATGGCTTGTGAGGCGGCTGCGAACAGCGAGCCGGAGTACCCATTAATCTGAGCCGACAGAATGTACGATAAATTGCGGCATTGGCGAGTACGAGATTCTGCTTTCTCTGTCGTGCACCCACGAGAACAACAGTTCAGGTAGAAGCCAATAAAGAGGTAAACACGCTGGCGTCAACAATGAGAGTCACCGACGCCGAGATGTAGATAGCCTTTAGGAGAGGTAGAGGTAGATTAATCAAGCACACTAACTTCAGCAACGTGAGTCACCGACACTAAGATGTACTTGTTCAGGAGGTTTTTCAAATCTGTATCGGGGTTTTGGGGGTTCTGACCAGCTTTTATAGAGTAGAATCTGAGAGTGTACGACTAGTGTAGAAATAGTGGGCTTCTATTGTTATTACTGACACTAGCGTAGGAATCTAAATTACTTGAATTAGGAAAGCTAGACTAGAAGCAACAGATATAACTGCTGACTAGTCTAAACTTACAATTGATTCATAGAAACCAGCGTAGGAAGTTGAAAAGGAAGAGCAGTGCATAAAGCAAATAACTAAAACTCTGCACTGTCAAATTAAATTCCTGTCAGTTGCCAGATGTGAGCAAAGGAAGTTTCGCAGAGAAACCCAACGGATGCAGGGGAATGAATGGAGTCTGCGTCACGCCAATGCAAAAGCGAGATGGAAAGTCTACAGACACGATTTGCGGGAGAAGGGAACAGCGATGGAGGGTTTGGCGGAGGATGTCGTGACGCTGACGATGAAGTTAGAGACGCTGAGCAGTCAGCTGAGTGACGCGTTGGCGAGGAAGGAAAAGTTGGATGTGTTGTAGAAATGGCATGCGACGCTGCTGGAATTGTTTGACGGGAGAGAAAATCCCATCGAGGAACCGACGGCGGACCTCGCAGACGTGAGAGAGATTCACAAGGAAGAACTGAATGAACTGATAAGCAGATTAGAGAGTAAAGGAAAAGTATAAAAGTTTGGCATGTCGCAGTGATACTCGATTAGTTGGTGAGATTTGCGCGGAATAGTCGTTGAGGCTGTGTGAATATTAGGGTGCAGGTACTACGGTGTTGAATTGGTGAATGTGAGGATGGAGCAGTTGCACCCAATATCATTGTAAAAGTTGCTAATTCGTTTGGACATTGCCGTGCAACGTGGAGTCGGAACTACGGATGGCACGTGGACAGCGGGTCAGACAGACAATGAAAATTTACAGTACTGTAAAAGGTGTGCGAATACTTTTATCTACAGTATTTCCTCGTTATAAGCCTACCCTGTTATAAGGCATCTCCCGTTTTTGGTCGAGCACGACGTATGATAGACAACTTGTAAGTTCTTAGTTGTAATACAAGCAATAACTAACAGTGCACTAAGCTAATGTCGGAAATGGGAAAATTGATGCAAATACGGACTCTGCTTCTGAAGTATTCATTGCTGTTGTGGGCTACAAAATTGTATAGAGCGGGTAAGGCCTTAACAACTTTGGAAGCAACTTCGCAAATATTCTAGCAAGTGGAAAATGCAGAAAAAGAAGCTTATTTTAACAATCAATCTCACATTTGCATTCCGCGCTATAGACCAATCCACTGTGGAGTTGAAACTACTCAGACGAGCAAAAATGATCGTGATAAATTATGATCTATTCCCGGAACTAAGTGATTGAGAATTTGCAGAAACTTTATTATTCTGACTTTTCGTAAAGAACTGAGTGGTTAATTGAGCTGAATACATTTCAGCTGCGAGATTCATTAATTAAATTGAATGTGTGTGGAGCTAAATCATTATATCGCTATTCGCCCGTCCGAGCGCATCCTAAGGCAAAAGCGGATTATCTTACTCTGCAATTCCAACAGTGATAGGAAGAGAATGAGCGCTTTCGAAGAGCCTGCACGATGCGACGAGCATTCCTCAAAACGACCGACAAGCTCGAGTGATGTAGAGAAATGAGGCTCGCTTGCCGCCGTCTGCGATGTAGTTTTTCCGGTTCTGCGGCACTCCGGTGCATTTCCTCGGTGGAGAGTAGGATTAAAGCCTGTCTTAGATAAATCTGTACTAGCACTAGAACCAGATAGCGAGCGTCATCGCGCAATGCCTTCGGTGCCATTCGAAAGTCTCGACGTGGTACCGTCAACGCTTCAACTACATGGTAAAGTGCCATTAAATTGATTTTGAGAAAACTGAATGAACAACAAAAAGCTTACGAAGAACCATCGACAGTAACAGTTACATATGGTGCTCGAACTGTTGACAGTGGTTCGGTTGAACAACTGAAGTTACTCTGTGTTGCTCAGCATCTGTCGATACAGAGGTTGCAGAGGCTTCCTCTATTTTCTGCGTTCATACGAGCACAGCCTTTAGAGATTTATTTCGACACTTGCTTTTCCTAGTGAAGCTAACATCCCTGCATCCTTCAACCGCGACCGTTGCAAATTCACGGATGGTAATCGTGTGAAGAAAATGAAAGGTATTGTCTTCGATGAAACCACTACTGGGATCTCAGGCGGCCTACCTCCATCCAATCGGCTAGCTCTTTTTATGAAACCTGCAAAAATATATCAGGTGTTCAGTTTGTCCTGAAAAATTCGAAGCTGCGCTCGTATCTGGGGAGTTTATTTAAGGCCGCTGGATGTTCGTGTGAAACAATAGAGTTTGATTCAAGGCCACCGGACACTTTTGTTAGTTCTGAACTTCAGCAATTGCTTGCCTGTGACGAGATGTCTAACGCAGCTCATCGCGCTATCTGTGCGCCGCCTTGAGTATGCCTTGATTTACGGCAACTCGAACATTCCATGTCACTTGAGATGTGTCGTCGTCGTCTGTGTGACGGAATCGTGATCGCACAGCACTTGTTTTCTACAGTAACAATCAGGCGACAAGCTGTTGAATTCCTGCGCTCTGTTGTGTGCGCATCACTTCCTAGCGTTCTCATAAGTAACGAAAAGAAGATTGAAGCAACGAAAAGTGTGTTTAACTCCATTCGCAAATTCATATCCTATTCACGCTCTCCGATTCAAATAGATGGAACAACTAAAACATGTAAATCCTGTGCTCTTCAACTAGGAACTTCGATTTATATGAACCAAAGTACTATGCCTATTATTTTAGCGATTGTGTGCCGCTTGAGTGAAAGCGAAAAAGCGCTGAAGCGGCTAAACGCTATGCATTTCTCCAGTGCTTTATGTGTGATCTTGGAAGCAGCATTACGTGTGTGGCGACTCGATGACGAGTTGTTTGAAAGAAATCAGTCTGATTGTGAGAGAAAATATTCAGAGTTGTATTGCAATGTCGCTATTGTGCCCAGCAACGCGTCGACAGCGAGTATTGAAATGGGATAAATGCCGTTTGGTCAATTTGAAGCCACATACACTGATGAGCTGTATCCTGGAAGACCGCAGGTTCGCCCTCGTATAACATTCAAAAATGTGTCCAGAGGTGATGATCGAGGAAAGGAATGCGCCAAAGACTGCTTTCATGCACCTAGTCATAGCCCTGAGCTTTTCACTTTACAGTTCTCGTGTCAACACTTCGAAATTCTACGAGTTACGGTCATGTCGAGGATTGAGAGTTATTGTGCAGCACTCACGTCTACTCTTTCTCGATTTCCAGTGTTTCGACCTTACACACTGTACGATAGTGCGTGCAATTTGGTATCGAATGTTAATTTACGCGTGCCATGGGTCAAGAACGGAAACCTAGTTCTTGTGTGACCCCTTCTACTTTCGGCCACATAAGTGTAGCAGCCTTTTCGACCCAGATTCCTAACCACAATGCGAGGACTTCAGGACTTTAGGGCCTGAGTCCCTAAACAGACAGATCGCGAATTCTCGTCCGCTTGTTTGCTTCTTGTCCGGCTCTAACTTAGTGGAATTTGTATATCTGCGTTCGCTATTTTTAAGTTTGCGTGCACACATTCGAGACGTTATGGGGAGATCCGAGATTGAATACGCAAATATAGCAGTATTGTCCAATATTAATATGCTTTGCAATTTCCTCAGATGCGGGAATAATCGTCGTGACTAAGCAGCGAAGCAAGTTCGCAGAGATACTTCATGAGCTTTTAGTTTATTCGCAAATTATAATTGGTGTCTTTAAGCTTGGGTTGCGATAAGCGAGACGAGTTCAGCTGAAATCGTACCTTAAGTAATTCTTTCTGATTTTGTTGCAGTTCTTCAAAGGTTTCATTCGATGGACATATTTGAATGGTCCTAAAACAGTTAGAGATTTCGAATCTTAAAATTAAAGTATTTCTTTAATTCTCAGGCTAGCAAGTTAAGAGTAAGAGATCCCGCAGCATTTTCTCACCATATTTCCAATACAATGAGCTGGCTGTTGCGAATATTTGCAGTTCTTATAGTGACATATACAAAAGCGAAAATCTGCTTTTCAAGCCATAAATTTAAGTTTTCGACTAACAAAATTTGAAGTACTGCTTGAGGTGATCAGCTTGACAGGTGGGAAAAGGATACTTTTCATAGTCTTTTGCAGGTAATTTTCGTGGTGAACTGCTATTTCTATAGAGTATTGGTTTATTTTTTATGCGTAAATTTCAAAATTCAATTGCGTATAACTCACGAATCACTCAAACATAGCGAAATAACTGGCAGCATGATAACAGAAAAACATTACTCTAAGACTTGAGCTCAAAAGCTAGATTCAGCAAAATTCCGAATTTGCCTATCCTTACACCGTAAGGTAGGAGTTAAACGGCAAGTGAAGTGACTTCTTCGCTGAAAAAGTCCCCATTAATAGCCTTTAATTTCATTAAATTTGAGGTTGATCTACGATCCGGTCGGAAAATATTCAGAAAACTGACTGAGTACTACTAATGATTTCCTAGTGAACGAGATCACGCAGTCCCATTGCATAATAAATACAACTTGAGCTATTAGGAAGATTTCTCCTACTCAGATTTCTTACATCATCCACTCAATTGCAATTGAGCCATTTGCTAGGCTGTCGCTGCCGCCTCCGAATAAGTGACTGCGATATACGCCCTATTCGAAGATAGGGTACCACGCGCATTTAAAAATTGCCCCTATGGCCATAGTCATTGCAACTTGGCACTTCGAATCTCAAGAGCCTGACTCACGGTGCGGAGGCTCAAATTGAGTCCGAACTGCCACTGCGTAATGACGCCATAAACGAAAGCGATTCGCTCTTATCGACATCGAATTCTTTTGCGTAGCTCTATCCCGACCAGATCCTTCCAAAAATTAATGAAGTAGCAAGAAATGTCACTGCGCATGATTCAACTTCTGTTTCCACAATCGAAAGTGCTCGATTGACTTCAGACCATGTTGCTGCGCTTTACAGCGTTGATTTTCACGAAAGTAGATCTGATGCTGTGTCGCTCATGGCGCTTTCATCTTTTATGCCAAGCCCGGGTGTTCCGATCCTGCGCTAAATATCAATGCGAGTGGAAAGAGGCATAACTACGGAGCTCGGTCGAACTGATCCGATGTCACTTATTGAGCTTGCTCCTTCCGTTTCTGGGCGCGCTGTTCCGACGAAGAGTACATCTATTCCTGAATGCTAAAACACGATTGCACGCACTGCCCCTACGGAGGTAGTGGCGCGTTTTTCGATTTTATCGACAAGCTTTCGAGCGGCAACTGCAGTACGAATTCCAGGACCAACTCTTACTGCGCTTTTTCGAGTCGAACTGCAGCGAAATTTCAGGGCTGCAGTTGGAACGGTATCGCAATCACCGGATACAGTGCGTGCCAGAACTGACCCATCACTACAGGTTGAAAGCATGAGCATGTCGGACGACGGAATATCCAACAATGCTGCGTACAACGACGTCTCTTTGACCTGTAAGACAGATAACGAGACTATGAGGGATTAGCGCGAAATCGAAGTGAAGAGATTTAATTGTCAACCACTTATCTCCGCGATGGGATCGTTTGAGGACGACCAAATTGAGGCCTATAATGATGAATAAATTTGGCGGTTCATGCTGGAAGCACAGCAGAATATAAAATAGCGCACTATGATTCACGGCATTCTTGAGGGTCGAATATCAAAAGTGGATCTCGAAACAGGAGAAGAGCGCAAACTCATTGCTGTAATGCCTTTAGCATCTCCTACACTTGTTATAACTATGCAAGAAGAGCTTGGTGAGGAAGCACAAATCATTCCCTCCCTGATTTCAAGAGGTCTTGCTGCGGTTTGGTACACATCGAAATACGTTCTTGGATACAGCGCACCAAATCATGCTAGATTTAACGAATCGGCGAATGAAGGTATGAAGATACTGCGACCTTTATGGTATATAGGCACGGTTGTAGCACCATTTGCTGTATCGCCGCAGGATTCATCCGACGAGTCTGTCCTATGCAATTTGAAAATGGACCGAGTCCATGTTCATCCAATGCATGACGAGCGTCAAGCCATTGAGAATGGTACCAAAACTATTCCTGTCCCTGAAAGGGAAGGTGTCAGTCGACACCACCTGCCTGCAGAAATGATGATCCCAGATTGCATGGTACTCGTGAGTACAGTGGTGGCTCATAACTTCAGTTTTCGAGTTATTCTTAGCTCATTACAAGGATTTAATGTGTGTACTTTCGATCATCACAGTATAATAGGCATATTGGGGAAGTGAAATTCTTAAAAAGGCAATGTGGATTCTTCGGAATTAGATGTGGAATGGATTGATATTGCTGAACTCAGACTAGCTGAATTGTATTGAGATAAAGTTTTCACGTGTAAATTTTTTGTGATATTGAAATAGTACTAGGCTTGGAAGATTTATCTATATTTTCTCGGATTGACCAGAAGAAAATAATTATTTGGTTGAGAAAGCTCTATTAATACCGGTTTAGGTTAGATATTTTCCTGATGGAGTATAAGAAACATAGAAATGATAGAGCTGGGGAGGCTAAGTTCATTCTGAGTAACCTCACAGCTTTTGTTTGTAGAAGCTGGCTTTCGCATTGTGTGCAAAAACCGAGACTACACTGCCCTAATGGATAGAAATATCTCACTTCGGCAGCAAAAAAAACCATAGCATTGAATGATGTGTTGCCGCAAGAACAGCCAGCTAAGGAAAGGCGTAAAACATCTGGCGCTGGGAACTCGACGCGCAAAAGCCCGTTCACCGGGCCCGTACAATTCAAACTGTTCACACTCCCCGATTGAGCTGCGATACTGCATTCATTTACGGTAGACAAAAGCCCGCCTTTGTGCGATAGATCCAACGTCGCATGCCTGCACCGCCAGATTTGGTGAGTATGAAACGGCGAGATCTTGTGCCTTGCATCGTCACTACCTGATTCATGTTTGATTTCGGATTACAAAACGGCTTACGATCTAAATTTACGGACCTACATGCTCACGTTGGACGTGAAGTCACAAAATATGACGATTTCGTAAGCGAGGTTCCACAAAATAATTCCAAGTACCGCAATGATTCCCGTAAATGGCTTAAAATCATCGCCAATGTGGCGTTGCTGAAACAAAGGAGCCAATACAAATACCACATTATTCACTACTTATTTCTTAGCTTCGTACACTCACCCCAGGAACAGCGCTTTGTTCTTCCGTTCTCAATTCTTTTCTCGATTTGTTGCGTCTTCCTTCTTGTGCTATTTTACTTCCTTCTCTTTTTACTATATCTATGCCCAAGATTATAGTTTTAAATCATCATATACGTAGCTCATTCTAAGCAGAGAAATGGCGACCATCATTGTACCACTGTGAAATCGCAGTCTCGGGCACAGGAGTATCCCGGTAATTTGTCCACAGTTATCTCTAATCGAAATTTTAGATTCAAATCCAGAGCTCGATGTCCTTGTTCCTATCTATTCGAAATAATTTTTCTGGGCAAATTCGCTTGGGCGTTAATATGGAATTCCTTCGCGGATTGCTACAGGCCAGAAACAAGTCGGTGCTGTTGGCTTCGGTATTTTTTTAGCCGGCAATGTTATGAACGCTGCAAATGAGGTTGCAGAGCATTGTGTCGTGAATAGTTGTATCTGCTCGATTACAAAGGGCACCAGAGACTGTCTTATTCTGTCTGGGGTCGTTCCAATTTCAACGTCACACACCGATTTTGACGTCTAGCATCACGCAATCACGGTTTACCTAGTTATTTGCTAGAGAAGCCCGCGTCAAAGTGAACTAGTCAAGATTCTCTGGGCTGAATAGTTTCTATTCCTGGTGGGTTTCGGTCCTTGCATTCCTTACACTGTATCCAATCAGATCACGTTAGATTTACTAGCTTTCTGATGTTGGTTTGATATGACTTACAGACGAAAATTTTAGCCAGTGCTTTTCGTTCACAATACAAGTTCCAGTAAGCACTTTTAAAATCTTCATTTGTTTATCATTGTATGCAGGAATAGTCCGGGCCTACGCCTTAACTGCATATAGCAAAAAATCAGTCATACTTTATGCATAATCAACGATATCACATTCCGACCATTACAATTATGCATTCGCGTCGCGACTACTGACATTTCCTCAAGATCGCTTTCAGAATACATAAACCCTTCCAAATGGAACCGTTAAATTTTGAATAATAATTTGGTCCTCCTAGCATTCATACACATCGCACTTTTTGACTTACCCCGCTTTTTGAAAACGAAAATTGGTATGGTTATAACGGAAAATATAGTTGTCTTTTGAAACCAAATCTTGCCCAGTCTCTTTCTTTTTCTGTATTCTGAATTCTGTCATTCAGTAACTAATCTTATAGGACGGAATTTTTTGTTTCTGATCCATAACGCACAAGTCCTGAGGCCCTAAAAGTATGTACACTGAATATATTATATGGACATACGAACATCAATCTGATGTAGAAATTCGATCTATCCCAACTTATTACTGGTACTGCTGTACAGGGGGTGGACCAAATTTTATAATACCCTTGCTCCATGGAGTTGTCTTGTCGACGACGAAATGGGCAGAAAATTAAGTAAATTGAAGGGTTTGGAGGTAAATGAAGAACAAGAAAGCTGAACAAGAACAAATCTCATCACCCAGAAAAATTTTCTCAAAAACAATAAAATCCATGGTTAAAAAATGGCTGATATTGCATCCTTTAATAAATAAACACAAAATTCACTCGCCCAATAGGTTTTTGAGGTCTCGATATTTATGAGTGAAATAGGAGTCATGAAAAACTAGTTCATTTTCCCATGAATTTTCATTTTTCTGATCGTTCATAACTGAAATCCAATAATCCGACTACATCACGATGGGATTTTTGAATAATCAATTGTACACGGTAATACTGATAGATCTACTAATCTCGCTATCGATTTCAGTTGAAAAACTTTTTCAGAGTGATGAGGTCTGTTCCAGATCAGCTTTTTCGTTCCGCCTTAACCACCAGACCCTGGAATCTCTTAGAATTTCTTCTTGATTTTGTTGTAAGACTACACTGTGAAACAATGTTATTAAAAAGTTTTTTCCTCTCTTTTTACTGTACATTGAGCGTACAATAGTCTGAACCGCTTTTCTGAATCAACACAAGCAATAGTAGTTTCATTCCTTCAAATTTTATTTTACGTACGTCGCAATATTTGCTAGAACTACCGCTTACGTTTTAATAGTATTACAGCGCTGTACCACCAAGTACGATAGTTTGATGAAGTGGTCATCTGGTAACCCATTTCATATTTCATATAGATACACGAACAACTCATCAAATGTAGTTGGATATTTAGATAGTATACCCAGTCGTCGTTTTAAAATCGACCATACGTTGTCAATTAAGTTTTATTCGGAACTTTGTGCTGACCATGGTAGCATGTTAAAGCTATTTCCATCCTAAACTGCCGCAACCTTCTTTGCAGGATGCGGTCCGCACCCATCCTGCTGATGCAGATACCATATTCGAAGGGTAGAGAATATTCGTATATGGTAATAAGTTTTGTTTTAGAATGTCAACATATTTGAACTGATTCAGGTTTCCGGAAATCCGTAGGATTAGAGAGCGGCAATGGCTGGGAAACACTCCCCGGATGCACAAGGATGTATTACTGGATTCAAAAGTTGGGACAATGTTGGAAATTTCGTAACGCGTCCCAACGTTTCTCTAAACTGGTGGATGACTTTTAATAGGACGCAACATGAACAATGACTCATCAGTAAATGCTAGAGAACCCCACTGTGGTGTTGTCGATTGTTGCCTTGTAATACATCAGTTTAACCAAGCAGCTAAATGCTTGGCAGGTAGGTAGCGCTTAGGTGTAGCAACGTAACCTCTTACGCTATTGGCATGCAAAAAACTTCTAATAGTATGTGTAGGTAGTTTTTGACAATCTAAGGTACGGTACTGCGAAGCAATTAGGCACAACAGTTGCTTATTGTTCGATTGTACGTAATTGAGTAGATTTCCATAGTTTGCAGGCAGTATTTTAGGCTCTTGTCCATTTCTTCTCGAATTATAGTTATAGTGGCTGTAGTGCAGTGTTTACGGCGCCTAATTATACTTTTCTCAGTATTCCGGTACATTTTGTAGTGTCTGTCAATTTGAATTTGCTTCAATCCAGCACGATACATAGCAACAATTCTGCTTCTCTGATCCGCAAAACATTCCTGGAACCGTTTCAACTACCCAAGTCCATTTCGGATTGGGAATACCCCAATGTTTCGTCAAATTCACCCTTCCTCCCACCGTACAGGTAGCATTGCAAAATAAAACAATACCCTAGTTTCACTTAGTTTTCTCAGCGACAAAGTCTTACTGGAAACTTATAAATTTCAAGGTTTCGTGTGATCGGCTGAATATGGAGGTCAAACGAAAACTGGGCTTTTCGTCCAGTACATAAATTTTCTCAACTAGAGAAAAATGTAGAATCAAACGAGTACTAGAGACAGGATTGATAGGTCGTTAGAAACAAAAATTTGGTGCTTCTCGTAGTTCTCTACTCGATCATTGTTCTCAAAGTTTGAGTGTGAAAAGTATAATCATCGGAAATCACCACAATTGCAAACTGACCTTAAAGTTCAGTTGATTGTTTAGAGCAATAATACGAACAATCGAACAGCACTTCGTATTAATTGAGCTACATTTGTCTATTCAATACAGTATAAATATGTCTACATGGCTTGCTCTTGATTGTAGTGAAGAAAAATGTTCACTGGGAGAGGAGGCCTGTTTTTCTACGCCTCTCTTCAGCCTTCTCAACGAAAACCTAGAAATTTCTAAATTTCCAGCAGGATTTCGTCGTCGACGGTACAATGTGAAACTAAGGCATTATTTTATTTGGCAAAGCTACCTGTGCAGTCCATCAGGACTCCACATGCGATGTATGCCATCTGAATTGCTGTATAGAAATCCCAAGTTACTCACACAATGCGTTTAGCTTCATGCTGCCTCAACCATGGACGATACTCATGGTAGAGATGATGGTATTATGTACGAAATTGCAACTACTGTAGTTGAGGGTCGGTGCTACTGGTCGGCCTGACTTGATACGCATTCTTCGTTTTGCAACTCTTGTGCTTGTGCTACAGAAAGGTTAGCGGGCAGTCCAGGTGACTGCGGCGGTAAAACACGTTCTTGAGTAGGATTCGGATTAGAAATAAACTCTGACAATACGCGATGGTGCGTAGGGCCTTGTTGGGTGATCCATAGACGAGAGTGAAGCGTTTCAGTCATCGGGTATTGTTGTTCACCGGTGACAAGTGCATATTCAGGATTCAGTGATTGTGGGTGTTGAAGAGTGATGACAGAAGAAACAGATGCGGTTGAAGAAGTTGCCGGAAGAAGAACATTTTGAGTAGCGGCGATGGCTGGAGGCAGACGTAGCATAGGCATCAGGGGATCACAATCAGTAGTGATAGGCATCGGAACCGGAGCAGCAGGTGAATGAGGCAGGAGGAGTGTATTAGAAGGCGTTGGCATGGTGGAGTAGAGAGGGAGGTTTGGTGGAGAGTTGGGATGTTGTGAAAGCATTTGGGAAGTGGTGAAACAATCTGGGAAATGAGTACGCTTGAAATAAGCTTGCATCACAGCGGGTTCGTACAGTATAGCGCTTTGTTGCGTCAACGGGGTGCAGCTGCACCTGTGGTCAAAAGAACGAAGTCTTACGAAATTTAATTGGATGAAGGTAGCGACTGTATTGTAGCAACTGCTCATAAATTACCCAAATAGCCAAACAGAAACTTGTTGCTATCTTTTCCTCCAATCGCTTGCACGAATTGAGCCTGATCCTCGGGTGGATCCTCGGGTGGATCCTCGGGTGGCACTACCTGCGGTATGTAACAGAAAGGACGGAACGGGTGATTGCGGCGGTAAAGCGCGTTCTTGAATAGCACTCAGAATAAGAATACACTTTGGCTATATGTGATGACGATTAGGAATTGTTCCGTGATTACTTGACTAGGGGGAAATGTGGAAGTCATCGGGAAGTGTTGTTCGTGATTGGCAAGTGTTGACACAAGGTTCTGAATTTGTAGGTGTTGAAGATTGGAGGTAGAAGCAACAAAACTGGGTGAAGAAGTTGTCGGAAGGAAAACGTTAAAGGTAGTTCGGATGGCAGGGAGCAGACGATGCGCATGGCAATAGTAGTAGTAGGCCGATCAGGCAGGAGGGGTTTAGTGGAGGACGTTGGGATGGTTGAGTAGTGAGGGAAGGCTGGTGGAGAGTTCGGATGTGGTGAAACAAGCTTAAATGAGCATATAAGGGTGCGCGTCCTATCAGCACACCGCACGGCTACACAGTCCACCGCGAAATTGGAATTTCGACATACCATCGAAAAAGTTTAGACGAGTAAGAGATATGTCCTGAAAGAAGTACGAACCTGGACGCAGGGCCAAGTCGTTAGTTTTAAATTGTATACATCCGATCTTTATGAACTTTCGCTGATTATTTAGAAAAAAACGTGATGTCAGGAGATATTGGCGATTGAAAGGCGGAAATCATTTTACATGTACTTTACCAAAATTTTGAACAGTACTAAATAGCGTTTCTTTGAGTACCAGATTTATTCACGGCGATATACCGCCTATAACACATCTATTTCATGATGTACAGTTCCCATAGCGTGCCCTGTTGTGGAAGATCAATGACGTCTTGGTGTGACGAAGGATGAGCCAGCTCTGTGCGCTATGTACTGGACTCTATTAACCAATGGCACTGCCTTATACACTTCAGAAAGAAGATACTGCACTATACATTACACTCATTTACTTTTGCACCTTTCATTGTACATTACCCTACCGACAGTTTAGAACCGTTCAGCGCAAAAAATGGAGTGCACATATAGTTCTCCTCAAAACCCCTGTAATTTTATTAAAACTACTTCATTTCTACAATATCAATAGTTGGAGCTCCCTCCCTTATTTTCCTTAGCCATCTTGACGCATTTCGGCATAGAAGAAAACAAATTGAAAGCATGAATCCTGCGGTGAATGTCATATGCGTATTGAATAGTGCATTGCAGTCTTTAGGATAGCTTGGTTGCTTCCGTACATAAGATTTTGGGAGTTCCCACACGTTTTCGATACAATTTAAATCTGGACTCTGAGAAGGCCAAACTATACGTGTTACATTCTTATTTTGTAGATACGTAGCAATTGAACGGCCCACGGTGCGGACAACAATTGTGTTCTTGTAGTATCAACGACACCAGACCGTCATGTTTCTCAGTCATGGATGGTATAATATGGGTATCAATAAAAGACCGATACGTGTGTTGATTGAACGAACCAACAATACGAACCAGCGGTGTGCGTACGTAGACTGATAACCCACCCCATGCGTTATCGGTCCGATACCCAGACTTGAAGGTTGGGACAGTGTGATCCCGTTCATAGCGTCTCCCTCAATGCCGCCATACTCGTAACCAATTTTTTATAGGACAGACAGAAAATGACGACTCGTCTGTAAACATAACTTTCGACCATTGTTCTTGCTTCCAGTGCTCATGAGTGCGGGCCCATACAATTCGGGCAGATAAATTGTTCTTGTATAGATACGGTTTTTGAATTTCAATGTAGCTTTGCATCTGCAACTTACGTATGTATTTTTGTCTAGTTTTCTCACTCAATGATACACCAGTAACTACTTTAAACCAAGCTAGTATGATATAAAGCGCTTCAAAACCATTCTCCAATACGCATTTCCGAAATAGACGCATTCCGCGCTCATTCAACCTCGCCTTGAATCCCATTTTCCTCGTGTGCACTGGTAACGCATTATGTAAACATCTAATCATATTATAAGTATTACTTCCCCGTATATTATAAAACACAGCAATATCGCATATTCGTACACCGTTGCATGACATATCATGTATGGCCTTAGCCCTTGCTTCTGATATACACCTTGAACCTTTCTTGCGTGCCATGACAACTTCGTTGTTAGGATGCT
>JAAUYH010186593.1_pt1 | contig 19578 bp, 19 predicted proteins | sample 7278061 | NCBI WGS metagenome assembly JAAUYH01 (sample SAMN14350203, study PRJNA611818) | marine sediment metagenome | isolation source: surface marine sediment (0.6m) | place: French Polynesia: Moorea | collected 2018-08 | reverse complement strand
TCCTTATAGGCGTCGGTGCCGACGGTCGGCACATATCCATCGTCGTCCACCAGCGTGTAGTTGCCATAGACCGAGCGGTTCGTGTCCAGCACGCCCCAGGACCACAGGTTACCCTGCAGCTTGCCGGCCTCGGTGTTCATCAGCGATTTGATCAGACGGTCGGCATAGCCTTCATGGCACTGGCCGCAGGATCGGTCGGCGATCCAGACCGAGCCGGGATCGGGGTAGAAGGTATGGGGTCCGCCGTCTTCCTCAAGGAGCGCGACCGTGCCGCTATGCGCCTCGTCCGCCGTGAGACCCTGCGGGTTACCGCCGTGACAGACGACACAGCCCTCGGGGTCGCCGTAGTCCGGGCCCATGGCCCAGATCGTCTCCATCATCACGCCTTGGGTGAAATCCTCGATACCTTCGTGGCAGGAGAGACAGCCCTTTTCCTCGGCCATCGCCGGAGTGACCTCTTCGGGCACCTCTTGCGCCTGCGCAATCGCGGCGCTGGTCAAAACGAAGCTCAGGATCAGGAAAAGGCGTCTCACGGGAATCACTCCTTGAACAGAGTCCATGCGTCGCCTTCACGGTAACGCTGCCGTGAACACCGCCGCCCTGACATTTGTCAGGAAGGTCCTGAATCCCTTTCATATTCGTCTTTCCGAATAGGAAAGGGTCCTTGATCCATCTCAAAGATGGGTCTGAAAAACACCTCTAGCGTCCAAGAAAATAAAGAAAATGACTGTGTTAGCCTGCAGTGTAGGGGGACATGAACTTCATTGCGCCGGATATGCCAGAGAGGACCGGTTTGTGCCCGGGATGTGCGAGTTGCACGCTAGAGTGCTGCGTTTTCCACGATCTCAGCGCCCGCAACGGCGCGCATCGCGAGCACGTCCTGGGCCGCGGTGACCGGCTGGAGTGTCGTGGTGAAGGCGCCTGTCTGATCTTCTGGGTCGTGATCGAGGGCACCGCCGCCACCTGTACCGCCTTCGAGGATGGCCGCCGTCAGATCATCGGGCTGGAGCGGCCAGGCGACACGATCTGCGCGCTGATGGCCGGGTCCGGCGGGCAAAGCTGGCTCGAGGCGCTGTCGGACTGCCGGATCTGCGAGCTTGATCTGACCCCTCTCGCGCATGGTTTGCGCGACGACCCCGCGTTTCTGTCGGCCACCTTCCGCGTGGCGCATCGCCGCCTCACCCGCAGCCAGGCGCATATCTCGACCCTGGGCCGGCTCGACAGCCGTGAGCGAGTCTTGCTGTTTCTCGCCCAGATGGCGACACGGTCCAAGACTGGCCTCGTCAGCCTGCCGATGTCGCGCGAGGACATCGCCGATTACCTTGGTCTCAACGCCGAGACTGTCAGCCGCATTCTCAGCCGGATCAAGAAGACCGGTCTGGTGAAGTTCCTGTCGCGCACCGAATACGTGGTGCCCGACATGGCCGAGATCGCCCGCCGCCTGCCCGTGCCCATCGAGGAGAGCGCCTCATGATCGTCGAGTTCGGACATTTCGCCCTCTGGCTCGCCCTCGCCGCGGCCATTGTGCAATCGGCCGTCCCGCTCTGGGGCACCCTGCGCGGCCACGCCGCCGCGATGCGCAGCGCGGATGGCGCAGCACAGGTGCAGTTCCTCGCGACCGCCGCCGCCTTCGGCGCGCTGACCTATGCCTTCGTCGTCTCGGATTTCTCGCTGAAGACTGTGGCGCTGAATTCGCATTCGGGCAAACCGCTGCTCTACAAGGTAACCGGCGTCTGGGCGAACCACGAGGGCTCGATGCTGCTCTGGGTGCTGATGCTGGCGCTCTTCGGCGTAATGATCTCGGTCTTCGGGCGGATGATCCCGGTGGCGATGCGCGCGACCGTGCTGGCGGTGCAGGCGATGATCGGTGCGGGCTTCTATGCCTTCATCCTCTTGACCTCGAACCCGTTTGAGCGCGTGGGTGCCCCGCCAATCGATGGCCAGGGCATGAATCCGCTCTTGCAGGATATCGGCGTCGCGCTGCACCCGCCGCTTCTCTACCTGGGCTATGTCGGCTTCTCGACGGCGTTCAGTTTCGCCGTCGCCGCGCTGATCACCGGCCGGGTCGATCCGGCCTGGGCGCGATGGATGCGGCCCTGGGTGCTTTTTGCCTGGTCTGGGCTGACCGCCGGAATCGCGCTGGGATCCTGGTGGGCCTATTACGAGCTTGGCTGGGGCGGGTTCTGGTTCTGGGACCCGGTGGAGAACGCCTCGTTCATGCCCTGGCTGATCGGCACCGCATTGCTGCACTCGGCCATCGTCGTCGAGAAGCGCAACGCGCTCTTGAAGTGGACGATCCTGCTGGCGATCCTCACCTTCTCGCTGAGCCTCATCGGTACCTTCCTGGTCCGCTCGGGTATCCTGACAAGCGTGCACGCCTTCGCCACCGACCCCGAGCGCGGCGCGTTCATCCTGCTGATGCTCTGCGTCTATATCGGGGCCGCGCTGATGCTCTTTGCCTGGCGCGTGCCGAAGCTCGAGGATACCGGCGTTTTCGCCGTCTGGTCGCGGGAAACCGGCCTTCTGGTCAACAACCTGATGCTGGCCGTCGCCTGCGGCGTGGTCTTCGTCGGCACGCTCTATCCACTGGTGCTCGAGCTCATCACCGGCGACAAGATCTCGGTCGGCGCGCCCTATTTTAACCAGACCTTCCTGCCGATCTTCGGCGTGACCATGCTCGCCGCCGGGATTGGTCCGTTCCTGTCATGGAAACGCGCCCGCAAGGCCGAGGTGCTGCGCCGTGCCGCCTGGACGACCGGGCTAGCCGCTGGAGTCACCGTTCTCGCCCTGGCCTTTGGCCTCACAGTCCCCGTCGGCCTTATCGGCATCTTCGTCGCCGCCTGGCTCGCCATCGCCACCGGCCAGGACCTTTTGCGCCGCTGTGGTGTGCCCGGCGTGTCTTTCGGCACCGCCCTGCGCCGCGCCGCCGGCCTGCCGCGGTCCGCCTGGGGGCTTTATCTCGGCCACTTGGGCCTCGCCATCGCCGCCGCCGGGGTGGTCGCCGTGTCCGTCTGGGGCGACGAGGCGATCCAGACGGTGCTCCCGGGCGAGGCCACGCAAGTCGGCCCCTACGAATTCACCCTGATCGATATCGAGAACACCACCGGCCCGAACTACCAGACCTCGATCGCTGCGATCCGTGTGACCCGCGGCGGCGAGTTGGCCACCGTGCTCTTCCCCGAGCGGCGCTGGTACCCGGTGGAGCAGAAGCCCACCACCGAGGCCGGGATCCGGACGCTCTGGCATGGCGACCTCTACGCGGTGCTCGGTGATCCCAACGGCGCCGGCGGTCATGTCACGCGCTACTACTACAATCCCGGCGTGCCCTGGATGTGGTTCGGCGCGGTGCTGATCACGCTGGCGGCGCTGATCTCGCTCGCCGACCGGCGGTTGCGGATCGGCGCGCCCTCGGCCCGCCGCACCGCCCCCATCGCCCAGCCCGCGGAGTGAGCCGATGCGTGTCCTTGCCCTGATCCTGCTGTTGCTCGCCCCGCCAGCCCTCGCGCTGGATGCCGACGAGATGTTCGCCGACCCCGCGCTTGAGCAACGTGCCCGCGACATCGGGCGGCAGTTGCGCTGTCTCAAATGCCGAAACCAGTCGATCTTCGACAGCAACGCGGGCATCGCCAAGGACCTGCGCGTGGTGGTGCGCGAGCGGATGACGGCCGGTGACAGCGACACCGAGATCCTGAGTTTCGTGCAGGAGCGGTTTGGTGATTACGTCCTGCTGAAGCCGCCGGTCGCGGGCCACACCTATGCGCTTTGGCTGACGCCGGTGGCGCTTTTGCTGATCGGTGGGGTGGCGCTGGCGCTCTACATGCGGCGGCCGCGTGGGCAGGCCGAGGCGCTGTCGGAGGCCGACCGAAGCGCCGCGCAGGCTCTGCTGAAGGAGGGCCCCTGATGCTGTTCTGGATTGTCCTGTCGTCCTGTGCTGCGCTCGCCGGTCTATGGATCGGCTGGCCGTTTCTGCGTGCCCGTTCCGTTGACCTGACCAGCGGCGACGGCACGATCTCGATCTACCGCGACCAGATCGACGAGGTGGAACGCGACCACGCCGCGGGGCTGATCAACACCGCCGAGTGCGACGCTGCCCGCGCCGAAATCGAACGCCGCGCCCTGCACGCCGCGCGCACGCTGGACCAGGGGATGGCGGTGTCGCGCCGCACGCCGCTGGTGGCGGGGGGCGTCGCAGCCTCTGTCGTGGCCCTGGCGATCGGCGGATACATTTGGATGGGCTCCCCGAATGCGCCGGACCTGCCGCTTGCCGAGCGGCAGCAGGAGCGGCTGGTCCAGATGGCCGAGGCCGGGGACATCACTAGCCGGATCAACCTCTTGATCCAGCGCACCGGCGAGGATCCCGAAAGCTTCGAGGATTGGTGGATGCTCGCCCGCAGCTATTCCGCCGTCGGCGATCACGCCTCTGCCGCCGATGCTTATCGCCATGCCGCCGACCTTGCCGGCGATCGCCCCGCGGTGCTCTCGGCCTATGCCGAGGCGATGACGCTCGCCAATGGCAACAAGGTGCCGGGTGCGGCGCGGCTGATCTTTGAGCAACTGGCGCGGGACAGTGCGGATCCGCGGGCGCGGTATTACGTGGCGCTGGCGCGGGCGCAGGCGCAGGATTTCGAGGGGGCGCTGGCCGGGTGGACGGCGTTGGCGCGGGCCTCGGCACCGGATGCGCCCTGGATGCCGCTGGTGCGGCGCGACATCGTGAACATGGCGCGGTTTCTGCAGGAGGACGTGACGGCGTATCTGCCTGACGCGACCCCCACCGAGATCGCCGCCTCCGGAGGCGAGAGCCTTTTGCCGCCCGCCGACCAGATCGAAACGCTCGAGGCACAGCTGGCCGCGGAGCCGAAGGACTACAAGGCCTGGATCGCGCTGGCGCAGGCGCGAGCGCGGTCCGGTGACCAGGACGCGGCGGCCGAGGCCCTGGCCGAGGCGCGGCAGCACTACGCGGCGGCACCCTTCGTCTTGCAGAAAATTGCCGAGGCGGAACAAGCGCTTGGCCTCGATCTCGTCGCCCCGGAACGTCGCGGGCCGGATGCCGAGGACATCGCCGCGGCCGCCGAGATGACACAGGCCGAGCGCGACGACATGATCGCGGGCATGGTCGCAGGGCTCGCCGCGCGGCTGGAAGAGCATCCCAACGATCCCGATGGCTGGGTGATGCTGATCCGCAGCTATGCGACGCTGGGCGAGGACGGCAAGGCGACCGAGGCGTATCGCAAGTCGCAAGCGCTGTTTCAGGACAACGTGGCGGTTCTGAAGGCGATCGATGCCGGGACGCAGGGAATGGTTCTGACCAAGTGAACCCCGCTGGCGCATCGGGTTAACGAAGTGTGACGCCCGAGTGCGGCGGAAAGGGCGAATCGGGCCCCGATCCCCCGGTTAACAAGGCCGAAACGCCGAAAATGCCACGTCGGTATTGCGTATGTATTCCGTCGGTATTGCGTCGGTGCCGATATCGGCGAACCCCATGGTTAACAGACCGTACGGTGGCCGGTTGAGGCGAGTCCGGAACTGGCCCCTGACGGATTCGCAAAAAATATCGATATTATTTGACAGGCAAGCAGATCATCGCCAGAACTGAAAAAATCGCAATTCGGGGGGCGCCATGCGGTTTATCGTCGGAAGTACGGGTCAAGGCACCGAGGTGTTCCTCGTGGATGGCAACGCGGCGCGCAGCCTGACCGCAGCGGATCCCCGCGTGGGCAGCGACCTGATGGGGCTGATCGAGAATACCGATCTGACGGCGAACGCGGCGGCGCTCGCGGCCAAGTCCCCCGCCGTGCCTCTCGCGGACATCACTCCGGCGCTGCCCGTCGCCAGGCCCGGCAAGACGATCTGCCTGGGCCTGAACTATGTCGATCACATCAAGGAAGGCGGTTATGACGTGCCGGAGTACCCGGCGCTCTTCATGCGGGCGACGAATTCGCTGATCCCTGCCGGCGCGCCGATGGTGCGGCCGAGCTGTTCGGAGCGGCTCGACTACGAGGCCGAGCTGATGGTGATCATCGGCAAGGGCGGGCGGCATATCTCCGAGGCCGACGCCTTGGACCATGTCTTCGGCTACACGCTCTTCAACGACGGGTCGGTGCGGGACTATCAGCGCAAGACGCACCAGTGGACGCCCGGCAAGAATTTCGACGCCACGGGGCCGATCGGGCCGATCGTCGTGACGCCGGACGAGCTGCCCGCGGGCGCCGAGGGGCTGAAGATCGAAAGCCGGGTGGGCGACGAGATTTTGCAGAGTGCGACGACCTCGGACATGCTGTGGCCGGTGGCGCGGACCATCGCCACGATCTCGGAATATTCCACGCTTGACCCGGGCGACTACCTTGCCATGGGCACGCCGCCGGGGGTGGGGCACGCCAAGAAGCCGAACCCGCGCTGGCTGCGCCCGGGCGAGACCATCGAGGTGGAGATCGAGGGCATCGGCATCTGCGCCAATCCGGTCGTCGACGAAGCCGATCTGGCGAAAGAGGCCGCGGAATGAACGCGCTGACGGGCGCCGCACTGGAAGAGGCGCGGGCGAAGGCGCAGGAAGGCGTGCGGGCGCTCAGGGCGCGCAAACCGCATCTCGACGCGGATTCCATCGACATGATCCTGCGCGAGGCGCGGTCGCACTACGCCTGGTCGGACCGGCCGGTACCGGACGAGATGCTGCGCGAGATCTACGAGATCACCGCCGCGGGCCCCACCAGCATGAACACCTGCCCGGCGCGGTTCGTCTATGTGACGTCCGATCAGGGCAAGGAACGGTTGGCGAAGGCGCTGAAACCGGCAAACGTGGCCAAGATGATGGGCGCGCCGGTCACCGCGATCATCGCCTACGACACCGAGTTCTGGACCCACCTGCCGTTCCTTTTCCCGCATGAGGACCGCCGCCCGATGTTCGAGGGCAAGCCCGCCCATATCGAGGCGACGGCGTTCCGCAACGGCACCCTTCAAGGCGCCTATTTCATGATCGCGGCGCGCGCCCTGGGGCTCGACGTGGGGGCGATGTCGGGGTTCGACAACGCGGCCGTGGATGCGGAGTTCTTCGCGGGCACAACGCTGAAATCCAACTTTCTCTGTAATGTCGGATATGCCGACGAAAGCGCGCTCTTCCAGAAGCTGCCGCGCTTTGGCTTCGACGAGGTCTGCAGCTACGCCTGAGGGGGCGACGATGGCCATCCGGATGAAAACCCTGGTGACGACGAAGCTGTCGGGCGTGAGCCCCAGCCATGCGCGCACGGAGATCACGGCGCGGGATACGCACCAGGTCATCGACGAGCCCACCGAGCGTGGTGGGACCAATGCCGGCCCGTCGCCCACCGAGACCGGGGTGGCCGCGCTGATCGGCTGCACAAACGTGATCGGGCACAAATGCGCAAAGACGCTCGGCGTCGACATCGGGCATCTGAAGATAGACGCCGAGTTCGACCTCGACCGCCGCGGGGTGCTTTTGCAGGAGGAGATCGAGGTGCCGTTCAAGGCTGTTCGTCTGACGGTGCATTGCGATGGCCCCGCGCCCCAGGCCGAGATCGATCGGGTCGCGACCGAGACCGAGAAATACTGTCCGCTCTCAAAGTTGTTCATCAACGCGGGCGCGGATGTCACCGTCACCTGGCATGCGAAATAGCCGGGGACAAATCTGGGCGCCGATGGCGCCAGTGTTCAGGGAGGACTGACCATGATGAAACTGACCCGACGGCTGGCGATCGGCGCGCTTGCGGCGAGCTTCGCCCTGCCCGCCGCCGCGACCGAGACGATCAAGGCCGTGGTGATCGACGGCTACCCGGCGCGCGCGCTCTGGGTGAAGGAGTTCACGAACTTCTTCATTCCCGAGGTCGACAAGCGACTGGCCGAGACCGGCAACTACAAGATGGACTGGCAGGAGAGCTATGGCGGCTCGATCGTCAAGCCCAAGGGTGTGCTGGAGGGGATCCAGCTGGGTCTCGGCGACATTGGGATCGTGACGACAATCTTCCATTCTTCGAAGCTGCCGAGCCAGGCGATTTCCGCCGTGACGCCCTTCGTGGCGGCCGATGCGCGCGCGGTGGCCAAGGCTGTCGACGAGATCGCCAAGGAATTTCCCACGATGCAGAACGAGTTCGCGGCGCAGAACCAGGTTTACCTGGCGACCGGCGTCGTGCTCGACACCTATCAGGTGTTCTCGAAGAATCCGATCAGCGGGCTGGGCGATCTCGAGGGCGGCAAGGTCGCCGGCGCGGGCATGAACCTGCGCTATCTCGAGGGGATCGAGGGCGCGGCCGGCGTGCGCGGCGGTCTCACGGATTTCTACAACATGCTACAGACGGGCCTCGTGGATCACGCGATGCTGTGGCCCGAGGCGGCGAAAACCTTCAAGATCGCCGAGGTGGCGCCCTACATGCTCAAGGCGGACCTGGGGGCTGTGAACTCCAAGACCATCACCGTGAACAAGGACTACTGGGACGGTCTGCCGGGCGAGGTGCAGGAGGTGCTGCAGGAGGTTGCGGTTCTCTATCGCGACCACGTGGCGGGCATCGCCATGGACCGCGCGCAGGCCAGCCGCGAGGCCTATGTCGCCGCCGGGGGCACGATCGTCGAGATGGACGCCGCCGAGCGCGCGGCCTGGGCGAATGCGATCCCCGATATCGCCACCGAATGGGCGGAGGGGCTGAACGCCAAGGGAGAGCCCGGGACAGAGATGCTCGAGGCCTATCTCGCCAAGCTGAGCGCCGCCGGCTACGACGGTGTGCGCGACTGGTCGTCGGCAGCGATGAACTGAGGCTTCGGAGCCAGGGGCGGGCAGCATCATGAAACGGGCGCTGGCCGCCCTCACCAAGATCGCCGACGGCATCGCGATCAGCGCCAATGCCGTCGGCACCCTCGTCGTTCTCGCCCTCGTCATGGTGGTGAATTACGACATGGGCGCGCGGAATGCCTTCAACGCGCCCTTCAACGGCGCCTACGAGGTCGTGCAGTTCTCGATGGTGCTGATCGTTTTTTTGCAGTTGCCGGACGTGGTGCGGGTCAATCGCCTCACGCGATCGGACGGGTTCCTGGTGGTGATGGGGGGGCGCTCGCCGACCTTCGCGCGCTGGCTGCGCCGGGTGATCAACCTGGTCTCGGGCATCTTCATGACCCTGATCGCGGTCACGATCTTCCCCGAGGTGGGCAAGATGTGGGCCACGCAGGACTATTTCGGCGTGCCCGGCGTCTTCACCGCGCCCTGGTGGCCGGTGAAGCTGACGATCTTTCTAAGCGCCGTCCTGACCGCCCTGATCTTCTTTCTCAAGGCCATCGGCGCCTCGCCGGATGAGGCGAGCCACACGCCCAGCCAGGAAGACGGCGTATGAGCCCCGTCGAGATCGGCCTCTACTCGGTCCTGGCGATCATCGTCCTGGTCTACCTTGGCGTCTACATCCCCATCGCCCTGGGCGTGGTCAGCTTCGTCTCGATCTGGCTGATGCGGGACAATTTCACCCTGGCGATGAACCTTCTCAAGATCGCCGTGGGCGACTCGGTGATGGAATACACCTTCGCCACGGTGCCCCTTTTCACCTTCATGGGGCTGGTGGTCAGCAAGGCAGGATTGGGCGCCGATATCTACGAGGTGATGAACACCGGCTTCCGCAAGGTGAAGGGCGGGATCGGCATGGCGACGGTGGGCGCGAATGCCGTGTTCGCCGCGGTGACGGGCTCGTCGATTGCCTCGGCGAGCGTCTTCGCCAAAGTCTCGGTGCCACAGATGTTGGCCCATGACTACAACCCGCGCTTCGCCGTGGGTGTCGTGGCCGGGTCGAGCGTCTTGGGCATGATCATCCCGCCCTCGGCGATGCTGATCATCTATTCCTTCGTGGCCGAGCAATCGGTGGGCGAGATGTTCCTGGCGGGCGTGATCCCCGGCATCTTGCTGGCGGTGGCGTACGTCGCCGCGATCTGGACCATGGGCCGGCTGACACCGAAATTCGTCGGCGGGCGGTCGGGCGAGGATCTGGAGCCGATGAGCTGGGGCGAGATCGCCTCGAAGACCCTGCCCATCGTCGGGCTGATCCTGGTGGTGCTTGGCGGGATCTATACCGGCTGGCTGACGCCGGTGGAGGCCGGGGCGGCGGGCGCTCTCCTCGGCTTGATCATCGCCGTGGTGCGCCGCCGCATGACGCTGAAGGGCTTCTGGGAGGCGCTTCTGGAGACCGGCCATATCACCGCCGCGATCCTGTTCCTGATCACCGCGGCCTCGATCTATTCCCGCATGCTCGGCCTCGCCGGGCTGCCCAACGAGCTCGGCGATATCCTCAACGAGACGCAACTGGGCTTCTTCTGGATCATGGTCATCTATGTCGCGCTGATGATCTTTCTCGGCACGCTTTTGGATACCGCCTCGATCATCCTGATCATGGTGCCGCTTTTCCTGCCGCTCGTCGAACCGATGGGGCTGAGCCTTGTGTGGTTCGGCATCGTCACCGTGGTGGGGGCCGAGATCGGCCTCTTGACGCCGCCGCTGGGGATATCATGCTTTGTCATCAAGGCGACGCTGAATGACGACCGGATCAGCCTCAAGGACGTGTTCCTGGGGGCGCTGCCCTTCGCCGCCGTGATGCTGGTGGTGTTGATCCTGCTGATCCGGTTCCCCGCCCTCAGCCTTGCCATTTTGAACTAGAGGACCCCGCCCATGCGCACCGTCACCAAAGACAACATCACCGACGTCTTCCTGAGCTATTTCGGCAAGAACACCGATCCGCGGCTGCTGGAGATCATGACCTCGCTGGCCAAGCACCTGCATGCCTTCGCGAAGGAGACCAAGCTGACCCACGCGGAATGGGACACCGGCATCGCGTTCATGGAGCGGATGACCGAATTCACCACCAAGGAACGGCATGAATTCGTGCTGTTGTCGGACGTGCTGGGGCTGTCGTCCCTCGTTGACATGATCAACTCCTCGCCCGAGGGCACGAATTCCTCGGTGCTGGGGCCGTTCCATATCTCGGGCGCTCCGGAAATTCCGGTCGGGCATGACATGAAGCGGGATTTCGAGGGCGAGGTGCTGCTGGCCACCGGCGTGATCCAGGACTCGAACGGCAACCCGATCGAGGGGGCCGAGATCGACATCTGGCAGACCGCGCCGAACGGGCTTTATTCCAGCCAGGACCCGGATCAGGACACCTATTCCTTCCATGGCATCCAGCGCGTGGGGGCCGACGGGCGCTATGCCTTCACCACCGTAAAACCGGTGAGCTACGAAGTGCCGACGGATGGGCCGGTGGGCGACATCCTGAACGCAACCGGGCGGCATGCCTGGCGGCCGTCGCATCTGCATTTCATCGTCAAGGCCGAGGGGTTCCGCCCGCTGGTCACCGAGGTCTTCCCCGACGACGATCCCTATCTCGACGAGGACACGGTGTTCGGCGTGCGCGACGACCTGGTGATGCATTACGACGACCAGCCCGCGGGGACGTTTCCGGCGCAGGGCTTCGATCTTTCCGGGAAGGTCGACGGGCCCTGGCTGAAGGTCGATTTCGATCTCGTTCTGGTGCCGGAATAGGGGGGTGTTCGGATGAACATCACCAGCGTTCCCTTTGACGCCGCCAAGGAGGCCTCGGCCACGCATACGGCCTATCTGGCGATCCGCCGGATGATCCTGGTGGGGGACATCGCGCCGGGGGAGAAGCTGAAGATCGACGCGCTGCGGCAGAAGCTCGACATCGGGGCGTCGCCGATCCGCGAGGCGTTGAGTTTGCTGACGTCCGATCAATTGGTCGAGCGGCTCGACCAGCGGGGGTTTCGGGCGGCGGATGCGAGCCGGGAGAATTTCGAGGAAATCCTGGGGTTGCGCTGTGCGCTGGAAGAGATGGCGCTGCGGCAGAGCCTGGCGCATTCGACCGAGGCCTGGGAAGAGGCGCTGGTGCTGGCCCATCACCGCATGGTGCGCGCGCCGCGGGATGATATCGAGACCTTTGAGGAACGCCACAAGGCGTTTCACATGGCGCTACTGGCCAATTGCGGCTCGCAGATCCTGATGCGGTTCTGCAGCCAGCTTTACGATCTCAACATCCGCTACCGCTATATCGCGGCGCGCGGGAACAGCTATCGCAGCCGGGACGTGACGCAGGAGCATGAGGCGATCCTGGACGCGGCCTTGGCGCGGGATGCGGATGCCGCCGCGCGGTTGCTGCTGGAACATTACCGCAAGACCGGTGCGTTCCTGAACGGGCTCTTCGGCGAGGCGTAGGCGTCACGCGCCGCGTTGCAGACAGGCCCAGACCCGGCGGCCGGCTTCGATGAGGTCTTCGGTTTCCGTGTAGATCGCCGCGGAGAGGCGCAGCCAGGTGGCGCCGCCGGCGGTGGTGATGGCGACGACGGTGTTTTGCTCGCCCTCGATGCGGTGCTGCAGTTGGGCGCACTCGTTTTGGCTCAGCGCGCGGTCCGGGAAGAGCCGGAGCGCGGCCATGGAGGCCTGCATCCCGAGCGGGGCGGCGAGGACGGTGCCGAACTCGGCGGCGAGGTGGTCGGCGGCCTCGAGCGCGGTTCGCCGGTTTCTCTCACGGAGCATTACGCCGCCACAGTTTTCATGGAAGTCGATTGCCGCGGGCAGGCAGAGCCAGGCGCTCGGATCGCGGGTGCCGGGCCAGTCGAAGGCGTTCGTGTAGCCGTCCTCGTAGCCATGCGAGATAACCAGCGGGCGGAGACGGTCCTGATGCTCGGCCCGGCACCAGAGCATGCCCGCGCCGGGCGGGGCGCAGAGCCATTTGTGGGCGTTGCCGGTGTAGAAATCGGCGCCGATCGCCGCGACATCGACGTCGACATTCGCGGGGCCGTGGGCGCCGTCGACGAGGCCCGGGATGCCGCGTTCGCGGAGGTGCGCGCAGAGCTTGGTGATCGGGAAGACCAGCCCGCAGGGCGAGGTGACGTGGTCGAGGACGGCGAGCCGCGTGCGTTCCGTCACGGCGGCGGTGACGGCCTCGACGACCTCTGCCTCGGAGGCGACGGGCAGGCGAATCCGGGCCTCGGCAAGCTGCGCACCCGTGCGGCGGCAGAGCTGCGCGACCGCCTTGCGGACCGCGCCGTAGGTCTGGTCGGTGATCAACACCTCGTCGCCGGGGCGCAGGTCCATGCTGGCGAGCACGGTGCTTACTCCGGCAGTGGCGTTTTCGACGAAGACCCAGTCGTCGGCGCTGCCTCCCAGAAACCCCGCGACCTGTGCCGCGGCGGCGCGGATCAGGCCGGGATAACGGTCGCGAAAGAACCCGGTGGGATTGGTGGCGAGCTGCGACCGGATCGCCTGCTGGGCGTCGGCAATATCCCGTGGCACGACGCCGTAGGAGCCGTGATTGGCGTGGATGAGCCCGGGATCGAGGCTGAACTCCGCGCGCCGGTCTTTGCCATATCTCATGGGGGGCGAGCTTACGGGTCCCGGAACGCGCGGCATAGGCGGAAGCGCGCCGTCGATCACGGGAGCGTGAATATCCTGAACCTCAGGTTGAGCTATTCTTTTCACAAGGACGGCCGCACCGGCCTGAAAGAAAAATCAGGGAGTTGCAAATGATCGAATTCACACTGAATGGCGAAGCGCGCCGGGTCGATGTCGATCCGGATATGCCGTTGCTCTGGGTCCTGCGGGACGAGCTGAAACTCACGGGCACGAAATTCGGCTGCGGTGTCGCCTCTTGCGGGGCCTGCACGGTGCATATCGACGGCTTTCCCGAGCGCTCCTGCCAGGCGCTGATCGGCGATCTCGACGGCGCCGAGGTGACCACGATCGAGGCGATCGAAACGCCCGAGGCGCAGGCGATCCGGGCGGCCTGGGTCGAACTGCAGGTGCCGCAATGCGGCTATTGCCAATCCGGGCAGATCATGTCGGCGTCCGCGCTTCTGACCGAGACTCCGAAGCCCACCGATGAGGATATCGACGCGGCGATGGAGGGGAACCTCTGCCGTTGTGCCACCTACGCGCGGATCCGCAAGGCGATCCACCGCGCCGCCGAGATGATGGAGGCCTGAGATGCTGCATTATCTGAACTCCAAGCTGCCCGCGCCGAAACCCACCCGGCGCACGTTTCTCAAGCTGACGGCGGGTGCCGTCGGCGGTCTTCTGATCGGTACGGTGGTGCCGCACCGCTCGGTCGCGCAGAGCGCCGGGGACGGCGAGGCGATGGTGACGCCCTTTGTTCACATTACGCCCGACAACCGGGTGATCGTGCTGAGCAAGCACCTCGACATGGGCCAGGGGTCCGCGTCCGGGCTTGCGACCTTGGTCGCCGAGGAACTCGACGCGTCCGCCGACCAGGTCGAGGCGGAGCACGCGCCGTCGAATCCCGAGGTCTACGCCAACTTCCTTTTCGGCGTGCAGGGCACCGGCGGGTCGACCGCGATCGCGAATTCGTTCGATCAATACCGGCAGGCGGGTGCGACGGCGCGTGCGATGCTGGTGAATGCCGCGGCCGCCGAGTGGGGCGTGCCGGCGAGCGAGATCACGGTGTCGAATGGTGTGGTGTCGGGCGGCGGGAACTACGCCACGTTTGGCGAGTTGGCCGCAAAAGCCGCGATGCAGGAGCCGCCGGCGGAGGTCACGCTGAAATCGCCCGACCAGTGGATCTATATCGGCAAGGACTTCCCGCGCGTCGAGATCCCGGCCAAGACACGCGGCAGCGTGGGGCTTTTCGGGATGGACGCGCAGCCCGAGGGCGCGTTGGTCGCCGTCACCGCCCGCCCGCCGCGCTTTGGCGCGACGCTGGCCTCGATGGACGCAAGCGAAGCGCTGGCGATTGACGGTGTCGAGGCAGTGCTGCAGATCCCGCAGGGCCCGGTGGTCGTGGCCACCAACACCTGGACCGCGATGCAGGGCCGCGAGGCTTTGGCGCTGGAATGGGACGACTCGGGCGAAACACGAGGCACGGACGAGATCCTCGCGGAATTCCGGTCGCTCATCGACACGCCCGGTCTGCCTTCGAACCCGCGCGGCGATGCGGCGGGCAAGCTGTCGGAAGCGGCACAGGTGATCGAGGCCGAGTACGTCTTCCCATATCTCGCGCACGCGCCGATGGAGCCGCTGGACATGACGGTGCTCTATGACGGGTCCTCGGCGACCTTCTGGGGCGGCTCGCAGATCCAGACCGGCGACCATTTCACGGCGGCCGGCGTGCTGGGGCTCGAATTCCCGCAGGTCGCGATCAACACGCGCTGGGGCGGCGGGTCCTTCGGGCGTCGGGCGACGCCGGATTCGCATCTGGTGGCCGAGGCGTCGATGATCGCGAAGGCCTGGCTGGAGGCCGGCAATGCCGCGCGGCCGATCAAGCTGGTCTACTCTCGCGAGGACGACATCCGAGGCGGATATTACCGCCCGATGGCGCTGCACCGGGTGCGTGCGGGGCTTGACGCCGAGGGCAATATCTCGGGCTGGGAGCATCGGATCGTCAGCCAGTCGATCTTCACCGGTACGGGCTTTGAGGATTTTGTCGTGCATGACGGGGTCGATCATTCGACGGTCGAAGGCACCTCGGACACGACCTATGCGATCCCGGACATGGCGGTCGATGTGCATCACCCGGAGGTGGGCGTGCCGACGCTCTGGTGGCGCTCGGTCGGGCACACGCACACGGCCTATGTCATGGAGACCATGATGGACGAGCTGGCGCAGGCTGCGGGGCGGGATCCGGTGGAGTTCCGGCTCGCGTATCTGGGCGACGATGCGCGTCTCGCTGGCGTGCTGCGTTTGGCCGCCGAGAAGGCGGGTGCAAGTGGCCCCGAGGGCACCCATCGCGGCGTCGCGGTGCACAAGAGCTTCAACAGCTATGTGGCCGAGGTCGCAGATGTGCGGATCAGGGACGACGGCACGGTGAAGGTCGAAATGGTCACCTGCGGCGTCGATTGCGGCGTGGCGGTCAATCCCGATAATATCGCAGCCCAGATCGAGGGCGGCATCGGCTATGGCCTCTCCGCAGTGCTGCGGGAAGAGATCACCATGGCCGGCGGCGAGGTGGATCAGTTCAACTATCCCGATTACGAGCCGCTGCGGATCACCGATATGCCCGAAGTCGAGGTGCATATCGTGGAGTCGTCGGAGGCGCCGACGGGGATCGGTGAGCCCGGCACGCCGCCGATCGGCCCGGCGGTCGCGAACGCGATCTTCGCGGCGACCGGGCAGCGGGTGCGGGAGCTGCCGCTCAGCAAGCACGGGCTGGTGTAAGCAAGTCGCCGGACGGGTTGATTGGCCCGTCCGGCTTTTTTGCGAGTCATTAGGGGACGAGACTCGCTGTCACGCGGACAACAGTTGGGATCTGTAGCCCGGCGTGAGGGGCACGCTGGCCCACTGGGGTTCGGGGTTACGGCGGGCCTGATCCGCGCTGATCTCGATATCGGTGATGCCGGAGCGCAAGGCGGCGCGGAACTGGTCGACGAGGATGTGGCCGCGGGCGCGGATATGGCCGGTGAAGCCGAGGGCGCGGAGCTGGGCGGCATGCGAGAAGCCGCGGCCGTCGGCGCTACTTTCGAACGGGATCACGACAAGGCGCAGCGTGTCGAGATGTGGGGCAAGCTCGGCGGGATCCGTGTCGACGGGCAGCAGGACGCCCGGGCCGCCGGTGTAGTCGGCGAGCGGCGGGATGGGTGTGCCGGCCCAGGGGTCCTCGGCGAATCCGACAGGAGTGACGATCTGGGTCATCCGGCTTTCCTTTCGATGGTGCCGTCGGGGCGGATGTGGATGCCGCATTCCTCTCGCTCTTCGTCGCGCCAGCGGCCGGCACGGCGGTCCTCGCTGGCGGTGACAGCGCTGGAACAGGGGGCGCAGCCGATCGAGGGGAACCCTTTGGCCACCAGCGGGTGGCGCGGCAGGTCATGGGCCGTGAAATAGGCAGCGATTTGATCCGGGGACCAATGCGCCAGAGGGCTGACCTTGAGGCGGTTCTGCGCGTCGAGTTCGAAGGTCTGCATCGCTTTGCGGGCTTGCGTCTGGTAGCGCTTGCGCCCGGTCAGGACGGCGTCGAAGCCGGTGAGAGCCTGCTCCAGCGGGGCGACCTTGCGCAGGGTGCAGCAGGCAGTGGTGTCGCGCTGGTGCAGGGTGCGGTCGGGGTCGGCGGTCTCGTCGGGTGTGATGACGCGGACGTCCTTCAAGCCGAGATGGGCACTAAGCTCTTGCTGATAGGCCAACGTCTCGGGGAAGAGCAGAGCCGTGTCGAGCATCAGCACAGGCACCGAAGGGTCGGTCCGGGCGAGCATGTGCAAAAGCACCGCGGCCTCGGCCCCGAAGGAGGAGACCAGCGCCACGCGGCCCTCGTAACGGTCGAGCGTGACGGCGAGCGCAGCCTCGGCTGGTGCGGCGCCAAAGCGGGCGTTCAATTGCCGTGCGACAAGCGTGCTAGGCGGCGACGACATCGGCCCCTCCGTAGAGCGCGTGTTTGAAGGGCTCGACCCCAAGGCGGCGATAAGTCTCGAGGAAAGTTTCGGTCTCGTTGAACCGAAGGGCGAGATAGGCCTCGATCAGCCGCTCGACCGCCGGAACGATCTCTTCGTAAGAGAATCCGGGCCCGGTGCGGCTGCCGATCGCGGCAGTCTCGGTGCCGTCGCCACCCAGCGTGATCTGGTAGCTTTCGACCCCGGCCTTATCGAGCCCGAGGATGCCGATATGGCCCACGTGGTGGTGCCCGCAGGCGTTGATGCAGCCCGAGATCTTGATCTTCAGCGGCCCGATTTCGTGCTGGGCGTCGAGATCGGCGAAGACCTCGCTGATCTGTTGCGCGACGGGGATCGAGCGGGCTGTGGCGAGTGCGCAATAATCCATGCCCGGGCAGGCGATGATGTCCGAAATGAGCCCGACATTGGCGGTGGCAAGGCGCGCGGCTTTCAGCGCCTCGTAGACGGCGGGCAGGTCGTTTCGGTGCACATGGGGCAGGATGACGTTCTGCTCGTGGCTGATGCGCAGTTCGTCATAGGCGAAGCGCTCGGCGATATCCGCCAGGGCACGCATCTGGTCCGAGGTCGCGTCGCCGGGCGTGGCGCCGATGGCCTTGATCGAGACTGTGACGATGGCGTGGTCGGCGCGCTTGTGCGCCGTTGTGTTGGTGTCGAGAAAGGCGCGCAGGGCGGGCGGGTGCACGGTGGGCTGCACCGGGTCGGTCTTGAAGGCGAGGTCGGTGAAGCCGGCCTCGATGCGGGCGGTGATCTCGGGGGAGACGTCGGGCAGGAGGCGTTTCTGCAGGGCGAAGTTCTCCTCGATCTTCGCCTTCAGCGTTTCCAGCCCGGTTTCGTGCACCAGGATCTTGATCCGCGCCTTGTACTTGTTGTCGCGGCGGCCGGAGAGGTTGTAGGTGCGCAGGATCGCCTCGAGATAGGCCAGCAGATCGCGTTTCGGCAGGAAGTCTCGGACGGTTTTGCCGATCATCGGGGTCCGGCCCAGCCCGCCGCCGATGACGACCTCGTAGCCGGTCTCGCCGTCCCGCCCGCGCAGGCGCAGACCGATGTCGTGGAACCGGATCACCGCGCGGTCATCCTCGCTGGCGGTCACGGCAACCTTGAACTTGCGCGGCAGGTAGGCGAATTCGGGATGATCGGTGGACCATTGGCGGATGAGTTCGGCGGTGATCCGGGGGTCCTCGACCTCGCCCGCGGCGGCGCCGGCGAAATGGTCGGCGGTGACGTTGCGGATGCAGTTGCCCGAGGTCTGGATCGCGTGCATCTGCACGTCCGCCAGAGCGTTCAGCATCTCGGGCACGTCCTGCAGCTTGGGCCAGTTGAACTGGATATTCTGGCGCGTGGTGAAATGGCCGTAGCCCTTGTCCCAGCGGTCGGCGATGTGGGCCAGCTGGCGCATCTGGGCCGAGCGCAGCGTGCCATAGGGGATCGCGACGCGCAGCATGTAGGCGTGGAGCTGCAGGTAGAGGCCGTTCATCAGGCGCAGCGGCTTGAACTCGTCCTCGGTGAGCGAACCGTTGAGGCGGCGGGCGACCTGGCCGCGGAATTCTTCGACGCGGGCACGAACGAAGGCATCGTCGAACTCGGTGTAGCTATACATGGTCGGCCTGCTTTCCGTGGAAGTAGTTGGAAGGACCGCGGGTGCGGAAATCCTCGCGGAAATGCGTGGGAGTGGGCGCGCCTGTGGAAAGGTCCACATCGACAAGCACCACACCCACGGTTTCGAGCGGGTAGCCTTGCGCCTCGGAAAGGAGCGTGTCGGCGTCTTCCTGGGTTTCGGCGACGGCGGCCTCGGCCAGGTGCCGGGTCCAGCCGGGGCGGGCGAAATAGATCACGTCGCCGTCGAGCAGGTGATTGCTGGTCGCGACTTTGGGGACGAAGGGTTTCGGCATCAGCGGGCCTCCTGCAGGGCGGCGGGTTGGGCGCTGCGCGGCGCGAGGCCGAGCATCAGGACGGCGGGGCCTTCTACGTCTTTCAGGCGCTCGGGCAGCGAGAGCAGCGTCGCGGGCAGGATGCGCTGATCGGGACGCGAGGCGTTCTCGACGATCGTGACCGGGGTGGCGGCATCGGCGCCGTGCATCAGCAAACGCCCTTGCAGGAAGGTCGCGGCGGCCTTGCCCATGTAGATCGCGGCCACGGCGCCGGGTTCGGCGAGCGTGCGCCAGTCCTGTTCGGCGAAGCCTTGCGCCTCATGGCCGGTGA
>JAAUYH010064491.1_pt1 | contig 19586 bp, 17 predicted proteins | sample 7278061 | NCBI WGS metagenome assembly JAAUYH01 (sample SAMN14350203, study PRJNA611818) | marine sediment metagenome | isolation source: surface marine sediment (0.6m) | place: French Polynesia: Moorea | collected 2018-08 | reverse complement strand
TCTTTTTCTTGAAAGGTATCGGAGCAGTGCTGCTCCGTCAGGAACCCTTTTGATTGGATTACATTGGGTACGGCTGATCTAATTTCACATCCACGTTCCTACTTCTACATGCACTGTTTGACAAATAGTGTCACGAGGTCGACAATATGATAGGAACTATAAGCTGCTCTGCTGCACAAGATGCAAAAACAGCAAGGATATAGTCTTCAGATTGTCCTGCGCGCGATGCGAAGACGTCACTATGTTATAATTCTGAGTAAGACCCTGGAAAGGAAGCCATTGTTACATGCTATCGTTTACTATTTCACTTCTTTATTAACTCTCATTTTTACTACCTTCCTTTTTCGCTTTTCATTGGTATCTGTTTTTTCTATCTTTCATTCTAAGTTTCGATTCTCCTAAGCTTGTGATTTTAGCTTAAATGCTTATCTGCGAGCAGATAATGCTTACTGTTATCTGCTGATACCACAAAGAACTATGTCCTGAATCATCCTATGAAACAGCAATAGACTATTCCAAGTATCACTTGCTGGTACTACAATTGACTATTAGTTACAGAGCAGTAATTTCTTTTCCAGCTAATTAACTATTTGTCCATCATAAATTTTAATAGTCTATGAACCCATTCGGACGCCGACTTTTCGGTTGCTGACATGTGCAGCCTAAGTTCCACCCCGTGATATACCTCACATTCGGACTAAGCTTAGAGAAGATATCAGCCGTTGTGACGCGAGAATCGACGAAGGTACAACGAAACAAAAGAAAACGTGGAGATGCTTTAGATTGTGTTGCAACGAAACAAAAAGTTCTTTGTCTTCTGGAACAAACCAGTTATAATCCAGTCAAAAATTGGCCCGAATGATTTTGTACTACGTACGGGACGTACTACTTTTGCATGCACTTTGTCACATACAATGCATGCAGCTGTATAATCATGCTATATCTCTGTAATCTTATCGAGCGCATAGCGTTCTGAATAGATCGGTATCGCAAAATACCGACCTATAGCTTTGAAGGCATTACAGCTATGAATTGGTCTGACAGCTTTCAACAATTCAAGATTGAATATTCGCTCATATTTTGGGTAGGGTAAACAATCTTTCTTATTTCTCGTGGCTCTCAAAGCGATGAAAATTTACTACGATCATGTCTAGGTCATTAACATATTCTGTAATGAAGGCAAAATCAAATGTGATTAATAAGAGCGGGAAGACGAGGTATTCCATATGCCGCGCCATGATTTGATGCAATTGGTATCATTCGCGAGATCCACGCAATCCTAGAAATGCCTTATTCCTGAGATACCGCTTGATCATCACTGCATTAAATAAGAGAAAACAAGAAATGTGGAATTTAAGCGTTTGAAAGTTGTATGCTCAAATTTTTTGAATTCAAGTTCCGGACTTGTATAAGCTCATCAGTAGGTCAGCAAAATCTACTGTTGAAAAATCAGATCACAGTTTTTCTTGAAAAATGACAATATAATGCAGTTTCCGATTTGATTCATACCTTCTAGAGTCGATTAGTGGATGAGGCTTGAGCATTTATGTTGAAGAGCTCAAGATTTGTTGGATTAGACCTGATTTCAGGAACCTAACGCCCAAATATCATTCCTCATGACCATCCAATAATATCGATCAACTCAAAATTGCATCTCATAACCATGGATGTTTTTTGCTCCACTACAGTCCCTCAAACTCGCTTGAATAAATAATTCTGCAAGTGGTTGATCGGAAAAAGAAAACTAAATCTATATGGTACTACAATTCAAATCCAATCTCTCACTCCAAAGCTGGTCTACGAACCGACGCAGTAAAAGTTCTACCAAAAAAGCCCGCTACGACCTCGAAAAAGTATCTTATCGGAATAGTTCCAGAAGTCTGATTTTACGACATTTCTAGATTTCTGCACCTTAGCGCTCGGGTTTAGCATATTATTAGGTAGTTACAGATTTTATTCTTTTGATTATTCCTGGGTACATCCTGCAATCATTCTTGTCGTAACACTTGTGTGTTGCTGCAGATAACAATCCTCAGTTAGAAAGACAGACTTAGATTAACCACCGATATAACCGTTGCTCCGGATCCTCTGATAGGAAGACGAAAGTACCTTTTGTCCCAGACGTAACATTTCCGTTCAGTAGTAGCAGATAAAACTCCTATTGGTACGGTGTGAGATAATTGGCCACGGACGCAACCATGCGCTCCGGCAAGTATCACCCAAAGAATAACTGGCATCCTAATACGATAGATCCCCACAACAGGGTTGCAGACAGGCTTTTCAGCTGCTTAGAGTTCAGTGCCTACTCCGAGGTGGCAACAGAATCCTTTTACCTAACTGTGTATGACGTGTAGGAATCAATCCCGAACGCGGTGTGGTAGAAAGTAGAAATTAATGATCCCCCGAAGGCGGCCGTTTTCGTAGTTTTATTATGATCCTGAGTGCACGCAAATGTCTTGTACGAAGTGTCGACCACTAATTAGGGAGCATTTGAGTCGGTTCAAGGAAGGATATCCAGAAGCTTCCATACGTCCGATCACATACGCTTCCATTCCCAAACAACACATCCTACCTGTGTTTCTTAACAGAGAAAATTCAACGCAAACAGCAATTGTAGCATCTGCATCTTCGTTCTCCTGCCTCTTCTTAAGAGTACGACGACAACTTGCAAATCGAGTATCACCGTAGCCCTCCGGAATTCAAATCTAGCACCCACAATACGAATAAAATCCATTCAAACGGCTGAAGGGGTACGAAACAGTACTAAAAGTGCATTGAAATAAAAAATACCGCAGGTGATTAGCTTTCGGTCGAAAAGGTGATTGGTTTACATCACGGAGGCCTCAAACTACCTGTGGCAATCTGCACTAAAATCATTGATGAACCACAAAGACTAGAATAAATGAAGATACTGTTTGAATCCACAGGCACCACAATTATGAATACAGATTACCTAAATTGGATGTGGACGGTATAATTCATGCTACGCATGATAGCCAACTGTAAAACTGCATCATGATTTATTATCGCCACGAAGCCATATCACTATTAGTTGAATAATCGTTGCACCCTGTTCAATCTGCGCGGGGCATGTGCATCTAGACTTCTTGATTCAAATCATATTCGAAATTAATCATAGCCTGGCAAGCACCATAAAAAGGATACTCTGCCCAAATATTATCGCATTCTGCGGATAGCTCGGAAGGCTGTACTCCTCAATTTGTTTCATGCGCAACTCAAATCTTGTTTCTACACAAGAAACCAGACTATGCAGAGCGGCTACAATTCCTTAATCAGCCGCAAGCCTCTGAACATCAGCTGCTCAACTCACGCCTAAAGGTGAACCGATTCCTTTTCCGTACAAACGTATAAGATTTTCGTTTGCTGTCGCATTTTCTTGATCTGCAGTAAGCTTGTAGAGCTCTGCTGCTTGTTTCGTATCCTTTGTTGCTCCGATCCCATTTTGGTATGTATGACCAAGATTGTACCGCGCCACTGTATAGCCTTGATCTACAGAAAACTTGTAGAGCTCAGCTGATCGTTTCAAATCTTTTGTTACTCCGATTCCATTTTCATATGAATAGCCGAGAATGTTCTGTGCTGCCGCATAGCCTTGATCCACAGCAAGCTTGTAAAGCTCAGCTGCTTGTTTCGTATCTTTAGCTACTCCGATCCCATGTTGGTATAAATGGCCAAGAGTATGCTATGCCGTTGCATCGCCTTGATCTGCAGCAAGCTTGTAGAACTCAGCTGCTTGTTTCGTATCCTTTGTTACTCCGATCTCATATTGGTATGAATGACCAAGATTTTACTGCGCCACTGCATAGCCTTGATTCGCGGCAAGATTGTAGAGCTCAGCTGCTCGTTTCAAATCTTTTTTTACTCCGATTCCATATTGGTATGAATAGCCAAGATTGTTCTGTGCCGCTGCTTTTCTTTGATCCTCTGCAACCGTGTGAAGACTAGTTTCTATAGTCTGAAGGATTGGCTTTTCGGCACTCGGTCGTTGTTAATTGGTCCAGTTTTGAGCGAACAAGTTATCTTTGAAATACAAGTTGACGCTAGTATCTCGAGAATGCCTGAAATTTTTCCTCTGTGATCAGGGTTATATCTTGTGCATTGACTAGCACAATATTTCAGTACTTCCTTTTCTAATAGATTCCACCCAAGTGCTCACTATGCTCATTGTAGCACCAGAAGCCGCTAAAGATGCTACATTCAGCAATGTAACCTTCGGAATCTTTTTCATGTCACCATCAAGCCAGCACAGCAGCAATCCGTATCCCCACGAGTCGTAAGGATACTTTGCGCTTTGCCCCGAAAATTCTTCTGGAGCTGCATAAATGGGAGTTAACTCACTGTTAGCACGTGCTTGAATTGATCGTTGCATAGATATGGTTCGGATTTCTTTTACCGCTCCAAAATCGCCGTTTTTCGCTCTTCCTACCAATTCATCTTTCTCAATGCGGGTCAGAATATTTTCTGGTTTTAGATCTCGATAAATTAATTTGGCCTTGTGCAAGTATAAATGACCTTCAGCAATGTCTACTGCAATAGAAATCGAACTTTCAGGTCTTGCGGTGCTTATTCATATCTCGCACTGCGTAAGTTGTGTGTCATTAGATGTGTTAATATTCTTGGAGGAATTCCATTTTCTGATTCCGAAGGCCAGTACGCCCCATTCATAGTTAGTAAGGATGGGTGGTTTAGTCTCGAGCAAAGAAATATTTCGCGCAGAATCCCTCCTTTTCTTGATTCCAGTTCTGTTTTCCCTGCACCATATTGCAGCACAGCAACAGGCACAGTAGTTCTTTCTTTATGATTCTCAATCGCATTCAACTTCAAACGTCCTTCAAAAACTCGTTTGAATCCACCTGATCCAAGAAGCTTTTGTTGTCCTTTAACCTTCACGATTTCATATTCGCCAAGAGAAAACAGGCACCAAGTTCGAATGTGTTCAGATTAGTTTTGACAAACTGGGCGGAAGTAAAGATAGTCTTCAATTCTACATTAGAAAAACAATAAACGTTTTCTTTGAAATTTTGTCAGAAAGCATTCATATTTCTCGATTAACATTACAAATACTTTCTTGCAAGGTTCGTTCTAAGTTCGAATGGATCGGCGAAATATCAGATCCTTCTGCGTGAAATTCAATTGCAGTTTTCAGTACATCCAATCTGTTCAATATTTTCACAGCATGTTTCCGATTATCACTGTTAGTCTCGATTTATTTTATTAATTTTAGGATGAGGGTGAATGATAGCTGAATGGAACCTACTAATGGCTCCCATGTACCAATTGACGCTATGATAATTTCAGCTATCGTAACATGAATCTGTTTGGTGTGAAACTCTTCATGGAATCCATGAAATAATACAATTTCGAAAAGTCTGATTTCAAGGGCGTATTGAGAAAATTTTGACCTTTGGCCAGAAAGTATCAAGACGTTTCGGGGATAAATTTTATGGCTCCTGATTTCTGGAGCTACAAGAATTAAGACTACTATTAATCCGTTAACGTTTTGTGCGAAAGCTATTAATATCGAACATGAAGTCAATCAAATTGTCACCCTGGCTTCACGAGTGTCCGAAAATTCGAACAACTACCTGTCATATTTTTATTGAATTCTATTATGGATAATTTTGGACTAATAAGGTTTTCTGAAATTGAGCTCAGTAATTCCGCACTCTTCGAATTGAATAAAACTCTTTCTGAAAATTTTCATATAGAAAAACATAGCGTGTAGAATAACTCAAACCGGAAAATACCTTTGCGGTACTTCAGTGATCCATGAGGCTCCTCCTGTTCGGCTCTTCTTGCATCGGTTGTTCCACAATCTACGGATCAGGAGCACTAAGAATTCACTTACAAAGCCTTACTTTATTTTTTCTTTGTTTCACTCCTAGAAAATTCCAACGCAAATAAGGTTTTGAGACGCTTTTGATTTGCTGATCCACAATTAAAGGGTGGTAATTACTTCTGATATAATTATAGCCTTGTTATTTAGTACTAATAGGTAAATATCATTTCATGAATCATATGAAGTATGCGAAAGCATTGTTTAAAGCAAGTGTAGTCTAAAGTATTGAAGGTTGCCGACGAAATCATGATGTTATGCTGAACCATGTCAGCTGTAATTCATAATGCCCGCGGAGCTGCATTAGAGAATGAGGTCAAGAATTCGCTGCAGATTGAATAAAAGTTGCATATTGTATTCAATTTACAGAAGATTAAGCGCAATTAGTGCATACAGCGGCAAACTAAGTAAGTCATACGTGGCCGTCTTTACTTCGTGTGGCCAAAATGGTGATTGGTCGACTTCTAAGCCACTCAAGATTTCTCTCGAGAATATTTAAAAAGAAGTCCTATTCTTACCTTTTTGCCCTGAATACCAGTGCATTGGAGAAATTTTGATTATATAGTACACCTTGAAAAGTTCCGACATATTTTAAAATCAGCGTTTGAGATTCTTAGAATATATTATGAAGCTTATATATGTATACATTAACCACAAAAATTATTGAAATTATCTCTTAACACATACTACTATCCATTTAGTAAGCTTCGCTCACCGTCGTATAATTTAGCCGTCGATTGCAACTATTCATTGATCAAGAGGTGAACATTTTCAATCATCAGTATTCTTAAGCCGTAAAAACGGTACATGAAGTCAAAACAGAACATGAAAATTTATCAAATCAAGGTATAAATAGATAGATAGATGTTACATGTGATCTTTAAGAATTTATAAAATAATAAGCTTTTAATTTCGGCACTCATGCTTTGCACTATGTCCCTCATTTGTTGTGTACTCTGAGTGCATTAGATAGCGCATATTTTACGTTATAAGTATGTTTGCTTACAGTCGTACGAATAAGACAGAATCGGGACACTTCGGTCTTCGGCAATGAAAATTTTTCGTATTTCACTTCAACATTGTCTTTAGTTTAAATCTTATCCTCAAAAAAAACTCTTTGTTGGGTCTATTGTCTTGAAATTCATGGTATCGATGCGAAGAATAGCATAATAAGCTTAGATTCGGTCGCATTCAATGCTCAAGTTCATAATTATTCTTATGTCACATTCAGAGCTACACACCTAGGATAGCATACTTTCATTCGTTCCCGACTTGCTATCACTCTCCTGCACTTAGCCAAACAAAAATTAATTCAAAGAAGGGCCTTGAAACTTTTACCAACGTGTACTCTTCATCCTGGCAACCAAAAAAATATGTATGTTTTGGCTGAAGTAACGACACGAACTTAAATAATCCACCTGTCTAAAAAAAACAAATTACACTACAACACTCGACTGATTTTTTTGAAATGGAAAATTTAAACTGGAAGTACTATGCGGAGCGTATTCAATATTCTCGAATATTGTCTTTAGAAATTCACAGAGACTATCCACAATTTGGCCCATGCCTCATTCGATTACTTCGATGGATGTCGAAAACTATGTGGATGCAGCAACGAAGTGAAGCGGAGAAAGATTCGATGGGTACAATAACTGCAGGCAATAAATTGAGTTCGTTTCAATGAAACGACCGAGCGCATACTTAAATCAACGCTTTCCTTTGCGTTTCGAGCTCTCACCGCGTCGCTTCTTTTTCGCTGTGGGATATCCCGGTGGAGGTTTGTATGGATGCCCGTTTTGGTCTAATGCGGGTTGCACCGGCACCCACGCTCCGTTTTGCCAATGATGCGTAGGGCGCGGGGGGTTGTGCGGTTTGTTCTGTATTGACAGGTGTGGCGGCGAGTGCAGCGCCTGCGCAGCGAAAACGGGGGCGGCCGCAGTCATCTCGAATAATCCCACGGCAATATCTACCGCGTCACCGGCAACCGGCCGCGCCGCCTCCGCTGTGCGGTGTACCACGCGTCTCGAGGTGTTCGCACATTCTGCGACCGCCTTTGAAGCAGCCTGAGCGGCGCGCTTTCCCGAGCTGTGTGCTCGTCGCAGTCCACCGCCGGCACGCGCGAGTGGACGCGCCGTTGCGCTTAGTTTGCGGTTCAGTGCTACTCCGGCGTCTCCCGCCGCGAACTGCAGTGCGGCTGCGCGTTCATGCACTGCGTCGGCAGTCCTGCGTCGTGGCACGACGGCCCGTGTTTCACGTCTTGACATCTTCTCGTGTACGATGATAGTGTAGTGACTCGTTGGGCTTGCGTTAAGAGATTTTATTTGGCCAATATTTTGTGCATGCTCTAATTTGGTACGCTGTACTATTTCATTTGAGGCCAATTGCTGAACCGTAGCACGATTGCTGAGCTCAACTCCCTTGACCACAAACAAAATGTTGACGACGTTCGTTTCGATGCCGGCCATGCGAGGCGCGATGTTTCGGCTAGCAAGCCACCAATCCATGTATCGCACGCGGCCAACATACGCGATGCCCCGAGCGCCCGCGCGGATGATGTGCGTCCCGACAGACTCGTCTGACACGGTGATGGGGACGGTCGAGAAGAAATTGACCGCTGCGCTGAACCCGAAAAAGCTGATAGTGACGCCGGCGTACGACGACCCCAACGGCTCGCACGTGTCGATATACGTGGTGAGCGACATTTTTCAGGATTTGAACATGGTTAAGCGGCATCGAATCGTTTACAAGGCGATTTGGGAGGAGCTGCAAGGGCCTATCCACGCAGTCGATAACATAGTCGCGAAAACGCCGGCCGAGGAGAACTAAACGAAGCAGCTACATGACGTGCTGCACGACGTCGTCTCGAAGGTGCGCCACGCCACCCCCGGCGCCCAGCGGTTGTCGAGCGAAAAGGACGCATTCCGTCGTAGCAGGTGAACCAAGCGTGATAGATTCGACGAGAACGTTCCAATGAAGTAAGTTGCGTGCCGAAGTGCCTCTATATCGCCGATTAACGCGGTGACAACGTGGCGGTTGCGCTTCAGATAGTTCTGGTTCGAGCGGAGTTGCGAATGGCCGTGTCGTGCTGGCGCATCTGGCTGAGTAATTACGCGACGGGGTGCGAGAAGTGCGCGAAGCGACGGCAGTACTGAACCATCATCAGTTGCGATGTAGATGTCGAGTTTTCGATACGGGTCAATACAGTCGACGGCGTAGACGTATTTGATTGCGTGCACCGGTGTCACCTCGCTCTTTTTGTCGCCGCGGCGTATGTGCAGACCGATATAGGGCAACTGAGCAGTTTGGTCTAACTGTGCAACATCGAACGAAGTGCGTTTGTTCAGAACCCATAACTGCCTGGCCAGTAGTCGACTTATGTCAAGAGGCCTGTCGATTTGCCGTAAGATAGCAGCTGCACGCGCTGCCGACTTATCAGTTGTTACTCGCAAGCACGGCGGTACCGCCGTGGTCACGGCCCAATCTTCGAGTTCGATACAATCGGAACGCATCGAGTTGGAATGGCCATCGAAATAGCAAGCCCATCCACGCCATGCAGCGCATCCGTAGTTCCAATACTTTCGCGTCCCAACTTCGAATCGAGCACTCAGCACAGTCGCTAATGCCAATGCATCTACCATTCGCAGGAACTGGGCACCAAACCCGTTGTACTTGGTTTCAACATATTGAATAAGCGTTGGTGATAGGGGATTTGATTGCGGTTGCTGGCGCAGTGTTGTAGAGCAGTTGTACAAGGTGCATAATTGAGCACCAATTTGGTCGGCGTCTGCATCGTACCGACGTGAAACTTCGATTGCTGCCAGCGCACGAGGGGTAAGTTGCACGTGAGATGCTTGAATTCGAAGTGATGTGACGAAAATGAGAATGCAGGCGATGAACAAAATACAGTGCAGTACGAGTGCGCGAATGTGAGTGCGCAAATAGAGCAAGGTGCGGTGGGCTCCTTTCGAGCAAAGCCGAATCCTTGTACGAAGCGAGCACATACGTTTGTGATGGGTGAAAGTCCGAAAGGGTGGCCCATGGCCTGGTAGGCGATGACCACGCCATGTAAATTTCACATTGGAATTCGATTGATTTTTTCAGTTGATGTGTGTACCTACTCATTCGTCGGATACATTCATGGCGACAGTCGAGAAAAAGTTGACGGCAGCCCTAAAACCGGAAAGGCTGATAGTGACGCCAGCGTACGACTCTAACGGTGCAGGGTGTGGCGTCGAATATTCGTCATGCCACTTCTGGCGACCATGGATTGTCTAGTGATTATGATGCAACCCGTCGTAGCACGTGAACCAAACGAGATAGATTTGACGAAAATGCTGCAATAAGTAAGTTGGTTGTCAAAGTGCCTCTACATCGCTGATTAACGCGGTGCCGACGATGTGGTCTGCTTTCAAATAGTTCTGTTTCGAGCGAAATTGAGAATGATCATGTCGAAATGGTGCGTCCGGCAGGCTGGTTGTGTGACGAGGTGCTAGTAGTGCAAACTGCGTTTGTTCAACAAGCATAGACGATTAGTCTGTCTTCAGCTTGTGTCGCAAGGCAATACGGCAGTCGGCAGGCGATAACCTCGATGCGAAGACACACCATTGGCACAGTCTAAATACGTAATGGGGGCGTAGGCGTAGGTCATAAATGCGTTTTAAGGACGGCGCCTTTCATTCCACGCAGCCTGGATGCATGTTGAGGCACACCTGAGAATCTGCTACACAAAAAGAAGAGTTGGTGTTGCTGTAATTTCTACAGGTGGTGCTCGAACAGGTGCTGCACGATAACAGCGAGCGAATCGAAGTGGAGAATAGTAGTCGTCCTTTGGTTAACACGTTGGTCGTGCGATGGCTCACAAGCACATGACTAACAAGCGAGAAAGCGAGGAGAACAGGGCATGCACGCGGAGATTAAGTACGGTATAGACAGAATGGAGGTTGATTCTTGTCGGGCGCGCAGCTCGAGTGGGAGTTGATTCGACCCGATTGTGGATGGGTGTGCATGCATGAGGAACATGCAATAATTGGAGTATACTTGAAATAGTGCCCGCACTAATCAAGATATCAACAAATTCGCTTGTTGTATGCCCATTTCCTTGAGTAACTCAAAAATTTGTTCAGGGGACAGTAACGTGAAAGAAAGAGATTATGAACGTACGAATAAGCCGCAAGCAGGCTTGAATGAATATCAGAAATCTCGCTTATCCAATGCAAAATTCTATAATGACGCGCAACTCGTAAAGATAGTCTTCTTCTGCCCACATTTTGTTCAGTTAAATAACATACCCACTGTATTTTGCCTGCTCAGAAACTAAAAAGAACAAGTACCATACAGTACACGCAATACTCGGTACAATGTAAATCTATGTAGCACTCCTCGTCATTTAGACAAAGTGCCGATATTAAATTCACAGTCAATGCACAGCAACCTACAATTTACCGTTATTTTGCAGAAAGTGTTACCATATTTGGAGCGAATAAGTGAAAAGATCATTTACGAACTTGTACTTTTCACGTTCGGATATGTGCCGAACTAATGCGATGATAAAATCATTCTTTTTATTTTTTTCCAAAGTCGGTCTATTCCTTCTCGAACATACCACCCGGAGCAATCTTGATCTCGTACTGATTGTCGAAGCATTTCCGGAACCGAAGTAATTTCGAAATTCTGGCGTTCGTAAAGAGCGCCAAACACAGGATGGAAATTAAAATTAATAAAATTAAATAAAATATTTAAATAACTCTGCATGCTCCATTTATTGGAATGCAAAGAATGGTAGATATTATATTTTTTAGATCACTGCTCACTTAAATGTTCTGCAAACGCTTCATCATTAGCGAGTAGACACGGCCCCTTGTCTTTCGTGATTAAGAACACTTCTCATCCAAGTTTAGATATATTTACATGCTGTGGAACGCTTTCGCACAGCCGTCGATGAACTTGGTGCACCACTGCAACTGTTTGATTTCATGTCTGTCCGTAAAAATCGGTTCCAGTGCGTTGCTTACTCTGAGGGTAGCACGATGGCGAAAAGAACAAAAAATGGTTCTTGATGAATAGTTCGAAGCACTAGCCGCGTTTTGAAATATTCTTCTCATTCTTAACGGCTTCACTTTTAAATTTTTACCAAACTTGTTGGCATCAAGCCATAGTCGACCAGTTTTTTTCTTGCCGCGTTTTAATTTCCTCAGTGTCTTCTTCATGTTGTTTGCACCAGACAAGGCATATAGTACTGTCTGAAATCTCATGGTTTTTGTACAGTTTTGCGTGTGTTTCTCATAACAGTTTCATATTCACTGATAATGCGAGCAGTTTATTGAGAACAGCCAAGCGTTGGTCATCAGTCAGTACTTTGTAAGTACGGGAATCTTCCCATGAGAAGTACAAGAGTTGATGGGAACACAAAATTGATGAAGAAGACACAAAACGCCGTCATCGAGAAAGCTTGATTTTAAATTGCTATTCTTGACACCCCTAGACTGTTCGACCCCGAGTAATACTAATGCTCGAAGGGATAGCTTGTGAGCAGTCAGTAACCGAAGAATCGGAGCTACGAACACAAAGATGGCTGTAAAGTCTTGCTGTACTTAAATTCGGTCAACTGTCTAGAAACGGATGGAGATTCACTGACAGATTTTGCAATATTAGCGCTTCATCTATAAGAAGGACAAACCGAAATGGCTGCCTGTCGAGCGAGCCTATTTTTGTCACACATCTCACTGTAATTATAGTTTTATCAGATCAAATTTCTAAGAAATACGATAGCATTCGATAATTCTATACTGTAGTTGTTTCAGAAAATCCTGGTTCTCGCAGATAGATTAACACTCTAGAGTACATTCTACAGTGCCTCGGGCTTTTTTTCGTGCTCTCAAAACACAAAACTATATCTCAGTGGTTTGGGCAACCTGAATATCGAAATGATTCGCCAAACGAGAAAGTCTTCTGTACTGGGCCGATACAAACTTTATTAGCCCATTAGAAAAATAACGGTTGTGCTTGATCTCGTTGCCAATCCAAGCCCGAAATGTCGTTGGCAGAGCAGCACTTTCCTTCTGGTAAATGAGCGAAGAAATTCACATTACAGGTAAGCGTTTCAATAGTGGGTTTCGAAATGAAAATAGCTCTTGTCGATATACTGATGGAAGGAAGGAAGCAGATAGAGCCCATCTGCTTTCTCAATAATAATTGTGATTCATTGTTGCTTACCGTGTTGGTAAGTTGTTCATTGTCTCTATCGATAGCATTCGAGTTGCTGATGCAAAGAAGGCTGTAAAATTTTTAGAATATTTAAGTACGATTCTTGTCGATGTCTGATATGTAGCACCAGGATTGAGCCCCTCTGAATTGTATACGCAATAGATCGCAATATACAACAACATTGTAGAATCAAGGAGTGAGATCGATATTGCAATTGACATCGAAGAGCTGAAAAGTATGCAGTACATATTTCTGTGCGCAACAATCGTGAGAAGAATGTAAACGTGACTTTCTATGTTGTAGACACTGAACCAGAGATACGGAACATTCATCTTCAAATTCTCTGGTTGTATGAAATTTAAAATTATGGGTCACAATCTTATGTTTTGGGAGCGCGTTAACAGTAAAGCTAAGAATCGGTGAAGTTCTGGAGGACAGGGATTTATTCTCCCTGATGAGTTAGGCGAAGTTGAAACTGTTCGGAGCTCTACTACTTAAATGAAACGCTACTAAGAATGATGTTATTGATTTGTAGTGTTCTAGAAATGAAGTACAAGAGATTGGCGGGGTGTGGAGTACTAATTTGAGGAATCGACAAAAAACCCTATCGTGTGGTTCAAACAGAAACCGTTGGGAGCTTCGTTTCATTCTCCTGTTCCCATCCATCGGGATGATGGAATACAAGGGAGAAATCGTTTGCAGTCTGCCGTGGTCTAGTCAGGAGTACCTGCACAGTTGAAAAGCAGTGGTGAAGTAAACTGAATTGCAAGGATTATTGCGGACACGAAGATTCTAGCAATCTGTGTTGGAGACACAGAATACGCAAATCGGTTATTCCGAACCTTGCGTTTCGTCTTCTTACATGTCTCAAAAATAATGAAGGCAAGCATAATAGCACACCCTTAAACGGTGCAAACGCCTCCATGAGTACGTCAAACTAGGTGCCTTCAAAAAGGCTGATCCAAAAGAGAGGTGGGAACAGAACCTCTAATCGGTGTGTACTACATGAATCAGTTAGCGAAGCTCCGCAACGGGAATAGGCTGGGTCGCTCATCACCGTTTTGCGTTTATTCCCTTTCCTTATCTCATGGCTGTCGATTCCGTTCTTCCCCATTGCACCTGCTGGTAATGACGCTTGCTCTAACATGCTGGCAGTATGATGGAGCTAATCTGACGGTATAGCGGCATACATTCGAATGTTCCATATGTTTGAGGGGCCATTTAGAAGATTGAGTTCTTGTTGCGAAGTTGAAGTGAACTAGTTGCGTAGAAACATCCATCATTGTGTGCTGCGTTTTTGAGTTCGCCGAGAAAATTAGCCGACTATGCGGCACGCCATTTGGGTGGATGATCTTTGATCCCAGGCCTATTCCAACGAATTTCGGGCTCTTTCAAGTAACATTTTTGAAGCCCCATCGTAGAATCTGGTGCAAAAAGTATGGATCTTGTCGAAAATTTGTATTGAATTGATACCCTCAGCAGAAGAATGTGATCAGATTATCCAAGGCCAAGTTTCGCTAGTCTATTGTGGTTCATACTAGTCAGGAGGTTGACTTCATTTGAATATGAACAGGAAACTGATCCGATGCTTCGCGTCTGTTTGTCTAGCGATATTGTCCTCCATTCTATGCCATGAATATTAAGAGGTACCTGACAAATATGATAGCTTAGAGTTAGTATAAATCTCGCGAAAGGCCTTTGAACCAACTCATTGTGCATCTCAACCTCATCAAGTCATGGCGCCGCATACCCGATACCTCATCTTCTCGCTGCTGTTGCTCGTCTTCGCTTCTGTCTCTACTGCCGAACCTGTTAGTGAAATGGATATGATCAAGCAAAAATTTGCGCACACTGAAAGCTACAAGAAAATGATGGAGATGATTGAGCCTATGAAAAAATCCGTACGCATCACCAACCCCGTAATGTTGAAAGCCGTCAGAACGCTCTCTAGGAGGAACACCCTCAAGACTGCAGTTCGTAAGCTGTTGCACACTTCAAAAAAGGGGGTCGCAGTCAAGTCGACAGCCAAGCAGAGCCATATCAAAAACGTAGTGCGTGAAGGTGAAGCCAGCCCCGGTGACGACTCTGACGATGTGTTCAATGTATGTACTCTAAATGTTCAAGGTCTCCTTGGTGGGATTATCGAAGACGATGAGACATTCCCTGCGATTGTTGCATGCATTGACGACGGTGATGAAGATTGCTTCGCCACTCCGTTCTTCCTATTGAGCATATTTATCCGAGACGTAGAAGTTCTCACCGCGCTCGCCGAATGCAAGAATGGTGTGGAAGTGCTGACTGAAGCCACAGAAGACTTGTTCGACGATTGCGAGACGCCGGAAGTGAAGTGCGACTTCGAAGATTCGAGTTGCACATGCGCCGCCAATCCCAATTTCGACTTCGAACAGTGTTTGGGCAGCATTACAGAGGAAACCGGCATCGCATTCTTCGAGGCCGCCATTGTTGCACTCGAGACGTGCGGATCCGTCATCTTCTAAGTTTCGCGCCAAGGTGCGTGCTCTACATTACGCTTGCAAGTGATTTGTGTTGAACGGATAAATAGCTCGTAAAACCGAATGATCTATTAAACTGTCTTTTCGAAAATCTCCAGTTTTAGTGTAGCTCTAGTTTCAATTATTTCCAGTAGAGTCGGCCAAATTATTCAACCGACAGACGTCTATATTCCCACGTTGTTTGAACAGAGATGACTGTGAATAATGCTCACATGTTGCATTCTTTTATCTGTGATAACTCCGCCGCAGACCGTGTTCCTTAATCGTGCTAAGCGAATTTCTTTGAATATGGTGCAGAAGAGTCACAGTTCGAACGCTTTTGTACTCTGTCATGGTTTGCAACAGTTTCTGGATTCTACACAAGGATGGGAATCTTGAAAACATCAAACAATGCCACAGGTAGTTAGTGTGAGTCAGTGCCAGTGAAGACGAAAGTTACGTTTTCAAAGAACAGCTTTGACTGCAATATTTAATTCGAGCCAAATTCCTTCCAGTCCATTTGGCAAATACTGTAGTCAGTAATTCCTATACCGTGACGTTGACAAGGTATTTGTCAAGGATTAGAAACATGCACTTGTCGTAAAATGCCAATCGAGAAACATATAGTAGACTAGATGGATTGCACTGAAATGTAGATCAAAGCCGAACATGAAGGGGGTCACAGGAACGGACTTGGCGCAAACACTAACATAACTTGCAGGAGAACAGAAAAGAACATCAATGAATTTAGGCCACACAAATGGACTTTGTGTTGAGGGCTGATCCACCGCGACTATCCATTGGATACGAAATTAGAAACGAAAGGAGTGGGCGGCTGATGAGCACGAATGCACAACGCGAAGCTGGTACGAGATGCGAATGTGAATCCTATTCAGGGAATTTGGTTAACCATTTAGGCATTGTTAGGTGTGTAATGGGTGCTTTGGCCGTGTACAAGTAAGATTCAATAATATTGCCGCACATTGCGCATTCGAGGTTCAATATCAAAATGCTGTACCTTTCTTTCCATCAGCGCAATAAGTATTGCAATAAATGGCTGTTGTGCGATATTTGCTAGTATTTTCCTAAAGACAATTTGACTTCATCAGATTGGGATTTCATTTATTGTCAAAACCTTTTCGACTCGATCTGAACTCGTTCATGGGCATCCAGAACCCTACGTTCTAAGAGTTGCGCTTTAGATCACTTTACATCAACTAAGTTTTGGACCGGAATAGTTAGATATTTCACCCATTTTTGCAATACACATTGCAATACGAACTAAACTCCCAATCGGCAATTGCAATAGAATATTGCTATATATTGCCAAGACAATAAATAGGAAGACATTCCTGGTTCAATACATGCGTAATAGACTGTTATCATGCCCCAAACGACGAGGGCAACGATGAAAACAATGGCGATGTAGCTGAAAAAGAAAACAAGTCTAACAGTAAATGATAATTTCTCACGCTAAATTAATACTATACTGGTATTTTTACATGATGCGTGTGTACCTGAAACTTCCGTTTCTGGGTACTGTAACTCATTTTGGCCTATCTCTATTGCAGCATCTAATAATTAACTGGTGAAGATCGAAGAAAATAGAAGAACACAGAAAACTAGATACAATTGATGATGTGGTTGAGCAGATGAAACAAGCCGTGCGATTGGACGGCCCCAACTTGTAGAATGTGGACAGATCCATTTCTTCGAAGGAAATTTTCAATAAAGTGGAAACTAAATTGTTGTGATTTTCGGCGAACTGAACGACCAAGTACAGCTACATCAGGAAGGTAGCGCGTGATCCAGAGACATATGATGACTCTCATATTACGTTCGGTGTATGTACGCGAAATTCTCCGCTTTGTCTCACTATGGTTGTTGTTTGAATAGCCATCCAATATCTATAACCCGAAAATTATGCGTAGCACTGGTCCATAATTCTGTGAACGAATTGGAGGGTCCACCAAATCCTTCTCTTTGTCGTATAACGGTTCAAATTTGAATAGCCATCAAACAACTATACCAAGAATTATGCGTTGCCCTTGTTTAGAATTTTATGAACGAATTTAAAAGTAAGTTACCTTCGAGATGTACCAAAAAGAATCCATCTGATGGAGTCGGGACTTTTTCACACCCTCTTCGGTACCGTTGGATCATATTTATGCACATTCGCTTGCTCCCTCAATTTGCTGCGTAAAGGCATACATTTTATAAGCTTATTTGTTCAATGCCAATTTATGATGATCCCGCGAGTTCACTTCGCGTTTCGTGCGCTAGCTCTTCTCTGCTCTTCTTCAATAACGACGGCGCTCACTCTAGCACGCCCACTGCATCTTGACACAGCAACGATGGGGATTTGTGACTGTAGCGAGAATCTCACATCATATGATGGAAAAGAGGCGCACCAAAACATTCCTTCGAAAGGTTGATATCTGAGGAACCGTTTGCAGCGTCGCATTTCAGTTGCGAAAATGAGAGGCGGTAGTCGTGGAAGAATGCCTGTCATTACACTCTTCAAAATCGTGATACTTCAATTGTCTGTTCACAGACAAAAACTGAACCGCTATATGGCAAGCCGGTCGCTCTCCTACAAGCTCTTCCGAGCAACTTTGGGCTCCTTCTAATGGAATTTAACTGAAATCCTACATTGTTTCAATTGATACGTATGAGTCTACTCTAGAGCGAGAAAACCCAAGTATATTCAGGGGAATAATAGGTATTGCTGAGGTGTGCAACTCTCATTAAATAAATGACATATACAACGTTCCATTGCTTCCACACGGGAGGAAATTCAGAAGATATTTGCAAGTCACAGGTTTCAATCGACAAACTAGCCGATGCAAAATGGAGGCCTGCAGGTTTCTCTACTAACTGTGTGATCCTGTATCAAATATCTCAATTTTTTACTATTAAACACAGATTCCTGTTGAGAGCTAATTCTCTTTAAACAGTTGAGCTCTATTTCATTGATTTGTACTCGTCGATTTTAAGATGAGTCACGCGTGCAATAAGAAATTTAGTTCGCGTATAGCTTTTCCGGATTTTATCTCTATCCACTGTAATTCTGACCTTTTTAAGTGAACAACGCATCGTTTTATTTGTTGAAGTGCCTCAGTTCCGCAGTCAAGGTCGTCCTAGTTGTGCAGAACATAATCCCGCACCCATAAATTGCAAGAGTCCTATGCGTAAACTTTCCATAAAATAGTTCGATATATTTGTGCTGACATGAAATCTAAAACACTGAGGTATCCAATCCGTGACTGTGCATTGAAATTCTGCACATTTCCGCAAGTAAGCAGATATTCACCTTTAATGGTCTTACAAGTGAAATTCAACACCTCCGACCGTATTATTACTCAACCAGTTTTGTGGTGCGAACCGATAATTTCGAAATTTAAAGAATTATGATTGTTGATATTCATTGATAAAAAATGCTTGCAATATTACCAATTCTTCTAATTCTATACTTTTCGTATGACGAACAATATTGCTTGAAGCTAAAAAATTTATCAGGGACTAGCGAGACTCTAAACGTCACGTTACAGATAAAAATACACGCATTGCGGTAGAAACAATTACGAAGTGGATTCTGTCTCTTGTACTGCAAAACCAGAAAAGCATTTTTGTGTGAAGATTCGACGAGATCGGCCCAATAAAAAATAACTTGTTGCCGGTTAAGTTGTCTCTATACGGTTGATACATGCAGTGACGTCATTGCGGGTTCTTTTCAAATAGTTCTGATTTGAGCAAAGTTGAGAACGGCCATGTCGAAATGGTGCATCTCGCATGATGGTAATTCAAATGAGTTCGAAAGATTAAGCAAGCATGTGGTTTGATTCCCATTCTACTGAAAGATGCACAAGGCATTGTTTTGAATTTCGCATCAATGTCATAGTAAGTTATGTTATGCTTTAATGCCGACAGTTAGCTCTCGATTAAATTTGCAGTCGACTCTTACAGGTTAAACTGTATATATAAGACTAGTTTAAATTTAATTGAGCAGTGGAATTCACCTCAGACTAAATTAG
>JAAUYH010067717.1_pt1 | contig 19591 bp, 9 predicted proteins | sample 7278061 | NCBI WGS metagenome assembly JAAUYH01 (sample SAMN14350203, study PRJNA611818) | marine sediment metagenome | isolation source: surface marine sediment (0.6m) | place: French Polynesia: Moorea | collected 2018-08 | reverse complement strand
TAGCTCGTTGCTTCAGAACAAATTTTCTTGCGAATACTTGCGATCAGTAGTAGAGTACTAGCTCTGATCCAACGTTCTCGAAACAAACGTTCAGCGGCACCGTTGCTTACTAGATCGTATGGCTTTTAGATTCAAAAAAATTACAGATGATTTGACTTGTGATTTTAGTTCCTCAATCTAATCGAATATCAATGTATTTCTACTTCGAAACAGATTTTTATATCAATAAGTCCCACAATGGTTTCGATTTGTTTTCAAGCAACACCACTGCGGACTCTGAGTATAGAATCCTACGGTAATATTCCTTTTCTTTATCAGAAACATCAAACTGAATGATTTCGAAGAGCTGGGAAGTGGATCTGCTAGATGTATCAATCATGGCTCTTCTAGCTTAAGCAATAAGATATGGAACGCGGGAGACTTGATTAAGCAACTCCCTGCCGAATTATGGGATTAAAAATCATTGATGAATGAGTCTTCGATGCTAGATCGTCATATAATATTTTTCCTCACTAAATTTCAGAGCTCGTAATGTGATAGGATATAGTCGTACTATTATCTTGAATAGAGCGATGATCTCAAATAATCGTTCCTTCGAAATGAATAAATATAGGTAATTGCGAACAGATTCTAAAAAATAATGCTTCAAAATTTGAAGCCAGTATTCAATCAGATAGAATATTGAAGAAAATTTCTAGAGTATAATGGCTTTCAATTAAAATTCCGGGCCTAAATTGGGTCCTCGCACTTCCTTTTCCCACAGCTTTTGAAGTGTATTGTGCTACTTTGACCAGGTCTTCCAAATTTTTTTCGTAAGAAATGTAGTAAACGTCTTGAAATGAGGAGACTTCAACTTCGCTTCCTAGTCAGTTAGGCGTTTTTGGATTTCTCGATGAGTCACTTCTTCTGCATTCCATTTTGGCTGTGAATCCATTTAATGAAATATTGCTTTGTTTCTAAATTTAGAAGAAATTCTTCAACCTAGTGATAAATCGGTTCATTTCCATCCATGATTGATTGTTTTCCCTCTGAGATATTTGTTAGGTTGTCTGTAAATATATTATTCTATTAGTGGATTATTTGTTCCGTTTCTGGTCGAAATCGGTATCCCGCAAACTCTCTTGAAGTCCCCGATTTCTTACGGTTGTAATAGCTTTCTCTGTCTATGAGGGTACCACTGGATTTGCGAAATCGCCTGAAGTCTCTTTGAAATATTAAAGGAATTCTTCCTTTTTCGGTTGAATTGTTACGTCAATGTTAATCCTTAAATTTTTTTTCGGAAACAAGTTGCGCACCACGAAGAGAAAATGTGACAATTTCGCAAGTTGAAGTGAAAAAACAAGGATTTAGAGTAGACATGAGTTATCGTACAGTGTCCTTGCTCTAAAGGGCTCAAGTAGATAAAACCTTAAAACTCATCAAATCGTCAATTGATAACAATAATTATGGTATATTACTGTAGTGAAGTATTAGTGCATTATATTACCGTTTCACAAGTAAAAGATGTAAATTTTAATGCGGCAAGATGAAATAACCGTTCAGGTATGGTGCTGATGCAGCTACAAACAAAAGTGTTGTTAATGTGCAATTCTGATTCTGATGCAGCAATGAAAACGTTATATCATTAGGGTTTAGTATCGATTCAGCAAAGAGCATGTACAGTACAGTACGTCTCCAACATAATTCAGTCTGTCGAAATCGCCCAACGAATACATTACAACGCTAGACCCCTTGCACATATCGGAGCGGCAGCGATTGATAATAGAAAAAAGTTGATGCGTAACGCGTGTAAAGGATTCTTAATGGCGAAGAATGTCGATAATTTTGCCTAATCCGGCCAGAAACACACCCGTGAATAAGAAAAGAAGAACAGCTTTACAGTACGTGTCGTTTCATATATAAAGAAGTCGAAGAAGCCAAGACAGGACTTGATTTTGACTCTCTAGAAGAGTTGGAGAAAGAAGAATTGTTTATGGACCACTAGATTTACTAGATCCGAGTTAATTATACAGGAAGACGTTGATCTTAAGGGTGTCTTTTGGATGATATTCAATCGTAAAGTGATCTTTTGCTACCATATTGAACGTCATCATTATCATCTCCATAGTTTCTAATTGTCCTTAAGTACTGTTTTGAAAAACAACAGAATAATGTCGTTCTTGCTTTAAGGAATTAATTTTGATTCAGAGTAAATAAGAGGCCTTAGTCCAACATCTGTTGCATCTAGCCTGCTATGTATCATGAGTTATTCGATGCAATAATACGTTGTGCGTTGTGTTGCGAAGTGGTACAAGTCACAGGCCGGCTTTTCTATAGTTGTAAGGAACATGCAGAACGTCGACGAGGATTTGTCGACATCGAATCCTGCTTTATTGTGTTTGTTCTTCGAAATGGCTATGCGACACCTCTATTCCCGGTGTTAAAATCAGTTTCTGGTAGAACGACGATTTGAAATGTATTTACTACTGATTTCCATGCACTGTCACTGTTTATAAATAGAATTGGGCTAACCTTTGTCCATGATACCGTGGCGCTGGATATGTATCACATCAATGCAGAGCATGATCGAGAAAAGAATGAAATTTTCCAGTGCTCTTACGTAAGGTATTTTCCTATTCGACAAAAACCCCGCTGGATTGTGTTACGGTCGTTGTCTTTGTGTAGTGGTTTTATCCTCGTAAGTCTACATGTTGAGTTCATGTGCTGGAGATTACGGCGCTATGTTCAAGGTCAATTACAACCTGTAGAATGGCTGGCTGTTTGACATTGAAAAGATTGGGAAGAGCACTAAACCAAGGATTGGAGCTCAGACATAATAATCGATGGTGATCGTACATACACAACCATCGCCGACATTGCGTTGTCATCAGCGCTGGTAATTTCGGGAGCAATGTGGACTGCACCTTACGCCAATATGTGCAACGCAGATGGATACCTGATAACACTCATCAGCGAAAGTGGCACATTACTGTCAACGACAGGCAGCTTTGACAGATCGAAGGTGCCGAGAACTTGAATATCCTTGTTTCGAATCCTTGGTTGTACGATCTCAGTGCCTATAGAAGTGCTCGAAATGGCCCCGTTCCTAACTGTCAAACTGCACCCTCGGGAGGCTGTGACTTCTGCACAGTATTTCTTCTCGAGCTCTATCTGCCACAGAGCCAGTGCTGTACAGTATTATGGAATTTGCTGTACAACCAAAGCATGTCTGTCAACTCATTTAGTTGTTCCTCATAAACAATGTTCGAGACGTCTAGATTTCCCAATGATAGAGGCTTTTGTGTACTTGACTCGCTAGACTGATATCGAGTCCGCGTGTACTGTTACTGCAGAGCACTTGTTTAATCTGCATAGGAGTTTTGAAAGTGAGAAATTCACTGTCACTTGGTATTTTCTTAAACGTCCTAGAAAATCCAAGCTCTAAGAAAAAAACGAGGGCTGTTAGATGACAAAACATCAAACCTCACTATCTGCTCCACACTAATTCAGGGCACACAGAGAGCGCACGAAAGATGATATAGACAACAAAAGTTTATAAATACTGAGAAAGCTCTACGAAAATGGGTTAGTTCGGAGTTAGATGAGAAAGAGCAAGCAAGTTAGAAGCACTAGACACGCCCGATTGCAGGTGATAGTGGTGTAAGCTCGCCCATTTCATCAGTGACGGGTGCGCCTTCATTCTCGAGGAACGCCGACATATTTCGTCTCATTTGCGAGTAATTCTCGAACCCATCGTCATCGGAGTCGGAGTCAAAGGAGTGGTATTGCTGATTTCCCTCGCCATCATCATGCTTGCGCATGGCCTCCTCCTCCATGGCGTCCTTCAAGCTGATGGTGTGGATGGTTTGCGTCAAGACGGTTTCCGACAGCAGGTTGGCGTTGTTGAGCACGAAGATGTACTTCTTCATGATGTCTGCGATGCGTAGCAGCACGAACACCATGGCCACGAGGCCCATCGCGAACGCGATCCACATGAGCGCCAAGTTGGCGGCGAACGGGTCGTTTGTCTTGGCTGTTGCTCCAGCCTTGGCGCCAGCGTCCTTCGCCGCACGCACAGTGCCCATGACGATGAACTTCGCGGCGGTGCCGGCAGCCTTGCCGGCGGCCTTCTTCGCCTTGCTCTCCAAGTAGTTGCGCTCCTTGTAGTTGAAGGCCAGTTTCGCGATGGCGGTGGACACGTTGACGTTCGTGAAAAACAGAATCAGTTCCACACAGAACAAATAGAAGCGATGGCTTCCCAACCAGAACAACTTCTCCGCCGCACTGGACACACGGCCCAAGCGCGGGAACATCTTCACAATGATCCAATGGTACTGACGTCTGGGTGCCGCACTTTGCGCGGCCTGCACGTCCTGTGCGTTCTCCACGATGGCGGCATTCCTCACCTTCTTCTCGCCCAATCTTCTCAGTGCCTCCATGCGCAGATTTCTCGTCGAACTGCTCATCCTTTTCATCGCGGGGTCTTCCATCTGCACGTCGTGCGACGGTCGAGCGCGATGGTCCAGTTCGTTGACGGGCATGGTGAGGAACATGCCAGGGATGTCGGTGGACTTTCTCTGTCTCGCTCTCTTAGTCGACTCGATGAGCTCCTCCTCGTTCACCGGCTTGTACTGGGTGGGCTTCACGGAACTTTCCGACTCCATGTCTGACCCAGCTACCATCGCCTTGCTCACGTCGAGGGAGTACCTCTGGTCGACCTCAGTGTTGTGGTGCTCCGGGACGTACGCCATGTTGTGATGAATCGCGTGGTGGTGCGTCTTCTCCTGGCTATCGCGGGACGCTCTGGGCGGCGCGATGCGAGTGTGTTTGTTGCGCGACGCAACGTCATTGAATGAGTCGACCTCGCCGGTCTCCTTGCGAATCTTGGCCATTTCCTCGGCAATCTCCAGCTCGGTGCGGAACGCGGACGGGTCGATGTTGTCATAGTAGGTGGCGGGATTCTTTGTGAGCTTCCAGTACACGTTGCGAATCTTGCGCGCCAACACGGTGACGAGGATCATGTTGAGGCAAGCGTGTGCGATGAGGAAGGCGGCCTCGAAGTCGGCATGGAGAATGAAAGCGCCCTTGAAGCTGGGAATGTTGCGCAATAGGTCGAGTAGGACGAATCCAATGAGAATGAGCCAGCAGAACGGGTTGATTTCCACGAGTTCGACGAACGTGGCGAACTTGATTTTTCGGAGATACTTGGAGAAACGAAACTCGGGCGCTAGGTTACGATAGTAGATGAACTGCCAGCGCAGGTCATGGAACACCATGCATTCGTGCAGCTTGCTGTACTGGAAGTACTTGCCGGGCGAGGTGAGCCACCAGCCGATGTGTCGCCAGACGAAATTCTTGTGTTTGTTGCGACGATCGGTGAGTGTGCGATACTTCTGCTTGTGCTCCAGATACTTGACGAGTTCCATGCGCTCGAGATTCTTCCAGCGCTTGGACAGGCCGAGCGAGATGTAAATGCAGAGGCCGACGACGAAGGTGTGAAAGCACGCGAACAGGAACACCCACACGTGGGACACCTCGAACGTCATCTTGATGTCATCCCGGGGGTCATTTGTGAAGATGTACATGATGAAGCAGAAGGAAATGATACCCAGAATCATGAGCTCGCGATACAGATTGCGCAGCATGTTCTGGATGTGCGGGTGGCGATGCATGATCCAGTGCTCCAGCTTGTGGAGGACGATCTCGAAGATGAGCGCGAACGCCACGAAGGCGATGATGAGCCATTCGGCGAGGTCGCGGATGACTTTCCCAGCCATGTCGGAGGTGGGCGGCGCTTGGCGAGGGTGACTTGCTGAGCAGCGGCATGGCACAGTGCAGGCGTTATAAAGGGATGCACGAAATGCGGGTGCATGGGAGTGTATTTTTTTCACGGTCAGCATGTGTGTTGCATTGCTGGAAATACAGTTTTGCACGGTCGATGCCCATGGTCTAGTTTTTCGCTTATTTCTGCCCATTGCGAAAGGGTGCGTGGGTCTGCGATTCGCTGAGCGACTTTATGTAACCCACGTATATAAATTGATGAAGTATCTTCTATGACCTGTTCACATCTACTAGCAAATGTCTGGAAGGGTCTCCATATCCCATGTGTGAGTGTATTATCTCAACCTCACCCCCCATACCCTTATCCTTGTATGTTCTCGCACCCAAGTCAGGACTTGTGTTTGGGTGGAGGAGGGCCAAGTCGCATTCAACGCGTGATGCATGATCCATGATGCAATGTTCACCTCGGTGACGGTTGGTCAACGTGAACACTCTCCGTCCTGTAAGCCCCAACCTCCTGATGCTTCTCAGTGCTCTCTTTTCATGGTCCTTACAGTACGTGTACGCTGCTGTACACGTACAGGTACTGCGCCGTACAGAATCATCTCCTTGCGCTGCATCTGGGAAACCTGAATTTACGAAACTCACCTGCATTTCTACGGGGCTCGCACGGTGCAACATTAGCAGATCCAGCAGTTTAGCTGAGAAAACAATACCGTACACCTCGTTTTCTGTTATGTTTGCTCTTGTGCATTTCATTACACACAACAAGTCATGTTCAAGCACTACTGCACAGATGGGCGAGAAGATTAAAGGACGTTTGGATTTAGAAAACTCGACAGGAAGACTGTGCAGGTCTGATTCATGTATTTTGGGGTACTGCGGTGATAACAATTCATACTACTGTACGAAATAGGTTGGACCTTCGGTATCATCTAGAAACTAAACTGACTTGTGCCAAGAGCAATTGCTCCTATCTGGACGCGGTCTTTCGCATCGTTCAGACTTGTGCGTGGATGAACATCATTCGATCAATAATTCTCAGCACCCTGTACCTGAACTGTAGCTAAATGGCACCATTACGTCACGATAGCATTTAGCATCGCAGTAATTTCACAGCAGAAACGCTCGGATTGCACCACCACAACAATGCGCGAAGGCAGCTCGCCGTGCGACATCGATGGATATTGCATTGGAATGAACTTTGCTCCTGTACTGACCACAGCATTACTAAATTTGGGGCTGCCGTATATGGCCTTGCTGGCACGAGTGAGATGAGCAATTCATCAATGGTGCACGTGCAGTCGTCCTCTCTGGAAGGGAGCCACAGCGTTAAAACTTGTTGTATCATACTTACACTCATTTCATGAAGTATATGTCATACTCCTTGCCACCGATGAACCACAACTGGCGCTTGTCCTTCGATCTCGACTTGAATGCTGGTGTTGTACCATTTCTCAGCAGTTTTGTATATGCTCCAACAATTCAACTGAATTTGATTCCAATTCCTGGGAATGTCCTGAAACGGTTAGTCATCTATTTTCCGCTGTCGTGTCCACCGTTCATCCTGCCTGCTATCTTCCATCGGCATGGACAGTACAGTACAGTACTGTACGGTACTGTACGGTAAATGAGTGTGCTAAATTAAATTTAATATGGTTTCACGGGAAATTTTTATGATGAACTTATTGGCAACAGCTGTAGAATGATCGCTTCCAACTCAGGACGCCGTACTGCTTTCTACTATATCGTGCAAATCGAATCAGCCTACTGTATACTGTACAGTACTTGCAATCTGCGAGGTACCGTAGATTGCGTTCTTACTGCGAGAGTGTCTGAATATTTGACGGCCATACCACAGTACTGTGCCGTACAGTAGAATGACCAATCTGAACTAGGGTGAACATGATCGCAATAATCTTCAGTTCATTATCAATTGCCATTGTCCGAGCACCGCTCTTAGTGTTGATTGTTAGAATGGGCAGATGAACTAAATATAGTCAAGCACTATCGCATCACTCACTTACGGTGAAAAGAGTGCAGCACACAGGCACCAGAATTGGATCAACGCGCTAAGCACCTGTACGGTACAATCAACGGAATGCGTTTCCAAACGGAATCACAAGCTCATCTCCGCCAACGCACAACGAACCCACACGTCTCACGGATTTTCTACTCGTCACCGAATTCCATTGCGCAGGAAACCCCAGTCTCGCAAGCTGTGAATATTCGTGTGGTACACAACCCTTGTCGGGCAGGGTAAAAGCACACCAGTTTCCTTTCACCACGCGACACAGCACAGGACCGTACACCGCGAATAAGTAAGAAACGCACGGCAGGAGATTCAACACAACGGGGGCGGCAGTTGGTGGGTGGGCGAGGGTTGTCACGATATCTCGTTGACAAGACACAAAAAGGAAAGTAAGGGTCGAGCGTGAGTTGCCAGACGACGATGGAAGACACACCAGCCTAGCCCGCATTTGGCACTGCACAATTTAGTGCGGTACGCAGGGGAAACCGTGATAGCAGTGTTGTGTCGTCAGCAAAATAAGTAGAAATCTGTGGAATATATGGCGGATATCTGTTGGGGTCTATGACGGCGCCTGTATCGGGTCAAAGAGTGGGTCGCGAAGACAGGGCGCCCGCGCGAGACACACAACTACTGTACAGTGCAGAACACGGTAGAATTGCCATCGGTGCTAGTTCAGTCAGTATGCTGGTACAAGTACTCGCGTCCGGAAAACCGTCAGGGGCGGCGGTCAAAGCGCGCACGCCAGTGGGCGGGGCAGGGCGGTGCCGAATATTTGCAGAACGTTCTACGACGATGACGCCGCAATTCGGCCGGCTTCACCTTCGTTTCGTAACGCCGCCGCCCTCATATCGCGCCCACTTGCTGTTGGTGCGCGTGTGGCTTAGCGGCGACACACGTGCGTGCTAGAGTTTCATCCTCAAGTGCCTGCAATTAATTTCCGCCTGTGGCCCGCCGCGGCGTACAGCGAGGCAATACCACACCCATCGCGTCCCATTCGTCGCCGCGGGCGCCCCGGATTTCCCGGACGGCGGCGGCCCCGCTCTAGTGTGTGTGTTCGACGCCGAGACCGGGGGCTGGGTTCTGGCGTACTGTACTGTATCGTACATGTGTAGACATGGCATGCATTTCGCGGCAAGTCGGCGTACCGCTTGTTCCCCTCATTCACTCGCTGTGGATTGTCCTCCCTCATGGCGTTCATACAATGCGATACAGTTGTAGTGTGGTTGCTTCGATGGTGCGCCGCGGGATTGATCGGAAATCTTGGGCATTTAGGTCCAACATTTCCACATTCGGTCCGTTGCCTCGCCACACCGTCTTAACCACAGGCCTACACCTACTGCATTGCATTGCATTGCATTGCATTGTGTCCCAAGAAGATCAGAAAGGTGAACTAACTTTCCCCTCCTAACAGTGTGTGCCCATAAAGTTTACTGTACTACCGCGTCCATACTACAGTAACTGTCGTCGTTGGGTCTAGTACAGTGGGATATAAATTTAGTAGAGTGCCGATCGTAGAACACGTGCAGCACTGTAAAAGCAGTAATTCGACTGCACAGTAAATTTAAGTGTAGAACAACAACCGGCTGAACCCGCGACAGCTGATACAATCATCGGAATAATTGCACTGTACAGTAACATGCAGGCTGGGCTGCGCCAGTAGTGGCTCAGGAATAATCGTGGTGAGCGCACTAAGTGGCGACACGAAGTGGTCCACGGCGCATTGCCTGCAGAATGAAAGGAACAGTAGAGCATCGTAGCTAGCGTTTCATTGCTGGCTGACACGAAGAAAAATGGAAAAAACGGGGGTATGGTAGCGAATCTGCGCAATTCGGCGTGGTGTGCCATCTCGTACATAGCATACAACAGCCTTCATACGCCCGATACTCCTCACGCCTTGTTACACCCTCGCATGTGTGGCGGCCACCGACGCCTCTGCAGTCCCGCCACCTCGTCGCCGGCGCTCACGAGTCCTCGCCCCCCAACGCCAGCCGTAGCCGCGCGCGCCCGCCGCCATGGGTAATGGCCATGTGATACGCGACCTCGCCGAGTGGCTCATCGTCGCGCTCGTCTTGTTCGCCCTGTTCTTCGAGCTCGCCTTGCACAAGCTCGAGCACTGGGTCCTCACCCGCCACCCCCACATCCAGCCCATCCTGCGCAATCTTTACCGCGAGCTCATGATCCTCGGCTTCGTCTCCTTCTGCTTCATCCTCTACATCTTCACCGGCAAGCGCAGCGAAGACACCAAGCTTACCTTCGAAGTTGCCCACGTCTTCCTCCTCCTCTTCGCTGTGCTCAACACCTTCATCGTGTCCATCGCCGTCGCCATCTCCCTCATGCTGTCACGCCGCTGGAAACGCCTCGAGCGCATGGACCTCGTCAAGTATCTCGAGGTGAAAGAGAAGTATAGGAAACTCAACGCACGCCGCTCGAAAAGGAAAAACCTCTTCTGGCGCTACCTCGGCTGGTGGATCCTCACACCCGGCAAGCTGGTCAAGTGGCGCAAGTTACATGAAATCCTGTCGTTCCATGACATCCGCTGGCAGTTCATCTACTATCGCAACTTGCAGCCGGACTTTCGCTTCTCGAAATTCTTGCGCAAGATCAAGTTCGCCACGTTCATCGAATTGGTGGAAATCCATCCCGTCAATTGGATATGTCTACTAGTACTCGTCATCCTCGACATCATTCGCACGTACGTTATCCGTAGTTACATCGAGCGCGGGTATGGTGTCACCTGGGTGAGCAACTTCGAGCCGCTCTTCCTCATCTCGCATTCCGCGCTCAACATGGTCATGGTCACCGTGCTCTCGTGCAAGATCAGTCGGATTTACTGGAAGCTCACGAAAAACCCTGCGACGTATTACGATGCCGTCGACCCCTCCGCGTTTCGTGCCGAACTCGAAATCGCCGAGGAGGAGGCGCGCATCCAGCGCGAATCCCTCACCACCACGAGTAGCGAACTCGAGGAGTTGGCGGCGAAGAAAACCTCCCGTTTCGGCTTACCCAAGATTCCAACTAGCGGCAGTCGGCGCCAGTCGCTGGAGTCGAAGCGCCGCCTGTCGCAGGATGCGAAGGCCAAGCCGAGTAGCTCGCTGGATAAGTCGCACCAACCTTTATACTCGAATATGGCGCTCAACCCCGCGAAGCTCAATCCGGAAGTGCCGGACAGTAACAGACACTCATTGGATATGAACAAACGACGGGGTGATCGAGAGCGGCCGAATGAACGCAATGGACTGACGGCGATTGATTCCGTTGTGAAGCCGGCAAGGTATGCGCCGGGAATCGAGGAAGAAGATCAGTCCGAATCAAGCCTTACTGTGAAGGGCGTAACCGGCACGTTATTGAAGGCGGCGAAAAAGGCGCATGAGAATCAGGGCGAACGCATGTCGCTCGAGATGACCGCCGCCATGCCCACCGAGGAACTTGATAATCGTGCCGAGCCCCACTCGTCGTGGATGAATATCGACGTCGAGACGGACAGCACCCTGAGGCGCATGTCGTCGGAGAGACGAAAATTGCGCATGGAGGCGTTGCGTCGCTTGCGTGAGCGGCAGCGGCGAAAGAGTGTCGCCATCGTGGAGACGGCGCAGGACGTGCAGATTGCCGCCACGTCCGCCCCTGAGCGCAAGTTCCCCCGGTGGGTGGTCATCCTGTTCCCCCGCTTGGGGCGGGTGGCCAGCGCGGCGGAGAAGTTGTTCTGGTTTGGGAGTCATCGCTTCTATTTGTTCTGCATTGAAAACGTGCTGTTTTTCGCGAACATCAACTTGTCGGCGACTATCGCCAAGATATCGCTGCTCATGAAGGACCGGGCGGCGAATCAGAATAAACTGTCGGTGAGCGCGCGAATGGCGTTGAGCGAGTCGGTGAGGGCAGCGATGGAGGGCGCGCTGGCGGCGGAGATGAGCGAGGACGTGAGGTGCGAGATTCGAGACGCGGTGAGGGCGGCGGTGGCGGATGCCACAGTGAAGCAGCGTGTACAGTTGAACCCTGAAGAGAGCTTGACGTTGCTGTTGGTGGCGCTGGGGTTGGCGGTGGTGGCGTTGTTGTACGTGCTGTTCAGGATTGCGGGGATCATGCGGAAGTATATATTTGTGCTGAATAACGCTAACTTGATACCGGAGAACATGATGCTGCAGACCATACAGACGGTGAATTTGAAGGATATGATGAATGCGGAGACCATGCACAACGGCGAGAACGAGCCGCTGATTGTCACCGACTCGGAGACGGACGATGGCGAGGGAAGAGAGATGAGAACCAACTTGTCCAGCTTTTTATTGAATGAGAGGAAGAAGTCCAAGGAGGATGGGGTCATCGCGGCGCCGGTGGAGGACGAGATTAGCGGCGAGTTCCGTGAGGTCATGATGCCGTAGTTGGGCGGGTGGTTCCAACGCTTATTGTAAAACTATATTTGTTTCTTGTTATGTGTGCGGTAGAATACAGGGGGTCGTAGTGTGGGTGGTACTATGGAGTCTCGGGTGGTGCTTCTTCCGTTCTTCACCTCAACTCGCACGAACTCTCGTCAGGTTTATCCGCTCATTGGATCATGCACATACGTGAGTTAAACAGAGTTGTACAACGGATCCGTTGCGTGTTGGAACATTGCGTAATTCGGGTGCACACGAGAATGCGTCGTCGTGACGCGCACATGTGCGAACCGGTTGGCGGTCGTGTGACGAGGTTTGAGACTGGGGATGATGCGGCGTGTATTTCAAGTTAGTGAGTGATGCGTACAGTACCTAATAGTTGCCTCTACCGGTAGGGGACCACGAGCTGTGTGGTCCCAATCACGAACAAACATGGTCTGAGAGATTCGGTCAGGCAGGTAGAACCCCGTCTGTCACAAGTTCAGTTTTACTAACCATAAGGGGCGCCCCAGGCCCCAAATAGTCCCTTGCACCCTACGCATCGACAAAACGCGGCATGGACGGTATGCCACTCCTGGCACGTGCGAGCAGTAGTACATCATACCACAGTACTGAATCGACGTGACGGGGCGGTGGTGAGTATCGTTGTCGAAGGTGTTTTCGTCGGTGGGTATGATGTGAACATGCGCATTGATAACCCGATGATGCAGAGTACGATTGTCATCGGTGTGCACATGACCTCATTTGCAGTCGCCGTCGATGCCGCTACCAGTACACGCAATGCCGTGCATCTTGATAGGGCTAGAAGTTCCGTGGGCTTCGATTTTGATCTACTGAGGAAATTGGCTACAGCTACAACTACCGTACTGTGCAAGTGTGTCTGTCCGAGGTGAACTACCTGAAATGTCACAACCCGATAGGTAACTGATTGCTGTTGGAGTGCGGCACCATACAGTGCGACCTTCTCGATCAACATCTAGAGTAATACGTACTATAGTGAACTTGAACTATTTATTGAGTTGCATTCGAATCGAGCAGGATTTAAGGAGCACGAGATAGCGGTTGTAGCATGCGAAGAACAAAGCAGCTTTACTTGTAGCAAATCGGCGACATTCCTTGGGTTAAATACCATACCAGGGCTATCTCAACTCCTTTTTTACGCGTTTCAATGTATTCAGATATCGGGCAGCTTTGCCTCGAACAGTGCCTGAATGATAGCAGCAATGAAGAAGAAGACACGCTCGAGCAATGTGAACAGATGCATGTGGAAGCGACTGCCCGAGAACGCACGCACATTCAGTTTCTCGATCGTGCGCTTCGCGAGCACCGCGATCTTGCCTGTGATAACGAGTGGGCCGATACAAAAGATGCCGTCGCTCTTGCCCAGTGAAATGCAGAACACCTGTGGGAACGTGCCGAGTGGGAAAGCATGCTCGGGGTATCGCAGTAACTGGTTGAGTGATAGCTGCACGTCGGCGCGGATCGCCGCGTCGAGCAGCATCACGTTTCGCGCGGCCAGTCGCCCCGCTTCGATCGCGGCGTACGCAGTTTTCGACGCCAGGTCGCGTTGTTGGTCGCACGCTACCACGCTGCAGTCACCGCACGCGAAGATGTGGCGCGCTCGTGGCAGTTGCAGCGTGGCGCGAACAAAGACGCGTCCGTTCGGGTCCAAGTCCTCGGATGCGACCAGCCCACCGTGGTTCATCGCGTTCAACGCTCGATTCTTGATTGTGCCTGTCGCCCACAGGATCGCGTCCGCTCCTTTGAATCTTGTCGGAACTGTGCCGTCGTGCGACGTGCATATGAGTGTGCAGTCATCCTCCGATTTCGCCAACCGTCCCCCTGTCACCACACGAACACCCTTGTTTCTCAACCACATTTCTGCATACCATCGCGCACGTTCGGGAAGTGTAACCAATAATTCGAAAGTTGAACAAACCAACGTCACCGATCTCGGCGCACACAATGCCGCCACCGGGAGTTCGGTCAATTCTGCAGCGAGCTCAACACCCACGGGCCCACCACCCACGACTAGTAACGACTTGGCATTTAAAATGTTCACCCTCGTTTCACGAAACATCTTCTTTCTCATCTCCAGGAACGTGCTCGAGCCGTTGTATATCGGTTCCGGATACCCTGTTCCACACGCCCAGATGCAGAAATCGAACGGTATCAATTCCGTCACCACGCGCTCATCGCGGTAATGAACTCGCACCTCCGCCTCATGCCGACGCAACGTAACCACCGTGCCGTGAACAAATTTGTAATCCCCGCCGCGCAAGCTCGTGGTCACCTTGTCCAAGTAATCGGGCCGAACGAGACAGTGTAGTGATGATGGTAGATACTCGAAGAAATCCGTCCGTGACACCAAGGTCACGTGCATCGGCGAATCCGAACGTACTAACGTGTCCACCGCACTCAGACCCGCGAATGAGCCGCCCACCACCAGCACATGCGCTGCCGTCGCCGACTTGCTCACGTTTCGCAGTAACTTCCGATTCAGCCAGCCCGTTGGCATCTCTTACACACCCCGCAAAAATCGACGACAAGTCTTTCCTGGCCAGTTCCTACCGTGGCGGCTCGACAGCGATAGATGCCATTTCATTGTACTCCGCTTTGGGAAACCCCTTTTTCTTGTCTCTCTTCCTCTGCTACTTCGTTCGCTCGTATCATACGGCTACTGCTAAGTGCCACTATTGCGACACAGTACCTCGTTTCGTGTATTTTTTGAATTTGTAGCTTGCTGTCGCGACTTGGTTTTGTGAGGGCAACGACAGCTAGCGACGAAAATCGGGAATTCTGAGCCATATCTGAATTCTTTCACTTCATATGGCCTAGCTCATCTCTGATTCCCAAGTATAGAAATTGAAACCTGACTGAATAAGAGCCTCTGGAACGAAGTATGCTGACGTAAGCGAGATGATAAGGTGTACATGAGGTGTGTTCCTACTCGACAAAGCAAATCGAATCTCCGAAACTCAACGAAATGCTTGTGTATCCAGTCGATTCTACCACCGCCACCACTTAAATTTTATTTCGGCGCAATGGGGTTTGATGTAGTCCAGTCCGATTACTGATAGTTGGTGGGATGATTGCGTATGGTTTAGAGAATTTGTTCTTTATTTTCCTATGTTTGCGCACCGCAAATTGCCCCTCAGTAATATGTACAGTACAGCAGCGACCCGATGTTCATATACGCCAATTCTTCTGTTGTTTCTTGCCATACTTTGAAAGACAGGTAATCGTGGTCACTCCAGCTCATTACATATCTGCTTTTCACATTCTTCTGTGGTACACAATCGTAACCAATCCTGTCATGAAAACTATACATTACGCAATCCCACGCTGTACTGTTTGATTGAATAACATCCTAGTAGGATGAAATTTCTTTCACAACAGGTTCGAAACTTTATCCCAGCCAGAATTCCCTTGCTGAAACTATGTATTCGAACTGCCATAGAACCCGGTCGCGTTTCGTGCTGCGTGTGACGTAATGAACAGCAATCGGAAAATTAGCCCCAGGATGAATATCAGCGCGTCCGAAAAGTATTGCACCCATACTAAAAAAATACACTACCATCACGAAGACTGCGAAACCATGCTCAACCCAGGTCTCCGGCTTTCGAACAGTTGCAAACACGAGGACTAGTAGATAAGTTGGACCATCAACCAACCCGAAAACCCGAAACGTCCAGCATAAGAAGACAAAAGAATTCGAGCGAATTTACATCAAACCACGCAGTCACCGAAAACAAGAGTAGCTCGATTCCCTTAATCATCAGTTGTAACGCTGCGAGGATATCAATGGCGAATACATACTGAGTCGTCACTTTACCTGTGACTTTTCCATCGATGAGATGGGTAGTATGCCACCACGAGGGGCAAACTCACCGTAATAGATAGGATCCAATCAGTAGTGCTACTGCCATTGTTCATAGGATGTAGAATTTCTCTGAATACTTGGATGTGGTGGTATCCTGGAATATTTCCAGGTTCTTTCACCCGATTCGCCTCCGAACCACACAAGGTTCCGTAGTCTCCACGATAAATTGTCCATGTTGCATACAAACTAAGTCCCTCGATTTTCCTGTTCCCATTCAAGTTGCAACTTCAGACAGTCAATTGCAGCGTCGTTTGTCTCAAAATAACTCAGGAAAAGTCAACCTGATTCATTCCGTCTTCTGACTGATGGGATATAGTTGTATACACATTTTTCAGTGAAGGAAACATGCGCTTGAAGGAAGAACGACCGGGGCGGATTTTTTATGCGACTCATGAGACCACACACAGTTTTACATTCAGGTGGCATGCAAAATTCGACTTGTGCAGCCATGAATGGGATTGATTGAAATACAACCACAAGCCCTTTCGCATAGTCACCTTGATAACAGCTAGAGCGAAACGCAAGAAGCGGATGACAAAAAGACTGTGTTTGCGAATCTCATTGCGGTAGAGTACGTAGTTACCGGTAGGTAAGGAGCAAAAGAGGGTGTCATCGTGTAAACCCCACCCCTCCATCAGGTTTTATCGAGGCCTGCAGACATTCGAGGACATCAATTTTTTTGAAGTTCTGATTATTATTGTGGGAGAAGCAAAAAAATTGGTTAGAAAAAATTAGATCAATATCGGAATCGTTGGAAAAACAGGATCGTTCACAAAATGGAAATCTGTATTCGGTGTAAGGCTATAGAAGTTAGGCTTGTGTTCTCCTTCACTGGATCGCGTGTTTTCTTTTCTGGTGTCGGTGTTCTTTCTTTTCTAGATCTTCCTATTTATACGAGCTTGAACGTGATGCCTGTGTAATTTTGTTGACTTGTTAGAATAAGTCAATCTCCATTTCACATAAGTTACTCATCAGATTCCCTTTCCCCGTAATTAAGTAGAGTATTACACAGCATTCGGCATATATTTCAGGTCGACTGATCTTTCTACATTTATATTCCGCTCATATTCCCCGTGAGAGTTCCGTACATACTCAAGGTAGAGACTGCCTTTGTATTGCGAACGCATCATGACATCTACTGGAGCTCTTCATGATTTAAGTGAAACAATTTCCGAGGGAATCAACTACATTGAGAACGATGTCCGAGACAATTTCAAAAGCGAAACATTTCTCCTGACCCTCTTTCGGAGACATTGGAAAATTTGCTAAATATTTTAGAAGAGCAAGTTCATACATGTTCTGCCAATCATCGTGAGTTATTAAGAATTAACCCAATTATCAAAAAAATGGTGACGCTATTGAGAAGTTGAAGAAGAAGATTGAAAAATTGGAGAAGAAACTTCTCTGTTTCCATAAGCTTTTTCCAGGACTGGTTGAAAAGGTGGAAGAAAATTAGTTTAATTAGCCGACTTAGGCGATTGCACTAATGGTTAGAAGCGATTTCATCTAATTTCATAGATTATGAAGCGCAAAAGCAAATAAATCTAATTCGGATTCAAGTCTTGTCTCTGAATGGGTTTAAACTTTAAAAAATACTCCGATTAAAATTTGATTTCATTTTCATCTTCGATTTTTTAAATTTCTTTTTCAGTTCTAGCACTTTGAATAGGGCCTCTTGTAAACCATTTTTGAGTAGGTGTCATTCTTGTATGTGCAATGAGCTATAATGCATTGATTTTGTCCATTCATAAAATAAATCATATTTTGAACTTATTGTGAGAATATTTGATAGCTCTTTTTACCATCCCGAAAAGTACCAAGATGCTGGTATATACCTAAATGAAAACAAGCCCTTGAATTCGTTTATCATCTGAGTTTCATTTTTCCGGCGAAAGATTCCCGATAATGTATCAATAGTGAGTCTTGCACCCATTCTGTATTTTAGAAGGAAAATTTTGGATACTAGGATTGATCTTATAACTCTATCCAATTTTCAATATGAAAAGATCGAAATTGAAGAAATGCATGCCGTGTCTACTGTTAAAAATTTCTATCCAAGTTCAGATAATACGTATTGTTGTTCGCAAACGAAGCACAGAGAAAAAACTGTATTTCTGCAGTGTTTCAGTTAATTTGAGGTTTTTTCCCTAAGATTTGAAGACATTATTCAAACTTTTAAAACTGCCTCATTCGAATTTTTAAATTAAGTTTGTGATTGTTCATGAATAAAAAGTGTTAGATCGGGATGCGAGCAATATTTTCACATAACTAATAATGACTCAAACGACAAAATCGATTCTGGATTTCATTTTACTTTATTAGTAGAAATTCTATCAGTGCAAGATTTTTAGTCAAGTAAAATCATAGAATTTCCATTTTCAAATGCTGTCCTTTACATTTTACCATTCGCCTTCCGGTAACAAAGTTTCATTCTTTTGACTTAATTTTTGGAGCCGAGATTTTTCATCTACAAGCCTTTAGAACGGCACCTAACTTGTTGAATTGAAGGAATATGACAACACCTAATTTGTTTGTTCTGTAATACTGTATATTACTCAAGGGTCCAGTTCTGTAATCTTTGTCATACGATTTTCGATATGGCGTTTCCTTTAAGTATCTAACCAGTGTATATCAATTTCGAATGGAACATACAGTAGTCGTAATGCTTTCCGAATTATTTCAGAGTTTGAAAAAGTTCTATTGTGAAGTTCAGGAGATGTTTCGATCAAAAGGCATGCTTGGATAATACCTCTCCTAGAGTTTTGTAATTTTTCAGCAACATTTGAGAGTATGAGTCGTACAGATGTTCTTGCTACTGTAGAAGAATACTACATTACCATTCGGCATTGCTTGAGCAACAATTCTATCTTTCTTACGTTCCCCTAATTCATTCTGATTTTTCACTACCAATTTTTGTTTTGCCTGACTGAATGAAATATTCTTCCTTTCCTCTTCGATAGACGATGATTTATGTAATTCTTTATAAACATATTTATGTAAGTCCGGCGTTTTTTCTTTAACTACCTCATTGAAAGTATAAACATGTTCAGCATCATTTTCATGATAATTGTTTGGAACATTTTTTGGAAAGCCAGATTTTGAATTTTATCTGTACCTCATGTTTCTATGTTCCTATATTTACTATGTTCTTCTTCTGATTATTCTATATTGAAGTTATAATTAAAGATTTTTTTGTTTCTGCTTTTTATAGGGAATGGTATGGGATCGTGAGTTTAGTTATTGGAGAGACCGTCAGGAAGTTTTGTTTTGTTTGTTAAGCCACTTATATCAGGGGTGGGCAGGTAGGTTACCTTTCATTCGCGTACGTTGGCTTGAGCATTTAGTTTTGTCTCACCATTGGGCTGCATGACGATTGTATTGTGCCCGTTTCTAGTAATAAAACTTCTTGATACCCATCTTCCAGTCTTCTCCCTAAATGTCATAGTTTTACCTCGAACTTCAAAGAAAAAGATGTTGTCGATGATACCAATACCTCATCTACTGCATTCAGGTCCATGTTAATCCCTTGGACAGGCGGTAAATCTT
>JAAUYH010175152.1_pt1 | contig 19599 bp, 24 predicted proteins | sample 7278061 | NCBI WGS metagenome assembly JAAUYH01 (sample SAMN14350203, study PRJNA611818) | marine sediment metagenome | isolation source: surface marine sediment (0.6m) | place: French Polynesia: Moorea | collected 2018-08 | reverse complement strand
TCTGCACGTTGACGCCCTTGCTCCCGACCGTTAAGCGATCCCGCGCCCGATATCCAGCAGGAGCCTCCCATGGCCGAGTTCACCCCCCGCGTCTTCTCCGGCATCCAGCCGTCCGGAGGCCTCACGCTCGGCAACTACCTCGGCGCGATGAAACGCTTCGTCGACATGCAGAACGACGGCGCTTTCGAAACCATCTACTGCATGGTCGACCTCCATGCGATCACCACCTGGCAGGACCCGACCGACCTCGTCGCCGCCACCAGAGAACTCTGCGCCGGATTCATCGCCACCGGCATCGACCCCGAACGCTCGATCCTCTTCAACCAGTCCCAGGTCCCCGAACACGCCCAGCTCGCCTGGATCTTCAACTGCGTCGCCCGCATGGGCTGGATGCAGCGCATGACCCAGTTCAAGGACAAGGCCGGCAAGCACGCCCAGAACGCCTCGCTCGGCCTCTTCGCCTATCCCGCGCTGATGGCCGCCGACATCCTGATCTACCACGCCACCCATGTCCCCGTCGGCGAGGACCAGAAACAGCATCTCGAACTCACCCGCGACATCGCGATCAAGTTCAACCACGACTATGAGACCGAGTTCTTCCCCGTCACCGAGCCCGTGATCGAGGGCGCCGCCACCCGCGTCATGTCCCTGCGCGACGGTTCCAAGAAGATGTCAAAGTCCGACGCCTCTGACATGTCCCGCATCAACCTCACCGACGACGCCGACACCATCGCGCAGAAGATCCGCAAGGCTCGCACCGACCCCGAGCCCCTGCCGTCGGACCTCGACGGCCTCGCCGACCGCCCCGAGGCCCGCAACCTCATCAACATCTACGCCGCCCTGGCCGACACCACCCCCGAGGCCGTCATCGCCGACCACGCCGGCCAGCAATTCTCCACCTTCAAGCCGAGCCTCGCCGACCTCGCCGTCGCCAAACTCGCGCCGATTTCATCGGAAATGAAGCGCCTCACCGGAGACCCCGCCGAGATCGACCGTCTGCTCGCCCGAGGCGCCCAACGCGCCCGAGCCCTCGCCGAACCGATCCTCAAGCGCACCTACGAGATCGTGGGGATGGTGGGAGCTTGAGGCACGGGAGTCCGACTAGGGCTGCGAAGCATCACTGGCGGTCGACGCGATGAGACCCAAGACCGGCTGATGCTGGCCGAATGGCCATTTTGCGCTGGGTGAGACCCGCCGGGAACGAGCCCGTCGATGTCGCGCATTGAGCCAGATAATCCGAGCTAGACACGGAACTCCGCTGCAAGATCAACGTGCAGGCAAGTCGACGACTTTCGTTTCGGTTGCGTCGTTGGAATAATACATCTTGACCTGGAGCTTGTTGGCCTCCTGCGGAATTATGCTGGCATCCTCCAGCTTAATGTATATCCGAGTGTCCTTTTCTTTCTCCAGCACATTTGAAAGCTCCACTACAGCCTCGATGAACGGCTGGTTCGAGTAAGGCTGGGAGGCTTTCACTTCCTTGGTCACACCCGCAGAAGACGTGCTTTGCAGATCGTCGAGGCTGCCAGAGATGACGTAAATTGTATCGATTTCGTTCCCCGACTGAAGGCCGGTCGTAGGTACGGTATCCTTGAAATATTGAAGTTCTGCTTTTTGAAGTTGAACCGTCTCTTCGGTATTGTTGATGAAAGTCGCAACGAATGCCATTGCGCCATTTGGAGGGTTTAACTTCACCAGTGAAAACTCAGTCCAATCCAAGGCTTTTGGCGGCGCTTTCGGGGCGGCGAAGACGAGGATCGCATAGAGTCCCAGCCAAGCGAGTGCAGTCCCGAACATGGCGTACTGAACCCAAAGCGGATAGGTTGGGAGTTTCAGGTCGAGGATATCAATGCTCATTTGGGTTGCTCACCTTTCGTCAAAGAACGTCTTCAGGCTATCTGGAAGTACGTTGTCCGGGTTCTCCAGAAACGCTTTCAGTTCCTTCGCAGGGTAGTCGCCGCTTCCCTGCGAAATCACATGATTCAGGGCAATTATCGCGGCATTCCTGTTTGCGAGGTTTGCCTCTGCCAAGGCCAGCACCCAGAAGGCCGCCGTCAAATCTGGGCGGTGTTCGGTTGCTTGCATTGCATAGTCCCGGGCATTTGGTGTTTCGCCAGCTTGGAACGCCAATGCCGCGAGCGTGTAAGCCACAACGCCGTCGTCCGGCACAAGTTTCAGAACCTCGCGTAAAAACGGCGTTGCCGCCGCGGGATCATCCGATTTCAAGTGGTGATCGGCGTTGAGCCGCAAGTAATCTTCTCTGGACGAAGACGGCGTCAAAGGTGAATTGACGCTGCCGTCGCCGGTGTTCATCTGTTCAGTGCCAACCGCTAGAACATTATTTGCTGTGCAATGCGCGGGGAACACCCGGTGCTCCCCGCCCTTCCGGTTACTCTTCGCCGCGACAAAGAGAATACTGGGCGCTGCATTCATCGCCTCGCATATCTTTTCTGAACCAGGATGGTTCACATCAAAGCCAAAGCTCATGTTGACGGTCGAAATCTCGTTTTCAACAAACCAATCAATTGCATCAAGCACAGCACCCAGTACTGGAACGTTGTCTTCGTTTGTTACACGCGCACTAGCGACTTTGGCGTTGAGCCCGGCGACGGCGATGATCGCGACCGAGGTGCCATGACCGCTGGTGTCGTGAGCGGGCGCGCTTGTGAAACTCCTGCTCAGAGCAACTTTATCTTTCAGTTGCGGGTGCGAGTTGTTCACACCACTGTCCATGATGCCGATAGTGGCACTGGGTCCCGAGTTGGCAGGCATTAAATTCTCTGCCGTTAAAATGTATCGTGCTTTTGCAGGATCGGATATCAAGAATTCGCTAAGATCATTGACTTCAGAATATAACTCTCCAGTGAGATCGAGAACGTTTTTTTCATCAGCCATTGCCAAACCCCCATATGCAATCGTGGAGAAAACGATCGAGATAAATTGGTTTGCTTTTCCGCTGTTTCTCATGTCCAGAGCTACCCGCTGCCGGCGACAGCCTCACAACCATTTGACACAAGTGTAGAATACTTAAATCTCGATATTTCGCAAGTAACAGCAAGAGTACGAAGCCTGCTCTGCGCGTAATACCCCCTAACTCCACCCCATCGCAGATGAAGTCTATTCACAGGCTCAAACTCCCCTCGCTTCTCACTCCCTTCCCTTTGAGCCTCCACCTGCGCCAGTTCCTCCTCCATCATCTCCTCCAGCCGTTTCACCTGCGCGATGCGCATCTGGGCAAAGGTGACGAGCACGCAGTTGGCCCGCGCCCGGTAGCAAGCCATAGGCTGCGCATTCATTGCGCACCCTCTCACCGCTTCACCGACTCGCATCCCGCAAACACCCGCTCCCATCCGCCTCGAACAGCCCCTCCGCCTGATAGCCCTCCACCGCCGCCCGGGCGGCGAGCTTGATCAGGCAGGCCAATTCGTCCTCGCGGTCGGGGTTCGGGGTTTCCAGCACGGCGCGCAACCCGAAGACCGGGGTGCCGTCCTCAGGGAACCTGTAGTCCCCCGGCGAAATCCCGATCAGGATCGACACGGTATAGAGCCAGACCTGCGCCCCTTCGTCGGCGTCCACCCAGCGCCCGTCATCCCGGTCCGGCACGATGTTGACCACGAGGTCGGCCTGCGGTCCTTCCACCGACACCATCTCGGTCTCAGACAGCACCTTGTAAAGCGGCGGCACCAGGTCCTGGCCATAGCCGCTGACGAACTGCGACGAGGTCAGCTCGATGATATAGCTCTTGCCGTCGAGCGGGCCGGCCATGGCGCTGCCGGCGGCGCAAACAGCCAATGCGGCCAACAGGGTCTTCATGGGATCGGTCCCCCCTTATCGTCCCGCGCGCGGACCCATGCTCGCCGAGATTGACGCCGGGAACAAGCGGCGGCAGGGTGGCTCAGTCTGACCCGAACCCGGAGTCCAGCATCGCCTCGATCTGCGCCAGCTCCTCCTCCATCATCTCATTCAGCCGCTTCACCTGCGCGATGCACATCTGGGCGAAGGTGGCGAGCACGCGGTTGACCCGCGCCTGGTAGCCACGGCCCATGGCCTTGTAGAATTTCGCGACCGAGGTATCGAGGTAGATCGTGATCTTCTCTTTCGGCTCGTCGACATCGATGTCCTGTTCCAGCGTGTCCCAGGCCTCGGGCACCTGGGCCTGAACGAAATAGTCCCAGCTGTCTTCCTCCGCGAGACCCGCCGCATTGAGGCGGGCGCGCTCGAAATAGAGCCGCTGGGTCTTGGACATCTTCCGGCGGCGGGCGATCGGGCCGAAGCTCTCGCGATGGGGGTTCCGGGGCATGGGCTGGTCCTTTCACGTGGCGCGAGGAGAAGCCTGCCAGAGCCCGGTTAACGCCCCGTTGGACCACCGTACGGTCCACCGACGCGATACAGACGCAATACCGACGTAATACATATGTTGCGCTCTGCACGGGATGTGGGTTTCTCGGATGCTTTCGTGCGGAGGTGCACCGATCGGATGCCCCCCCGGACTCGCCTCAGGCCACTGGACCTCCCCGCCCCGCCCCCCTAGTCTGCGCCGAGCTCAGAGGAGTCCCCCATGGCCACCGGCACCAATATTAAGACCTATTTTCAAGGCACTTGGCATGATGGAGACGTCCCGATCATGCGCGCCGGAGACCACGGATCCTGGCTCGGCTCCTCGGTTTTCGACGGCGCGAGATATGTCAACGGATTGGCCCCAGATCTCGACAAACACTGCGCGAGAGTGAACCGCTCCGCCAAGGCCCTGATGATCCAACCCACTGTTTCCGTTGAAGAAATGGTGGCCATCGTCTGGGAGGGCCTGAAGCGCTACCCCAAGGACACCGCCGTCTACATCCGCCCGATGTACTGGGCCCTGGACGGCGGCCAGCTCGCCGTTGCCCCCGAAATCGGCCCCACCGGCTTCGCCGTCTGCCTCGAAGAAATCCCGATGGCCCCGCCGGAAGCCTCCGCCCGCCTCACCACCACCCAATTCCGCCGCCCGGTCCTCGAAGACGCCGTGGTCAACGCCAAGGCCGGGTGCCTTTATCCCAACAATGCCAGGATGTTGGTGGAAGCCCAGTCAAAAGGCTACAACAACGCCCTCGTGGCGGATGCCATGGGCAACGTCGCCGAGTCTGCGACGGCAAACGTCTTCATGGTCAAGGACGGCGAGGTCTTTACCCCGATCCCGAATGGCACCTTCCTGGCCGGCATCACCCGGTCGCGGCACATGACAAACCTCGCCGCCGACGGAACCCCGGTGCACGAGACCGTGCTGACCTTCGACGACTTCCGCGGCGCCGACGAGGTCTTCATGTCCGGCAACATGATGAAGGTCACGCCGGTCACCGAGTTTGACGGGACAAACTACCAGGTCGGCCCGGTGACGCGGCGGGTGCGCGAGATGTACTGGGACTGGGCACACTCCTCGGCCTGAGGTTGCCAGAACCCGCCCGCTCGGCCATGATCCGCACCGGACCCGAGGGAGGCCTCCCATGCGCAAGTTCCTTGTCGTGCTCGACGACAGCCGCGAATGCCTGAACGCCATGCGCTTCGCCGCGATGCGGGCCGCCAACACCGGGGGTGGCGTGCAGGTTCTGTCGATCATTCCGCCCGACGAATTCCAGCACTGGATCGGCGTCGGCAACATCATGCGCGAGGAAGCGAGAGAGCGGATTCATGCGCATTTTGAAGTATTTGCCAAGTGGATGCGGGATCGGCAGGAGATCGATCCGGAACTGGTGATCCGCGAGGGCGAGGCCGTTCCCGAGATCCTCGCGCAGATCCGGGAAGATCCGGATGTGGGCGTGCTGGTTTTGGGGGCGGGGCTCGACAAGGCCGGGCCCGGCCCGCTGGTAACACAGCTCTCGCGCAGTTCGGGCACGCTTCCTGTGCCGATCACGATCGTGCCGGGGGAGCTCTCGAAAGAGCGGCTCGAGGCCGTGACCTGAGCGCTTGTTGAATCGTGCGCCTGCGGCGCGCTCTTTTGGTTTGGCGCGCAAGCGCGCGTTGGGGCTCTGCCCCAAACCCCGCCGTATTTCGCCCGAGAAGAAGAACAGGATCCTGCTTGTTTAGAATCGTTCCAAACGGTTGACAGCACCGCGTCTGGGCCGCATATCCAGTGGGTAACGGAGGAAATGCGCATGTTCATCCAGACCGAATCCACGCCCAATCCGGCGACTTTGAAATTCCTGCCCGGGCAGACCGTGCTCGAGGCCGGAACCGCTGATTTCCCGACTGCCGAGGCCGCGGGCGCTTCGCCCTTGGCGCAGCGCATCTTTGCCGTAGACGGTGTGACAGGCGTGTTCTTCGGCACCGATTTCGTGACCGTCACCAAGACGGATGTGGTGGCCTGGGACCATATCAAGCCGGCGATCCTCGGCGCGATCATGGAGCATTACCAATCCGGCGCGCTGGTGATCGAAGGCGAGGCGGCGGCCACCGGCCATGCCGAGCATGACGGGCCGGATGGGGAAATCGTCGGGCAGATCAAGGAGTTGCTGGACACCCGTGTGCGTCCGGCAGTCGCGCAGGATGGCGGCGACATAACCTTTCACGGGTTCGAGCGCGGCGTGGTTTACCTGCACATGCAGGGCGCCTGCGCGGGCTGTCCGTCCTCGACGCTGACGCTGAAGATGGGTATCGAGAACCTTTTGCGCCACTATATCCCCGAGGTCACCGAGGTGCGCCCGGTTGCCTGACGCCGAACCCGCAGCGCTTTGTGGGCGCTGCTATTGCGGGGCGTGCCGGATCGCGGCCAAGGCGCCTTTGATCGTTGCCTACTGCCATTGCAGTGATTGCCGCCGGGTGACCGGAGCACCAGTTGGCGCGTTTGCCGCCTTTTCCCCCGATGATGTGGAGTTCGCGCCGCCCCTGGGGGCTGGCCTGTCGCATAATCCGGGCGTGCGGCGATGGTTTTGCACAGACTGCGGATCGCCTTTGGCGGCGGCCTATGACTACCTGCCGGGGCAGCTTTATGTGCCGCTCGGGCTATTCGATCAGGCGGCGGATCTGGCACCGAAAGTCCATGCCCATGCAGAAAACCGACTGCCGTGGCTGCATATCGAGGACGGGGTGGAGCGCATCGAGGGCAGCTCTCGCGAAATGCTGCAAGGCGCGGCGAAGTGATGAGCGCGGACGGGCCGCTGGTTCTGGGATTCGACACGTCGGGCCCGCATTGCGCGGCAGTTCTGCTGTCGGGGGATGCTGTGGTGGCAAACCGGGTAGAGCCGATGCAGAAGGGCCAGGCGGAACGGTTGATGCCCCTGTTGGAAGAGGTGCTGGCCGAGGCCGGGGTGGCCTGGGGCGATCTGACGAAACTGGCGGTCGGGACCGGGCCGGGGAATTTCACCGGGACGCGGATCGCGGTGTCGGCGGCGCGGGGGTTGGCCCTTGGGCTGAGGATTCCGTCGGTGGGCGTGTCTGCCTTCGAGGCGACGGCTTTCGGTCATGCGCGGCCGGTTGCGGTGACGGTGCCCGCGCCGCGCGGGCAGGTTTATGTGCAGCGGTTTGGCATGGACGGGGCGGAAACGCCGGCGCTTTGCGTGCCCGAAGAGGTTGGCACGGACGTGCCGGTGGTAGCCTGCCTCGCGCCGGGCGAGCTTGTGCCGGCGATGGCGCGGATTGCGCGGGATCGGGGGGCGGGACCACGCCCGGCACCGCTTTATGTCCGGCCCGCTGACGCCGCGCCGTCGCGCGAGGCTCCGCCGGTGATCCTGTCGTGACACCCGCGGAGCTTGCGGCGCTGCATGGGCGGTGTTTTGTGGTTCCGCGGCCCTTCACCGAGAAGGAATTCGCCGAGCTGCTGGACTCGGAGCGGTGCTTTCTGTGCGCCGAGCCAGGCGGCTTCGCCCTCGCCCGTGTAATTGCGGATGAGGCGGAGCTATTGACCTTGGCCGTGGACCCGGTGGCACGGCGGCAAGGGCTGGGGCGGCGGCTTCTGGCCGAGTTCGAAGAGACGGCCCAAGAACGCGGGGCCGCCCGGGTTTTCCTCGAGGTATCGGCCGACAATGCCGCCGCTCTGGCGCTCTACACTGGCACAGGTTACAGCGAATCCGGGCGGCGGCGTGGATACTACCGAAGCCCGGATGGCCGGCGGATCGACGCCATCCTGATGGACAAGCCCCTCGTCGAGGCTTGACCCTCGGTCACCCGACCGAATCCCCTACGCATCCGGACCAAACGGTCAAAAAGCTATTGACCCTCTCCAAGGCTCCGGTCCTAAATTGCGCCATCACCGAGTAACCTGCTCGCTTACCGGGGATGCCGGGCGAAACCGGCCCCTTATTCAACTGGGAGACACTCATGACTCTGATGACGAGACTTCTTGGCGCGTCGGCTGCTTTGGCCATGTCCGCTGCCGCCGCGCTGGCCGAGCCAGGCCTGATCATCGACCTCGGCGGCAAGTTCGACAAGTCGTTCAACGAGGCGGCCTATAACGGCGCACAGCGCTGGGTCGCAGAGACCGGCGGCACCTATATCGAGACCGAGCTGCAGTCCGAGGCGCAGCGCGAACAGAACATGCGCAAGATGGCCGAGCGTGGCGCGAACCCGATCGTGGTTCTGGGCTTCGCCAATGCCTCGACCCTTGAAAAGGTCGCCCCCGACTATCCGGACACCAAGTTCGCCATCGTCGACATGGTCGTGGACGCGCCGAACGTGAAGTCGATCGTGTATCGCGAGGACGAAGGCAGCTATCTCGTGGGCATGCTGGCCGCGATGGCCTCGCAGACCGGCACTGTCGGCTTTGTCGGCGGCATGGACATTCCGCTGATCCGCAAGTTCGCCTGCGGCTACGTGCAGGGCGTCAAGGCGGTGAACCCCGATGCCACCGTGATCCAGAACATGACCGGCACTACCCCGGCGGCCTGGAATGACCCGGTAAAAGGCGGCGAGCTGACACGGACCCAGATTAGCCAGGGCGCCGATGTGGTCTATGCCGCGGCCGGTGGCACCGGCGTAGGCGTGCTGCAGGCCGCTGCCGATGCGGGCGTGTTCTCGATCGGTGTGGACAGCAACCAGAACTACCTGCACCCGGGCTCTGTTCTGACTTCGATGATGAAGCGCGTGGACAACGCGACCTACGAGGTCTTCTCGGCCGGCGCCGACGGGTTCGAGCCCGGTATCAGCGTGATGAACCTCGCCGCCGAGGGCGTGGGCTATGCGCTCGACGAGCACAATCAAGCACTGATCACCGACGAGATGAAGGCCACCGTGGAAGCGGCCATGGCCCAGATCATCGCGGGTGAGATCGAAGTGCATGACTACATGTCGACGGACAGCTGCCCAGTGGAATAAGACTGAACCTGGTCGCGAGGGGGACCTGAAATGAGCAATGCACAAGCGTTGACGGACTTTTTCGCGGCCTGGACCATAACCGAAGACGAAGGCCGGGACGACAAGATCGCCTCGGCCTTCGGCGACTCCGTCTACTATGCCGACCCAAGGACCGAGGTGCCGCTGACCGAGATTGCGGCACTCTGTGGCTATGTGGGGCAATTCCTGCCCATGTGCCCGCCCGGCGCGCGGGTCGAGGTGGCCGAACCCGTGGATATCAAGAACGGACATGCGCGGGCCACGGTGAGGTTCATCATGAGTGATGAGATGCAGCAGACCGGCCAGTATTTCGCCGATCTCGACGCTGCCGGGAAGATCACGCGCCTCGTCGGCTTCGCGGGCAAGGGCGCCGAATGACCGCGCCCGCGATCGAGCTTAAGGGCATCTCCAAGGCCTTCGGGCCGGTGCAGGCCAACAAGGACATCGATATCCGGGTGATGCCCGGGACGATCCACGGCATCATCGGCGAGAATGGCGCCGGCAAGTCGACGCTGATGTCGATCCTGTACGGCTTCTACCAGGCCGACCGCGGCGAGATCTTCATCGACGGGAAAAAGACCGAGATCCTGGAACCGCTACAGGCGATCGGCGCGGGCATCGGCATGGTCTTCCAGCATTTCAAGCTGGTACAGAATTTCACCGTATTAGAGAACGTGATCCTCGGCGCCGAGGACGGCGCGCTGTTGCAGCCCTCGAAGGCGAAGGCACGTGGAGAGTTGAAGCGCCTGGCCGAGGAATACGAACTGAACGTCGACCCCGATGCGCTGATCGAGGAAATCGGGGTCGGCATGCAGCAGCGGGTCGAGATCCTCAAGGCGCTCTACCGGCAAGCCGATATCCTGATCCTCGACGAGCCCACGGGCGTTCTGACCCCCGCCGAGGCCGATCACCTCTTCCGCATCCTCGAGGGGCTGAAGGACCAGGGCAAGACGATCATCCTGATCACCCACAAGCTGCGCGAGATCATGGAGATCACCGACGAGGTCAGCGTGATGCGCCGCGGCGAGATGGTGGCGACAGTGAAGACCGCCGAGACCAACCCCGAAGAGCTCGCCGAGCTGATGGTGGGCCGCAAGGTCCTTCTGCGCGTCGACAAGAAGCCCGCGACGCCGGGTGAAACGGTGCTCGAGATCGAGAACCTTCGCGTCGTCGATGACGACGGGGTCGAGCGGCTCAAGGGGATTTCCTTCCAAGTCCGCGCCGGCGAAATCCTCGGGATCGCCGGGGTCTCGGGCAACGGACAATCGGAACTGCTGGAGGTGCTTGGCGGGTTTTCCAATGGCACCGGGACCATCCGGATCAGTGGCGAAGAGATCGACCTGACGGGTAAGCATTCTGACGGCCAATCGCGGCGCGCGCGCGGCATTGCGCATGTGCCCGAGGATCGCCAGCACCTTGGGTTGATCATGGATTTCTTCGCCTGGGAAGACATGGTCTTCGGCTATCACCACGCGCCGGAATACCAGAAAAGCCAGGTCTTCATGGACAATGCGGCGATCCGGACCGAGACCGATACGAAGATGAAGGATTTCGACGTCCGCCCGCCCAATGTGCGCCTGCCCGCCAAGAGCTTTTCCGGCGGGAACCAGCAGAAACTCGTCCTCGCGCGCGAGATGACGCGGAACCCGAAGCTTCTCTTGGTGGGTCAGCCCACGCGCGGGGTGGATATCGGCGCGATCGAGTTCATCCACCAAAACATCATCAACCTGCGCGACCAGGGCTGCGCGATCCTGCTGGTCTCGGTCGAACTCGACGAGATCCTGTCGCTGAGCGACCGGATCGCGGTGATGTTCGACGGGATGATCATGGGCGAACGCATGCCGGACAAGACCGACGAACGTGAGCTGGGTCTGCTGATGGCCGGCGTGAGTGGAGAGGCGGCATGAGCAAGCTGCCGAAATGGGTCGACATTGCGCTGATCCCGCTGATCAACCTCTTCCTGGCGCTCGTCGTCTCGGGCCTCGTGGTGCTCTATATCGGCGAGAACCCGATCGAGGCGATCTCGATCATGGTCAACGGGGCCGTAGGGTCGTCCTACGGTTGGGGGTATACGCTCTATTACGCCACCAACTTCATCTTCACCGGCCTTGCCGTGGCGGTGTCGTTTCAGGCCAAGCTCTTCAACATCGGCGGCGAGGGCCAGGCGGCGATCGGGGGCCTGGGCGTGGCGTTGGTGTGCCTCGCGATCCCCTGGCCGCATTGGATCCTCGCCCTGCCCTTCGCGATCATCGGCGGGGCGCTTTTCGGCGCGGCATGGGCGGCGATCCCGGCCTTCCTGCAAGCCACCCGTGGAAGCCATATCGTGATCACCACGATCATGTTCAACTTCATAGCCTCGGCGCTCATGGTTTATCTGCTGGTCAACGTGCTGAAAAAGCCGGGAAGCATGGCGCCCGAGACCTCGCGTTTTCCCGAGGGCGCGTTCTTGCCCAAGGGCTTCGACATGGCGAGCCTGATCGGCCTGCCGTTCTCGCGCTCGGCCCCGGTGAACGTGAGCTTGTTCATCGCGCTCCTCTGCTGTGTGCTGGTCTATTACCTGCTCTGGCATACCCGTCTCGGCTACCAGATCCGTGCCTTCGGCCATTCCGAGCCGGCCGCTCGGTACGCCGGCATCTCGCCGGTGAAGATCACGATGATCACGATGCTGATTTCAGGTGGACTCGCGGGTCTGATGGGCATCAACGCGGTGATGGGAGAGGCGCAGCGGCTGGTGACCGACCCGGTGCAGGGCGCCGGCTTCGTAGGTATCGCGGTTGCGCTGATGGGGCGGTCGCATCCCGTTGGCGTACTGCTCGCAGGGCTGCTTTTCGGGATGCTCTATCAGGGGGGAGGCGAGCTCGAGTTCGAAATCCCGGCGATCAGCCGAGAGATGATCCTGGTGATCCAGGCGTTGGTGATCCTCTTCACCGGTGCGCTCGACAACATGATCCGGATGCCGATCGAACGGCTTTTTGTCCGCGCCAAGAAGCGGGCGGGCTGAGATGGAAACGATCCTCACCTTCCTGCCGCAGTTGCTGCTCGCCTGGTCGATCCAGGCGATGGCCGTCCTGTCGCCGGGCCCGGCCGTCGCGCTGATCCTCGGCGTCGCCGCATCGCAGGGCCGTCCGGCGGCGATGGCGGTGGTGGCGGGCATCACCGGCTCGGCGCTGATCTGGTCGACGATTACAGCGCTCGGGCTTGCGGCGCTTTTCGCGCAATTCGCCGATCTGGTGCTGACCGTGCGGATCATAGGTGCGACCTATATGGCGTGGCTGGCTTACAAAGCGTTCAAGACCGCCATCGCGCCGCCGGACTTGAACATCAAGGCGCAAGCACGCCGTGGGTTCGCCCGGAACGCCTTGGCTGGGTTCTTCATGCAGGTTTCGAACCCCAAGGCGATCTTCTTCTGGCTGGCCATCGCCGCGGTCGGCGGGGTCGGCGAGTCGCCCGGGCAGGTGATCGCCCTCTTCGTGGCGGGCGCGCTGGTGATTACCTTTTCCGGCCACGGGGCCTATGCGCTGATCCTGTCCTCGACACCCGTACGGCGCGCCTATTTCTTGGCCCGACGTTGGGTCGAGGGCACCCTTGGCGTGTTCTTCGCCTATTTCGCCTTTCGTCTGGCCACCGAGCGGAGCTGAGCCATGGATCTTATGACCATCATCCAGATCCTCGACTCGGCGCTGCGCCTGGCGACGCCACTCCTCTTTGCCTGCCTCGCAGGGCTGTTCTCCGAACGCTCGGGCATCTTCGACATCGGGCTCGAAGGCAAGATCCTGATGTCGGCCTTCCTGTCGGCCTCGGTGGCGGCATTCTCGGGCAGCGTCTGGATCGGGCTTCTGGGCGGCGTTGTTGGGTCGGTGTTCCTTGCCCTTCTGCACGGCGTCGCTTCGATCACTTTCCGCGGCAACCAGCTGATCTCGGGCGTGGCGATCAACTTTTTGGCCTCGGGCATCACGGTGGTCGTGGGCGAGAACTGGTTCGGCCTTGGCGGGCGCACGCCCCAGCTCGACGGCCCGGCGCGGTTCCAAGAGATCACACTGCCCTTCGCCGAGAGTGTCTCGGGCGTGCCGGTGATCGGGCCGGTTTATTCCGACCTGCTCTCGGGGCATTCGTTCCTGGTCTATGTCGGGCTCTTGGCAGTTTTGGGCACTTGGTGGCTGCTGTTCCGGACCCGGTTTGGGCTGAGGCTGAGGGCGGTGGGCGAGAATCCTGAATCGGTGGACACGGCGGGCGTCTCGGTAATCCGCCTGCGCTATTCCGCGGTGCTGATCTGCGGCATCCTCTGCGGACTGGCGGGGACGTATCTGGCGACGGGCCTGGCGGCGGGCTTCGTGAAAGAGATGAGTGCAGGGCGCGGGTTTATTGCGCTCGCGGCATTGATCTTCTCGAAGTGGCGGCCGGGCTATGCGCTGATGGCGTGCTTGCTCTTCGGCCTGCTGGAGGCGCTCGGCAACCGCTACCAGAATATTGATATCGGCGATTTCCAGGTGCCCGTCCAGTTCATGCAGGCGTTGCCCTATATTTTAACCGTGGTGATCCTGGCGGGTTTCGTCGGCAAGGCGATCCCGCCGCGCGCCGGGGGCGAGCCCTATGTCAAGGAACGCTGAGGCACTTGCTGGCATGATCCGTGACCGGGCCGGCGATGCGCCGGTGCGGATCGGCTTGGTACTTGGCTCCGGGCTCGGAAATCTGGCCGAGGCAGTGGACGGCGTCGCGATCGACTATGCCGAGCTTGAGGGGTTTCCCCATGCCGGTGTTTCAGGCCACAACCCCAAGCTGGTGATCGGTGACCTGGAGGGTGTACGTGTCGCGGTCTTCGGCGGCCGCGCGCATTACTACGAAAGCGGGCGCGGCGACGCGATGCGGCTGCCACTGGAGGTGTTGCGGGCGTTGGGCGCCGAGGCGCTGATCCTCACCAACGCCGCCGGGTCGATGCGCGCGGATATTCCGCCGGGCGAACTGATGCTGCTTTCGGACCACATCAACTTTTCGGGCCTGAACCCGCTGATCGGCGAGCCTACCGACAAACGCTTCGTACCGATGGTCGACGCCTATGACCCGGGGTTGCGCACGGCGCTTCTGGCGGCGGCCGAAGTCGAGGGGATCACGCTCGAGCAAGGTGTCTACGCCTGGTATTCCGGCCCGTCCTTCGAGACTCCGGCCGAGATCCGGGCGATCCACCGGTTGGGCGCGGATGCAGTGGGCATGTCGACGGTGCCCGAGGTGATCCTGGCGCGCTTCCTGGAGCTGAAGGTGGCGGCGATCTCAACGATCACAAACATGGCCGCGGGCATGAGCGACGAACAGATCAGCCACGAGCACACCAAGGCAATGGCGCCGCTTGGGGCGGCAAAGCTGGAGAAAATCCTGCGGCGATTTCTGACGTCCATGTAAGACGCCGCGCTCGGCACGGGCGTAGAAATTCCCGCAAAGAAACTTGCCCCGTTCGGCCCAGACGCTCCGATTTGCCGCATGGTTTGACAGTACCGGAGTGGGTGTGTCTTCTATAGACACACGGCACCGCCAACCTGTTGGGCCTTCATGCAAATCTACCTTCCCATCGCCGAGGTTTCGGTCAACGCCTTCCTGCTCTTGGGGCTCGGTGGGATCGTGGGCATCCTCTCGGGCATGTTCGGCGTGGGCGGCGGGTTTCTGATGACGCCCTTGCTCTTTTTCATCGGCATCCCGCCCGCCGTTGCGGTGGCGACCGAGGCCAATCAGATCGTCGCGTCGTCCTTTTCCGGCGTGCTCGCGCATCTCAGGCGCAAGACCGTCGATCTGAAGATGGGGTTGGTGCTGTTGATCGGCGGCCTGATCGGGGCAGCAATCGGCGTGCAGGTCTTTGCGGCGCTCAGGGCCATCGGGCAGGTCGATCTGCTGGTGCGGCTCAGCTATGTCGTTTTCCTCGGCATCATCGGCGGGCTGATGTTCATCGAAAGCCTCAACGCCATGCGCAAGGCGCGCAAGACCGGAGCTGTTGCCACCCGGCGGCGGCATAACTGGGTCCACGCGCTGCCACTGAAGATGAAGTTCCGCACCAGCGGGCTTTATATCTCGGTGATCCCGCCGGTTTTGGTGGGCGTGCTGGTGGGTATCCTGGCGGCGATTATGGGTGTGGGCGGCGGCTTCATCATGGTGCCGGCGATGATTTACCTGCTCGGCATGCCGACCAAGGTCGTGGTTGGTACGTCGTTGTTCCAGATCATCTTCGTCACCGGTTTCACCACGCTGATGCATGCCACGACAAACTACACTGTGGATATGGCCCTCGCGCTCTTGTTGCTGATCGGCGGGGTGGTCGGTGCTCAGGTCGGTGCGCGCCTGGGCACGAGGCTCAAGGCCGAGCAATTGCGGATTCTGCTCGCGCTCATGGTGCTGGCGGTCTGCGGCAAGCTGGCGACGGATCTTCTGCTGCAACCGGCCGAGCTCTATTCACTCGGCCCAGCGAGGGGGCACTGATGGTGCGCTGGCTGCTTCTCTGTCTCACACTCGCCTTGCCCGCTTTTGGGGAAGAAGTGGTAGCGGGTTTGAGCCAGAGCAATGTCTCGATCACCGCGACCTTCGATGGCTCGGAAATCTTGATCTTCGGCGCGGTGAAGCGCGAGGAGCCGATCCCAGAAGAACCCGGGCCGCTGCAGGTCGTGATCACGGTCGCCGGGCCATCGGTGCCGATCACGGTCCGTCGCAAGGCGAAGTGGAGCAATTTCATCTGGGTCAATACCGACGCGGTGGAGGTGGATCTCGCCCCCAGCTTCTACACAATTGCCGCCTCGGGCACGTTTCACGAGGTGCTGAGCGAGGTCGAGGATCTACGACACAAGATCTCCATCGGGCGGGCGATCCGCTCCGTGGGCGCGCCCTCGGACATCTCGGACGCCGAGAGCTTTACCGAGGCTCTGATCCGGATCCGCAAGCGCGAGCGGTTGTATCAGGAACAGCCCTACACCGTGATCGTGAACGAACAGACCTTGTTCCGGACCTCGGTGGCGCTGCCCGCGAACCTGACCGAGGGTGACTACACCGTCCGCATCTTTCTGACCCGCGGCGGGCAGGTCGTCGATCTTCATGAAAAAGTGCTTTTCGTGCAAAAGGTCGGTCTGGAACGCTGGATTTACAACCTCGCGCACGAGCGACCGCTGATCTACGGTATCCTGTCGCTTGCCATCGCTATCGCAGCGGGATGGCTCGCCTCGGCGGTGTTCCGGTATATCCGGGCCTAAGGGTCAGGTGTGGTGCTCTAGCCAAGAGCCGCGAGCTTCGCCGCCTGCCGTCCAGCCAAAGCCGCCATCTCCGCCAACGTCGCCGCCGTCAGTGTTGGTCCGGGCTTGCGCACGGTGGGATGCGCAATGGCGCCACGCTCGGCCAGCGTGTGTTTTCGGATTGCCAGCCCAATCCCCGGCTGGCTCTCATACCGCACCATCGGCAGGTAGGCGTCGAAGGTGTCTCGCGCTCGCGTCTCATCGCCCGCCTGCATCGCCGCGACCACATCCGCCATCATCTCCGGATAGGCGAATCCGGTCATCGCGCCGTCCGCGCCACGCAGCATCTCTTCCAGCAGAAACAGCCCACCATTGCCGCAGAGGATGGAGATGCGCCGCATTCCAGCCTTGGAGGCCGCCCGCAAGGCGCTGATCTTCTCAAGCCCCGGCCAGTCCTCGTGCTTGAGCATCACGCAACCCGGGCAATCCTCGACGATCTGCATGATCACCTTAGTGGGCACCACAACACCGGTGACAAGCGGGAAATCCTGCAGCACCCAGGGCGCGTCGCCGAGAACCTCGGCCACGTTGCGGTAGTAGGCGACGATCTGGTCGTCGGTCTGCAGCGTGTGCGGCGGGGCGACCATCACGCCGGCGGCGCCCGCATCCATCGCCTTGCCCGCCAGAGCCTGCATCGGCGCGAACCCGGCAGCCGATACACCCACGACCACCGGCAAGTTCGTGCGCGCGACGACGCAGGTGATCACGGCCTCGGACTCGGCAGCCGAGAGCTTGCCCGCCTCGCCCATCATGCCGAGGATCGTGAGGCCCGTCGCGCCCTTCTCGGCATAGAAGTCGACCATACGGTCGACGCTGTCGAGGTCCAACTCGCCGTCAGGCTTGAACGGGGTCACGGCAATGGTGAAGACGCCTTTGGCGGTTTCATCGAGCATCATGCGGATCCTTTGTGACTGAGGCCGAGGGTGATCTGGCCGATGGCCTGCGCGGCGGCGGCCTGGCAAGGTTCGACCACCGGTAGGCCGGTGGCCTCTTCGAGCGCGGGGCGATAGCGCGCCATGCCGGCGCAGCCCATGATGAGAACGTCCGCGCCATCTTGATCGCGCAGCACCTTGCCCGTGTCGATCATCGCGCATTTCGTGGTCTCCGCGTTGGAGAGCTGCGCTACGCCCAGGCCCAACGCCCGGTCCCCGGCGAGACGATCCAGCACGCCCATCGCACCGAAGCTGCGCATGTGACGCGGGATCGAGGCAGGCAGGATCGAGATCACGCCGAAGCGTTGTCCAAGCTGCAGCGCCGCCATGACGGCAGCTTCCTGAATACCGACGACGGGCAGGCCGCTCTGGTCGCGCAATGCATGGAGCCCCGGATCGCCGAAACAGGCGATGACGTAGCCCACCGCCTCGGGCTCCAGCCGCGCGGCCAGGTCCAGCATCGGCGCGATGGTCAGGTCCGCCTGGCGCTGGCTTTCGATGGCGGTTGGGCCCTCGGCCAGGGTCTCGCAGTGGATCGGTACGCCGAGCGGCCGCAAGGGTTCCATTGCCGCGTCGATGCCCGCGGTCACGGTGTCGGATGAGTTGGGGTTGATGACGATCAGCGACTTTTCCATTCAAGCCCCCGGGCGCGTCGCGGTCTGGATCTCGATCTGATAGCCCTCGGGGTCGTCGAAGACGAAGGCACGGATGGCGATGGCGTCGTTGACGAAAAGCTCGCTGAGCCCCGCCACCCCCTGCGCCCTAATGTACGCATACCAGGCATCCACGTCGGGCACCCGGATGCAAAGCTGCACGGACTTCTCGGCGGTCCATTTGTTCATGCCCTTGGTCTCGTCGACGAGCCCCACATGAGCTGCGCCAGCGATACGGTAGATCTTGCAGAACCCCTGGTCGATGACGAGCGGCAGGTCGAGCACGTCCTCGTAGAACGCCATCGCGGCGGGCAGGTCGCGGTAGTAGAAGAACGTGATGCCGAGGGTGTTGGGGTCGGTGGGGCGCTTTGTCATTGTGCTGTCTCAATGGCCTTGAATTCAAAGGCGGCATTGCCGGTGGGTTTCATGGCGCAGGCGGGGCGGTCGATCCAGCGGCCCTGGCCCGGGACGCCGAGGAACACGCCATCCCGAACGATCGGTTCTCCGCGCAAAAGCACGATCCGAGGCCAGCCCGTGACTGTGCGTCCCTCCCACGGATTGTAGCCGACATTGTCGTGCAGGTCGTCGGCGCCATAGGTGTGCAGCGCCTCTGGGTCCCAGGCCACGATATCGGCATCCATGCCCAGGCTCAGGTCGCCCTTGCCTGGAAGGCCGTAGACCCGCGCCGGTGCGGTAGACGTAAGGCGCACGAAATCCTCCGCCGTACCGCGGCCTTGCGAAACAATGGCGTCGAAAAGAAGCGGCAGGCGCGTCTCGAGCCCTGGCATCCCATTGGCGATCTGATCGAAACGGGCGTCCGGCCCGGCAGCGAGTTTGCCGGTCTCGTCAAATCGATAGGGCGCGTGGTCGGAGCTGACGAGGTCCAGCGTGCCGTCGGCGAGCGCCCGCCAGAGCGCCTCTTGATCGGCTGGGCTGCGCTGGGGCGGGGAACACATCCACTTGGCGCCCTCGAGCCCGTCGCGGCGCAGCACCTCCTCGGTCATCAAGAGGTAATGGGGACAGGTCTCGGCCCAGACCGGCGCGCCGCGCGCACGGGCGGCACGGACGGCCTCAGCGCCCTCGGCAGTTGAGATATGGAACAACATCACCGGCTGGTGGACGTATTCGGCGAAGCGGCACATGCGCTCGACCGCCTCGATCTCGGCCATACGGGGATGCGACAGCGCGTGGTGTTCGGGCCGCGTCAAGCCGGCGGCGAGCAGCGCGTCCTTGGTCCGTTGGATCAGGGCGTGGTTCTCGGCATGCACGCAGACCAGCGCGCCGTGGTCTTTGGCGACCTGCATCACTTGCAGAATTTGCGCGTCGTCGAGGCGGATATTGTATGTTGTGAAGACCTTGATCGAGCGGTGACCGGCGGCGATGAGATCCGCCATGTCTTCCTCGAAGTGTTCGACGCCGGGGTCCGAGACGATCATGTGGAACGCGTAGTCGACC
>JAAUYH010063096.1_pt1 | contig 19599 bp, 16 predicted proteins | sample 7278061 | NCBI WGS metagenome assembly JAAUYH01 (sample SAMN14350203, study PRJNA611818) | marine sediment metagenome | isolation source: surface marine sediment (0.6m) | place: French Polynesia: Moorea | collected 2018-08 | reverse complement strand
TCATTTTCATATGAATGAAAACAAAGCCAAGACTCAGTACATCATCAGTAATTGCAAAGCAAGAACTAACGGCAAAAATGAAGCTTTCCACAGCCTTCGCTGTTGCTGTACTCGTTGCAGTTTCCGCATTCGATAAGTTTGATGGTCTATTCAAGGCATTTGGTGTCGCGACCCCTTCGGCATAAGTGAATCGAGCCACAAACTATCGGAGAAACTTTGAACGATACGCAGATAATAACACACGGATCACGAGTTAGTTTAGTCGAAACATTTCCCACGTACTAAGTTGTGTGTTTGCGATCTAACTTATTAAATAAAGCTCCAGTTTTTCTTTTGAAATATTGGCTTGTGAAGTCTTTAGCATCTGACACGATAAATAGCTGCAAACATCTCGTGGGTATCAGAACTACGCACTGATTCCTCGTTTTCATGATTATTGTAGTAGCTAGGCAGGGTCAGTTAGTTAAAGTAGTTCAAATTAAACAAATATTTCTCTTAACAATTCTATGACTAATAATTCACACAATAAATAGTTCAAATGTCTACCTATCGCCGTGTTTCTATTGGATGGGCCGGTTCTCATAAATCTAGAAGATTTAGCTCTTTTGATGATAAATTCCCTTTCTTCCCTCTGAAAATGGTAGCGATTATGTAGTACTCAAATCAAAACTCCTTGATAAGAGCCTGAAGAAGTAGTGGATTAATGACTGAATTGCATTTGGTAATACAGGAACCTTGTTCAAAATTATATTGTATTGTTTTTTAATCGTTGATGATTTCTAGCTTTTTCGCTTGAGCGTTGAATCCGAGAAATACACTGAATTGATTGAAAGTGTTTAAATTCAGTTGAACCTTAGCAATTCGTGTAGGATTATGGAAATTTACACATTTTTGTTTAGGATATATAATTACACGGATTGCAACACATTTTTCTAAAGCTTATTTCTGAACTAACATGAGCTAGATTTCCTTCCCGATGAAAATTTCAGAATTTTTTGCAAGTATGCGATAAGTCGAATGTGTTTTCAAAACTTTTATTATAATTAATTTTCAGTTATACAAAATTTATAAACTTTTAAAACCAATGCTGCGAAATTTTGATTGGCATAGGTGCATGGAGTTTTGTTTGTCCGATTTGAAGTATTTTGTAGATTAATAAATACAGGCCTTGTAACAGATACATGATTTCGCAGTCGATAATCACAGATTAATAGATCTATCAATCACAGTACAAAAATGAAACAATTTTTTAACTTCACTAAGGATAACTCATCTATAAATTGAAATTTCATTTCTCTTCCAGAACAGTACTCACATCAATAAGGAAAACATATCAAAGTTCAGAGAAAAAGAAGTAACAGGTTCATAAATAACAAAATGAAGCTTTCAACAAATATGATGGTTGCTTTGTTCCTGAGGATTGCTGTCTTCGTGAAGTTTTATTCGTTTTCTAGCTTTTTGGAACTGCGAATCGATCAGCGTAAGTTATATCAAATGATACATCTCAGAAACGAAATCGACGTACTGAAATTGGTCTTGTTGCATATTTTTGTTCGGCAACGAGCCGTGATGCACAATTCCGTGTTACGGAAGGCATCGAACTATACGTCAAGTTACGGTTTACTGAAACTGTCTTTAGACGTACTGATAAATAAATAATATCTGCTTTCTCACTTTTAACACATACGATTCTACTTCATATTGTTAATGCTTTTGCCCAGCGTGTGTCGCACTCTGGAAAATAATTAAATGATGTCATAATGTCAAAATAACAATTACAGTACTAGATATACCTTAATTTTTGCTTCTGAATAATGCAAGTTATTTTAAACCAAAAAATACTCTTTAAAACGTGCAAATGAACCACTGCAATAGTTTATTTGTTAAAACTAGGAGCGAAATGAATTTCACCAACGTAGAATTGTTGCCTAAATTGCACTTATGACGACAAAACTCTATTCAGACCAATAACTGATGGATTGTTTGAGTAGAAAAATTGGACATGAAGATACTATTAAGATTAACGCTAATCCTACAGTTGCCAAGCCCGTTTCGGCAACTTCATGTACCAGATTTTTTGTGAATAGCCTTTGTGATTTTGTCCAAGTGATTTCTGCTAGTATTTTGATGGAATAGAACTCCAGTTTCTGAGGTACAGAAATATTCTCAAAATCTATTACATGGAACCGAATACGGGACAAGTAAGTAATGATACAAAGTATAATACCGTCAGAATATCTGCGACAAAACTTTAAAAAATAAAGTTATCGACTACTCTAGCCGCTACTGCGGTCGTAACTAGTTCCTCATTAAAAACTAGAATCACTTTCCAAATATTCCGGTACTCTGATACCCTCCGCATTGGCATACTACGCATTTTATAATTAAACCATTCTTTGGACTGATTTTTGAGCTAGACCAAATTTCTAGAATTAATTTTTCTTTGTTTACGAATTTTTTGGTTGTAAGATCTGCGATTTTTTTCGACAAACTTAAATTCGTCTCGAAGGCTTCATGGCAGTTTACAAAAAAAGCCTTCGAAACTGCAAGATATGACTTTCTGTCATAGATGAATCCACTGAATATTAGATATAGTTACGTAGGGATTGATGAGCCATGAAGCACCACTACGTATCTACCACTTATTTTCCGATCTCCTAGCATGAGTAAAAAGCCAACCGGTTGACTTGGAATTCCCAACTAATTCCACATCATCATAGCTCTGATTTCGAAATAAATAGAATCTAGATAGAATAAGTTTTGATTACTTGTATGCTCTCTATATTGCATCAATTCAGTGAGCTGAAGAATTTCAATATTGAGCTAAAACATTTTCCAACCGTTTTAGAACCTTATTTGATTAGCTTATTACTACACACATTACAGTGCCTATGATAATATGTATTTTTCACTGTTTGAATATGCATGAAACTGGCTTTACCTTGAAAACTTTTTTGCATGAAAACGTTTGCACAGTAATACTGGACGTCAGTGTATTCCAATACTGAAACATATACACGGTGTTCTATTGTATAATTTAATAATCGAATTCAATTTCAATTCTACTTGATTAGCATAGTGACTGTACACACATACTGTTACGAACGAATTCTAGAATTTCATTTGATTCGTTCAAGATTTAATGTCATAGTGAAGGAATACACTGCAACATCGTTGAGGTTTACCGTTATATCGTATTACCGGAAAATCCAGGTCTCAGTATCATTGGGACATTGAAAACATAGGGCTAGTAACAGAAAAAAACTGTTAGAATCATTAATCACAGATTTTTTGACTCGATTGCAACTCTACAACATAAGGGCCAATTTCGTAATGCTTTTGGTTCATTCCGAAGGAAAGCTTCTATAAATTGCAGTGGAATCGACTGTAGCGGAAAACATCCGAGTAGCAACAAGAAACCATCTGTACAAGTAGCAAGAACTCTTAGAAGAAAAATGAAGTTCTCCACAACTGTTACTGTCGCTGTGCTGGTGACTATTGCAGCGTTTGAAAAGTTTGAGTCTCTTTTTAAAGCGTTCGGAGTCGCAACTCCATCTGCATGATTTTGAAGTACTAAAGAGTTGGCAAGACTAGCCTTATCCAAGAAGATTTGCATACCTTGCAACATCTGAGTGATGTTTGAATAAAAATGCTTTTCGATGTACCTTTGACGAAAAATCGAATCTTTGATACTTGCCTTTCTTTATTTAATCCTCAGTACTGATTACGAATCTCTGAAATGCACATGAATGATCAATAACTTTAGTAGACTTATCACTTGGTAGTTCAAAAAGAACTATGAGCAGTTGCTTCTGCAGGGAAAGAAGCTGAAAAGCTCGACGAATCAATTAGAAATGCTGGGCATCACTAGCGGATTCACATGTCCAAACTGAATGTGCTGATCATTTTCGTATTCCGAATTTTCGTTACATCTGGCGCAGTGCTTCCAGAGCCCTATCTGTCTTACTGTGATCTCAGGCTCCTATCACTATCTCCAAGAGCACTACGGCACTTCCAAGATCGACCTTCACTGGAGGCGCCCATGCGAACATGATATGGAGCAGTCCTTCTGTAGTCCTACAAATCAAGATTTGGTGGCCCACGAAAGGAGAATCAACATATTACTAGCGTTATATCAGTCTGAAATCGACGAATATTGCTTTGGTTTTAAAAGCAAGAGACTTGGTTCATCGCTTGCGAATCAGAATGTATTGTGCACGATAATTAATCAAACATTAAACACGAATCATGTTACGCTAAGTTCTCTTCATGATTTCGAGTGCGGTAAACCACACGGAGGTCTCTCCCACGGCAGTGAAAATAAAATACACGAGTGGCGGCATCGTTATTCTATATTTCCATCTGGTTGAGATTCTACGATTGTGTAGCACTCTTTAAAACTCGCAGTAGAGCGTAGAATGAATCCAGGAAAGCTTCATGATTCTAAATAGAGAACTTTGGGGGATTCCCGATGCGCACAAGCCAACAAAATAAATTTTCAGTTATTGCTGTGTATAATTTCCTTTTCTTGTAAGTAGGCTGCAACAATCCATGAGAAATTGAGACTTGATAGAATAATTCTATTCCGACCTTATGTTAGACTTTCCACTTATTATAATCGTACCTCCGAGCAGAAATTCTGAAGAAGTAAACAATTTGGCATCTCTGCTATGAACCTTCCTACCAGTGGCGAGGTAGTCCAAGAAAAACAGAATCCTTGCGTTGGTAGCAGATGTGTATCCAGACTTGGGTACGGATAGACATAGTCGTACGAATGCTATAATATTTGTTGTAATGTAGGACATAGAAACTGAGCCTGACAGAAGTGGAGCATTAAACGTCATCACAGTAAATTTACTGCTTTTCGAAGCACAAAAATGAAATAAAGGCCAAGTACAGTGCTCTGCTGCGACTGTGGAAGGGTCACACCGCACTCGGCGTGGTTTACACCTGTTATTCACTTGCCAAGTGCGGACACTGTGGTGTGCACTCGATATTTGTCCGCACAGTACTGTAGTTTTCAGCATTATCTCTACTAATAATACACTTGGCGAATAATGCGGTTTTTCTAATACTGTACAAAACTTGAATGCCTAGACCAGTTCTGTGACTGGTGACGAGTAGCACAATCTCGGGCAAGCCAGAACTGCAGAGGGAAAGAAGGAAATAGGACAAGTGCACTGCTCCACTGTACGCAAGGAAACAGAACTCTGGTGAATTAACAAAAAATCGCGGCGACATTTATCGGCCAGTGCTGTCTATCAAATTCGAAGTACGAAAATAGGGCGCCTGTGGTGCGGCGACCACAGTACCCTACAGCGCAGACTGGTGGGCGTGGCGCGCGTGCGGGACCGTTGCAATTCTATTTCTGCGTCGCGTGATTGTGGGCGGCGGAATCGCAACACCCAACGGCAAGTAGCGAGAAAACGGGGCGGATAGGGCGTAGTGCACAAAAGCGTCGTATCGCTAGCAAATATCGGTAACCGCCCCCAAGCGTAATATCTGTAGATTCTATCCCACGGTGCAGCACGGCACAGCATACATGCAATGCACCGGCGTGGTGCGCAGGCACGAGGTGCAATCGCAAGACTATCGCACCCCACGCGGGCGCGTCCCAGATAGCGCGCGTTGGGGTGCACCGCAAAACGAGCGGGCATTCGCGCGAGCCACCCACACGCCGCCACTTGCATAGGTGCGGCGGCGCGCGCGCGAGGCGCAACTCTCCCCGGTGCGCGCGCCAATGCGGCGGTGCCAAGCGAGGCGAGTTGTGAGGTGGCACACGCGCTCGCTCGCTCGACGCGACGAAACTCTTGTCGCGCGACAGACTGATTGGCGGGGGGCTGTATAAATGGGGGACAGTCATCATCGTCGCAAGCAACATCGACAAGATGAAGGCCAAGACGATGAAGACTGCGCTGTTTGTACTGCTGCTAATAGTGCCGTGCGCTCAGGCGCTGCTCGCCTCCTATGGTGTCTGTCAGTCTGGGTGCAACGCTGTGGCCGTGGCCTGCTACGGGGCTGCAGGCGCAACGTTTGGGACGGTGACGGCCGGAGCGGGAGTGCCAGCCGCGATAGCGGCGTGCAACGCGGCCTTGGGCGTGTGCATGGCGTCGTGCGTGGCTGCGCTAGTGTCGCCGCTTCCGTAAAGCCAGTGCAGTACTAGTGCGACATGACGATGGCGTGCGGCAGGAGCGGGCAGGTAGGAGGCGCCGGCATGGAGTGCAAGTGTAAAAATGTGAACAGGAAAATCAGTAAAAATAATGGGGCGCATAAAATTATGAGCACGACCGTGGGGCGGGCCCGAGAGTAGAAAAAAATAGATCTCGACAGAACACGTCGGCGCATTAATGCAATAAATAATACGTGCCAGCGAAATTGTCGGCGTGCCGCATCACGCAGCGCACGCAGGATGCCGTCGTCTTCGGAAGCGCTGGCGGGCGACGCGGGCGCGCCGCAGCAGGCGCCGTCGTTCGAGCGCTCGCTGCCGGCTGCGTGCGAGGAGTGCGGCTGCGCGGACATCGTGGAGGAGTGGGCCGAGGGCAACGCGGTGTGCCGCGGGTGTGGGCTGGTCGTCGCCGAGCGCCTGCTCGACGTGTCGTCGGAGTGGCGCTCGTTCGCCGACGGCGAGGGCGCCGACCGCTCGCGCGTCGGCCCCGCCGCCAACCCCCTGCTTGATGATATGCCCGCCACCGGCATCTCGCGCGGTGGCGCCGGCGACGACGCCGGCTTCGCCCCCCGCGTTCGCAGTAACCCCAAGGGCAGGGACCGCACCCTCCTCGCCGCATTCAATCGTGTCGATCAGCTGGCCAACCGCTTGCGTGTCCCGGCCGCCGGGCCGCGCGCCCACGAGTTTGTGGCCGCCCTGATTCGCAGTGGTGCGCGTGCCACCAACGCCGTCATCGCAGGCGCGGTCTTCGCGTCGTGCCGCGCGCTCGGCGCGAAGCGCACCTACCGCGAGGTGGCGGCAGTGTGCACGGAGGAGGTGACGCCGGGGCGCATAGGCGCCGCAGTGCGCTCACTGGAGCGAGTGCATCCGGGCGCGCGAGCACCCGTGAACTCGCAAATCAGCGTGGATGGCGAGATGGTGATGAGGTTCTGCAACCGACTACAACTGCCGCGCGCGGCGTTCGCGCCCGCGGTGGACCTGGCGAAATCGCTGGGCGAGAACGCGCTACGCGGGCGCACACCCGCCACCATCGCGTCGACGGCGATCTTCGTGCTGTGGCACGTGTGCGGGCAAAAGGACAAAAAGATCCTGCAGCGCATCGAGACGGTCGCCAGCATTCGCCCCAGCACCATCATCGACGCCTACCGCTGCGCATACCCCCACCTACGCGAACTACTGCCCAGCGGCTTCGACTCGATTCATGCCCTGCCCGCCATGTAAGTTAGGCGCAGGCGCACTCGTTTACTCATTGTAGCTACCATCAGCATCGTACGTACCCTATACACTATTAATAATAATCAAATTTAAATTTTCACCGGCGGCTACCACACCCACAACCCCCACCGCCTCCCATTGGCCGTTTTCAGCTGTGAACTGTACGTAACTTTCGGTTGTAAAGGAGCAATGGCAGCAACCCCCAACCCCCCGCGTCCCAACCGTCTCGTCGCAGACCTACACTACCGCGACCTACGAATTTACCGTGCTGTGCTGTGCTGTACCGCAGGAACAGGACCGCACCGCACTGTTCGCATTTGCAACCGCCATGTGTCTTCTAATTTTTGAAATCACTTCTGGCTGAATGATTCGACTTACGCCTCAACGAACTGCGTACCTCTTGTTCCTACTCGCGTCAAAACGAAACGACTCGCCTCCATAGATTTACGACACCACTGCAAATGAGTGTGCGGCTTACGTCACGTCGCTACTGCGAAACACACCAGCGCGACACTCATTGATGTTCCGAAAAAACGACAGTGCAACTTCATTTCACGTCAGTTCACTAGTTCAATCCGAGCCAATCCGAACCGATAGCTACTCGTCCCTCGGCTTGATCCACACATCGCAGTCATTTCCAGTCCGTCCACCATAAAGTGATATGCACATCAACACAAGCAAGTATCAAGTTATTAGAACCGCGAACGGCGGCAAACTTCTTTGATTGCTTACTTTCGACCTCCTTCGCTCTTCACATCCCACACCCGCCCCAACTTGGTCTTTGAGTCATCACAAGGCACATTCACAGCGCCCTCACGACGACGACTCCTTCACTTCGTTCGCCTCGCTCGCATCCGCGCTCTGCGCGCCACTCGGCGCTGGCTTGGGCTTCTTGCCCTCATCCGCGCCCACGAGGTGGTGCAGCACGTCAACGGCCGCCTTGAACGTGTCAACGGACGCGAACGCGGCGAACACGAACGAGCTCTGATCGACCATGAGCACACGCAGCATGTTCTTGTTGCCTCGCTGCACGCGCTTAACGTCGGCGAGGGGAATGACGGTGCCGAAGGGCGCGCCGAACGCGCCGCCGTCGTCCAGGACGTACATGGCGAGGTGGGACGGGGTGACGTAGAGGATGCCGTTGCACGCAAAAGTTTTCTCGGGCGTGGCCCCGTTGAGCACACTGCGATACTTCTGCATCATCGCGCACTCGTACACCTCGACCGCCTCCTCGGCCCGGTCGAGCGTGGGGAAGCGCTCGTGCAGCTTCTCGGCCGCGCCATCGATCGCCACCGCGCCGCGCTCGGCCTGCGTCTCCGCGCCCTCGCCCTGCGTCTGCGGGGTGAGGATGTCGTCGAGGAACGAGTTGAACGCGCCCCAGCCGCGCTCCACCTCCTTCGCTGCCTCGCCCAACCGCAGCTGCGCCACCTTGCCCGCGTTGCCCAGCTCTGTCGTCGCGCTGGCCGCCATCTCCGTTGCCGCCTTCGTGAGCGGCGCCAGGCTGGGCGACAGCGCGGGCTTGGGCGCGTCCCGCTTCGGCTCACCGCCCTCGCCCTCGCCCTCGCGGCTCACCGACCCCCACAACTGCCCGATGCCCTCCGTGAGCCCGCCCCACCCAAACAGCCCCGATTCGTCGCCCGCCGCTCCCGTTGCATTCGTCTCGCCGCCCTCCGTTCCCCCCGCTTCCCTCACCGCGCCCACCGCCTTCGCGGCATCGGCGCGATTCTCCTCCTTCTTCGCCTCTGTGGGCGCCGCGTTCGCCACCGCCTCCGTTGCAGCGTCCTTATCCGTCATCGACTTGTGAGCCGTGCTGTGCACTGGTGTTGGCGTGGTGCAGAAGAGACGCGCAGGTCGGATACAAGACTCAGAACGCGCCAAATTCAAGTGAAATACAACCCCCGATTCCGCCTATCAGCGACAACGCCTCGCTTACACTACGCAACCGCCATGGGCCGCAAGTGAAACTTCCCGTTTCCAACCGTCACCCCAACCGCCCCGCTACGCGCGCGATGGAACGCGCGGCGTCCCATCTCTGGTCCCGCCTCGGTCGCGTGCCGCGTGCGAAATATCTCGCGCAATTCCCGTCGATCGCGCCACGAGCAAGGCGCCACCCGATTCGCGCGCGTCCCCTTCACATGTGCGTTCGTGCGTGCGTGCACTCCGGCACGTCCACCCGCGCTCGCACCGCGCGCCCGGCAGTCCGCCCGCCGCTGTTGCCATGCGAATGACTGCGTCGTCCTCAATTCGCGTACGCCATTCAGGCGGCGCCCCCGTGACAGTTGTACAATCCTGTCGTGTGCTCATTCCCCTTCGCAACTGCATTGTTTACCTCGTCCGCACACCGCACACAGTACCCCGCGTATCAGCGGCGACACCCTGCCATCCTCACGCACCGCGTTCGCTACACGCCCACGACACTACCATTGCAACATGTACCGTAACTGTACAGCGTCACTTTATTGTCACTGTCTCGAGCGCGCGCCGAACGGCCACGCCGCCTCCGCCGTGGGCGCCGCCGCCGCCTGTTCTCTCGGCGCACCCATGATCCCAGGTAGCGGTGGCAACGAGTTCAGTTCCCCCAGTCCAGGTAGTGCGGCGCGCCCCGCGTTCGCCATCCCAAACGACAACGGCGGGATGTTCTGCTGTGCAGGCGGTGCACGATTGTGCTGCGGCGCCGACCCCACATGTCGCTCCAACCGCTGGTGCGGCTGCGCACTGGACACCGCCATCAGGTGCTGCATGCTGGCCAGTTGATGTTGCATGCCCGTCAGCTGGGGCGCCGAGCCAATCGCGGTATCATTGGGTTGAAAATGCTGCTGCTGTTGTGGCTGCGCCGTTTGCTGCTGCGGTATTTGCGCCGCACCCATCGTCGCATCGGCCGTGCCGTCCTCCTTCGCCCTCGCGTGCGCCTCAGCCGCCGCCGCGTTGGCCTGTGCCTGCAGCAGCGCCTGTTGTCGCTGACGCTCCGCCAACAGCACCTGCTGTCGTTTCCGCTGCGCCTCCTTAAACTCCGCCACCTCATCTCTCAGCAAGATATGCTTCAACAACAGCACATCGCCACTGCTCGGCGTCGCAGTGTTGGGCGCCACCGCCTCCAGAATCCCCGTCGACAATCGCTGACTCCATTTCGAGTACCTCTCACGGATATACTCCTTCTCCGCATTTCGCTTCTGCTCCGCGTCCGCCGCATTATCGGGCGGCAGCATCGTGTGGTACGGCAGTAAGCGTTGCCATGCGTCGAAGCAATCAGTGAATGGCGCGCGATGATCCGGAGCTAGCGAGTGTACGTGATGTTTCGCGGCGGCACCTTCCAGTCGCGCACGTTTTCGCGCAGCTTCCATCTCCAACTCGGACACCTTCCTCGCCAACTCGCTACTGTACTGCTCCGGCACGCGGCTTGCTGCTGCTGCGGCGGCGGCCGCCTGCGCCGCGGCGGCCACCGAATGTTGCTGTGCGGCATGCTGCGCGGCGGAAGCACGAGGTAACCCAGCACGTAGTAAACTATCGATAGGTGGTCGATGTTGCGCTTGTTGTTGTGCATGCGCTTGTGCATGCGCTTGCACTTGTTGCTGTTGTTGATGTTGCTGATGGTGTTGTTGGTGTTGGTGTTGGTGTTGTTGCTGCTGCTGTTGATGCTGTTGTTGTCGTTGTTGGACCCATTGATACTGTTGTGCTTGGAATTGGGCTCGTTGTTGTTGGGAGAGGAACATTTGCGCTTGCGCTTGCGCATGTGCTTTTGCGTTTCGTTGCCGCTTCTGCAGCATCATGTGGGCGGCGGCGGCGCCACCGCCAGGCGCCGCACTCACACTTCTCGCCGCAGCTAACGCGCGCACTTGAGCTTCGGCAAGACTATGGTTCTGTTGCTGTGGGTAGGGCAAGTGCGTGTTCGCAGCAACATTTGACGTATTGGCAGTGTTGGGATTGTTGACGTTGGCGTTATTCGGTTTGCTCGCGTTGAGTTGTCGCATCATCATGATCTGCTCCTCAATGGCGGCAAGATGTTGGTTTTGGGGAGTAAGTTGCGGGCGGCCGGCGGGGATGGGGCCAGATTGATTCGCGCCGGGTCGCAAGAGCGCGGTGTCGATGGCCTCGAGTTGGCGCGTGGTAGATGACACGCCGGTGGTGGCCTGCTGCGCCGCGGTAGGGTCCTGGTGCAACGCAAAGGTAACGTTGTCGAGTTCCGACAAGATGTCCGCGGCATTGGTGGGGGCCCCGCCCGCGCCCGGCGCCGCGGCGCTGGGTGCCGGAGCCGTGGCCTGATTCGTATAGAGCTGTGCGAGATGCGCGCGTGGGGCGCCCCCATTGAACGCGCTCGTCCCCCCGCCGCCCCCGCCCCCGCCTGCGCCGTTGCCCCCCGTCCCCGCGCGTGGGTTGTCCATCGTACCCGCGTCTGTCGATCCACTCGTTGGCCGCCAGCGTGTTCCCTGCGACACCCACCGAATAACCACAGCTACCACGGTTCCGCAAACACCTCCTTTGCCGATTTGGCTACCGCCATTTTTGCTCGGTTGTCATACCCCTACACCCACACCTTTTTTTCCTTCGATTTTCAATCTCAATTTTTCCTTTCCCTTTTTCACTTTCCCTTCCCCTGTTTTATCACTCGCTCCTCTGTTTGTCTGCTACCACCTACGTTACCTCATCGTTGTCACCCATGCATCACTCGATTTTTCTCTACTTGGATCTCCTCTCCTCATCCCCTTCTCGCTCCTTCCTTGAGATTAGACATTTGTCGTTTTAAATGTAATTCAATCAATGCCGTGCAACATGCTCGCCGCATTACTTTCATCTCACCTTCATATTACTTTCCACTTTTTCATTATGTGTAAGAAAATACTCATTGAGGTTTTAACAATACTTGTAGAGTGCAAAGCCGCACTAAGTTTCGATTTGTTTATCAATAATCTGCCTTCTGTTAACTGTACATAGGCAATCTCGTTGTCTTTGCCCTACGACTGAGATCGTAAGGGCCTCTCTTTTACTTACAGTTTGTTGATTAACATACAAAACAGTGTCTGCACATTCTAAGCTGGCATTACGAAAAATGTATTTCATTCCTTAACTGTCTGTTTGACTCAATTACAACAAGACCAATTCGAAAAGGAAGCTCCCTACTCAAACATCCTTGTAGTCATTTGATTGCAGTTGCACCTGGATACCGATATTCGAGTCAACCACAAAAATTATAGATGAAATGAAGAGGATTTTTAATGGGTCAACCTACTTCCGAATTCGCGAAAAACACGTTTTTATGAGTTTCGAGAAAATGCTCCCGATCTTTCGACATGTGCCATCGCTGAGATTCAATCTCGACTGTTAGAGAATTAAATCGATGAAATAATGAGCAAAAAGAATATGGAAAGTATAATAAATTGAACGGACATGAAATAGAAGAATATACTTGCATTTTAAATCTGTCTTTCATATCATCTACAGACATGTAATGGACTGCTACTTAAAGCGTATTTTCACTTGTTGAAATAATTTCACCGTGTATTGGAGATTCAAATAATTAAATCTTTCTTGCTCAACTTTAGAAAAGATTCGGAGCAGTAGAATGCACTAGAAGGATAATAAATGTACAATTCTAAAATTTTCTTAGTTCTCAATCATTTTGCTTACATATAGATACTAGGCAGATAAAGCAGATGAATTATCCAGAGCCTAGAATGCTCGTTCTTACATTTTGGTCACATTCAATCTGGAAAAATTGGTATTGAGGATTACAAAGTGATCTGAAATACGGTATTATGGAGCAAATCTCTTGATGGAAATTGAGTAACGACGAATAGTGTCAACAATTTGAAGTTACAGAATAAATTATTGTCAGATTTTAGGCTCTCGATACGTTGGAGTAACGCAACTAATGCAACTTAATTAACAAATTGATTCGTAGTGAATTTTTTCAAGGAGCTGTATGAATTGTCTCTCCATTTCCGGAAACTGACTCTAGTTCAGTAAAACCCAGAAAGAGTAAATTTAAATCACTTATTTAAACAGTATGCTGAGGATGAAAAATATATTTGAGAATACAACTTATTTGAGGAACACAAATATTCTTCGTTTACGTTAGTTTTCTTCTAGCCGATTGTAAGCCAATAAAAATAGCCCGACGATTCCCAAGAATTTTATGTTTTTTCAATAAAATTCTTCTCTCGTCGGTATTGTATCAAAGCCTGTTATGGAAAATTCTTTGTGAATGAACTGAAACGTGTTGCGGGTACTAACAAAATCAGATGTTAAATGAAATCTCGAGAACTCAGGAAGTAAGAATTTGTTGTCAGCCACGATATACCTTAAAACAAGGAACTCCTAACAGTAAGGAACTTACATTTGAACAAGTAAGAACGAAAAGGCTGGAGGAAAAATCTTCCTTATTTCACGAGGAAAGAGACGAGTGTTTAAATCAATATAATGTTTTCTAAAGCCGTTTTGAATACGATTGGAACATGTGTGTTATGTTGATATTTTCCTTTTTGGGTCGAATTCTCGAATAGATGCACGAACCATAAGATTAAATGAGGGTACCATATCGTTTATAATGAAATTAGACTCTAGAATTTTACTGTATAGACAATTAATTGCAGAACAGGAGCTCCAGATTATTCAGTTTTCTAATTTTGTCCAAATATTTTTTATTTTCATACTGTTATTCTACTCAACAGTAAGTAAGCTAAGCTAAGCTAAGCTAGCATGAGAATACATGCCAATCATCTTTCTCTGCACGAATAACTGCGTAAAGTCATTTCCCAAATAGTTTAGACCACGAAGACAACATACATTGAATTGATTGATCACATTTCGTGTATTATGAGAAATTGCTTCGCAATGCATTCAAGAAATAAAAGGTCTAGTAAAGTAGTCCGTCGATTTTTTCGAAAAATTAGAGCTGGATGTAAAATTTCAAAATTCTTGATAGGAAGTAGCTTTAGCGACACAATCCTAATCACTCTTATTCGGTTTTGCTATCGATAAATCGTTAACTGAAAGACGTGCAGATTTTCTTTATTTATGAAGTTTAAACATCTGAAGAACTCGAATTGGAATTAATGAAGTATACATGAAATTTCAATGTAAATACGACTGAACGAGATACGTAACACAGCAGTAGAGATGGCTGTTTTATGAGCTTGACTGAAACGTTCATTTTTGTAAACAATTGTGATAACTGCACACGGGCATCAGACTGTTGAAGTGCACCCATGTGCTCCTGTGCCACATCATATTTAGCGGCTGACAAGCTGTGAAGACTGTCGATATCTATACATGCACTGCTTTGTCATGCAACCTTGATTGGCTTGCGAACAAGCCTGAGTAGTAGTATTAGTACCATAGTAATTGAATGAGTATCGGACAATCACGATTGAATAATCTTCGGTACTGTTACAAGCTATATTCAATGCATTAATACGTGTGAACTAATAAGAACAGATGACCTAGCCTAGGTTTCCCAAATAGATTCACTTAGGCTAATTTTATACATACATCTGCTACAAAGCGAAAGACCTGAAAAAGCGAAAAATGGCGTGGAAAATTCTATAATTGGAGTAAATGGGTAGTCATAAGTGATATTTGTCAATGCACCACACTCAAAAACGTAGAAGGATAGAATGACACGCATTATGACAGATTTGATCCTAAATTATAATGAGGCTGGCTTTATGCAGCATGATTAGAAGATTAATTTCCGAAATCTTATTGCCGTTGACAAATATGGACTACTAGTGTCAATATTGGTGATCAGAAAGGAGCACCTAGTATGAAAACAGTTCATTTTAAAATAATACGTACGGTGATCACGTTCTAGACCAATCCTAGAGGCTTCTATTAATGAGAACTTCCTGTAATCTGAGAATAGAGTTATAATTCGTCGATGAGGTACTCAAATACTGTAGATGACCAACAGTAGATAGCGAAAAAGAAGTCAAATCAAATCGATTCTAGATATAACGGAGCAAGAAACAATAATACGTCTCATGAAAATAGTGAAATAGATAGAAATAGGTATCTAAACGCTACTTAATCTCATACATACGCTAATCCACTAACAAAATAGCGGTAAGATAGTACATTACTTTGATTGAAAAATATACTCGCGTAATGTGATTCAAGACGCTAGTTTTTATTCGGGAGCAGCTTTGTTGGAATGAGATTAGGGGATTATGTTTTTGTATTTATTTAGAAATTTCTGAAAGACAAAAAATGGCATCTCAGATATTTCGATAGGATTGGTACTCTCAAATTACTGCTACAAAATTATGTTGAGTTATACTACAAGACGTAGTGAATCGAAGTGTAAAATAAACGAGAGAACTTCTGATGAAAACATAAAAATATTTCGGGCTTATCGAGAAGATTCAATTATCAAAGAATATTTGAAAGGAAGATAGCATTTGTCTATTGTAAGCTTTTACTTATTGTACTCTTGACAAACTATTCCTAGGGCTCTACATCTCATGGCAATTCTTCTGAGCCTATGTGCGGGAAATTCGTATTGATCGATCTGTTGGGGAAAGTCAAATCTTTCTTGAGTTTCAATTCACAGTTATAGCCCAAATCGTACGAAAAAATATAACAATTGCTGAAAAAATAATCAGTTTTTGCGATCTTCGAGGGTGTGCCGCATTATCCCACACGAAAAATTTAAAAATTTGCTCACTTTCGAGCTCGTATTTCAACTTAACCTATCTCGTAACGTGGATTGCATTCTCTATTAGTTTCTCTTTACCTGAATATTGGTAAATTACGTTTTCATGCGAATACTAATTTTTTGGCTGGTTGATTCAATTATTTCTCTTTCTGGCGCAATAGAGTTCTAGTACATCGTAATTTTAGTAAGACATTTTGGTGCTGAACGAGATGAAGGGGCTTTGTAATTCGCATCTACGAATATACTCATATAGTCGTTTTCCTGTACAACTGTAGAATGAAATCACAAATTGTGCCCTCATAAAATCAAATTATTAGTTCAGCTATGTTTCTTATCATATCCAATACAACAAGCACTACCCTATTGGTTTGGAGATTTTGCTCTTATCAGCATCTGAGAAAATTAGCCCATCCGATTTCTTCGTAGATGCAATAAAACTCCGAAAATGGAGTAATGTATTGTACCTTTCTATGTAGCAAAATTACACGGAAAAGAAAGGAAAATTCGTACTCATTGCACGTCAAATTGACTTCAGTATCAATTGTGGTGTATGAAAGTCGTCCAAATGCAAAAATATTAAGAATGGAAACCATGCATGGTGAGATACTTGGCTGTAGAAAGATCGCGTTCTATTCATCCAAAGAGAACAATAATTAATGCGAGTTGTAGATTGGATTTTCTATGTGCTTGGTGCTAGCTCAAGTGTTTCGATCATGTAAAAATTTATCCGGGGAGTCTAGAAATCATTGCGACCAGGAAAGTGAAGTTTCTCGGTGAATAAAGCTGTATTTTCCAATAATAAAAAGATACTTCCTCAGGTTTTTGACTTTTTCCTACGAGAAAGTTCCATTTTTAGTTAAGGTCATTATCCGGGTATTTGGTTCACAGTACACAAGTATACTGAGCCATTACTTCAAGTAAAGCTATGGAGGATGGGCAAACATTTTGACTTATTGAAAAGTTTATGAGACTTCCTTTACCGTCTAAATGCTCTGCAATATCGTTCAGAGATTGATTTGATTATGCAGAAAGTTAAAACCAGAAGCAGCTTTACAATGAGGAGAATTTCTGAAATTTTCATCTATTGCCGGCGAGAGAGTCAACTTTCAATGCGAATATTTAACACATTAGGTCATTCAGAGATTATAAGTCGGTTAAAAGTGTAAATGAATATTTCTACTTATGCTTTGACAAATTTTTTTATTACAGATCGACACTTATTTCCGGATGGAAAAAGTTTGAGATTTGGCGAAATGCATGATAAAGAATCAGGAAAACTCCCCTTCTCGAACGATGAGAGAGGAAATTACCTTCCAAGTATTCTCTGATCCCTCTATTAAAACGCCAAAATATCTGTGAAGATTTGATGTTGGCCTATTCAGTACTTCGAATTAGAAATTTAAAGAAAAACTCAATGAATTTAGAGCGTGTAGCTTTTGACTATGATGAGTATGCTCAAAAGAATTGCTAAAAATGGAAAAGCAATCACTGTGAAAATGATTAGATTCTGCAATTTGCCGCATCCAACTCTTTTTCTCCGCTGAGAAGACTGTAAGAAGTGATTTCAAGCTTCTTATCTTTCCCGAAATGAATGATGTATTAGATTACAAAAGATGAGCACATACGATTTCACTGATGCGTTTCTAGAATGAAAATTTGGGTCATTGAGCTACAATCAGTTTCACATCGGCCAAATATTGAATGTAGATACTAGAGAAAAAGCAAGGCATTGAAAGAGAAGCTCATAAATGGATAGATATCGAGAACGTTCAGGATCGTTGTGACATGCCGCAGGGGTTTTACCTAGGAAATGACAATCATTTATTTTAATGTACCGATTGTTCGCCTGAGAAATTTCGGGTTGACAGTAGTGGGCGAGTCCAGACAGTATGAAATTGATGAAGATTACTAAATGGGCTTGTTAGTGCTTTATTTAGAGATGTTGCTAAGTACTATGTAGCAAAATCACCTTTTTCAAGTATTTCAATTCTATAATAGATCACTGTGACGAATCTGAAAAAATTTTGGTCGCTCGCTCTTCGGTTAGAAAAAATATTTTATCAAAGAAGAAATATGGCATACTACAAAACCTCTCTCATCTGAGTTTCGAACGAGTGCGTCTCGTTGAAAGTACCTCCATTTGGTGCCTGCGTCAAGGCCTGCGTTCAGAAAGTCTCGACCTACTCACATCAGTATCGAACGTTCTAATTCGACTGCTCGAGAGAGGGCCTCAATGAATCTACATTTTTCTGTTCATTAAAGTCAGTGTACGATCCCGTAGGTCACTGGGCTGTTCAATTGGCAGTTGAATTATAGCATCAAATAATGTAATTAGTGAAGATTCGGTCCAAACGGAAAAAAATTTTGGCAAACTGAATTTTGCAGATATTCAAGGACAAACCGAAAACAGATATTTCAGGCCCATTACTCTGGTCAAATATCTCATATTGTATGGGAATGTGCTTACGATGGATTTCAACAACTTCGAAACTCTGCTCAACAAATTCGGTGAATTTATTCGAAATTAGTAGAATGTTACAACAGGAAAAATAAAACGCTAGAGCCTTTTCTTGCGCCATAGTAACAAAGTGAATAGGCCCATAAATAGAAGAAACTATCTAGATGCGAGTGTTTGCGACATTTAGGGCTAGCGTGGAATTCATCGTTATTTGAAGGTTCATGGAATTTCTTGGCAGTAGAGCCAGTGCTAATCGTGATCATGGTTATCGCAAATTATCGAATGACGATGTGACGGATATCTGCACGGATAACAAGGACAGTGAATTTAGTGAGCCACATCAAACAATGTCAAATGACACTGTCGCTGAGCCGACGAAGTTAAGCAATTGGCCAAAGGGATTTTATGGTGGTGCTATAAGAGGAGTGACCCTAACAGGCGATTTCGAGATGTTTTACGGACGATGGATGGAACGTAATTATGTTACAGGTGGATTTTTACTGCGTAGTAACAAAGCAGCGAGGACTTGGACGAAAACTAGTGAAATAGAAGTCATTGAAGGTAGGAAGTATTCTGATAATTTGGATACTTCCCATTTGGAAGCTATGCAGAATAGAGAGGACGTCGCATTCGAACTTCTGAATATGTATGCAGTAATGGGTCGAGAGAGAGTGAAAGGTCCATATGCGTGTGCTGCTCTAGTTTCCACGCCGACGCACTCAAACGGAGGGGGTTCTAGTAGAATCAAAGACCCTGTTCAGTTTGCGTTGGTTCGAATGCCAAAAGGTTTGGTCGAGGTTTCTGAGCCAGGTCACTGGTTTGCAGATGCACCCCTAGTGATTAGGAAAGATCTATTGATGAGTCTAGTAGAGAAAACCGGCCTTAATATAAGGGTCGAAAAGGAGACAGTTGGAGCCAAGTATTCTGATGTGTACCACATGTTTGGTAATGTCGACAGGGAGACCTATCTAAAAGTGTTAGGTGAATTAAGAAAAACGAAGTGGAGTGGAGAATTTTGCTTGTTGGGGTTCAGTATTGAAGAAGTAGACGGAAAACACTGGGCGGAAATAACAGATGACAAGGTCACGACTGTGTTGCCAAATAGAGGTT
>JAAUYH010080400.1_pt1 | contig 19607 bp, 19 predicted proteins | sample 7278061 | NCBI WGS metagenome assembly JAAUYH01 (sample SAMN14350203, study PRJNA611818) | marine sediment metagenome | isolation source: surface marine sediment (0.6m) | place: French Polynesia: Moorea | collected 2018-08 | reverse complement strand
CCCGACAGTGTGGGGTAAAAAGTATAATAGACTACATACCTAAAATGGTGGGTTATGGCGCAGACCATAAGTTATTGTGTTTTCATGAAAATCAACCCTGCGCCTAACCCCCCGTACGAGGTATAGCTTTTTCTTATCACCATAACTACAGGAGAGCCGTTTTGCGATCGCTTCCAAGTTTTGCGATCGCACTCAGTCTCTTAAGAACGAAAGACTTTATTCTCATAAATCATTCCTGATTGCTATAGTTCTCTGATATTTTCCCAAGTATTAGAATTTTCAGAACAAAAATCCCAAAATTCATTTTCAACGATAAATCTCTTTCAACATCTAAACATTTTTTGATTTTAGACTGTTGTTTTTCATACCAATTTTTTTCAAAAGGGTTAAAAGGAATTGCAATTCTAGCTTCTAAATTTACGTAAGGATCTTTAGCAAATCTATAATCTAATCAACCTTGACAAACATCACCCAATAGTATAGGGACTCAAATCCGCCAACTGGGTGAACCTTCCACTGCTCTCAGTGATAAAATAAGAATAAGACGCATTTTGAAGTCAGGAAATTAGTTTGGTGTTATCATCCATCATTGCCGATTTTCGTATTATTTTTGACCGTGACCCCGCCGCCCGCAATTGGCTGGAGGTTCTCTTTTGCTATCCTGGGTTACAAGCGATTTTGTTGCATCGTGTTGCCCATCGCATCCATCATCTAGGAATTCCTTTCTTTCCTCGTTTAATTTCCCATGTGGCAAGATTTATCACTGGGATCGAAATTCATCCAGGGGCTACAATAGGTACTGGTGTATTTATCGACCACGGAATGGGCGTGGTTATTGGTGAAACTGCCGAAGTGGGGGATTATAGTTTGATTTATCAAGGTGTAACCCTTGGGGGAACCGGTAAAGAAAGCGGGAAGCGTCATCCTACTTTGGGTAAAAATGTAGTGGTGGGCGCAGGGGCAAAGGTTCTGGGAAATCTAAACATCGGTAACAGTGTTAGAATTGGTGCGGGTTCCGTCGTATTGCGGGATGTTCCTTCTGATTGTACCGTTGTGGGTATTCCTGGTCGCATTGTTTATCAGTCTGGAGTCAGAGTTAACCCTTTAGAACATGGGAACCTACCTGATTCAGAAGCCAAGGTTATTCGCTTATTATTAGATAGAATTGACAAGTTAGAACAGCAAGTTCAAGCATTACAAGAAGAAAAAGTGAAAGAACAGGAATTAGTGACTGCTGGGGTGACTAACGAAATAGTTGATTCTGATTATGATGAAACCTACAGTTGTTATTTAAAAGATAGAGAGATTGAGGAATTTCTCGGCGGTACTATGTAATTTTTGATAGTTGATAACACTTGGTTTTAGGGGTCAACTATAGTTGACCCCTAATTTTTGTTAGGGTTTAATTCCCATCATTAATAAACCAATCGTTTCTACATCTGTATTCGGAGCAATAATATTCATAAACTGTCCTCGGTAAATAATAGCCAAGCGATCGCTCATTTTTCTCGCTTCTTCTAATGCGGTGGAAATATACAAAATAGCTGCACCATTTTCTCTTGCTTTTAATAATTGTTGTTGTATATATTCTGTTGCTGCAATATCCAGTCCCCTAGTAGGTTGCATCGCAATAATTAATTGTGGATGATTGGTTAATTCACGGGCTAAAACGATTTTTTGTTGGTTTCCTCCTGATAGTTTCCCGACGGTAATATTAGGTTCAACTCCTCGAATATTAAAGTTATTAATGGCTTCATTTTCTAGAGTATCAATCGCTTTTTGTTGTAGTATTCCCCTTTGATTAAAAGGATAAGAATAATATTGTTTTAAAATTAAGTTTTTACCAATGGTTAAGGATAATACTAATCCTGTTGTTTTTCTATCTTCGGGGATGTAACCGATAGATAATTGTTTAATGATTTTTTCTACTGTCCAATTAGTAATATCAATATTTTTATATTTAATTCTACCCTGTTTGGGTTTAATTAATCCCATAATGACTGACACTAATTCCTGTTGTCCATTTCCATCTACTCCTGCTATTCCTAATATTTCTCCTGCTTTTATTTGAAAAGAAATATTTTTTATTTTTTTAGTGACTAAATTATTAACTGTTAAGATAGTTTCTGTCAAAGATAATGTATTTTTTGTTAAGTTAATTTCTGGATGTTCACCAATCATCATAGTAGCGAGTTGTTGAGTATCAAGATTTTTGTTTTCAAAAGTCTTAATTACTTTTCCTCTTCTTAAAATTGTTACGAAATCACACAACTTAATCACTTCTTCTAATTTGTGACTAATAAAAATAATCGTATTATCTTGCTTGACAAATTGACGTAAAATGTTGAAGAAATTATCAATTTCACTGGGAGTTAATACGGCAGTAGGTTCATCTAAAATTAGCAGTTTTGCCCCTCGATATAATACTTTTAAAATTTCGACTCGTTGCTGCATTCCGATAGAAATTGTTTCTACCTTAGCATCTAAATCAATTTCTAATCCATAGTTATTAATTAATTTTTGAATTTCTATCTTTTTTTGTTTTAATTTTAGTTTATATTGTCCTTGTGTGCCTAAAATAATATTCTCTAATACAGATAATTGAGGGACTAACATAAAATGCTGATGAATCATACCAATTCCTTGATCAATGGCACTTTTAGAAGAATTAATATTAACTAGCTGATGATTGATATAAATCTCTCCTTCATCGGGACGATATAACCCTGATAATATATTCATCAATGTGGTTTTTCCTGCACCATTTTCTCCCAAAATAGCATGAATAGTTCCTTGATCAATCGTCAGAGAAATATTATCATTTGCAGTAAATGATCCAAACTTTTTGGTAATTCCTTTTAAACTTAATTGAACCATATATTATTTGATAGACTAGTATCCTAAACTTCATATTTAAGATATTATTTTATTAACACAAAGGGTTGATTTTCCAGCTTCTTCACAAGGCTCAAAAGTTATTTGTTTATTTATGATTTCTTCTTTTACTTGATTAATTTGCGTTTTCATTTCATCAGTTACAACTTCATTGAATTTTCCTAAATATAGGATATCGGGATAATCCAAACCTAAGCTATAAATTTTCCCTTCTAATTCTTTTTTATTAGCTAACTCTGCCAGATAATTAATGGCTAAGTCTAATCGTTTGACAGGAGTCGTTAACACAGCATCAGGGGCAATATTTAGCTGATCAACGGTATTCCCGAAGGCATAAATGCCCTTTTCTTCTGCCGTTTGTAAAACAGCCGGTGAAGCATTATCTAACCATTGATAAATGACAACAGCCCCTGAAGAAATTAAGGCCAAAGTGGCTTCTTTTGCCTTAGCTGCATCATTCCAGTCTCCTGTGTAACTAGAGGTAATTGTAATATTCGGATTAACAGATTTTGCCCCTAATTCAAAACCCCTTAATTCTTCATCGGTTGCTTGAAAAGATTGGGCGGTAATATAAGCCATTTGATTGCTTTTTGTCATCAAAGCCCCTAAGATTCCACAAAGATAACTTCCCTGTAAATGATCGATGCGTAAAGAGGCAATATTTTGACCTTCTACTGCCCCATTAACCCCGATAAAAAAGGTGTCAGGAAATTGGCCAGCTACCTGTTGAATAGCTGCATCAAATTGTCCCCCATGAGCATAAATTAAATTATAACCCCGTCGGGCAAAATCCGCTAAGGTTTCTGCTTGATCAGCTTGGGAAACTTGTTCAACATAAGCTATTTCTGCCCCTAATTTTTCTTCGGTTAATTTAACTCCTTCGTAACCGGTTTGATTCCAAGCTTTATCGGTTATAATCCCAGGTAAAATAATAGCTATTTTTAAAGTATTTTGAGTTTCTGTTATTTCTTTTTCTTCGGTGGTAGCAGTAGAGGTATCTTCAGTTGTAGAAGTGGAATTATTGTTATTTCCACAAGCTTTCAAGACTAAGCTTGCTAATAAAGCTGAGAAAAATCCTAAAAATTGTCTGCGTCTTAATTGTGATTTCATTGTTATATTATTATACTTAAAATACTGCCGATACGTTGGAAAGGGAAGAAACGAAAAACAGCATGGCCAATGACATTATTTTCAGGTAAAAATCCCCAAACATGGGAATCATTGCTATTATTCCGATTATCTCCCATGACAAATAAATAGCCTTCAGGAACTTGTACAGATTCTAGGTTATAATGAGGCGGATGTAAAATATAATTCTCTTTGAGGGGTTTATTATTAACATAAACTTTTCCCTGCCTAACCTCAACTGTATCTCCTCCGGTAGCAATAATTCTTTTAATAAAGGCTTGGCTTTTGTCATACCCTTGCAGTTGTAATTGCATGGGAGGTTCAAAAACAACAATATCCCCTGGTTGGGGTGCATGAAAATAATAAGAAACTTTTTCAACAACTAAGCGATCGCCTGTCTCTAATGTAGGATACATCGACTCAGAAGGAATATATCTAGGTTCAGCAATAAAAGTGCGAATAATCACAGCTAAAATAACAGCAATAACTAAGATTTGTACATTTTCCCAGATTATTTGCAAAATATTATTTTTGGGGCTTGATAGTGATTCGTTTTTGTCTTTTTCTTGATCGATGGTCATAAAAATAATTTAGGTGTTTTCGTCAATTATAACATCTTTTAAGTTAATATTTTGTTGACTTAATTATTATTATTGATTTAGTTGTTTTTTTGCTTTTTGCCATAGTTTTTCTAACTCATCTAAAGAATAATCAGTCAAAGGTTGATCTGCAAATTTTTCCATTTTAGACAGCCGTTGAATAAATCTTTCATTGGTTCCTGATAAAGCTTGTGAGACATCTAAATCGTACCATCGAGCTATATTAATAATGGTAAACAATAAATCCCCTAGTTCTGATTGTTGATGGGTTTTATTATCGCTTTCTAATGCTTCTTTAAACTCGGTTAATTCCTCAGAAAATTTCTCCCAAACTCCATTGACATTTTCCCATTCAAAACCTGCTTTTGCTGCTTTAACTGATATTTTGCTACTGGCCATTAATGGGGGTAAGGTACGATGATAACGGTCTAATTTTCGACTCAATAATTGAGCTATCTCTGGGTTTTCTCCTTTTTCTTCTGCTTTAATTTTATCCCAATTTTGACGAACTTCTTCGCTATTTTTAACGGTTACATCGCTAAACACATGGGGGTGACGACGAATTAATTTTTTTGTGATGCCTTCGGCTACTTCTTGTAAGCTAAAATAACCGTAATCTTGAGCTATTTGTGCTTGTAATACCACCTGTAATAATAAGTCTCCTAATTCTTCTACAATAGCTTCTTGATCCTCACTTTTAATAGCATGAACGACTTCGTAAGCTTCTTCTATCACGTAGGGTATCAAAGTTTGAGGGGTTTGAGCGAGATCCCAAGGACATCCCCCATCAGGCGATCGCAGTTTTGCTACCACATTGATCAGATGGTTTAATGCCTCTAATATAGCGTGATAAGTTTGGGTTGGACTCGTTTGAGAACTAGACATAGATAGTAAGGATAAAACTTAATTATCTATTATTAACTAAATTGGCATTTTTTTCAATTATTATCAGTCAATCTTTTTAATTTACTTTGTCACTTCTTGTATTTTAGCTTGAGCAAATTGCAATAATTTTTGTGCTTCTTCATAAGCAGTGGTTCCTGTTTGTACTTTTTCTAATTGTTGAATATTTCCTTGCATTTTACTGATAAAGAGTTTCTTTTGATCAGAGTTGACCCCATTAGCAAATTGTTCTTGAATATTTTGAATATCTTTTTTTGCCATATCTAAGGCTTCTACTGACTCTTTTTCGGCTTTACTACGAAGTTTAATTATACTAGAGTTTGTTTCATATTCTGCTAATAAGGCTTGAGTTTCCAGATAACCTAAATCCTCTTGAGAAATGGTTTCTAAGCGACTAATCGCTTTTTGCCAAAGTTGTTGACATTCTTGCCATTTATTACCAGAATGAGGAGGATTTTCACATAACTTTGTAGCTGATACGGCAAAGTTTTTAGCTGCGGTAATCATGGTATATGTTTTTTCTTTTTCTATGATAGTTCCTGTAACAGACTGAAAGTCTTTTTGATAACTATCTAACTTTGAACTAACTAAAGTAGCTGCAAAAGTTTGAGGAGGTAGTTGCTGTAATTTATTTAAAGATTGCTGCCAAGTTGTTATAATTGTCTGCTTTTGTTTCCTTTTGGTTGCTTGTTGATAGTTTTGTTTCGCTTGTTGTAAATTTTTTTCTACTTCTTGATAAGTATTAAAAGCATTGGTTTGTTGAAAAATAATCGCTTCCATTCGTCCTATTTTCTTTCTAGCTGCTTCAAATTCATCAATGGTAAACTGCCAACTACAACTAAACATTTCACAGTATCTTTTGGGTTCATAACCAATAAACCAAACCGGTAATTCATCTAAATTTTCTTGTGCTAGTTTAACCTTTTCTTCTCCTAATTTGATATCATCAAAACTAGAAACATGATGAATGAGTTGATCTGCTTGTTCAACATGGGTGATGGCTTCTCGATAATGATGATCCATCTTAATATAACTGGGTAATAATAACAATGGAGCAATTTTTGACACGGGACGACGTATCATAGGATAGGGTAAGTTTACCAGAGAAATCAGTCCGATTAAACCCGCAGTGGTAACCGTTGTAATACCTAAACCCCAAGCAATTAGTTTTAGTTTCATAATTGATAATAATTGGTACACTCATCTTTAGTATTCCCAATGTTGAGCAATTTATTATCATAGAATTAACTTAATTAACCATAATATCCCTGCAACAATACCTAACGTAATGGTTAACCAGTCTCCCCATTTAACATACAAAGTTTGAGTATTTCGAGGATAAATTATACCTTGGTGTAATTGATAACGATTGATATCTGATATCCATAAAGTCTCCCCTTTTGGGTTAACGATAGCAGAATAACCGGTATTAGTTGCTCTTGCCATCCATCTATCAGTTTCGACGGCACGAATAACATCTTGTGCATGGTGTTGTGCGGGCATAATTTGACTATAATGGGCATTATTAGAAGCGGTAATAATAAACTTTCCACCAGCATTTGCTTGACGGCGAAAATGTTCACTAAATGCAGATTCATAGCAAATTCCTGTAATTGCTTGACCAAAAGGAGTATCAAATTTTTGGTCAGTTTTTCCTGCAATCAAATGACTATCTAGAGGAGATAATCTATCAATAACTTTTCCTAAAATATCTTCAAAAGGAATATATTCACCAAGAGGAACCAATTTTACTTTATCAAAACGACTTAATATATTTCCTGTGTTTGTAATCATAAATAGACTATTAGTATAACTACTATTTTGACTACCAAATGCACCGAGAATGACAGACACTTTTTTGTCTAAAATAGCACGATAAAAGGAACTATTTTTGATGATATAATCTAAATCAAAGGGTAAAGCTGTTTCTGGTGTAATGATCAAGTCAACGTTTTCATTACTCAGTTCGTTGTATCCTTTGGTATAACCTTCAATGGCTTTTCTCCAGCCTTCGGGATAGAGTTTTATGGTATTGGGAATATTCCCCTGAATAATCCCAACTTTAATTGCCTTATCTCCATTATTAATTAAGGGTTGTTGATATAAATAGAGTCCCCATAAGTGCAATCCAATTATCCCCATCAATGTAGTTAAAATCAAGTATAAAAATTGTTTTTTATTTTTGTTATAAATTAAAATAGATTCAGCAAATAAGCCATTAACACCGACAATAGCGGCAGTAACTGTGGAATACCCTGATAATTTGGTCAGTTGTAAAATGATTAGGTTATTAGGACTTTGGGTATAAGATAAAGAAGTCCACCACAAGGCCCCCTGATTCCAAATCAACTCTAATAAACACCAGACAGCGACCCCAAAAATAACCTTTGAAGTTGCTGTAAAAAAATTGTTTTTTAGCCAGAATTTACGTCTAATATTACTGTTGGTAAATAAACGAAACAAAATTGACCAAACTGTAACTAATATTGCTCCCCAAATGGTAATAAATAACCAACAAAAAAGAGCAATCAATAAACTCAATAACCAAGGAACTCCCATCCAGGTCATGGGATGAATACCCGTAATCCAAAACAAACCAAATCCATGATAAGTAAATCCCCAAATAAAAGCAATAATCGTTTTTTCATTAATAACAAGTGACTTTTTTTTAGGATAATTATTATTATCAGCTACCGTAAATAACCATAAAGGAATTAACGTGACCCAAGCGAAATAAAAAGCAGAAAAAGGAGCCGTTGTCAAGCCCATTAATAGACCACTGATAGCAGTTAATAAAAATTTCATGGTTAGTCATTAATAATTAATAGAAAGATAGGGGTCAACCACCGTTAACCCCTACTATATTTCTGATTTTGATTACAATGATTATTCATTATAAGCAGGAAACAAACTGCGAGGAAAATCTTGTGCTGATAGACAAATATCCATCGCTTTAATAGGTGTCATATCGTCAACTTCTTTCGTCGCAGCAATGACGCATTCAGAATAAAAACCAGGCCGTAAACTGGTACGACAAGAGTTTAATAACGTTAATAAGTTAATTTCTTCTGTATCCGTTTCTGGATCAACTTCTGCTAAACTCGGAAAAGCATTATAAATATCAGCAACACAGTTTCCTAAATCTATCGGTCTTCTGACTTGAAAACAGGCTTTTACAGAGTCATTTCCCTTAATAGGGGTTGCATTTCCGATCATGCTGACGCATTCTGACAATTCTTTGGGAATCAGCGCATCAGAACAAGCAATAGCTGCATCTTCTCCTAATACGTCAAACTTTTGCAGTTGCGTCACGCAGACACTATACTGGTTCCAGTCTCCGGCTGCTTTTACAGGAGTTGTAAACAGTAATAAACCTAAAGAAACGGGGAAAAGTCCTACACCACGAAATAAACGATTTAATGACATAATCATAACTGTTTTAGACAGCATTAAAACCCAAATAAATGAATCACTTGGATTCTAACAAAAGATTCGATTAAGTTACGTTTATAATTCAAAATTCTCATCAAACCACTGACGGGTCATCGGTTGTTCTATCATTAACCCTTCTCCCCCTAATAATTCTAAGGGTTCTCCGTCAATGGATAACCATACTTTAGCATTGGGATCTAAACTGGTAGCAGTGTACAATAGTTGGGCTAAACGTCCCATCATAGATGCACTACCGCCTCCTGTGGTAAATTCGGATGAGAGATTAAGGTGAACCCCCTGCTTGTCTAATTTTAGGCTGAGTAGCTTGGTTTCTGGGGGGATAGTGGTGTCATTTTCACCATTTTTAGGACCGGAGAAGAGACTTTTAACCGCTGTTTCTAACACTTCTTGGTCTGTTAGAGACTTTTGTAGACTTAGGGGACTCTCTTCTAATTTTAAGCGATCGCCGGTCGTATTCAACCAATACACTTGTCCCCGTTGTTCCGTGTCAGACGGTTGACTAACTGGACTTTCGGTGGGGTTTGGGGTGACGGGATTAGGAGAATTTGTTAAGTTATGGATACCCCACCAAGTCGCTACGGTTCCCGTGGTTACCATTGCTGCGATAATTCCAGCAATAAAGCCAATAGAGGAACGATTTTGACGATTATTATCTTGCATATTATTTTCCTCTTATTTTTTTATTCTTTACGACGATTCTAGCGTACATAACGGTTCCTGGTTGGACAGTTTCTTAATCATTCTTCCGAGGGACTCAAGCGGAAAAAGGCAGCCATATCTAAGGTTTCGTCGTTAAGATTTAACTGTAAAATTCGCACTAAAAATCCTTGATCAGCAAAAATATCTAAGCTTAGTCTTTCACTAATTCCTGCTACTAATATATTGGCAAATCTTGAAGATAATTTGCGATCATTAATAATGGCACTGAGATCCGTTAATTTAATGGTTTTTCCTTGTTGTATTTCAAAACCAACTTCAGCAGCAATATTTAATTGTGTAGGAGGTTCTCCGTCTTCTGATTCCTGTTCTAATTCTATCTCAAGGGCGAGACTATTTTCTGCCATAAAATTAATTTGTAATTTTAATATTTTAAAACTGGGGGCTTCTGGGGGTAAAATAGTATCGACTAACCCTTGTAATTGTTCTCGAATACTATAAGCTTCTAGGGCATAATTGAGATCATCTTCTTTAATAACGAAACGAAACGCCCCTTGAAAGGGTTTATTTAAAGAAGATTGGATACTTTTAAGACCGGCTAAATTTTGAACTTTATTAATATCAATATCAATGGGATCGGTTTCTAAGTCAAAGGTATCTATTCTTAAATTATCAATAATTTCTATGCCTCGACTAGCAATACGAATGCGATCAATTTTCCCTGCAATGGGTTGATAACTGGGGGTATTATCCACCCGAACCGCTAACTCTTCTACACTGGAAACTTGCGATCGCAACTGTTCAGCTAACACCGTATCAACCACAACTCCTAAAGGGGAAATAATGGTAATTAAACTCGATAAAAAAATGGTAAAAACTTCCATAAAACTAGGTAATCTAATTTATTTTTTTTAAGATACTACAACATTAATCGTCTAAAATCCATTCGGAACTTTTCTCCCCTAAGTCTAAGGGAATACTTACTGCTTTTCCCAGACGAGGTCGTTCTTTTGTGGTTTCCAAATAGTTCATAATTTGTTGTTGACTCCCCCAAGCGGTTAGATAATTTGCGATCGCATTCAAATGTTCAAAATATTGCTGTTCTGTCATGGGAAAGGATGCTTGTTCAAGATATTTCCACATTACCTGACAAAAAATCTTACCTTTGACCTTTCTTAGCTGTATATCGTAGGATCTTCCCCATTTACTGTATAATAATTCGTGTAGTTCTTGTCCTGTCATCCTGGTTGTCCCCCTTGATCACAACACTACGTCTTATTGGTTATAACAAAAATAACACTTATCAGTCACTTGTACTTAGTTATGTCGAAGTATCAGTTATCAATGTTTTTAACTCTCAATTATTAATTGTTAATTATGCTTTACTGTCTTAACCCTGATTGCTATACCCCAGAAAATCCTGATACTAATAGAAATTGTCATGGATGTGGAGAAAATTTATATCAAACCAGAAAACTCTTTAGGAGGCTTAATATTATTAAGCCCCTACAATATTGGTTCCCTACGTTAAAATTTTGTAGAGATTTAATACAATTAAACCCAGAATAATTAATGGGGTAGGTTAGGAAAGTTAGGAAAAAATAACTTGATCGCTCCACTGGTTAAAGCGACAATTACCCCAATAGCAACGGAACGATTGATAAACTCTTGGGAGTCTAACCGTTTATTCATTCCTTTGAGTTCTGTTTTAACTTCCGTTAGTTCTACCTCAATACTCCCTATTTTTTCTGATTGCTTATCGATCTTTTGGGATAGGTCTTTAAATTTCTCATTCGTCTCTTTTTGGTTGCTGTCCATCTTATCCTCAATGCGTTTGAGAATTTCTGCGGTGGGATAAGTAACGGTAGACGGTTCATTCATGAGTTAAACTCCTATATAGTAATGTATTGTGTTGATGTCCCCAAGGTTGCCCCCTTGAGGACTTATCTTTATTACGGGTTAATCTTGGATTTACAGGTTAAAGAAAATTACAAATTAACCTATTTTCATATTCAGTCTGCAATCAGTGATGTTGACACTCCACTGCCTAAAGGCGAGTGGATTCTTAAGAGATAAAAATCCTTAAAGGGTTAGCCAAAAACCCACTAGACACTCGCTCAAAATTGAGTCTGTGTTTACTTTTTACCAAAATGTTTGCACTTCCATTAATATCGCTAGAAACCAAATACTTATTCCTTGTCCGATACAAACCCCGTTTAATTCTTTTACCAGAAAATTTATGTTGACTGGGGTTATCGGCATTGTAAATAGGGATTTCATCTTGGTCGTAAAAACTAGCCTTAGACGAATAAGACTCTTCTTGTTCAAAATACTCAATTCCGTATCGAGAACATAAAGCTTTAAGCTTTTGCCTCAGTTGCCAGAAAGGGATTTGAACAAAGTTCTGATTATTAGAACGTCCAATATTAATCTCTTGTTTGATGCCAGGGTTATACCCAATTACGAGCTTTCCAATTTGATAAGTCAAGCAATGGTTAATTATTATTCGAGTCGTTTTATTCAAATAATCTCGAACACGATCATTACGCCATTGGTAAAGTCTAGCCTGTTGATTAGTAAAGCCTTTAATACCTTGCTTGTCTTTAAAGGATTGCAGTTCGGCATTACGCTTGTTATACCACTGGTTAATGCTTTTAAGTCTTTTTCCATCAATCAAAAATTGATGCCCTTCAGTGTCAAAACAAGCAGCCAAGTTATCAACCCCCAAATCAATAGCCATTGCTTTATCAGGAGTAACCGATGTCTCTATTTTTTCATCCTCATAAATATACTCGATTTCAAACCATCGAGCCGAATATTTTGGATGTATTCGTACCTCCTTAATTTTCTTGTCATTAAGTCTTTCTGGGAGTTGGATTTCAACTTCACCATATTCCTTTTTAAACTGTTGAGACATGGGAATTTTAAAGACCCCATCCTTGACTTTTATTCTCGGAATAATCAAAGGGAAATATCCGTCTTTTGCCAAGTATTTAGGCAGTTGTGGCTTTTGGTCATAGCGTCCTATGCTAATAGCCTTAAGCAAACCCAGGAAAGACCTCATACTTCTATCTACTACCTTCATAGTCTGTTGAGCAATATCGGTATTGAGCATCCGATAATTTTCGTTAGACTTGCAAATATGGTAGTTAGATTCGTAGGTCAAGCGTTTTCTTTCAGCAAAGAAATGCTGCCTACATTCGTACAGTGCCACATTAAAAAGGTTTTTGCTCAAACGACACAAAACAGTCAGGGCGTTAAACTCCTGCTGGCTAAGTCGTCTAAGTTGATTTTTTTGAGTGGCGTACATATTTGAGGATATTTCACAGTATTTTTAGTATATAGCGAAACATCCTAGATGTAAAGCCGTCCTACAAGCGGTCGGATGAGGCGGAATTTACTTCCGCATCTCAGACCGACCAAGAGAGGACGGGGTTTCTACCCAATTTTTCGATGAAAACTAATATATAATCGGTAAAGAAATCTGATGAGAGGGCATAAATGGACTTAAAACGGTTAATTCGTGATATTCCTGACTTTCCTAAACCGGGTATTGTCTTTCGAGATATTACCACCTTACTCAGTGATGCTGAGGGGTTACGCTATACCATTGATACGTTAACCGAGAAATGCAAAGCAGCGAATTTATCTCCTGATTATATTGTAGGGATGGAGTCCCGTGGCTTTTTGTTTGGGGTTCCTTTAGCTTATCGATTAAATGCAGGGTTTGTTCCTGTGAGAAAACCCGGTAAATTGCCGGCTGCCGTACATCAGGTAGAATATGAACTAGAATATGGAACAGATAGTTTAGAAATTCATCAAGATGCCCTAGAAGATCATCATAACGTTTTAATTGTAGACGATTTAATGGCAACGGGAGGAACGGCCAAAGCAACAGGAGAATTATTAGAAAAAATCGGCTGTAACGTCCTAGGATTTGCTTTTATTATTGAATTAAAGGCATTAGAAGGTCGCAAAAAGTTGCCCGATGTTCCGATTATTACGTTAGTAGACTATTAAAAATGAATCAGTTAATCAGTAATGAATATCTTACCTACTGTTTAATTAAATTTTTTCATTCTTTAGAAACTTTGTTACTATTTTCGTTTCTGAGTTTTGGAATGATTGAACTAGCATCAGGGGATTATTGTCGTCAACAAATAATAAATAATCCCACTGATTCTTGTTTGAGTGACAAATAGTATTACATTTTAATAATTGCCATGACTCAAACTGTATCTCCAAACAAAAATCAGCCTTTAAATAAACTAATAAATTTCTTTGATACTGAAACAATTTTATATATTGTTAAACGAGTTTTACAAGGATTGTTAACAATATTATTGGCATCCATTCTCAGTTTTATTATTATTCAAATTGCACCAGGAGATTATTTAGATACCTTAAAACAAAACCCTAAAATTGCCAAAGAAACCATCGAACAATTAACCATCCAATTTGGCTTAGATCAACCTTGGTATGTTCAATATTGGCGTTGGTTAGTACAGGTAGTCACTCAATTAGACTTTGGCACCAGCTTTGTTTATAATCGTTCCGTTGCTTCTTTATTAGGTGAAAGAATACTTAATACCTTGTTATTAGCCATTTCTTCTCTGATCCTGACTTGGTTAATTGCCATTCCTTTAGGCATTTTAAGTGCTGTTAAACAAAGTAGTTGGACGGATAAAAGATTAAGGGTTATTAGTTATTTAGGACAAGGCTTTCCTAGTTTTATTACTGCCCTAGTTTTATTGATTTTAGCTCAACATTTATTCCCTTTATTACCCGTAGGAAATATGACCAGTTTAAACTATGCAGAACTCTCTCCTATTGGTAAACTATTAGATGTTGGCTGGCACATGATCTTACCTACCATTGCCCTAAGTATTACCAGTTTTGCTGGTTTAATGCGGTTAATGCGAGGGCAAATGTTAGACGTAATGAGACAAGATTATATTCAAACCGCTAGGGCAAAAGGACTTCCCGAAGATAAGGTCATTTATGTTCATGCTTTACGTAATGCCATTAACCCCTTAATTACCCTCTTAGGATTTGAATTTGCCAGTTTATTAGGGGGATCATTTATTGCCGAATTTTTCTTTAATTGGCCAGGGTTAGGACGACTCATTTTACAAGCAGTAACGGCACAGGATTTATACTTAGTGATGGGAAGTTTAATCATGGGTGCTACTATGTTAATTATAGGTAATTTATTAGCTGACCTATTGTTAAAAGCCGTTGATCCGCGCATTAAATTGGAAAACCTAAAATAGAAAAAAATGCTCTCCCAAATTCATTATATTGTTCGTTCCAAAGTCGATGGAAAATATTTAGTTGCACGCATCAATAAAGGAGAAGATGAAGCTGCGGTGAGTTATTTATTGGTGTTTCAAGAAAATTTTGAAGCCTTGAGTTATCTGAATACTCATGGGTCGGGTGTGAGCGATCGCTTTATCGTAGAATCCACCTCCGGACCTCAATTAAAATCAATTTTACAACGATGGGACTTTCAGGGCATTGGCTTAGTCAAAGATCCCTTACTACCCAGAATTGAATTTTTGTCCATGTGAAAATGAAGCTTTTCTACTCAACTAAACTCTCCAGCATCTTGAAAATAACTAGAATTGAAAAATTCCTTAAAAAAAGTCTATAAATAAGAAGTTAGCGTTATTAACTAAGTAGACCTCTAGTGCTAGAGACTCAAGCGGTAGGCTATACCGTGTTAGCCTGTGGACAGAGTGCCGTCGACGGTTCTGGTTGAAGCAGGAAGTAAACTTCGATGTGTCATTTTATGTCGCATTGTATTAGTTTTATGTAGCAGATCAAATAACTTAGGCATTACTCTATGGAACCCCTTTATCAATATGCCTGGCTTATCCCCGTTTTGCCCCTGGTGGGGGCAATGGTGGTAGGCTTAGGCTTAATTTCCTTTAATCAAGCGACAAACCGCCTCAGACAAGCCAATGCAGTGTTTATTATCTCTCTGCTAGGTGCGTCCATGGTGTTATCCTTTGCCCTATTGTGGAGTCAAATTCAAGGTCATGAAGAATACACCCGCATGATCGAATGGGCGGCGGCCGGCAATTTTACACTACAAATGGGTTACACTCTAGATCATATCAGTGCTTTGATGTGCGTCATTGTCACCACTGTCGCCTTCTTGGTGATGGTGTATACCGACGGTTACATGGCCCACGATCCAGGTTATGTGCGCTTTTATGCTTATTTAAGTATCTTTAGTGCCTCCATGTTGGGATTAGTGATCAGTCCCAACTTAGTGCAGGTTTATATCTTTTGGGAACTGGTGGGAATGTGTTCCTATCTCCTCATCGGTTTTTGGTTTGATCGCAAAGCGGCGGCCGATGCTTGTCAAAAAGCGTTTGTTACGAACCGCGTGGGTGACTTTGGCCTCCTGTTGGGAATGCTAGGCATTTACTGGGCCACCGGCACCTTTGAATTCGATCTCATGGGGGAACGCTTAGAAGGGTTAGTCTCATCAGGCATGATTGCCCCTGCCTTAGCGGCCTTATTCGCTGTTTTAGTCTTTTTGGGACCTGTTGCCAAATCTGCCCAATTTCCTCTTCATGTGTGGCTACCGGACGCAATGGAAGGTCCAACACCCATTTCTGCCTTAATTCACGCTGCGACGATGGTGGCTGCCGGTGTATTTTTAGTGGCTCGTATGTATCCTGTGTTTGAGAATATCCCTGTGGCCATGACCACCATTGCTTGGACCGGGGCCGTCACCTCCTTTTTAGGGGCAACCATCGCTTTAACCCAAAACGACATCAAGAAGGGGTTAGCGTATTCGACCATCTCTCAACTGGGTTACATGGTGATGGCTATGGGTATTGGTGCTTATACCGCCGGGCTGTTTCACCTGATGACCCACGCTTACTTTAAAGCGATGTTATTCCTCTGTTCTGGGTCTGTTATTCATGGTATGGAAGGCGTAGTCGGCCATGACCCGGTATTGGCACAGGATATGCGTTTAATGGGGGGATTACGGAAATATATGCCCCTCACTTCCTTAGCGTTTTTGATTGGAACCTTAGCCATTTGTGGAATTCCTCCTTTTGCTGGTTTTTGGTCAAAAGACGAGATTTTAGGCTTAGCGTTTGAAGCGAACGCCGCTTTATGGTTAGTGGGTTGGTTAACGGCCGGGTTAACGGCTTTTTATATGTTCCGAATGTATTTCATGACCTTTGAAGGGGAATTTCGAGGCAATGATATGGATATTCGGACTGAGTTATCCATGGCCGCTGCCCCTGTATTTGGGCCTGGGGCAATGGATGTGAAAGAATTGGATCATGATACGGATGATCATGGTCACGATGATCATGGCCATAGTGAGTTCCCCCATGAGTCTCCGTTAACCATGACCTTACCTTTGCTTATTTTAGCCATTCCTTCGACGGTAATTGGTTTATTGGGTAAACCTTGGGATAATACCTTTGAGGGCTTTATTTATGCCCCTGGAGAGGTGATAGAAGAGGTATCTCACTTCGACTGGACCGAGTTTGGGATTATGGCCGGGAATTCGGTGGGTATTGCTTTGATTGGTATTACCATCGCGTCTTTGATGTATTTACAGCACAAAATTGATCCTAAAGCGATCGCTGATAAGTTCCCGGTATTGTATCAATTTTCCCTCAATAAGTGGTATTTCGATGATGTTTATCACAACGTTTTTGTGATGGGATGTCGTCGGTTAGCCCGTCAAATTATGGAAGTAGATTATCGTGTTATTGATGGTGCGGTTAATTTGACTGGTTTAGCTACGTTAGTGAGTGGAGAAGGGTTGAAGTACCTAGAAAATGGTCGCGCTCAATTCTATGCCTTAATTGTGTTTGGGGCGGTATTAGGATTTGTGATTGTTTTTAGCGTGGTTTAAATCCTTTTTCTGAGTTGATTTTAGGGGGCAAAAATGCCCCTTTTTAAATTGTAAATATCAGAGATATTTACAGCACTTTGCAAGTTATTAAAATACATCTAACTCCTGCCTCCTGCCCCCTGCCCCCTGCCCCCTGCCTCAAACCTTAACCTTTTGTACCATATTAAGTCGAAAACTGCTGTAGGTTTTTCTAGTTAATTTACCCTTGACCAAATTTATCATAACAAGTTTGAATAAGTGCTATTAGTATAAAAGTTTTTCCCAATCAAGACAATTCAAAATACTTGATTTAATAGGACGTTTGTCATCCCAAAAAATTAACGATGAGTAAAAGCTAATAATTTCAGGTGAATTTAATATATCAAAAAATTTTCTAGCTTTATCTTCTTCTTTAAAGCTAATAAAATAAACAGTATCATCAAACATGACTGGTTTATTCTCAAGTAAATAAAATAGATTAAATTCTAATTTTTTATATAATCCACAAATAGCAATTTTCCAAGGATAAAAGCTATAGTCACCAACTCCAAAGATAGAAAATCGGGGATTATTTTTATAGATTCGGCTTGCACGTTTATCTAAGTAACTAGCATGAGATTGTAAATAATGCCAGGTGTTGGGTGCATTATTTTTGATTTTACTTGTATCTTCTCCAATATAGTTTTGAGTAATTAAAACATATTTTGCTGTTTTTATTTTATCTATGTTTACGACGTTTGAGCCTTTAATCAATGGATAAATATAACTATTTTCTAATTTTACTTTTTCTCCTAAGCCATTCACTAAATAATCACCTACTTTATCAAATTCCATAATCTTTGAGCAATCATGCTTAACACCAGAACGCCATTTTATTTTCGGTTTATTTGTATAAAGATAACTAAACTTTCTAAATGTTTTACTATCTGAAATTAAGCGATTATTAATATAACTGATAGTATGGTAAGTCGATGTATCTAAATTATCAAAAACATCACAACTATAATTTTTGATTCCAGGTTTAAAGTGACAAAATAATAAACAAGCTTTGACCGTTGCCTTAAAATATTTTTTGGTATCTATTTCATAAGTTGCACAATAAAAAAGATCATAGTTTTGTTTATATAAATAATCAAGAATTTTTCTGGCAACTGATGTTTTACAAAGCATCGCTAAATAACCTTGATTATTTTGTAAAAAATCAACGCATTTAATTAACATCCATTCTGATATATCGAAATTACTTTTCCCTGTTATTGCGTCAAGTCCATGACTATTCTGAAAATTATTTTTTTGAGGTAAATTTAATCCTTTTATTCTTCCTAGTTGTGAATTTGTTACCCAAGGAAAATTACCAAGAATTAAAATGTTGTCATCTTTTTTGAGAATGAATTGACTTAAATTAATATCAAAAAAGTTATCATGAATAAATGTAATTTTATTACTACTTTTATAGGGTTGATTATTTAACTGATCAATATAAGCTCTATTGATATCAATTCCTATTATTTGTGCAGAATCTTCAAAATAAATACTAGAAGATTCTATAAAATTTCCAACCCCACAAGTTGGCTCAATAATAATATTAGGAAAAACCTTTAATTTTACCAACTCTTTGCAAATTTTTTCTGTTAGAACTAACGGTGTTTGAAAGTCTCCATATTCAGTTTTTTTCTTAGATTTTATCTTGATCATTGATTAGCTCGATAAATATCTATTAACCCATCTTCATGACCAGCAAGAGAAATTACCCTTCTGTATTGTAACCGCCATTGTAACGCATTAGAAATAGTTAAGAAACCCTGTTTTGGAGGGATATCTATAATTTCTTGAGCTAAGTTAGCTGCTTCAATTTCATCGACGGGTAAATTTCGATCTAAAATAAAAGCACTTATATCGTCTTCATTCCCTTCATTATCTAGAATGTTATTAATACCACGAGTCATTTGAAAATCGGCTGTTCTTTCTGCATCTACATAGATAGTATGTAAGTAGGTGAGTATAAATAAACGCATAATGTGGGCAATGCCAATTAAAGCTAGAACCTTGATAGGAAGATAGTTTTGGGCAGTGCATCGGCCTACAAATATTTTATCTTT
>JAAUYH010012152.1_pt1 | contig 19613 bp, 16 predicted proteins | sample 7278061 | NCBI WGS metagenome assembly JAAUYH01 (sample SAMN14350203, study PRJNA611818) | marine sediment metagenome | isolation source: surface marine sediment (0.6m) | place: French Polynesia: Moorea | collected 2018-08 | reverse complement strand
GAGCAATCACGTCAACATGTTATAGCAAAACAGAACAGATTGTCGTTGTACCTTTAAATAAAAATAATGGCCCATTCAAAATCGGCGGTTTTTTTTGCACACCCTGTACATTGTTGACTTCCATTCATTTGAGTAGCCTTTATCATAGTAATATTACGTAAGTAATATCGTAAGTTTGACAAGAACCAAGTCTATCTCTTCACCGTTAACACGAAATCGATGTACTATATCTGTTCAGCTGAGCTTTTATTCAAACGTATTATCCTCTGATCATCTCTCTTCTCAGCTCTTCTTCGTGAAACTAGCTAGAATGCGTACTTTATGGACGTCCGACAGAATGGCCGCATGCTGGTCGAACATTGCGCTATTTTAGTCCCAGTTCTCTTCTTACCTCTCAGTTTTGCGTTCTGGGACGAAAGTACGTGCGTACGTTTTGATTTTGGATAATGATAAATTCATTTAGGCCAGAAGGGGTCTATTTTCGGATGACTGAAAGCTCGAGTGGTCTTCTCGACACTAGAAATGGCTAACCTTCTAAGTTATCCGACACGATAGCTTGTTCCATTAACAGTCAATTGTTAGTAATATTACGTTGTTTGAAGTAATTAGTAAACGAAAAAATCTCAAAATCGCCTGATTTTCGACAGCAATCTAGGTAAATATGTTTCGTCATTTGAAATCTGGCACTCGCTGGATACCTAACAAGTTTTCTAACAGCATGTTATTGACATCTCATCAGATGACTTCACATTTCGAGCCGTACCAGAATCTATTCTGAACCCTATGAGAAATAGCTTTTGCGTGCCTTCGCAGTAACAGCAGCACTATGTGCTTTGGACTTAGAAGCGATGAAAAGGTCGTGGGGAGTAGAAAATCGGATTCTGAAATCTCATGCAATATATTGTATGGGCTAGTTGGTTAAGGGATAGTTGAAAAAAACCTTCATGCAATATTGCATACTATTTCTGACCACCATGCGGCAGAGGCAGACGTTGAATCATACATGAAGAAGTAATACTCATGGCTTCTAACAGCCTTATTCGGTGCTAGTACTCCAGTATTACAGTTTTTGTGCACTAAACGTGGAGGAAACTAAGCTACTTACCATATTACGTCATTGAGGTATACTTTCTATTTCTCATCCTCGATCCATTTTGAATACTGTCCTCTTCGGCGGTAATTTGCAATGACTTAGAAGTTGTTAGAGATCGAAGCAAAGTATAGTGAAAGTTGCTACAAATGTATGAGCCGGTGGACATGTTGTGTGCGTGTCGTGTTCGCACGTAATGACAAACTTGCTGAAAATGTTCAAACTTTCTTCTCCGTGCAAAGCCCAAAATTCAGTGAGCTTAACAAAGTCAGAAACATGGCCGACAAAAGCATGTAACTTCGGCATTCGCATTGGTACCTTCCAAAGCTGGTACGTATTTGATTGATTTCGTTTTAAGGCAGGCCGCCATATAGCTCGTTTCAAATAAGAAATAAACAATTTAGAATCATATTCCCATTCTTCAATCATTTTTCGTGACCAGAAACCTTGATAAGCAATATAGGAGCCTACTCCTCGGTATGCATTTTCGTCGCTGTCATTAAAAGACTTTGCGCTTTTCAACAAATTAGATTTCAAATTTTTCAGTGGATAATGAGCTTGAATGAATGATTGATTACCCAAAATCGGAAAATTAAAGAAGAGATCACAAAACTGAGACATTTTTTTCATGAAATTCGAGCATTGACTTCCTCACGACGAGCTCCAACCTTAGACAAACAACATCCCAAATGGTTAGAAAACATTTAGATTCAACTTCGAAACAATCGTATTCGACTGAAAATTTCTCAACTACTAAATCCAGAGAAAGTAGTACCTTTTTAATCAGTCCCAACTTGATGTGAAAGGGTGGTGGTACTAATAACTTGATCAGTCCATTTCGATAGATCGGACGAAAGATGCATAAAGTTCCATGTATTTTTCTTTTGCCATAAATTGTCCGCATCTGATTCTCGCATGTCACAAATAGGTTCCCTAATAGATATCGAATCATTGTCCAATAATTCTATAGGTACGTCAGGATCATCGATTGACGTACGGCACCAAGGGCACGGAAATTTAGAGCCGGCTGTAAGCATTCCAAGGACTAAGTAATATACCTTCAAATCCCCGACAAATGCTATCTTAACTCTGTAAGTATTTCCATCGATACTTATTCCATTCTATAGTGAAAACTCGATTTCTTCTCGCAGGTATCCGAACGTGCGGCTTAATTCGTCGAATGTCTCTCTGAGTTTGTGCGCTTCTGCTAATAAAATAATGTTTGGCGTGCTCTGGCCTGAATCTTTGTCGACAAACTTGCCCGTCAATTTTGTAGTCCCCTTCCCACTGTCTATTGAAAGTAGTAGTATCAAACATTCAGCGCGGAATTTTTGTTGAAGTATACCGATTGCAGGAGGTTCTGGCCACACATCTGCGGACATTGCAACATTCAGAAATGATTCAACAGCGTCTATAAGACTAGTGCGTACACATTGTATGTTACGCCCTCGACTCGATTTCATTACAAAGCGCATACTGGGTAGCTCATTATGCATTACAATCAAAATAGAGCGAGTATAAAGTAGGTAAATTTTCCAGGAGCGACCACTTTGCTTCTCTAAGTACTTTAACAGGTGGTAATGCATTGAAAAATCTTCGAAAAAAATCAACATCACGTTCAGTGTATTCACGAGTAAGTAAGAGTGCGACTGTTTTCAATGGATCTAGCGGACATGAAACACCATAACTCGACAAACTCTGAGATATTGTCGAATTAGGTGTAGAAATTGCATCGAAAATGACTTCTTTGGGCATAAACCCCGGTTTGAGCACTCAATCTAAGACATCTAATGCAGAAATTTCAAGAATACACATCAAACTTTTTAAGACTGCTTTGCGTCGTCCTTGTCGGCGTTTCGACACATTAATGAACTGTTTTTTCGACTTTCCAACTCTGTAAACGGCGATTTCATTGTTTTCAACCACCATATGCATCAGATTTCGATTAAATTGATCATACTTTCGCAAGTGCAGTCCGTAGGCAGCAGTCAACAAGCCTTCGATCGCCATTTTGACTTGTGGTTTGCGGCGTAGTTCTGTATGTTGAGGTGCGCGATTTAATCTAAATAGCTTCAATACGTTTCGGCAAGGTTAGTAAGAACCTGAATTTCTAATAGTTTAGTGGGACTGCAAAGGTTTTCACGATTCACTTTAATTCACAATTGTTATTGAATTTTAGAAACCGCGTATTTCTTGCATTGTATAATCTCTACTGTGCCTTACTTATCAGCAGTACTAGCCACGAAACTTTATGAAATAATTCGCGGGATACTAACGTCCCCAAATCAACGGTTTTGCCGCATAACATGACATGGCTACCTGATCCCTCGCAACAGTTTGCTAAATTACCGTAACTTCCAGCTCTGCATGTACCTCACAGACGCGTAATTCAATCAAAAATTAAAACTACAAAAATTAACATTCTATTCGACTGAGGACATTTGTAGTATCTGTCCTGCTCTTTCCCCCGATCTTTCATCTCATGTGCGTTGTGCACTCCCATACAGATGTAGTGCATCGATTCCACAGAGCACATGTGAAAAACATACGGAGGAAGAATTGTACTATTCCAAATTCCTGCGATTTACTACAAAGGATTTACCTATTAGAAGACCACTTGCACGAACAACTTTAGACAGAAATGTATCAAACGAAACCACGCGGTAGTTTGCTGATGGCGAGATGGCAACTCTGAGAAACGTCGCTGTCCGAGACGGCTTGTGAGAAGCCTCATAGAAATGAAGTTCCAGAGTCTTGACGAGAAGCGACTGAGTTTTGATTGCTCCAAGAGGCATAGATGTTATGTGATACACACAGGAGTGGTGTTATGGGTTCACGGGATCCTCACGTTTATGGTCTACGGGCTATATTACCAGCCGATGAAGCAGCACTGTAAGAAGTTGTAACCATGACGTAGAAATTACTATACATCTGCACATCTTGTTGAATCGCACTGCCATACCAAAGTTCACATGATTCGTTCGCGTAGATTGCGGGCAATTTGTCACCATTTTGGCTAGGATGTATTGTAATTTGCACGTAGACATCGCTTCCCACAAGTGTGATTTTCGTGAGCCGCAAATTGGTTGCCAATGCCCTCATCCGATGAATCTCAGGCATGGGTGTGAACTTTCTCCGGATGCCACATTTTTCAGCACAGTCACCTGCGCGTTCACCAGTTCCGCCATCCACAGGGTGACAACGTTTCGTTTTTCACCGACTGTCTTGGTCACTTGCATGTCTGCATGTTCTGATAATGGGTTCTGGTAAGTCGGAAACGGTGGTACTTCTAGAACTAGTTGAAGTCGTTTAGCACCGGTTTCCTTTCATTCGTAAACGTCTGTAACTTAATACGGAAAGCGACTCTGCTCGCGAAGAGGTAACCACTAACGACGACGCTACCATTTTCGGTTGCTTTTGTAGGTTACGGTCAGTGTTCTGCGCATTAGTAATTCAAGCGTTGTTGTTCGTCAAAAATTGGAATTAGATGTGACCAAACTTACGATTGTTCGAAGATTTACAGTACCACTAACCATGGACACTAGATCACGTTGTCATTGCACCTCCGTGTGCGATTGTCTAAAAAAGGGTGAGCGCAGTTTTTAACATAAAGATTTGTTCACTCGAGTCGCAGAAAGATAGGTGTCCGTGCCTATTCCACTATGTAACAACTGCCCATTAAGTATTGTCCAAGTTGACCTCCTTAAACAGAGGCATTTTATTCATCATCGTCATGTGGCATCCAACGGTAATGATATGTACGTTGTGGTACAACTATTCCTTTCCGCGAACTCTGTAAACTACGACAGTCAATCTGGTGAAATTAGGCGTTATATCTGCGACCGAATTGATCTATCCCTTTGTCGTCCGGGAATTTCTCGAAAAAATTAAGAGAAGAATTTTCGTGCTGGACCCTTCCCTGTGTGTTGAAGTGGATAGGACAACATCTCTAGATTTCTGATTATGTGCACAATGTTGTAGCCAGTCTTCTCGAAACAAATGATTATCCAGATCAGAGTATTCATAGCACATCTGTAAATGGAGTTTTCGCTCTTATGCCTCTCACAGTAAGTGGTTTTTTTGCAAATGATGCTCTGAAGATAGAGGCAATGATGGTGGTTCATGCTATGTAGAAGATTAAGAATCTGAGAACCGTTGAGTAGATGGAACAATCGTTTAAAAACCGTCAATAATAAAATGGCCTTTTGAATCTATCTCTCGTTTATGCTGCTCGAACATCTCCCACCAGCATCAAGAGATGCTGCGCCGTACAAAATTGCGCATAGTTCGGATCAGAGATGACTACGAAACCAGATTTTCAAGATTGTCTTGATTTTTTATCGACTACGAAATAGTCGTTAAACGACAAAGGGATCGAGCAATCGGAATAGTCAAACTGTCAAAACGATGGAGCATAGAAGAGATTGCGATAACGACGGTAGTGTGGGCGTATGGCGGTTTCGCGTTTGTTCCGCTGCTCGGCATGCTGTTCCCATCTGGTTCATTGCTGAAAATTTTGAGTGGATACGTCAGAGGCTGCCTTGTGTAGTTATTTGTTGCGTCGCCATCACTCTAAATGATGTAACGTGCATCGCGTTCACAGTGCTTGTCAGTTGCGAATGGTATGTGAAACGTCACTCGATTAGCTTATGGGAGCGCGCAGTTGCGAAATTCCCTAAATGACATTCATTAGTTTCAATTACTACGCAAAGAAGATTCATTAAGTTCAGAAACAATCTGATCACCGAGTCGTGGGCGGCACAACCAGTTTACGCAAAACAAACTTAATTTATTCAATCTTCACTAACGACACACGCAGGAACATGATTCGGAATAGGAGCAACGTGGGTCGTAGCTGACACAATTTAGTAGATTGGAAACTATGATTTGCTGATGTTGATACATTGAGCACGCTGAACGGGCAATGCATCGACTACAATTTTGGTTGTATGACGAGCGCACATGTGGACCCGATGAGTAGCCGAAGCTAGACAGTGATGTCGACGAATTCTAACGAGGCATAAAATCGATCTGTCTCACGTACTCTTCCGCTTGTATTAAAACGCTCGTTGTCAATTTGTTCAGTTAGTTTGCTGGTAACTACCGATAGCTGATGCAGTATTCAGAATTACGTGCTTAGGTAAGAGGATGTGAAAGTACGCTACTTCGTCCATTCGTGAGCATTGCGAAAACGCGGGAAAGTTCCATAATTCAGCTATACTGAAATAGCAGATGAGTCGAGATGCATAAGAAACCCTCGACTGGCACTAATTTCGACAATCGCTCAGCAAAGGGACAGGATTCAATCACAATGATTCCCTGACGACGAGCATGAAGGGAAAAATCCGTTACCACGACGTTAAAAAACATCTGAGAAATAAAGAACGCGAAACGAACAGCAGTGGCGTATTTGTGGCGGATACGTAGCCAATAGCAGGTTCCAGATTGAGCTGCATCGAGCACAGCCCCATTCACACCTCTCATCGACGTAAACCCGCTCGATAAATAGATCCGATTGCATGCTGGCAATCTTCATCGGCTGAGCGGCCCACACCCTAGACACAGCGCCCATCGCCAGCACCCCACGATGACCGCGACGAGCACAGTGCCGAAGGCCACGCCCGTGGAGGGTACGAGTGCGCCGCCGGTGCCGCCGCTGACGCTGACGATGAAGGAGATCCGTGCGGCGGTGCCGAAGCACTGCTTTGAGCGCTCGCTGCTGCGTTCGCTGTCGCATCTGCTGCTGGACCTGGCGATGATCACCGCGCTGGGCGTGGGCATCTACTACGTCGACCAGTACGCGCCACTGCCGCGGGCACTCGTGAACTTTGCGGCGTGGCCGCTGTACTGGTGGTGGCAGGGCGTGGTGATGACGGGTGTGTGGGTGCTGGCGCACGAGTGCGGGCACCAGGCGTTCTCGCCGTGGAAGGCGGTGAATGACGCGTTCGGGCTGGTGCTGCACTCGGCGCTGCTGGTGCCGTACCACGCGTGGCGGATCACGCACGCGCAGCACCACAAGGCGACCAACCACACGGCGAACGACCAGGTGTTCGTGCCGCTCACGCGCGAGGAGTACAACTCCTACCACAACATCTCGCAGTCGCCCGCCGGCGTGCGCACCTACGCGTCCGCCATCGAGGAGGCGCTGGAGGAGACGCCCATCGGCGACCTCCTCAACATCCTCAAGACCCTCACCCTGGGCTGGCCCGCCTACCTCACCGTCAACGCCGCCGGTCAGCGCTACGGCAGCGGCACCAACCACTTCAACCCCAACGCCCGCATGTTCTCCGAGCGCGACTACTGGGACATCGTGGTCTCCAACATTGGCATCGTCGCCGCCTTCTCGTGCATCGGCTACTTCTCCTACACCTTCGGCCCGCTCACCGTGTTCAAGTACTACGGAATCCCCTATCTCTTCGTCAACATGTGGCTGGTGCTCATCACCTACTTACAACATTCCGACCCCGCAATCGCGCACTACTCGCCGAACCAATTTTCCTTTGTCCGCGGCGCGCTGGGCACCATCGATCGCGATTATGGCATCTACAACTGGTTCCACCATCGTATCGGTCAAACTCACGTCGTTCATCATCTCTTCTCTCAAATGCCGTTCTACCACTCCCTCGAAGCGACCGAAGCCGTGAAGAAGGTGTTGGGTCCGTTGCATTACGAAGATAAGACTTCCATCTTCCAAGCGCTACGAAGATCCTGGAAATACTGCAAGTTTATCGACCCAGCCGAAGGCGATATCATGTATTATCGCAGCTACGTAGAGCAAAAGAACGCCGCCAAGTCTAAATCCTCTTAAACCATTGTGTTAGAATGCGTTCTACAAGTAGATTCTGTACATGTCTCCCGACCGGTTAAGTGTGAACCACTTTCGGTTCACTACGATTTCACCCAGGTCAAGATTGTTCTCATTTGATAAAGAAACTGCTTACCAAGGTGAAACTGTGCGTTTGCTTTACGACTCGAGTAGATCACGAAACATGACACCCATAAGTGTTTATCGTCCCGCAATTATTAGATCTTCTCAATTCCTACATCAACACCACCACCACCAGCGCCACAACTTACATAACTCGCTTGGCAGCCTCACGAGCCAAGGCACGATCCTTCTTCTCGGTCTTATGTTGCGACTTGCGGCCCATGATACCGCCACCCCACAACTTGCGGTGTTCGTCATAGCGTCCGTTGAACGCGCTCTTGCAGGATTCCACAACCTTTGACAAATCGGCTTTGTCCTCGGGGCGAACCGAGGTGATGGCTACCGCGGTGGCATTTTTCCTGTTGACGGCCTGTCCCAATCGAGCGCGCGACTTCACGATGCAGTAGGGCACGCCCATCTTGTGACAGAGGGCGGGCAACCACACGACGAGCTCGATAGGATCAACGTCGTGGGCGATGACGACGAGTTGCGCCTTCTTGGCCTCGACGAGCTGGACGACGTGGTTGATACCGAACTTGAGGTAGACGGGGCGCTTCGTGGGCGTGGGGTCCTTGCCCTTGTCCTTCGCCTCGGCCATCTCGCCCAGACGCTCCTTCTTCGCGAGCGCCGACTCGGGTTTGTACTTGTTCATCAGCTTGAAGAGCGTGGCGGTCGACGACGCGTCGAGCGGGATGCGGAACTGGTTGATGGCCGGCGGCACTTTCAGGCGCATCAGCAGGATCTTGCGCTGGCGCTGCAGGCGCACGTACTTGGGCCACTTCACGTAGCGCGACATGTCGATGCCCTGCGGCAGGATGTCTTGCCCAATGCCGAAGTTCTTCGGCCGCTTCTCGAACAGCGGGTTCTTCTTCGGCTCCTTCTTAATTTCCTTCTTCGCCGCCAGCGGCGCCGGCGCCGGACGGCGCGACTTGCTCTTCGTTCCCTTTTTCGGCGGCTATCGGGCATCATCGCGGACCGCACGTGTTAGGTTTCGTTTCGTGACGCGCGCGCGTGTGTGTCGTTGCAATCGAGGCCGATGTACGCGCAGACGCGATTGTTCACATAGATATCGCAATCGGAATCAAGCGCGAATCGCGGAAAAATGTGTTTGACTTACCATTGTTCGACGTGAATCAAGTCGGATGTGCAACCAGCGCTGGTTCAGGGATAGGGAGGTGAAGACCAAATTGCCGGCGACGTCGACGGCGCCAACTGTAAATAGTGTAAGAACATGTAGGTATGATGACTCGATTTAGTTGTCCACGTTGCAGTTGATAATTGGCGAAAACCAACCATCCAATGGCTGGCACGCACTTGTTCCCGCTTTTCCTATCGACAATATCTGAGTAATTCTTCACAATCACCCGCTGCATGCGCCCATCGCCGTGGCATTTTCCCAGCTAAGGTTACAGTAGTGCAACATCGGAGTGCATCGTAGGGGATCCCGATGGCGTTGCAATGGGCGAGTAAGGCGATGCGGCGCGTGGCCAGCAGGAGCCCGGGCGCACGGCCGCTGTCGACGTACGCGCTGCCGACGCTGAAGTACAAGTACGACGCGCTGGAGCCGCACATCGACGCGACGACGATGCAAGTACGCCCCCCGCGCCCCGCGCCGCGCGACAGGTACTAACGCGCGCAGATCCACCACACGCGGCACCACCAAACGTATGTGTCGTCGCTGAACCGCATCGTGGGCGGGGAGCACGGCGCCGCGATTCAGGGGCTCGGCCTGGACGAGGTGCTGAAGGCGTGCGCCACGCTGCCCGAGGCGATCCGCACGCCCACCATCAACCACGCGGGCGGGCACTTCAACCACACGCTCTTCTTCAACACCCTGCGCACCGCCGACGGCGATGGCGCGCGCGAAGCCGCCGGCGACCTACGCGCCGCGATTGAGGACGCGTTCGGCGGCGTCGATGCGTTCAAGGACGAGTTCAGCGCCGCCGCCACCAAGGTCTTCGGCTCCGGCTGGGCCTGGCTCGTGCTCAACGACGAGGGCAAGCTCGCCGTCTCCAGTACACCAAACCAGGAGAATCCCCTGATGAGTGGCGTGGTCGCCAACCCCGGCACCCCGATACTGGGCATCGACGTGTGGGAGGTAAGTTGAACGCGATGCGCATGGCATCTACGCGGTACTAACGCGAACGTTGATAGCACGCTTACTATTTGAAACATCAGAACAAACGGCCAGCCTACATCGACGCGTTTTGGAATGTCGTCGATTGGGATGTCGTCGCGGACAATTGGAAGAAAGCCATGGATGGCGACACAGCACTCGTAGAAGTCCCTATGGAAGAGGAGTGAAGTAGACGCCAACAGGGTGGAGAAAGTAAATTTGGTTTTGATCAACTTGGTGGCCTACCTGTGACATAATGTGAAGCGTTGGACAACAATTTCTTTATCCAGCTGCACCCGACTTAACTAAGCCTGAAAGAGAGTAAAGAAACGCTTAGGCTCTATTTTCTAAATCACTGAAAATTGAGATGAAGCAATTACTGTGATATGGTCTTGCGAGTTGGAACTGTTGGGGACTAATGCACTAGTCATCTAGCAAATGCAAATGTTAACTCATGAATCTTGACTTGTTCATCGACAGGTCGTGAACGGGCTGGTGACGATGGGAGAAACGGATTTGCTCGAGATGCATCAACAGAATTTGTTCACGTCGTCAACTGAAATCTGCAAAAATGCACGGAGGTTACAGTTAAATTGTGCAAATGCGCACAAGAATTGGCAGTAAAACAGGAAAATCTACAACAATGTCCATTTTCTCAGCTTCTTTCAACAAATCGGAAGGTAGGGATGCGACGTCACCATTGTTTGCTGCTGTTTACCAAATGATTGCTTCGCACCACCAAGGGTGGTTCACCACGAAGCGCGATTTAGCAGTAGCAATGGGAATTATACGTGACACTGCATTAGTAACAGTGTGGGAAATCTCTGATAATCTGCATACCATAAGTGGAACACCGCAAATATCAACATGCATGTCCAATGTATGTGGTTTATTGATTCATGCCGAGTGCGTAACTTATGCAAGTCGTACCTCGGATTCGCATACATTCCTCGGATAAATTCATTCCCTACTGCACCGTAGAGCGGATATTGCATGGTAATTACCGAACAGTAGCCTTTTCGTCAGGAGCTGTGACCGATGTAGAACATTTCTATTTCAAGACTAATTTCTTCGCCGAGGAGGACGAGCTCGAAAACGGCTATCATTTCTCAACATCGCGAAGAACCAGTGTTGCAATGTATCTCTACCTTCCCATAACGATGCAACTAAGCCAAATCAACACGCAACACAGCGCCCGTTTATTCAGCGCATTATGTCGGCGGCAGTGCCACGCGCAGAAGGGAGATGTCGTAGCCCAAGGTTTCATTGGGCGGTATGAGGCACTCGTTGTTTTCAAAACACACGCCCTTGCTGCCGTACGCCAGGTCCGGCGGCAGCACCGCGCGTCGCTCGCCGCCCACGCGCATGGATGCCACCGCCGCCTCGATGCCGGGCACGACCTGGCGGCGGCCGTACTGGAAGACGAAGTTCTTGCGGTTGTCGAATATCTGCCCGTTCGACAGGAACGCCGTCTGCGGTGCACGGTTCGTTAGTAGCGGAATCCTCGCTTGCGTCGTCGCGCACGTACGTAGTCGATGGTGACGAAGTCGCCGTCGTTCGGGTAGTTGCCCGTGCCCGTTTTCAGGTCGTAGTAGCTGATCCCGCTCTCGTCCTTTTCGTACACGGGACGCGCCGGTGCCGCACTCACCGCAGTTGGGGCGAGTGTGGAAAGCAATGCCAGTTTCGCAAAGTCCCTCCGTGTTGCATATCGCATCATCGGCACCGCGTGCCGCACGCGTGCGCTGCTGCTGCGCGCGCCGAACAGCGGCGGCGCACTAACAAACGCCATCGTTTTCGAGTGTGACGAATGTGGTGCACCGACTTGTGGTCATGGGAGGTGCAATTTGCATCATACAGTAATGACGAATTTTTTTTCGCATTCCGACTCGCCTTCATTCGTGCCTGCTATGAGTTTTGGCGGCGAGAATTCACTTGTCCAGTCGAAAGCATTCAAGCGCTTTTCGTCCCAGGTTTCACTGCGTACTGAGCTGGCACTGCGCCACTAATCACTTCCCGACTTGATATTATGTCCTAACCGCTTTTCCTTACAAAAATGAAAGTCTTGTTTACTAAGTGCCATTCTTCGGAAAGGTTAGAAGCATTCAGCTGCTTACCAGGAAATGACTCGATGGTCAAAAACCTATTCAATTCTGAGCTTTGCATGCCGCAAGGAAAGATCTTCAGACACGTTTTGCTTTGGAGTCAACGACTGTCAGTTTTCTTGAACTTCATGAACCAGAACACATCTGTAGTAACCATCATACCATGCCATTCTACTGCATAGTCGGCCTATTTATTTCAAACTGGTCTGCTTCATCAAATTTTTCATTTCCACAAAGTAGGTGCTCAAGCGGCTGCAAACTGGTGACATGCGATGGAGTCAATGTCCCCAACCACTGTTTTCAGACCATTCTTAAGCCTAACCTGCTCTCGAGCGATGACCTTTCTGCAAAGTATACATCCGCATATTTGAATCTAATTGTTTTAAGGTCATTTTCGTGCAACCACAAATCGCAGCCAAATCAGGTGACAGTCGACGAAGGTTCTATGGTTTTGGCTCGATGACGTTATAGGAGATCGTTCGTATCGCGGCTGTAGAACTGTTCTTCGTAGCGGAATCTCCTTCACTTACGTGGACCAAGATTTCCTGGCAGTAATGCTTGATAGTGTCTTTGACGAGTACCTTCAATTTGGAGGGTTTCTTCTTTTCTTTACCGAAGTACAGGTAGTGTTGCAAATAAAATAATACTCTTGTTCTACACAATCTTTTCGTCGACAAAATCCTACTAGAAATTTACAAATTTCATTGTTTTGGGTCGATGCGCTTGAGTAGAAGGGCCGAACAAGAACTGACCTCACAGTCGTGCAGAAAAATTCTCTCGACTAAGATCAATAGCAAGCCATGTAGACATCTCTAAATTGCGAAAAAAGTGGATTATTGTTCACGTATTCGCGTTGTTGTGTTGGAAAATCAACTGAAGTTCTAGGTCAGTTGAAAATTGTTCTCATTTCCTATGATTCTACTGTCGCACCTGACCTGCGATAGCTATGATCGGTTGGAGAACTAAGTGAAAGGCCAAATTCATGTTTCTTTCGAATGAAAAATCTGATTTCTGGTACTCGATAGATTCTGTGTTTTCATCCGATCAAGAGAATTTTTCTGCTATGCCATGAGTTCTGTTCTTGTTCCGCCTCTATTCAGCCTCATCTTCCGAAACCTTGAAATTTGTAAGTTTCCAGTAGGATTTCGTCGACGAGAATACTGTGTGAGACAAGGGTATTGTTTTATTTTGCAACAGTATCTGTACAGGTGGGGGGAAAAAATAGTGTCAACTTTTTTGGAATCCAGTAGCAGAAGTAAATTGTCCAATAGAAAACCCCTCTAGTTTTATTTAGAATTCTAATATTTTGTAGATAGACCCTTAGCTATTCTCAATACCTTAACTAGGTTCGGCATAGAACCGATGAGTGAGTCAAAATAAGAGTCAGGCAGCTTGTCCTATATTTCAGATAGTCTTTCAAATAGTGCATCTTTAGATGTAGGATACGTTGAATATCGTCGTAGAGTATGTTTCAGTATGGCCCATGCGTTTTCAATGGGGTTCATATCTGGACTTTGAGCAGGCCATCGAAACAACCTAATTCCTTGATTTTCCGAATAGTAGGACACTGCTTTTGCTCTATGGGGCCCACAACCATCTTGCGGAAAGATAATGTTGTCTTTGCTACCATGACAATTGATTGAGAAAGGTATTAACTGTTCTTCCAATATTTTGATATTTTCTTATGGTTCAGATTTCCATCAATACGTATCAGAGGTGTCCGTCCTTTCATGGAAAATGCAGCACACACACTTATTTATTCAAAACCAGATTTGAAAGTAGGAAGCGAATTCACTGTCCTGTATCGTTCGCCAACTTTTCTCCAAACTCTTTTGCTTCCTTTTGTTGGCCTCACCGTGAATGAAGACTCATCACTAAAAGCAACTTGTCTCCATTGTGTAATGTCCCACTCTTTGTGCATTACTGCCAATCGTTTACGTGCAAGAATGTGACGTGGACATAGAAATGGCTTAGGTGCAGCTTTGTAGTTACGTATTTCACACTTAGATAACTATGTCCGCATAGTTTTGATGCATGTTTTGTACCCATAACTTTCTTTAAGCTCAGATACAGGTACATAGAGTGGTTGCATATTGTTTTTCAGTAGAATAAGTTTTAGAATACGTACTGCTGCCGCCTTCAGTTTCATTTTGCGTCCTCTGGTTTCATTTGTGCGTCGACCATGTGTTTGATACTTCTTAATAATCTTGATACAGCACTTTTAGACAAGTTGAACTTCAGTGCTGTGTCTTTTGTTTCATTTGTTCTTCTGCTGAACTAATTAACGCAAATTTTACTTCTTCGATAACGTTTTTTCGACCTTTTCGAGTACTCACGTCCGGTATCGATGGTGACTACACAGCTGTTTCGTATGTATTTTAATTAAAAAATTAGGGTATACATACATCTATCTACTGTATATTTAAAATCCAGTGTATTTCGAAGTTGACACTATTTTTTCCCTACCTGTACAGGGGGGGGGGTGAAAGAAATAATAGAATGTTTTTAGTCATACATGAATAGAGAAGTACATTGGCTCTCGAAACCCTATAAAAATTATCGAAAAAACAATTATTCTTAACCAAGCATTAATACTTCGTCGACCCCCCTCTATTCAGCTTCACTAGCTCTAGTCGGCATAGATATAACTAAATTCGTAAAATATGAGTCCGGAATTGATTTCCATTTATGGTGCATCAAATCAAATAGTTCAGAAACATTTCGCGGATATGGACGGTGTTCACGTAGTCTTCTTTTTTAAAAATGCCCATGGATTCTCAGTTGGATTTATGTCGGGGACTTTGAGCCGGCTAATCCATCACTCGAACATTTTTCTTAGCTAAATACGTAGATATCGACTTAGCTTAGTGAGGTCCACAATTATCTTGTTGAAAGACAACATCTTCTATGCTTTCATAGTTTCGCTTGATAAATGGGAAAAGTTCTACATTCAATATCTCTTTGTATTTCGCTTCCTTCAGTGTCCTATCAATCTTCATCTGCGGTGTGCGTCCACGAGCACTGAATGCAGCCCAAACAGATATGGAAATAAATTTAGATTTGAAGGTAGGCACAATATTTTGTGCATTGTAGCGACTGTTAGCTTCACACCATGTTTTTTCCGTAGAGTTGTAGGACGCAGAGTGAACGAAGACTCTTCACTAACAATAGTGCGCTCCTACTTGTCGTTTATCCCAATTTTGATGCTTTTTAGCCCACTTCATTCGATTACGTTTTTGATTCTTCGATAAATGAGGCTTTGAAACAGCAACGTAATTATTGAAACCATTTTGATGCAAATCTTTGCGTAGTGTTCTGGTACTTATTTGAATGCCAGTAGATTCAATAAATTCAGATGAAATACAATTTAAAGATCGACGTCTGTTCTTTCTTGCATATTTCAACAGCGCACGTACGGCCCTTTTCGATAATTTTGGCTTGCATACTCTTGTTTCTGAATTTTTTTTTATTCTTGCGCATTCCTCGCCTGAATATTTTACTCACAGTTGATTGGGGCGTACTGTAATACCTAACAATGCTCTTCTGCTTCACAATAATACAAAATATGTCAAGAATTGTACGTTTTCGCTCTGCAGAAACATGTTTTGAACCCTTCAGTTTTCCCATGAACGCTTCCATTCGCGGAATAACTATGGTTTGCCTGATTTTCTACATATTTTTCGATGATTTATTTTGATTGGGAATGTGCACCTTGATTGATCTACATCGTACATATTAGGTTATTTTATTATTTCTTCCTCCACCCTGTACAGGGGGCCTATCAAAAGTTTAGGACCAAGCGTGATACTAGGTAAACCAATCAAAATGGCTCTCAAAATTCTTAATTTTCAATAAAACATAGATGCGTAACTGAAGTAATCCTAACCCAGAAGCCACCATGCTGCGCAAAACAGGAGCAAAAAGTATCCCGAAAGATGTTTGCAAGACAATTTACGCGATATCAGTTGTCGGTGTACGCAAAAAAGACATTACAAATCATTACAGTATGACTGCTTGTACTGTTTCAAGCATTTATTTACCGTTTTAAGAAGCAAAATGGAAATACAACAATGAAGAAGATGGGCCGAAAACTCAAATTGATCGACAGAGGTATGCGACTGCTACAGCGTTACATACTAGCAAACTGCTTCGAACCTTTGTATGTAATTACATGCCGGTCCAATGAAGGAACCGGGCTACAGTTAAGTATACCTACTGTACGCCGTTATGTATCGAAGATGAATACGGCTAGTCACATTGCTGTAACATATTCGATGGGGAAGTACGCACAAAGACTGGACACTAACGCAGTGGTGACGCGCTATGTTTATAGATGAGTCCAGTTTTAGTGTGCGTCCGATGAAGAATAGATTACGTGTACGGCGTACAGGAGGAAACAGATTGCAACAATGCAACATTGTTTCTACTTTCAAGTCTGGTTATCAAACAATACCCGGAAGTGGAGGACTTTCGAAGCACGGACGCACACCCTTGGTAGGTACTATTGGTAGTTTCACTAAGGAGAAATATCTTGCTATCATTGATGAACATGTGTTGCCATTTATGAGTGAGAAGCATAGGGGTTCTGATGCATTTATACTGCAGTACGATAACTGTGGTCCACACCGTGCTAGTTCTATTGCTACGTATCTATCAAAGAAGGATGTTGTCAGAATGGATTGGCCTACACAGAGCCCAGACTTGAATTCTATCGAGAATATTCGGAGGATCATGAAGAGTCGTTTACGTAAGCTCGATGTGCTTCCAAGGTCTAAGATGCACTTATTTCAGAGACTGAGTTACACGTGGAACTCTTAACCTCAATATATATTTGAAAATTTATTTACTTCGATGCCGAGGCGAGCCAAGTTAGTACGTCAGTCGAAAGGTAGATCGACGAAATACTGAGTGCGTGATATTCTTTAATTTTCAAAAAAATGCATTGCATGCGGGTTTGTTCAATTGTGATTCATTATGTGAGTGAATTTTTGTCTTAAAATTTTGATACCCTACCGTACAGGTAGAGGGACATATTTTTGTCAACATCTAAATGTCAGCGATAAGCCAGTAGAATAGAAGACGGGAATCCTCAAAATTTTTAAGACATTCTTACGTAATGCTTGTGCGTTCGACATCCGTACCGGCCATGGGTACTCGTACTGGACGAAAAAATGTCGATGACGCCACCAAATTTGCAATTATGAACATTGTAAGAACCGGAATGAAGCAGATAAATGTTGCTGCTCATTCTTCGATTAACTGAAGTACTACATGTAAGATTTTGAAGAATTGTATAGAAGATGAAAGTCAAGAAAAGAAAAAGAGAGGTCCGAAATTCAAACTACGCACGTCAGTAGTAAGAATTCTGCAACGTATCATAGTTAAAAACAATAAGAAACCACTTTTTGTTACTGTAAATAATCTGAAAAGAACTATAAGTACAAATTTTTATCAAAACAATCAGACGCTACGTCTACAAATGTAGTATACTTAACTATATTGCAGTGTCCAAGCCGTATCTATGCCCACGTCATATTTTATTCAGAAAGAGATGGGCTAACATGCATCTACACTAGAACGTAAACCAATCGGAGTAAGTTGCATTTAGTGACGAGTCTATTTGCTCTATCGAACTAACTACACTTTGTAGAAGAGTTTGGTGGAAGCAAAGAGAACGATACAGACAAGCTAACATAGTGCCTATATTTAAATGTAGCTACCAGTTGATATCTGTATGGGCTGCATTTTCTATCAGTCGAGGTACATCGCTGATACGTATTGAAGGAAATCTGAATCAAGGAAAATACTTTAAAATCCTGCAAGAGAAGTTGCTTCCGTTTGCGGAAAAGTACCATGGTGGGACAGAAAACATTGTTTTCCAGCAAGATGATAGCGGTCTGCATCGAGCTTAATCAGTACGCTCTTTCCTGTATGCAGAAGTTATCAAGTTGCTTCCATAGCCGGCCCAAATTTCTCACATGAATCCTATTGAAAATGCGTGGGCAATCCTAAAAAGAAACCTGCATCAAGAATCTGCGTATCCGAATTCAAAAGATAGTCTGTATTGCAAGCTCTGTGAAATATGAGATTCTCCTAGTACCGCATATTTCGACAGACGCATCGCTTCCATGAGTACTAGAGTTTTCATGTTGCACAAGGTAAGAGGTCTATCGACCAAGTATTAGAATTTTTAATAAATTTCTTTATCTTGTTGCTATTGGTTCTATCTACCTTCCTGGTAACTATAAAATGTTGACAAAATTATGTTCCCCTACCGTGCAACACAAGATCCTGTTGTAGCACACGGCGGGTCGTAGCGTACTACTCTCTGTTTTTGAACAGGTTAAGTTTGTACTGACTTGCCTTGATTTTCTTTTAGATCTTGTACAAGACATTGTTTCACCTTAGCGTTCGAAGAAGAGTCTTTTAGCGATAGCTGCTCGAAGAGAGTCATCGAAAATCATTGTGAACAGAATCGGCGTGCAAACAAAGATTCAGAACACCTTATCGACACATCTGGAGTAAACAAACACTAAGAATCGGGGCGAATATCTTAGGCAAACTCAGAGCCTGAGCTAAAGATTGAATATAGAATTAATTTGAACTATTAATCTGGATTTCGTTGGCCAAGTTCCATTCTCTACTTTTTTTCAATTTCGAACACTTCGAATTAGGGCTGCGTACGGACGGATTTTTCCATGGATGAGCAGAATATTTAGGAAAATGCGAAGATACTGATGGAAATTACAGCTTTTCAAAAAAAAACTAAAGGAAAGTAATTCTATGGTCCAAATGATTTCTGCGGGTTGGAAGTTATTTTATAAAACAGATTATATATAGTAAAAGAAGATGAGTAGAGCAAGGTGACTTCGTTCTGAGTAAACTCTCAAAATTTTATTTGTAAAAGTTCTTTTTCCTATCACACGAAAAACAAGTAGTACAGAGATGCTCGGATTATGAGCGAACATGGATATGGCCGGCGTAACGCAACCAGGTGCGCCAATCACGGTGCGCTAGGTTAGTGCGCAGACCGAAGATACAGCGCAGTTCAGCCACGCCTTGGAAAATGGAAGTCTGGACGAGACGCGATGAGCACGTCGTATAATTATGCTTGGCAAAAGCCAGCTCTGTGTAGAGTACAACGAGCGAACATCATCAAGAGGTGCGGTCAACACCGCCTCGCCTTCGTCGATCGTTCTTTGCATGACTCGAGTTACTGGTGCAAACGATAGTCGGACATCGTTCGCGTACAACAGCTGTGCAGGTGGCGCCGGAGACATGGGCCACGTGTACAATACACTCCCTACTGCCTGGCACGGCGTCGACGAGAAGTGTACATCACTGTCGCGTTTGCGGAGCGGGTCAACGAAACGCCGG
>JAAUYH010082973.1_pt1 | contig 19617 bp, 10 predicted proteins | sample 7278061 | NCBI WGS metagenome assembly JAAUYH01 (sample SAMN14350203, study PRJNA611818) | marine sediment metagenome | isolation source: surface marine sediment (0.6m) | place: French Polynesia: Moorea | collected 2018-08 | reverse complement strand
TCCTACACCCAAAACAATAAATAACAGAACGAATCCGTGGATAATTCCAGACAAGGGTGTCTTACCACCAGCACGAACATTAACCACAGTTCGCATGGTTGCACCAGCACCGGGTAACCCCCAAAATAAACCGGAAATTAAATTACCAATTCCTTGTCCAATTAGTTCACGGTCAGAATCATGTTCGGTGTGGGTAATATTATCAGCTACCAAGGATGTCAACAATGAGTCAATAGAACCCAGAATTCCCAGCATTAAAGCATAACCAATCATTTCTCTAAATTGATCTGGGCGAAATACTGGTAAATGCAGACTTGGTAAACCACTGGGAATCTCACCAATAGTTTGGATATTACCATTAGGGAAGAAGAAAACCGAAATCGTTGTACAAATAATTAGTGCTAATAAAGGTGCTGGTAATATGCGGTTTAACTTGGGTGGTGATGCAAATACGATCGCTAAGGTAATAAACCCTAAAAATGTTGCTTCTGGGTTTGCGGTAGTTACAAAAGTAGAAAAGTTTTTGACAGAATCAATTACGTTTGCAGAACCCTCGTGTCCAAAGAAAGGTCCAATCTGCAGTAGCAAAATGATAAAACCAATCCCAGACATAAAACCGGAAATTACCGTATAAGGCATCAGGGTGATATATTTACCTAACCGCAGGAATCCGAAAAGAATTTGAAATAACCCACCCAACATTACAACCGTAAAAGCCATTGATAAACCGAGATTATTATCGGGATATTTAGCAATCAAAGCCGTGAAAACAGTCGCCATGACCACCGTCATTGGACCAGTAGGACCAGAAATCTGAGATGGAGTCCCACCAAATAATGCTGCGAACAAACCCACAAAAACAGCACCATAAAGTCCTGTAATTGCTCCTGCACCGGAGGAAACTCCAAATGCTAGCGCCAGTGGTAAAGCGACAATGGCTGCAGTTAAGCCACCAAATACATCCCCACGTAAGTTCCTAAAATGTAAGCCGTTAACTAATCTAATAGAATTCATAAGTGCGATCGGGAATCAATTAAGTAGTTGGACCAAGAAAACCAATCAATCTTTGGGAAATTAGCCTTAGAATAAGTCATCAATAAAGGTGACAATCCCAACAGAAATGGATATTTATGTTTTCAGCACAAAACTTCCAGCACAAATTTCCAGCACAAATTTCCAGCACAAAGTTTCTAGCACAAAGTTTCTAGCACAAAGTTTCCAGCACAAAAATTCCCCATCCATTTGCAGAAAGGAGACAGCAATAGAATTAGCAAGTAACATTTATCTAAAATTACCCTTGTAAGAACTGGGACTTTTTGAAGATGAACTTCTCAAGAATTAACTTCTGGCTAAAACCAGTGATATCAAAGCCCAGAAAAAATCTGACAAACTAAAAACATGCAAAGCTGTGGAATCGGCTAAACTCGTAATTCTAGCCATGCTGCGAAGGTAATAATTGTCAGCATAACTTAAGAACCAATAAGTATACTGTTACCTCATAACTTAAATTAATAATCTAAGACTGTGTCATAAATACTACACTGTAAGAATATTCTTATTTTACTTGAGATATAAGGAATCATAGGATTAAAAGTAACTAAAAATTACCTTGCACATAATTAAGTGTCAATTAAAAAAATATTAATAAAATGAGTATTAATGAAATAATCTGGGCCACATTTGGGTAATAGGTGTTAGCGCAGCGTTGCGTAAGCAATTGGGTAATGAGTAATGAGTAATGAGTAATGAGTAATGGGTAATGACCTAAGCTGCGAGTAGCCCAACATATTAATTTCGATAATTTGTAGAGACGTAGCATGCTACGTCTCTCAGATTTTTTTTGGGAAAACGCAGCTAATGGCTAACGCAACATTAAAGGCTTATACCGCTGATACTGCAGGCTATAGCCGCTACTTACGGTTCCAGTAATAAAATTAATAGGACAGACCAGTATAAATTCTAATCCTTTTCTTCCAAGACTTCTTGTAGTAAAGGTGCAAGTTCTTGATTTAAGCGACCGGATTGAACAAATTCAGCGTAAGTATTTGCTTCGACTGCTAATAATTCATTTTTTAATTGTTCGCTCGCAAAAGTTTGCAACCTGGGATATTCGTCCTGTAACTTATCAATCTTTTCTTCGAATTGCTTGAGTTCTCCTCTAATTAAAGTTTCTTGGTAACGACAAAATTCTTGGTCAATTCCGGGACGTTCATCTACATCATCAAGGTATTGTAAAACTCGTTTGAGTGCGGACTGATGTGCTACTAGCTGCAAATACTCTTGACGTAAGGGTTGATCGCCTAAAAGATTTAGTTTTTCTAATAAAGGTTTAGTTGTTAATCCTTGAACTAGCAGAGTAAATAAAACTACGCCGAACACAGTATAAATTACTTCTTCTCGTTCGCCCAATATTGTGGGGACACTTAGCGCAAGTGCAATAGAGACAGATCCCCGTAAGCCACCCCACCACAGTATAGTTTGTTCGGGCAAACCAATATTGCTTTTAGCGACCCTATTGGTAAGAAAGCCCAAGCCATAAACGGAAACCAACCGCGCAAATACCATTCCGCCAATCGTAATACCAATAATTCCCAAATTATCGGCTAAGCTAGCAAAGCGTAATTGGTCGCCAATTAATAGGAATACAATCGAATTGACAAAAAATGCGATGAATTCCCAAAATTCACTGACAATTACTCGAGTACGGGGATTCATCCCGATTCGGGAGCCGAAATTTCCTAGAATTAAACCGGTAGTAACAACACCAATTACCCCAGAACCTCCTAATTCTTCAGCAATGATATAAGTACCGTATGCTGAAACCAAAGTTAAAGATTGCTCCACCAATGGTAAATCGAATCTTTGGGTTAAGTAAGAAATACCAAATCCAATTAAAGCACCTACAGCTAAACCAATACCAACCACAGTTACCAATTCTATCAGCACGGGTTGCACTCCCAATTGTTTTGTTCCAAGGGGAAGTCCCACCAGGAAACTAAAAGCCACAACCGCCATGCCATCATTAAATAGGCTTTCCCCTTCCATCAGGGTTGATAGGCGTTTATCTACTCCCAATTCACGAAACAAAGCTGTTACAGAAACCGGGTCTGTTGCGGATAAACTTGCTCCTACAAGCAACGCTGTAGTCAAGGGAACTCCTGCTATTTGGTTAAGCCCAAACGCCACACCCACAATTGAAATTACAACTCCCAGAACTGCATAAAGACAGATCGGAAACAGATCTCGTTTGAGGTTTGACCATTTCAGGTTCCAAGCAGCTTCAAATAATAAAGGTGGTAAAAAAATTGCCAGGATTAGTTCGGGAGAAAGGTTAACTAAACGGACATCCAAGATGGCTAGCCCCAAACCAGCAATTACCAGCAATAGGGTATAAGGAATTTGACGAAACCAACTAATAGCTTGCGGTAGCGTCGCGACACTCAGGGAAACTGAGAGTACTAACAAAAATTGTTTGAGATTTGCTTCAATAGCGGCTTCACCCACCGCAGATTCTAATGTCATGGCGAACTATTTGTAAACGTACACAGGAGTTTTATTGTTTATTTGGTTCACTATAATGCACGTATTAAGTTTAGGTATTGAGTCCAAAGAATCAGATTTTTATTTTTTAGAAGTTTTAATACAGATCCGCTTTCTACAGTTGTTAATGTTAATTAACCCCCCCAGGCTTAATCCCTGGGACTTTCAAGCGAACGCTATAAACACTTTTTCTTGCAGTCATGTAAAGAGTTTTATAGTCCTCTCCTCCCCAAGCTAAATTTGCAGGAGGTTCGGGAACTTCAATTACACCTAATAATTCTCCGGTCGGTGAGAAAACCCACACTCCTCCAGGTCCGGTACTGTAAACATTACCCTTGATATCTACTTTCATCCCATCAGGGACGCCTTCCTTTGTTTTATCTTTCTGTTGTGCAAAGATACTTCCGTTGGTGAGGGTTCCATCCGGTTTGACGTCAAAGACGCGAATGTGACCTTGGTCTGAGTCGTTTACATACAATTTACTTTCATCTGGAGAAAAAGCAATACCATTAGGGCGGACAAAATCTTTAACTAAAAGGGTTAATTTACCATCTGGAGCAAGGCGATAAACACCATAAAAACCTAATTCTTCATCTTCACTTTTAATACCATAAGGTGGATCGGTGAAGTAAATACTGCCATCTGATTTGACTGCTAGGTCATTGGGACTATTGAGGCGCTTACCTTGATATTTGCTTGCAAGGGTGACTACTTTACCATTCTTTCCCATGCGAGATACGCGACGGTTACCATGTTCGCCACTAATCAGTCGTCCTTGCTTATCAAAGGTGTTACCATTGGCATTACCGGAAGGACGACGAAATACCCGAGCTTTTTCGCCAGGTTTCCATTGATAGATGGTATCAGCAGGAATATCACTGAACAGCAGAAAACCATCTGGATGCCATAGAGGTCCTTCTGTAAACTTAAAACCTTCAGCAATCTTTTCTACTTGAGAATTAATATCTAGAATACTTTGTAATTTAGTACTTTGTAATTTAGTATTTTGCGATTTAGTATTCTTGAGTGTTTTAGTATGCTTTAAGTTTGAAACCTTTAATTGATTATTCTCTAGTTTATGATTTTTTGATTTTGAATTGTTTGATTTTGGGTTATTTAATTTTGAACTACGAGTAGAAAACTTGTGTACCATGATATGGCGATAAGTTTCCCCAGGACGCAATATAACTGAAGGGAAGTGAGGTTGATTAACTGAATCGGGAAAATGTTGTTTTAATTCAGTAAGAACCCCGCCATAGTTGGTAATTTTAGCTGACATACCATTAGCATTTTTGAGAGTAAATAAATTTACTATCTTCCCATTTTCTGTTTTTCCCCATTCAGCGATCGAGATACTTGCTTGCTGTTTTTTCTGTTGTGACTTGTTTTCTTCATGTTTAGTAGAAGATGCAAAAGCTTCAGTTTGAACTTTACCTTGGTTGGGGAAAAAGGTACCAGTCAGGACTATACTTAGTCCAAACGTAGAGATAAATGTGATTTTTTTGATTTTTCTGAGGTTAACCATAGGAAATAAATATGTAATATTTTGCTTTTTAATTTTGTTTTAGAGAATTACTTCAAATTACTTTAAACTCTAGATTATGTGCATCAAATTTTATCTTTTTCCAAAAAACTCAACAATCATATCGGAGCAATTTGGTATTTTATCCACCATTATAATTACCAAATTACTAATAGTTAATATCAGGTTTCACTATATGGGAATCACTACCGACAAAATGATACGATTACTCCTGTATCAACATATGAAGTAACTTATGCATCGAGGTCAAACAATACTAAAGTTAATTTGTATATTTTTTATCTCTTTAATCCCAAGAATTATAGCAATTACTATACCTACTAATGTGGATGAGGCGTTATGGATGTCTCGTGGTACCGCCTTTATAAATAGCTTAATCCAAGGTAACTTAGAAGCAACTTACATACGACATCATCCAGGTATTGTAAATATGTGGCTGATTGGCAGTAGTCAGTTAATAAATTCTCTTATACACCATCTGTTTCCTGGCTTACTCAAACTTAATCAGTCACCACTTATGTATTGTGTTGACCAAAATACCTGCCCTTTAAGCTTGTGGTTCATGCCACGCTTATTACAAGCAGTAATCACTTCAGTATGTATGCTATTAATCTACATCTTAACCAAAAGACTTTTAGGGAGATATGTAGCAATAGTAGCATTTACACTATTATTATTAGAACCATTTTTTCTCGCTTACCAACGTTATATTACTACTGATGCTCTACAAACAGACTTAAGTATTTTGGCAGTACTACTTTTACTTCTCTATCTACGAGAGAATAACAACCGTACTTTGCTTTTTTCATCAGGTATATTTATGGGACTGGCGACAGCTTCAAAAGTACCAACCCTGTTTATTTTACCTGCTATTGTCGTCTGGATTGTGCTGATTGAGTTAGGAGTTTGGCGAACAAGTTTTACTCCAAGAGGTTGGATACGACAAATTATCGATCTGATTATCTTCGCAACCACCACAATCTGCATTATTTTTTTAATCTTGCCAGCTTTATGGGTAGCTCCTCTAGAGACTTTTGAAAAATTCTATGAAGGTTTATTGACAGAAGCTGATAGAGGCAATCTGTTTTTTTTCGGACAAATGACTGATTCTCCGGGATTACTTTTCTACCCTTTAGTTCTAGCATATCGCCTCTCACCCTTACTCCAAATAGGAGTATTAACCTGTTTGGCAAAATTGTCGATTCCCAAGTTACGTAATCACTTATCTCAAATACCTGAGTTGATTGCAATCGCTTTAATTCCGCTCTCAGTTTTATTTATTTTATCAAACATCGATAGTAAGGTTGATCGTTACATTATTCTTTTTATACCAGAGCTTGCATTATTGGCTGGAGTTGGCTGGTTACAAATCTACGCTTGGATCAAATCTCGGGTCAGTCTTACTATCAAGTGCTTTTTTACTAAGAGCAATCCGCATCAATCACAAGTTGAATTGGGGATTTTACGCATTAAGTTTGTCACTCTCAATCTATACCCATACCCTGTCTTTATTTGTAGCTGTAGCTCATGGGATCTATGTAGTTATAATTAATGCTTTCCGAAAAAGTAAAGTATTTATTGCTTATTTAATCGCCACATTGCTATCACTGTTAGCTTTCCTTCCATGGCTATTTTTTATTATTAGTAATTCAGATCGAGTTATAGGTTCAATGGCTTGGTCAACTCAAGCAATTCCCCCATCTTCTTTGATGATGCACTGGGCAATTAACTTGAACCGTATTTTTATCGATTTTAATCCTAGCTATGCTCTTAATGATTTCATTAGTTTTAAAAATCCATTATCAATTTCTTCGATCGCAGTTCTGTTAGTTCTAGTAGGATACTCAATATATTATCTTGCTCGTAATACTTCTAGAAAAATTTGGGGATTTATCTTAACCTTAATTGGAATTCCATTTTTAGCTCTAGCATTACCTGATTTATTATTTGACGGAATTCGCTCTTTTAATAATCGGTATTTAGTAGGATGCTATTTAGGTATTCATTTAGCTGTTGCTTATTTACTAGCTACTAAAATCATTTTATCAGTTCAAATTTGGAAACAGAAGTTTTGGAAGATTATCACATTAGTTGTAATCGGAAGTGGAATTATTTCATGTATGGTTATTTCCCCAACTCAAACATGGTGGAATAAGTATTATTCTTCTGAGAGTTACCCTATAGCTAAAATATTAAATCAAGCTAATCAACCACTTTTACTCATTGAAAATTATTGGAGAGCTGAGGGAAACTTATATTCAATTAGTAGCCTTTTAAGCCCAAAGCTTAAACTCCAAATACTATCGGAAGGAAAGATGATTGACAAAATTCCTGATGATTTTAGCAATCTATTTTTATTTAACCCATCCGAAAAATTGCAAGAAAAACTCAAAAAAAACCGCAATTATCAAATCCAGTCAATTTATAATGGAGAACATTTTCTACTTTGGAAACTAGAAATCATTGGGAATAAACGTTCTAATGTCCGTTCTGGAACAGACGAACAAGGAGAAATTTACGTAACATCTAAAAGTAATGGAAAAGTTAGAAAAATCGTTCCATTAGAGAAAGTAAAAAAGTAGCATAAAGCCAACTCTTCTTCTGACTTTTTACTTTTTACTTTTTACTTTTTACTTTTCACTCCTGACCCCTTTCACGAGCGAGCAAGCTTTACTGCACGTACAGCAGTCAGTTTAGATTCTATTTGTTGCAATACCGATTGCCAAACTGCATATCCATTTTCACTTAAATGCAATCCGTCAGTAGTTAAATCTTTTCTCAACTTCCCTTCAGAATCTGTAAACCAAATGTGGAGATTTAGATAACTTACTCCTTCTTGTTTAGCAATTCGTGCTAATTGCTGATTTATACGTTGAATGCGTGGATTAGAGAGTTCTGGGCGACGGGTGGGTAAAATGGACTGGACAACAATTAAACTGTTGGGATGACTTTGCCGTAAATTACGAATCATTTTGCGGTGATTGCGTACTATAACTTCACCTTTCACACCTTTGCGTAAATCATTGATCCCAGCCATAACATAAATTACATCTGGTTTAGTTTTGGAAAAGGCTGATAATCTTTTTAAAATACCAGTAGAAGTATCGCCCGAAATTCCCTGATTTAACCATAATTTACCTGTTGGAAGTCTTTCGGTGGGAAACCACAAACTTAGAGAATCCCCTACCAATACACTCAAACTATTTGTTCCTTGACCGCGAGTCATAGCTCGAGCTTCCATCGCTAGTAGCTTTTTCCAATCTTGATAGGTTAGTTTGCGTTTCCTACTGGAATATTTAAGTTGTTGCCAGTTATCATCAGCTACACGAGTATAAATGTGTCCAGCCTTCAAAGCTGCAAACCTTTGGTAGTAAAGTTGAATACCTGAAGTGGGTCTGCGATATGTAGGAGTAATTGTCGCTGGTACAAATGATTTTGGTGGCGTGTAGATTTTTTCTGGTGTGTAGTTTTTTTGACTATGAATCCGCTCGGAAGAGAATAAGGTATTGGGGATTGTTTCGGCTCTTGCTGTTGACTCTAAACCTTTTTTATTCTTTCCCGGTATTTGATGATTATCTGCCTGCAAAGCAGAAATTTCGGGTAAGGTAGATGTTGGTATTAGCAACCCAGTTAACAAGCTTCCTGTCAACAGATAAAAGTCTTTCATCGTTCTACTTATTTTCTCCTCCGCACTTGTTCTATTTGCAACAATTATCTGCCGCGTTCGGGAAATTATCTAGGTAAATTGAGTATATTCCTGCCATATTATTTATTTACACTCAATAGCTGTGTAAATCTCGCGAAACAGATAACATTTACAATCTATTCAAATTATTCTCCTACAAAAGCACAATTATTTTTCCTATCCTCACATTTCTTCCAAAATCACTGATTTACATAAATTTACTACTTTTTACTGTACTTCCCTAAGAGTACTTATTTAGTGAGCAAATTTAATTTATATATTTACCCAATTTACATTTACCCATTACATTTACCCAATTTAAATGTGAAAATAGCGATCGCGATTTAATTATCAACTCCACATTTATATCCCAAGTATTTATATCCAAAGTATTTTGTGGTGGGATGTCTACTTGGCTGAAGCGGGAAGAATTCCCATGTTTATTTATACGCAAAGAATTAGTGTCGGATATGTTAAGCAACACTCAGCATGGCATTACTAGGACTTACACAAATGGCATATTTTTCCTGTAGGGTGTGTGATGCTGTGAAAATATCTGAACGTAAGAATAAGACTTATAGCGTCACGCACCAACCACCAATTGTGACACTTGCGTAAGTCCTGATTACAATTTATTCACGGTAAATAATGACTTTTTAATTTACGCCCTTTGATACTTGCCAGTAAAAGACGGAGTAAATGAACAATAGATAATCAAAAAACGACCTTCAATTACCTATTACCCATTACCTGTTACCTACTAAAAAAAGTCCATTACAATATAGTGATTAAACCAATCATTACTCGGACTTGATATCTTCAAACCGATAACGACTACCAAGAATGTAATCCTCATTGATTTCAAAAGATGTCCACCGACGTTTTAAGTTCTCTGCAACAAAACCTGTAGTATTCGAACCAGAAAATGGATCTAGTACTACATCACCTTCATCAGTCACAAATTTAATAAAGAATTCTGCAAAAGCTGAAGGAAAACGTGCGGGATGAGGTTTAACTCCTTCTTGCTTACAGCGACGCAAATAAGCGCTGTTTGACTCGGTATTAGCAAGTTCTAACAAATTAGGTGGAATTGCGCCTTGGTTATCCTTTTGGAATTTATTCGAAATATCATGACCGCTAGGACGTAATTTAGCCTTATAGCCGCGTTTGAGTAATTGCTTCATACTTTTGCTATAAGGCTTTAAAACTTTTCTATTGTTAGCTTTGGGGTGAGGAGTTTTTGATAACCACCAAACTACGTTTACTGAATCTTTAACCCGAATTCGCCGCACAGTTACCCACTCTGCTGGGGTTGGAAGTCGAGATGGATTGTAATGATAAAATTCTTGGGCGAGATAAAATCCAACTTCCTTACACAATGTGACTAAAAGTTCGTATTGATAAATACTACGAACCGGAAAACCTGGAAGATATGCACCACCTAAGTCCAATACAAATGAACCATCTGGAGCGAGGACTCGTTTGAATTCACGAGCAAAAGGTAAAAACCATTCTATATATTTTTCTGCACTTTCATTGCCATATTCTTTTTTTCTTGTGAGCGCAAAGGGAGGCGAAGTTAAAATTAAGTTGACACTGTCGTCGGGGATAAACTTAATTAATTCGAGAGTGTTACCTAAATATACATTGCCGTAATCCTTACTATAGTAAGCAGTAAAGTTTATTTCGTTTTGTGGACTTGTGTCTTCCTGTTTCAAGGCTTGTAACTTTTAGAAAACCTTCTCAGTGTTATATTTATAGCTTGTTTTGGGGACAAAATATTTTTTTTTCAAATTACCCAAGACTTGAAATGAGCTGAAAAGGAATGGCTCTCATGGTTTGAAGCTAAGTTAATAAAATTATGTGTTGGCAATATTAATAACTTTAGCTTTTATTTTACATTGGTTTTAAAATTGATTCAAAAATTTGTAGTATTTGTCGCTGTTTTAAAAATCCAAAGATGACTGAAATTTTACCACTTGCTTCATTTTCTACTTACTTTTACCACTGCAACTGGCAAAATTAAAAGCAAATTTGTTCAACAGACTTGCTCTCTTAAAATAGATATTTTTTCAAGATAAATATTAAACCTTGGGTTCCTTATATGCTTTTAACCATTTTAAAGTTCTTTTAACTCCCAAACGATGTTTTAAATCTTCAAGGGAGTTATATGTACGGTTATCTAGTATCAGCTTGGCATACCCATCTTTAATTCCAGGGATGCTCATCAAAGTAGATTTATCGCTGTTATTGAGAAAACTTAAAAAATCTTCCACGTCACATGGTTCTATGACTCTTTGATTAAGTTTCGATTGTAGTGTTACTTGTTCTATAGCCTTTCCAATTACTACTTGCTGTGCAGCAATAATAAATACCCAAATTTGTTCAATATTAGCAAGTTTTGCGGCTTCATAAATCGCAAGTCCGGTAAGCAGATGATATGTATCTTCTCTATCTGTCAAGCAAACTAGCGGAAGAGCAAAGTTACAGTTAAATTCATCTTTCCAAGAACTGGAAATTTTCTCTAACATGCATGGAGAAGTACCAGAATCTTTTTGAAAAACTTCGATTTGATTAAGGGAAATCAGATAAGGCTTACATTCTATACCTTTATATAAATCAGGCATTTTACTTAGTCAGTTTTTCTCAATAGTATTAATTATTCTGATTATTTCCTGAGTCAAGCTGATAAATTGATAAGCTACATTTTTTCCCTTTCCAGTCTTTTCTGCATATACAGACATTGGTTGACGAGCTTTCAAAGCTTCACCCACATAGGTTGAATGTTGAATTTCCTGGAGCATTGAAATATTTTGACGTTCGAAGCGATTCTTTATCAATTCCTTCATTGTTCTATTTAAATTAGTCCCTCGAGTCATAAAAGGAACAATCCCGATAATTTTACCCCTTTTACCCTCTGTGTTCTGCTCGATTTCTTTGACTTGCTTGATTGGATTATTTATTCCGTAAGCTGAAAGATATTCCATCTGAGATGGAATCACCATATATTGAGCCGCACACACTCCATTCCAAGTAATATCTGTATAGCTTGGAGGAGTATCGATGATGACGTAATCATAATCTTTGGCTATATCTGACTTTTGAAGTCCCTTATTAAGTAACTCTTGACGATAAGGTCTACTACCAATTTCAGCATCTTTTGTTCTATAGCTACCAGGAATTACATCTATTTTTCCGTTTATACCCCAAATATAATAGTTAATATATTTATTAAATTGACTGCTATAAACATAATCCATATAGTTAAACCCAAGACCTTTGTCTGCCTTCAAAAAGTCAATTAATTCTTTTCTTCCAGCAAACTCATCGAGAATTTGTTCGACTTCTTCTAAGCTAGAAGCATTGTCAATTTCATCAGCTCTATTAACTCCTAAGACTAAGCTTGCATTTGCTTGATCGTCTAAATCAACAACTAAAACTCTATTACCTTGTTTTGCTAATTCAAAAGCAAGATTAATCACCAAAGTTGTTTTACCAACCCCACCTTTTGAGGTATGAATAGAAATTGTACGCATATTAATTGTAAATAAGAAATCACGTAGAAACTCAGCAATAGGTTCTACTCTAGTCGGATCTTTAATAGTATGCTTGGTAATTAAATTAAATTGACCATTAGTTAATTCATATACTTCCAGTCGGAAAGGATCTATCAATAGCCCAAACCGAGTATTTGAATAATTTAGATATGTATATAATTGATAACGAGCACTATCATCTATCCGAGCAATTGCACTTTTAATTTCAACTAAAAAATTAATATATCTGTTTAAGTCCTCAATATAAAAATCTACCCACCATTTTTTTCGACAATTTCTTAACTTTTTGATTTTAAACTCCGGATACCAATGAGAGTAACCACTTTTTGCTGGTAACCCAGCCATTTGTAGCATTTTTTGAACTAAATGCAAAGACACATATGCTTCATTGTTCCACTCAGATGAAATTTGAGACATACTATTAGATATACAGGTTTAGCAAGCAAAAAACATTTTAAAGCTATTCTGTATGTAATATGCCTTCATTGTGTTATCAATATCCCAAAACAATTAAATAAAAACTTTAATTTCTAACATTTTGATACAATATTCGATTAAATTTAGAGTCTTTTTCTAAGTATTTGCTAAAACCATGCCCAATAACAGGATATTAGCTAGCTTCTATTAGAAGGTAATAGAATAAAGTCAAAATTCATTAGCTTAGCGTGTCCGTAGGACATAATTCAAAATTCAAAAGCTATTATTTATAACCTTTTACTCCTTACTTCTTGCTCCTTACTCGCAGGTAGCACTGTATCTATTTTGAATTTTGAGTTGAGCTTAATATAGCGGTTTTCATTTTAATCAAATATATTTTTAAATTCCCAAATGTAGAGACGTAAAATTATGACCTTACGGTCACGCAATACCTAGAGCCTGCGGCGACGGCGTTAAACCTTACGGTATGGCTGCGCTTACACCGTAAGGTGCGTCTTTGCCTCTAGCTATAGCTGCGCTTACGGCGCAAGCCGCGTGCATTCGTCGCTAGACGCGTCCGACCCGGTACGCTTGCGCTAGGCGCTAATACGTCTCTACGAGGTGTACTATACTCAACCGAAAACCGCTATATCACAATTAATTGTACAAAAAATCATTGCACAAAAAATCCCCTACCTGAGGCAGGGGATTTTTTAATAACCTAAACCACTAGCAGTAGGATTAACCAAACTTACCAGCCGTTGAAGCTATGAGGAAGGCGGCATACGTCAGTACATAACCAACAGCAAAGTGAGCTAGACCAACTACACGCGCTTGAACGATGGATAAAGCAACGGGCTTGTCTTTCCAACGAACTAAGTTCGCCAAAGGAGTACGCTCGTGTGCCCAAACCAAGGTTTCAATTAACTCTTGCCAGTAACCTCTCCAGGAGATTAAGAACATGAAGCCAGTTGCCCAAACTAGGTGTCCGAATAAGAACATCCATGCCCAAACAGACAGGTTATTCATGCCGTAGGGGTTGTACCCGTTAATCAACTGAGCAGAGTTTGCCCACAGATAATCGCGGAACCAGCCCATGAGATACGTAGAGTTCTCATTGAACTGTGCCACATTTCCTTGCCATATACCCAGGTGTTTCCAGTGCCAGTAGAATGTTACCCATCCAACCGTATTTAATGACCAGAACAGAGCTAGATAGAAGGAGTCCCAAGCGGAGATATCACAAGTACCGCCACGACCAGGACCATCACAAGGGAATGCATAGCCGAAGTCCTTTTTATCGGGCATCAGCTTAGAACCACGAGCATCTAAAGCACCTTTAACAAGTACCAGAACTGTGGTGTGAATTGCTAAAGCAAAGGCGTGGTGTACTAAGAAGTCACCAGGTCCAATGGTTAAGAATAGAGAGTTTGTACCACTATTAATGGCATCTAACCAACCACTTAACCAAACATTGCCATTATTCGGAAAAGCTGTATAGGCAATACTATCTGGGTTAGATAGTAAAGTATCCATGCCATACAACAATTTACCGTGAGAAGCTTGAATGAACTGAGCAAATACCGGCTCAATCAAGATTTGTTTCTCGGGTGTGCCGAAAGCAACTACTACGTCATTGTGTACGTACAAACCTAAGGTGTGGAAACCTAGGAAGAGAGATACCCAACTCAAGTGGGAGATAATCGCTTCTTTATGCTTCAACACGCGGTCTAATACGTTGCCCTTGTTTTGTTCGGGGTCATAGTCACGAACCCAGAAGATCGCAGCGTGGGCAAAAGCACCAGTCATCAAGAAAACTGCAATGTACTGGTGGTGGGTGTACAGAGCTGCCTGCGTGGTGTAATCCCTAGAAATAAATGCATAGGGAGGCAGTGAGTACATGTGCTGTGCTACTAGGGAGCAAATTGTTCCCAAAGATGCCAGTGCCAAAGACAACTGGAAGTGTAGCGAGTTGTTGATAGTATCGTACAAACCTTGGTGGGGCAAGTTGAATTGACCTTCACTCTTGCTACCAAAGAATGTTTTGGCGTTAAGCATCTCTTTGATGTTGTGACCAATACCGAAGTTTGTCCGGTACATATGACCAGCAACAATAAAAAGAACTGCGATCGCCAGGTGGTGGTGAGCCATATCGGTCAACCACAGTGACTCAGTCTGGGGATGGAATCCACCCAAAAAGGTCAAAATTGCAGTACCAGCACCTTGGGAAGTACCAAATATGTGACTTGCTGTATCGGGATTCTGAGCATAAACACCCCAGTTCCCGGTAAAGAAGGGTTGTAAACCTGCTGGATGTGGTGGTGTGCTCAAGAAGTTATCCCAACCTACGTGAACGCCACGAGATTCAGGGATAGCAACGTGAACCAAGTGACCAGTCCAAGCCAAAGAGCTAACGCCAAAAAGACCAGCTAGGTGGTGATTCAGACGAGGCTCAGCACTCTTGAACCAAGAGAGGCTGGGACGGAACTTGGGTTGTAAGTGCAACCAACCTGCGAACAAGAATACTGAAGCTAGGAGCAGTAAGAATACCGAACCTGTGTAAAGGTCGTTATTGGTTCGCATGCCAATGGTGTACCACCAGTGGTAAACACCAGAGTAAGCAATATTAACAGGATTGCTTGCTCCACCTTGGGTGAAAGCTTCGATTGCTGGTTGACCAAAGTGGGGATCCCAAATTGCATGGGCAATAGGACGGATGTGAAGAGGATCTTTAATCCACTGTTCAAAGTTACCTTGCCAAGCAACGTGGAACAGGAGGCTGGATGCCCACAGGAAAATGATTGCCAGGTGACCGAAGTGTGTTGCAAAAATCTTTTGATAAAGATTCTCTTCGGTCATGCCATCATGGCTTTCAAAATCATTTCCCATAGCCATCGCATACCAAATCCGACGCGTAGTCGGATCCTGTGCGAGATCCTGGCTAAATTTTGGAAATTTTGTCGCCATAGGTTTTATAAATCCTCAGACATAATAGCCATTTGATTTAAGCTTTTTTAGGAGTTTTGAGTTTTGAGTTTTGAGTTTTAACAATCGAAAGTTAATAACTTGTGACATATTGTCATCTATCACTAATATTCAAAAGTTTTATGACCCAAACCCATTACTCAAACTCATAAAGCCAATTGTCAGCCTACTGAAAGTATGTGTGCGTGGAAGAATGCCCAAGTTGTTGCGATTCCTCCCAAAAGATAGTGTGCCAATCCTACTGCACGACCTTGAGTAATACTCAAAGCACGAGGTTGAATTGCAGGTGCTACCTTTAACTTATTGTGAGCCCAAACAATGGATTCAATCAATTCTTGCCAGTAGCCGCGACCACTGAATAAGAACATCAAGCTGAATGCCCAAATGAAGTGAGCGCCCAAGAACATCAGACCGTAGCCTGAAAGGGGACTGCCATAGGAGTTAATTACCTGTGCAGCTTGTGCCCATAAGAAGTCGCGTAACCAGCCATTGATGGTGATCGCACTTTGAGCAAAGTTTCCGTAAGTGATATGAGACACATTGCCAGATGCGTCTACAGTACCCCAAACATCAGATTGCATCTTCCAACTAAAGTGGAAAATTACAACTGAGAGGCAGTTATACATCCAGAATAGTCCGAGGAATACGTGATCCCATCCAGATACTTGACAAGTACCACCACGACCAGGACCGTCGCAGGGGAAGCGGAAGCCCAAGTTTCCTTTGTCTGGAATCAGACGAGAACTCCGGGCATATAAAACACCTTTAAGCAGGATTAAAACGGTAACGTGAATGGTGAACGCGTGAATGTGATGCACCATGAAGTCAGCCGTACCCAAAGCAATGGGCATCATTGCGACTTTTCCACCTACTGCTACAACACCGCCACCAAAAGCATGGGATACAGTTGCTAAAGCGTTGGGTGCTGTACCACCGATACCAGGAGCGATTGTGTGGATATTTTGTACCCACTGAGCAAACACTGGCTGCAATTGAATTGCGGTGTCAGAGAACATGTCTTGGGGACGACCCAAGGCACGCATTGTGTCGTTATGAATGTACAAACCAAAGCTATGGAAGCCTAGGAAAATACATACCCAGTTGAGGTGGGAAATAATTGCATCCCGATGACGGATAACCCGATCTAGTAAGTTGTCTTGGTTAACTACTGGATCGTAATCCCGCACCATGAATATGGCTCCGTGAGCAGCACCACCAACAATTAAGAAACCACCAATCCACATGTGATGAGTAAATAGGCACAACTGAGTTGCATAGTCAGTCGCCAAGTATGGATATGGAGGCATGGAGTACATGTGATGCGCCACAATAATTGTCAAAGAACCTAGCATTGCAAGGTTAATTGCCAATTGAGCATGCCAAGATGTAGTCAAAACTTCATAAAGACCCTTGTGACCTTGACCGGTGAAGGGACCTCTATGATTTTCGAGAATTTCTTTGATGCTGTGACCAATACCCCAATTGGTACGGTACATGTGACCTGCGACGATAAATACTACCGCGATCGCCAAGTGGTGATGGGCAATATCTGTCATCCACAAGCTACCTGTAACTGGGTTCAAACCACCTTTGAAGGTGAGAAAATCTGCATATTGTCCCCAGTCCAAGGTAAAGAAAGGTGTTAACCCATTAGCAAAGCCGGGATAAAGCTCAGCTAACAACTCTTTATTAAATAGAAATTCATGGGGTAAAGGAATGTCCTTAATTGCAACTCCTGCATCCAATAACTTGTTTACAGGAGCGGATACGTGAATTAAGTGACCTGCCCAACCCAAAGAACCACAACCAAGCAATACTGCCAAGTGGTGATTCAACATGGACTCTACGTTCTGGAACCATTCCAGTTTTGGTGCGCGTTTGTGGTAGTGGAACCAGCCTGCAAATAGGAATAAGCCTGCTAATACTAAACCACCAATCGCTGTGCAGTAGAGTTGGAATGAACTGGTAATACCCCAGCCACGCCATACATGGAATATGCCGCTTGTGATTTGAATTCCGTGGAATCCACCACCAACATCTCCGTTTAAAATATCTTGCCCAACAATGGGCCAAACGACTTGAGCGCTGGGTTTAACCCCCAGCGGGTCGCTTAACCAAGCTTCATAGTTAGAAAACTTGGCTCCGTGAAATATCATCCCGCTCAGCCACAAGGTTACTATCGCTAAGTGACCAAAGTGAGCCGCGAAGATTTTGCGGGATATATCTTCTAGATCGCTTGTATGTGTATCAAAGTCATGGGCGAGCGCATGTAAGTTCCAAATCCACGTAGTGGTTTTTGGACCCCGGCCTAAGCTTCTGTCGAAATGACCTGGTTTTGCCCACTTCTCGAAAGAAGTTGGTACTGGATCCTTGTCGACTATAACTCTAGCTTTCTTTTCCTCTCGCTCAGAGGTACTTGTCATTCTACCTCCTCTCTAGATAAGGATTGAGGAATCAATTTTCTCACAAGTTACTTTCTTGAGTTTGCGAAACTTTTCACTTTCTCCATAAATATACTGGAGTCACAAGAAATTTTTTTTTGTGATTAGTGGTTTCAGTTGAATTATAAGGGCTTTACTCCCATATAGTCAGAAACATTTTAACAATAATTAAAAATCCCTGGATCGATTGTCCAATATTGATTGTGTCTTTTAAATAGCTGTGCAAAAGTCAATAGTTACTGGATTTAATTTACAAACAGAAACAATTCGCAACGTTTATCAACTTGTAGTTTTTGATTGATGTTCGATTTAATTCTCATAAATAAGTTCGTTGATTATGCTCTAGCTCTATTGTCTGTGGAGTATGAGCTTTAATTGCTTTTTGGTTATTGATTTTTTGATGTATTCAAAAAAACTATGAATCAGATGACAATGGAAAGGATAAAAATTTTATATTTTACTTCCGGATATGAAAAATGAACTATATTTCTGCTTTGGGGCTATATTTTGCTACCAATAAATTCAGACAAAATTAATACGAATAATTTGAATGATTATTAGTACTTGGAAATGTAAGGGAAAGCTGATGAACTCACCGTGGAAACAGGTCTTAACAAAACTTTTTCCAATGAGGGTCGATATTAATTTTTTTAAATATTTACTTTTGTTAATAATACTTGTCAATTTGGCAGGATGTGGAGAGAAAGCAACGGGGAAAAATGTGCCTGTTGATTTGAGTCGAATCAATGCAGGTTCGCAAGCAACCCATGGAAAACTTTCCCAACAGATTACAGAAGTTTCTCCACCAGTGGTTATTCAAAGGTTGCAGCAAGAATTAGAGGTACATCAACCGCAAGTCCAAATTGTAAATCCAAAACCGGAGGAAGTTTTACAAGATAATTTCTTAAAAGTTAAATTTTCAGTTAAAGATTTACCTGTATTCAAAAATCCCCAGTTAGGTCTTGGACCTCATTTACAAGTGATTTTGGATAACGAGCAATACCAAGAAGTTTACGATCTTGAGCATCCATTAGAGATCCCCAATTTATCCGCAGGAACTCATACTTTACGAGTATTTGCATCAACTCCTTGGTATGAAAGCTTTAAAAATGAAGGTGCTTATGACCAAGTAAAATTCCATGTTTTTACTAAGAGCGATCGCAACAATCCAGATCCGGAATTACCATTACTGACCTATTCTCGTCCGCAAGGTGATTATGGTGCAGAACCTATACTATTAGACTTTTACCTAACAAATGCTCCGTTGCATTTAGTTGCACGAGAAAAAGAGAATGAGAGAATAGGTGATTGGCGAATTCGTTGTACTGTTAACGGTGAGAGTTTTATTTTAGACCGTTGGCACTCACTTTATCTTAAAGGTTTCAAATCTGGTAAAAATTGGGTAAAACTTGAATTTATTGATGGAAAAGGTAATCCTGTAAAAAATGT